>JAESGX010000079.1_pt1 | contig 156890 bp, 134 predicted proteins | sample 9269801 | NCBI WGS metagenome assembly JAESGX01 (sample SAMN16773122, study PRJNA677054) | algae metagenome | isolation source: Pleurocapsa minor GSE-CHR-MK-17-07R and co-occurring heterotrophs from wet... | place: USA: Lower Calf Creek Falls, Grand Staircase Escalante National Monument, UT ... | reverse complement strand
ATGCCATGCACCCCGTCTACCAAAATGAACCGGACAGCCGTGGGCTCGACCGGGGCATCCATCCCGACACGACGGTCGTTGCATGCGGGATGGATCGCCCGGTCAAGCCGGGCGATGACGGATCGAGGGGTTGAGGGCGTCGCGATCCGTAAGCGGTGCCGGGAATGAACCGAGAGAGAAGAAGCGGGTCTGGAGTCGAGCTCCGCCGTCCCCTAATCCGCGGTTCCCTGCTCCACTGTCCTCTGCTCCGCCGCCACCTACTCCGCCGCCTCGCGGCGGTGGCGGGCGCTGGGCGTGCGCATCGTCACGAGCTCCTCGGCCGCCGTCGGGTGGACGGCGACGGTGGCGTCGAAATCGGCCTTGGTGGCGCGCAGGGCGACCGGGATAGCCGCGAGCTGGATCATCTCGCCGGCATGGTCGCCGACGATGTGGACGCCGAGCACGCGGTCGGTGTCGGCATCGACGACGATCTTCATCAGCATCCGCTCCTGCCGGCCGCTCAGCGTGTTGAGCATAGGCCGGAAGCGCGCCTTGTAGACGTCGACGCTCTGGGTCTGGACCAGCGCCTCCGCCTCCGTCAGGCCGACGACGCCGGCCTCCGGGGTGGTGAAGACGGCGGTGGCGATCAGGCTGTGGTCGACGGCGCGCGGGAGCTTGCCGAAGACGGTGTCGGCGAAGGCGTGGCCCTCGCGGATCGCCACCGGCGTCAGGTTCGCCCGGTCGGTGACGTCGCCGACGGCATAGATCGACGGCACGTCGGATGAGGAGTGCGCGTCGACGCGCACCTCGCCGCGCGGGCCGAGCACGACGCCGGCCGCTTCCAGGCCGAGGCCCGCCGTGTTCGGCCGCCGGCCGGTCGCCATCATCACCTGATCGGCGACGAGGGTCCGTCCGCCGTGGGTGGTGACGGTGAGGCCGTCGGCCGTCTTCTCGATGGCGGCGACGGTGTCGCCGCAGACGATCTCGATGCCGCGGTGGCCGAGCTCTTCAGTGATGACGTCGCGCACGTCCTCGTCGAAGCCGCGCAGCACCTTGGCGCCGCGATAGAGCACCGTCACCGCCGCGCCGAGGCCCCTAAAGACGCCGGCGAATTCGAGCGCGATGTAGCCGCCGCCGACGATGACGATGTGCTTCGGCAACTCTGCCAGGTGGAACACCTCGTTGGAGGTGATCGTGTGCTCGAGGCCGGGGATCGCGTCGGGATTGTCCGGGTGGCCGCCGGTGGCGACGAGGATGTAGCGGGTCGAGACCGCCCTGCCCGAATTCACCAGCCGGACGCCGTTCGGGCCGGTGACGACCGCCCGCTCCTCGACGATCTCGACGCCCGCGGTGTCGAGGTTGCGGCGGTAGATCGCCGACAGGCGGTCGATCTCGCGGTCCTTGTTGGCGATCAGCGTCGCCCAGTCGAAGCGCGGCGCCTCGACGGTCCAGCCATAGCCGGCGGCGTCCTCGAAGGCATCGGCGAAGCGGGCGGCATAGACCATCAGCTTCTTCGGCACGCAGCCGCGGATCACGCAGGTGCCACCGATCCGATATTCCTCGGCGATCAGCACGCGCGCGCCATAGCCGGCGGCGATGCGGGCGGCGCGCACGCCCCCCGAGCCCGCGCCGATCACCACCAGGTCGTAGTCGAAGCCGCCACTCATGCATCCGCCTCGCGGGTCAAAGAAGGCGGCCGCGTCAGAGCTGGTGGCCGCGCTTCTGCATCTCTTCGCGGACGCGCGTCACCAGCGTCACCGAGAGCTCGTCGCTCCACTGCTTCGCCGCGCCGACGGACAGCGCCAGCATCTCCGGGCTGAGGGAGGCGAGCTTGGAGCCGACGGGCGACTTGTAGAAGGCGATGATCTCCGAAAGCTCGGCCTCGGAGAAGCGGCGCGCCCAGACGCCCTGGATGCTGATGTCGAGATCGGCGCGCTTGCGGGCGAACTCGAAGGCGACGGCGTCGGTGACCTCCTCGATCTCGGAGGTCAGGGCCGGGTTGGAGCGGATGAACAGGCCCTTGGTCTGCTCGGCGACGAGCGGAAGGATGTCGTCGAAGCCGACGGCCGCGCCCGATGCCTCGATCGCCTGCTGCGCCAGTGCCATGTGCGGGCGCGGAATGTCGGCGTTCTCCTGCGACCAGGCCGGATTAGAGCCGGCCATGACGGCCGCCAGCATGGCGAGCCCCATCGCCGGCGCGCACAGGCGACGGAACCTCGAAACGCTCATGTCGTGTTCTCCTCTGATCACAATGCTGTGCGGGGACGGTGCCAGTCAGACGTCGATCCGCTGGACGCCGTCGGCGCCGGCGACGTAGGCGACCTTGGCGATGCCGACGAAAAGGCCGTGCTCGACCACGCCGGGGACCGCGTCGAGCGCGGCGCCGAGCGCCGCGGGGTCTGGAATGCGGGTGAGGTGGGCATCGACGATGTGATGGCCACCATCGGTGACATAGAGCTCGCCGGCCTCGTCGCGGCGCATGGTGAGGCGGCCGGCGATGTCGAGACCGGAGATCGCCGCGACGATCTTTCGGTTGGTCGCCTTCTGCCCGAACGTCACGATCTCGATCGGCAGCGGAAACGCGCCGAGGGCCGCCACGACCTTGCCGGCGTCGGCGATGACGACGAAACGCTTGGCCGACGTTGCGACGATCTTCTCGCGCAGCAACGCGCCGCCGCCGCCCTTGATCAGCGACAGGCCTGGCCCGATCTCGTCGGCGCCGTCGATGGCGAGATCGAGCTTCGGCCGCTCCTCGAGCGTCGTCAGCGGAATGGAGAGGCGGCCGGCGAGCGCGGCGATGCGCTCCGACGTCGGCACGCACACCACGTCGAGACCGCCGGCGACCGCCTCGCCGAGCAACTCGACGAAGGCCGTCGCGGTGGAACCCGTGCCGAGGCCGAGGCGCATGCCGTTCTGCACCTCGGCGAGCGCGGCGCGGGCGGCGTCCCGCTTGAAGGCGGATGCATCGGGGCCGTCGGACGCGCTCACGGGGTGGTTTCCTTCCAAAGACTTTTTCACGGCCGCACCACGCCGGGTCGCGTCGGTGGCGCAGCGAGGCGTGCTTACCACGGGCGGCGAGGCGAGGCCAATCCGCCACCGCCGGTGCCTCTCGCAGCGGCGCGTCGCCGCGTCGCTTCGACGCCGGCCGGACGGTCGGCTACTGACGCGGAGAGAACGAACAGCGCCGCGGACCCGACGGTGCGACAACACCATCCTTCCGGAGGAAACGGCGTGACGACACCCCCCACTTTGGTGCTCGACCTCGACGGCACGCTCGTCGACACGGCCCCCGATCTCGTCGCCTGCCTGAACATCGTGCTCGACGAGGCGGGAGTCCCGACCGTCGCCGCCGCCGCCGCCCGCGCCATGATCGGCCGCGGCGCGCGCGTGATGATCGCGCGCGGCTTCGCGGCCCATGGCGTGCAACTGGACGAGCCCGGCCTCGACCGGCTCAACGCGCGCTTCCTCGTCCACTACGAGGCGCGCATCGCCGAGGAGAGCCGACCGTTCCCCGGGGTCGCCGACGCACTCGGACAGTTCCGAGACGCCGGCTTCCGGCTGGCGGTCTGCACCAACAAATATGAGCGGCTGTCGCGGCTGCTGCTGGAGAAGGTCGAGCTGGCGGACCGTTTTGCCGTCATCGCCGGGCCCGAGACGTTCGGCGTGTCGAAGCCGCACCGCGACCACATCCTCAAGACCGTCGTCGCCGCCGGTGGAGACCCGGACGACTGCGTCATGGTCGGCGATTCGCGCACGGACATCGAAGCGGCGCGCGCCTCCGGCGTGCCGGTCGTCGCCGTCACCTTCGGCTACACCGACATCCCGGTGAAGGAATTGTCGCCCGACAAGCTCATCGACCACTATGACGACCTCTGGGCGGCGGTCGCGGCGATCCGTAGCGCCAACTGAGCGGCGCTGCTGGCGCGCCGCCAGCGGCGGCTCAGGGGACGACGAAGTCGACGATGTCGCGGGCGTCGAAGCGCGCGTCGAGCATGCCGTAGGTCGAGCGCCACTGGCCCCCCAGCCGGGTGGCGAGGAACGCGTCCGAGAGCACGCGCGGCGCGAACCGGCGCAGCGCCGACGCGGCGGCGGCGATGGCGAGCTGTTCGGTGAGGATGCGGGCGGAGCCGACGTCCTCGATGCAGGCGCCGGCGGCACTGGCGATGTCGTCGATGGCGACCGGGCTCGCCTTGCCGAGGTCGCGCTCGATCTCCGCCAGCACGACGCCGAGCGCCCGCTCGTCCGCCTTCAGGGCCCGCAGCACGTCGAGACACTGGATGTTGCCGGGGCCTTCCCACAAGGCGTTGACCGGCGCCTCGCGGTAGAGCCGGGCGAGCGGGCTCTCCTCGACATAGGCGTTGCCGCCGACGCACTCCATCGCCTCGGCGGTGACCGTCGGAGCGAGCTTGCAGATCCAGTACTTCGCCACCGGCGTGATCATGCGGGCGAAGATCGCCTCGGAGCGGTCGGTCTCGGCGGCGTCGTAGGCGCGGGCGAGCCGGAGCGCGAGCGCGGTGGCGGCGGCGACGTCGAGCGCGATGTCGGCGAGGACGCGCTGCATCAGCGGCTGGTCGATGAGCGGCTCGCCGAAGGCGATACGGTGGCGCGTGGCGTTGACGGCCTCCGCCAAGGCGGCGCGCATCAGCCCGGCCGACATCACGGCCGCGTCGAGGCGCGTCAGCGTCACCATCTCATGGATGGCGGCGATGCCGCGTCCCTCCTCGCCGACGAGCCGCGCCTGCGCGCCGACGAGCTCCACCTCGGCGGTGGCGTTGGAGCGGTTGCCGAGCTTCGCCTTCAGCCGCATCAGGCGGATGCCGTTCGGCGCGCCATCTTCATCGAGCCGCGGCACCAGGAAGCAGGACAGCCCGCCGGGCGCCTGGGCGAGCATCAGGAAGGCATCCGACATCGGCGCCGACAGGAACCACTTGTGGCCGACGAGGCGGAAACCGTCATCCGTCGGCTCGGCGACGGTGCGGATGGCGCGCAGGTCACTGCCGCTTTGCTTCTCCGCCAACGCCATGCCGACGGTGGCGCCGAGCTTGCGCGTCACCGGCAGCGCCCGGTGGTCATAGCGGCGCGACAGGATCGCCGGCACCCACTCGTCCGACAGCATTTCCGACAGGGACAGGGTCGCCACGGCGGCGTTCGTCGTCGAGACCGGGCCGAGGTGGCCGCCCTCGGTCTGAGCCGCCAGGAACAGGCCGGCTGCCCGGATCAGATGGCCGGGCGGAGCGTCCTCCGTTCCTTCCCAAGGCGAGCAGTGCAGCCCGTATTCGACCGATCGGCGCAACAGCGCGTGGTAAGCCGGGTGGAACTCGACCAGATCGAGCCGGCGGCCGTACGGGTCATGGGAGCGCAGGATCGGACCGTGCAGGTCGGCGAGGCGGGCAAACTCGTGCGATTCGGCCGAGCCCCAGAACGCGCCCATGCGCGACAGCTCGCTCTCGTTCTCGCCGGTTGTCGCCCCCTCGAGCGCGCCGAGCAGGACCGGGTCAGCCTCATAGAGATTGACGCCGGCGCGCGGGGGCGGCTGGTTCTCGACGTCGTGCGTATCGAAGCCGTCTGCCGCCATCGGCCTGGTCCGCCCCCGGATCTTCTTGTCAGCACCGCCGCATCGCGAAAATGGACGCGCGGATCGAATCGAACTGTTGAAGCCTATCATGCACCGTCGTGCACGCCTTGTTTCGCCGACCCGACTCCGCATACACGATCGACTTCGATGATTGCACCGTCGAAGCCGGCCGGAACGGCCTTCCCCCATCGCCACCTGCTCGGCATCGATGGGCTATCGCGCGCCGAGATCGAGGGGTTGCTCGACCTGTCGGAAAGCGCCATCGCGTTGTCCCGCCAGGTCGAGAAGAAGCGCGCCGTGCTGCGCGGCCGCACGCAGATCAACCTCTTCTTCGAAGCCTCGACGCGCACGCAGTCGTCGTTCGAACTCGCCGGCAAGCGTCTCGGCGCCGACGTGATGAATATGTCGGTGACCGCCTCTTCGGTGAAGAAGGGCGAGACGCTGATCGACACCGCCCAGACGCTGAACGCCATGCGGCCGGACATCCTGGTGGTGCGCCATCACGCCGCCGGCGCCGTGGCGCTGCTCGCCCGCCAGGTCGGCTGCTCGGTGGTGAACGCCGGCGACGGCGCCCACGAACATCCGACGCAGGCGCTGCTCGACGCCCTGACGATCCGCCGCAACAAGGGCGACATCACCGGCCTGGTGGTGGCGATCTGCGGCGACATCCTGCATTCGCGCGTCGCCCGCTCGAACATCCTGCTGTTGGCGGCACTGGGTGCCGAGGTCCGCGTGGTGGCGCCTTCGACGCTGCTGCCCGCCGGCATCGACCGCATGGGCGTGAAGGTGTTCCGGACGATGCGCGAAGGGCTCGCCGGTGCCGATATCGTGATGATGCTCAGGCTTCAGCGCGAACGCATGGACGGCTCGTTCGTGCCTTCAGTGCGCGAGTACTTCCGCTATTTCGGCCTCGACGAGGAGAAACTCGCCTACGCCAAGCCGGACGCCCTCGTCATGCATCCGGGGCCGATGAACCGCGGCGTCGAGATTACGCCGGCGGTGGCCGACGGGCCGCGCAGCCTGATCGGTGAGCAGGTCGAGATGGGCGTCGCAGTGCGCATGGCGGTGCTCGAGGCGCTCGCCGGCAACCTGCCGAACGGATGAGGCCGCGTGTGACCGATCCCCGGCCCCTGCCCGCCCCGCCACTCGTCGTCAGCGGCGCCCGCATCGTCGACCCGTCGCGGCACCTCGACGCCGTCGGCAGTGTCGTCGTCGTCGACGGCCACATCGCCGCCGCCGGACCGGAGGCGCTGAACCAGGGCGCGCCGGAGGGGGCCGAGATCGTCGACGGCCGTAGCCTCGTGGTGATGCCCGGCCTCGTCGACATGCGCGTCTTCGTCGGCGAGCCCGGCCACGAGCACCGCGAGACGCTGGCGAGCGCCAGCCACGCCGCCGCTGTCGGCGGCATCACTACCATCGTCGTGATGCCCGACACCGATCCGGCGATCGACGATCCGGCACTCGTCGACTTCGTGCTGCGGCGCGCCCGCGACACCGCCATCGTGCGGGTGCACGCGATGGCCGCCCTGACGAAGGGGCTCGCCGGCCGCGAGACGACCGAGTTCGGGCTGCTGCAGGAGGCCGGCGCCGTCGCCTTCACCGATGGCCGGCGGGCGGTGACGAGCGCGCGGGTGATGCGGCGGGCGCTGACCTATGCCCGCGATTTCGGCGCCCTCGTCGCCCACCACGCCGAGGACCCCGAGCTCGTCGGCGCCGGCGTGATGAACGAAGGCGAGACGGCGAGCCGCCTCGGCCTCTCCGGCAGTCCGCGCGAGGCAGAGATCATCATGCTGGAGCGCGACCTCAGGCTCGTGCAACTGACCGGCGGGCGCTACCACGCCGCCCAGGTGAGCTGCGCGGAATCGGTCGCCGTGCTGCGCGCCGCCAAGGCGCGCGGCCTCGACGTGACGGCGGGCGTGGCGGCGACGCACCTGACGCTGAACGAGCTCGACATCGGCGCCTACCGGACCTTCTTCAAGCTGTCGCCGCCGCTGCGCTCGGAGGACGACCGCCGCGCCATGGTGGAGGCGGTCGCCGACGGCATCGTCGACATCGTCGTGTCGAGCCACGATCCGCAGGACGTCGAGACCAAGCGCCACCCCTTCGCCGACGCGGCCGATGGCGCCATCGGGCTCGAGACGCTGCTGGCGGCCGGGCTGCGGCTCGTGCACGCCGGTGATCTCGCCCTGTCGCGCCTCGTCGAGGCGATGTCGACGGCGCCGGCGCGCCGGCTCGGGCTGCAGGCCGGCTCGCTCGCGCCGGGCGCCCCGGCCGATCTCGCCGTCGTCGATCTCGGCGCCCCGTGGATCGTCCGCGAGGCCGACATCGTTTCAAGAGCGAAGAACACGCCCTATGAAGGCGCCCGCTTCCAGGGTCGCGTCGTCCGCACCGTGGTTGCGGGCCGAACCGTGCACACCTACGCTCACGGCTGACTGCGCTCACGGCTGACTGCGCTCACAGCTGATCGTCCGCGGCGATCGAACCATCCTCCCGGCAGGCCGTCCGGCGGAGACAGGAGACACGCCTTGCCGCCTGCAGAATGGTCGCTCGCCGCGCCGCTCGTCGCGCTCGCCCTCGGCTACCTGCTCGGCTCGATCCCGTTCGGGCTGATCCTGACGCGCCTCGCCGGCCTCGGCGACATCCGCGCGATCGGATCCGGCAACATCGGCGCGACCAACGTCCTGCGCACCGGCAACAAGGCGGTGGCGGCGGCGACGCTCGCCGGCGACATGCTGAAGGGGACGGCGGCGGTGCTGCTCGCACACCAGTTCGACATTCCGGCGACGGTCGCCGGCGTCGGCGCCTTCCTCGGCCACCTCTGGCCGGTCTGGCTCGGCTTTCGCGGCGGCAAGGGCGTCGCCACCTATCTCGGCGTGCTGCTTGGCCTCGCCTGGCCGTTCGCGCTCGCCTTCGCGGGGATCTGGATCGCGGTGGCGTTCCTGTGGCGCACGTCCTCGCTGTCGGCCCTGGTGGCGAGCGCAGCGATCCCGCTGCTGCTGGCTCTGCTCGGCCGGCCGGACCTCGCCGGCGTGTTCGGCCTGCTCGGCGTGCTGTTGTGGTTCCGCCATGCGGCCAACCTTCGGCGCCTGATGGCGGGCACCGAAGGACGCATCGGCGGCGACAAGGGCTGAGGTGGACGATGAGCGACGGTTCGATCCGGACACGGCTCACCGACGCTCAACGGACCGCCTGGCTGCGGCTGATCCGCACCGAAAACGTCGGGCCGGTGACGTTCCGGTCGCTGCTCAATCACTGCGGATCGGCGGAGGCGGCCCTCGACGCCCTGCCAGAAATGGCGCGTCGGGGCGGTGGCGCGCGCCTGCGCATCATCGGCGCCGCCGAGGCCGAGGACGAGATCGCGGCGACGCGGCGGTTCGGCGGCGACATCGTGGCGCTCGGCGAGGCCGGCTATCCGCGCGAGCTGCGCACCATCGAAGCGCCACCGCCGATGGTCTCCGTGCTGGCACGGACCGACGTGCTCTCGCGGGCGGCGGTGGCGGTGGTCGGCTCGCGCAACGCCTCGGCGGCGGGGCGCACGATGGCGGAGCGGATCGCCCGCGACCTCGGCGAGCACGGGCTCGTCATCGCCTCCGGCCTCGCCCGCGGCATCGACGCGGCCGCCCACTCCGCCTCGCTTTCGACCGGCACCGTCGCCGTGCTGGCGGGCGGCATCGACCACATCTACCCGCCGGAGCACGGCCCGCTGCTCGAGCTGATCGTCGAGGCCGGCGGCGCGGCGATCAGCGAGATGCCGTTCGGCTGGTCGCCGCGGGCGCAGGATTTTCCGCGCCGCAACCGGCTGATCTCGGGCATGAGCGTCGCCGTGGTGATCATCGAGGCGGCGCGGCGGTCGGGCTCGCTGCACACCGCCCGCTTCGGCGCCGAGCAGGGCCGCGAGGTGCTGGCGGTGCCCGGCTCACCGCTCGATCCGCGCGCCGAGGGGTGCAACCACCTCATCCGCGAGGGGGCGACGCTGATCACCTGCACGGACGACGTGCTCGCCGCCATCCGGCCGATGCTCGACCGCCTGCCGGACAGCCAGACGCCGCTGGAAGAGCCTCGCGGCGATGCAGAAGGCATGCCGGGTGATCCGGGCGACAGCGGGCGGGCGGCGGTGCTGACGGCGCTCGGCCCGACACCGGTGGCGGTGGACCTGATCATCCGCCATTCCGGCCAGCCGGCCGCAGCCGTGATGGTCGTGCTGATCGAGCTCGAACTCGCCGGCCGGCTGGAGCGCCATCCAGGCGGCCTCGTCTCGCTGCTGCCGGGGCGCTAGGCGGTCCAGCGGCCGCGCCGGGCCGCAGCGCAGCGGCGAGGCGCCGACCCCGCTCGACCCCCTGCCTCGCGTCAGCGCCGGGCGACGACCCTGCTGTCGGCGATCCGGGCGGTCGCCTCCTCGCGGGCGATGTCGAGGAGGTAGGCGAGCATTTCGAGGCGGCTCCCCCGGGCGAGGCCGGAAAGCTCTGCGACCATTCTCTCGATGTAGGCGGCGATCTCGACCGTTGTCGGCTCGTAGCTTTGGGACATCGCAACCGCACACCGCAGTCGAATGACGCGCACGAGGCGCGAACAGCCAGAGTGTACTTCAGATTTTATCTAGTTTGCAATACAACCATAACGAGTGCATGGCGTTTGCGATCCGCTCCCGCGGCGCCATTTGACAGGGCCACGCCGATCCCCGATGGTCCGCGCGGCCCGCTCCCTCCGGGCCCTGCCCGCTCCCCGACCGAACACAGGATCCGATGCGCGTCGTCATCGTGGAATCGCCCGCCAAGGCGCAGACGATCAACAAGTATCTCGGTAGCGATTACCGGGTGCTGGCGTCCTATGGCCATGTCCGCGATCTGCCTGCCAAGGACGGCTCCGTCGATCCGACGGACAACTTCGCCATGCAGTGGGAGGTCGACGCGAAGGCGCAGAAGCGCCTCACCGAGATCGCCAGGGCGGTGAAGGAATCCGACGGGGTGATCCTCGCCACCGATCCCGATCGCGAGGGCGAGGCGATCTCCTGGCACGTCCTGCAGGTGTTGAGGGAGAAGCGCGCGCTGAAGGACCAGCCGGTCGAGCGCGTCGTCTTCAACGCCATCACGAAGTCGTCGGTGCTCGAGGCGATGCGCCATCCGCGCCAGATCGACGGGCCGCTCGTCGACGCCTATCTCGCCCGTCGCGCCCTCGACTATCTCGTCGGCTTCACGCTCTCGCCGGTGCTGTGGCGCAAGCTGCCGGGCGCCCGATCGGCCGGTCGCGTGCAGTCGGTGTCGCTGCGGCTGGTCTGCGACCGTGAGGCCGAGATCGAGGCGTTCGTCACCGAGGAATACTGGTCGATCATCGCCCAGCTCGACACGCCGCGCGGCGACGCCTTCGAGGCGCGCCTGACGGCACTCAACGGCAAGAAGCTCGGCAAGCTGACGATCGGCAACCGCGGCGACGCGGAAGCGGCGAAGGCGCTGCTGGAGGCCGCGACGTTCACCATCGCCTCGGTGGAATCGAAGCCGCAGAAGCGCAACCCGCCGGCGCCGTTCACCACCTCGACGCTGCAGCAGGAGGCCTCGCGCAAGCTCGGCCTGCCACCGGCGCGCACCATGCAGATCGCCCAGCGGCTCTACGAGGGCATCGACATCGGCGGCGAGACCGTCGGCCTCATCACCTATATGCGAACCGACGGCGTCGACATGGCACCGGAGGCGGTGACGCAGATCCGCAAGGCCATCCAGGAGAACCACGGCGGCCGCTATCTGCCCGACGCGCCGCGCCGCTACACGACCAAGCAGAAGAACGCCCAGGAGGCGCACGAGGCGATCCGCCCGACCGACGCTGCCCGTCATCCGAGCAAGGTCGCCCGCATGCTCGATGCCGAACAGGCGCGCCTCTATGAGCTGATCTGGAAGCGCGCCGTCGCCTCGCAGATGGAATCGGCCGATTTCGAGCGCACGACGGTCGAGATCGTCGCCGAGGACGGCGCACGCGGCGCCGAGCTGCGCGCCACCGGCACCGTGGTGCGGTTCGACGGCTTCCTGACGCTCTACCAGGAGGGGCGCGACGACGAGGAAGACGAGGAGGCCCGCCGCCTGCCGCCGATGAGCACCGGCGAGCGTCCGAAGCGCCGCGGCATCGTCGCCAACCAGCACTTCACCGAGCCGCCGCCGCGCTACACCGAGGCGACGCTGATCAAGAAGATGGAAGAGCTCGGCATCGGCCGGCCCTCCACCTATTCGGCAACGCTCACCGTGCTCCGCGACCGCGAGTACGTGCGGCTCGACAAAAAGCGCCTCCACCCGGAAGACAAGGGCCGGCTCGTCACGGCGTTCCTGGAGTCGTTCTTCGAGCGCTATGTCGAATATGACTTCACGGCGAGCCTCGAGGAGAAGCTCGACAAGATTTCGAACGGCGACCTCGACTGGCGCGACGTGCTGCGCGATTTCTGGCGCGACTTCTCCGGCGCCGTCGACGGCATCAAGGAGCTGCGCGTCTCGGAGGTGCTGACGGCCCTCGACGGGATGCTCGGCGCCCACATCTTCCCGGCCCGCGCCGACGGCGGCGACCCGCGCGTCTGCCCGACCTGCGACAGCGGCCGGCTGTCCTTGAAGCTTGGCAAGTTCGGCGCCTTCGTCGGCTGCTCCAACTATCCAGAATGCCGCTACACCCGCCAGCTCGCCCAGGCCGGCGATGGCGAGGGCAGCACTGAAGCGAACGGCCCGCGCGAGCTCGGGACCGATCCGCAGAGTGGCCAGATGGTGACGCTGCGCGTCGGCCGCTTCGGCCCCTATGTCCAGCTCGGCGAGGGCGAGAAGCCGAAGCGCTCGAGCCTACCGAAGGGCTGGGACGCGGCGACGCTGGACCTCGACCGGGCGCTCGCGCTGCTGGCGCTGCCGCGCGACGTCGGCATCCACCCGGAATCCGGCAAGCCGATCACGGCCGGCCTCGGCCGCTTCGGGCCGTTCGTGCAGCACGACGGCAAATATGCGAACCTGCCGACGATCGAGGAAGTCTTCGAGGTCGGCATCAACCGCGCGGTGTCGCTGATCGCCGAGAAGGCCGCCGGCGGGCGCGGTCGCGCCGGAACGACGCCGGGCCGCTCGCTCGGCGACCACCCGACGCTCGGCGGCCCGGTGACGGTGCGCGAGGGCCGCTACGGTCCCTACGTCAACCACGGCAAGGTCAACGCGACCCTGCCGAAGGGCACTGAACCAGCGACGCTCGCCATGGACGCTGCCGTGGTGCTGCTGGCGGAACGCGCCGCCAAGGACGGCGTTTCGAGCAAGCCGGCGCGCGGCGCCCGGGCGAAGACCGCGTCGAAGCCGAAGGCGGCCGCCAAGCCGAAGGCAGCCGCGTCGGCTGCGAAGGCGAAAGCGCCCGCCAAGGCGAAAGACCCGGCCAAGGCGAAGGCGCCCGCCAAGTCGAAGACTGCCGGAGCAAAAGCGGCCGGCTGACGCCACCCGTAAGAAGAGGACGCCCGGCTCCCTTGGCTCCATCCGACAGAGACGGTCGCAGGACCGGCGAGTTCCCGAGCCGCGAGCAGATCCTCGCCTTCCTGGCGGAGCATCCGGGCGAGGCCGGCAAGCGCGAGATCGCCCGTGCCTTCGGCATCAAGGGCAGCGCGCGCATTCCGCTGAAGCGCATCCTCAAGGAAATCGAGGCCGAGGGCCTCGTGGTGCGGCGCGGAAAGCGGCTCGGCAAGCCAGGCGCCCTGCCGCCGGTGGCGGTGCTGCTCGTCACCGGGCGCGACGCCGACGGCGAACTCGTCGGCGAGCCGGTGAACTGGGAGCCGGAGGACGGCCCCGCCCCGCAGATCCCGATCATGCCTGAGCGGCACCGCTCGCCGGGACCGACGCCGGGCGTCGGCGACAAGGTGCTGGCGCGCATCGCCGAGGCGCCGCCGGGCCTCGAGACGGGGCATGTCGGCCGCGTCATCAAGGTGATCGCCCGCAAGCCGACCGCGGTGCTCGGCGTCGTCCGCCGCGTCGCCGGCGTGCCGGGCGGCCGCATCCTGCCGGTCGACAAGAAGCAGCGCAATGAGCTGATGGCCGACGACGAGGCGCTCGGCGATGCCGAGGACGGCGATCTCGTCGAGGTGTCGGTGCAGAAGGCCGGCCGCTACGGGCTGCCGCAGGCGCGCGTCGCGGAACGCATCGGCTCGATCAAGTCCGAGCGGGCGGTGTCGCTGATCGCCATCCACGCCCACGGCATCCCGCACCGCTTCCCCGAGGCCGTGCTGGAGGAGGCGGAGGCTGCCAAGCCCGCGCGCCTGACCGGCCGCGAGGACTGGCGCAAGCTGCCCCTCGTCACCATTGACCCGCCCGACGCCAAGGACCACGACGACGCCGTCCACGCCGAGCCCGACGGCGACCCCGACAATGCCGGCGGCTTCATCGCAACGGTGGCGATCGCCGACGTCGCCTACTACGTCCGCACCGGCTCGGCCCTCGATCGCGAGGGGCTGCTGCGCGGCAACTCGGTCTATTTCCCCGACCGCGTCGTGCCGATGCTGCCGGAACGCATCTCCAACGACCTCTGCTCGCTGAAGGAGGGCGTCGACCGGCCGGCGCTCGCGGTCCGCATGGTGTTCGACGCCAGCGGCCGCCAGATCCGCCACACCTTCCACCGCGTCATGATGCGGTCGGCCGCCAAGCTCTCCTACCAACAGGCGCAGGCAGCAATCGACGGCCAGCTAGACGACCAGACGCTGCCGCTGCGCGACCCGGTCCTGCGGCCATTGTGGGAGGCGTACGCCTGCCTGAAGCGCGGTCGTGACGCCCGCGAGCCGCTCGACCTCGACCTGCCCGAGCGCAAGATCGTGCTGACGCCGGAGGGCCGGGTCGACCGCGTCGTCGTGCCGGAACGCCTCGATGCCCACAAGCTGATCGAGGAGTTCATGATCCAGGCGAACGTCGCCGCGGCGACCGAGCTCGAGAAGCACAAGACGCCGCTGCTCTACCGCATCCACGACAACCCGTCGGTTGAGAAGCTCGAGGGCCTGCGCGAGTTCCTGCAGACGCTCGACATCTCGCTGCCGCGCACCGGCAACATGCGGCCGTCGCAGTTCAACAAGATCCTCGCCCGTGTCGCCGGCACCGGCAACGCCCACCTCGTCAATGAGGTGGTGCTGCGCAGCCAGGCGCAGGCGGAATACTCGCCGGCCAACATCGGCCACTTCGGCCTCAATCTGCGCCGCTACGCCCACTTCACCTCGCCGATCCGGCGATATGCCGACCTCGTCGTCCACCGTGGGCTGATCCGCGCCCTCGGGCTCGGCAAGGACGGCATGCCGGAGGGCTTCGAGGCGCGGCTCGAGGCGATCGGCAGCGACATCTCGGCGACCGAGCGGCGCGCCATGGCGGCCGAGCGCGATACCGTTGACCGGCTGATCGCGCTCTGGCTCGCCGACCGCGTCGGCGCGCGCTTCGCCGGCCGCATCTCCGGCGTCACCAAGGCCGGGCTGTTCATCGCCCTCGACGAGACCGGCGCCGACGGCTTCATCCCGGCGGCGACCCTCGGCCAGGATTACTTCCACTATGACGAGGCGGCGCGCGCCCTTATCGGCCGGGCGACCGGCGAGACGCACCGTCTCGGGGACGCGGTGGACGTGCGGCTCGTCGAAGCAGCCCCATTTGCAGGGGCGCTACGGTTTGAACTGCTGAGTGAGGGTCGCTATCTGAAGACTGCGGGCAAACGTCCGCCTTCGGCGCGCAGCACTTCCCGCGGGAAGACGCGTCCCGAGCGAGGACGAAAGACACGCACATGACTGGACCCTCTTCCGCCGACGCCCCGATCACCTGGTCGGCCCCCGCTGCCAAGCCGCACCGTCCGATGATGCCGGCGATGTTGCGCGGCGCCCGCGGCCGCTGCCCGGCCTGCGGCGAGGGTGCGCTGTTCGACGGCTACCTGACGGTCCGCCATTCCTGCGCCGCCTGCGGCGAGGAATTCCACCACCACCGCGCCGATGATGCGCCGCCCTATTTCACCATTCTGATCGTCGGCCACATCATCGTCGCCCTCGTGCTGGCGGTGGAGGTGGCCTATGTGCCGCCGCTCTGGCTGCATGCCGCCCTCTGGATCCCGCTGACGATCGCCTCGTCGTTGGCGCTGCTGCGCCCGATCAAGGGCGCCATCGTCGGGCTGCAGTGGGCCCTCTACATGCACGGCTTCGATCCCGACGCCGAGCCCGACGACGTCGTGCCACTGCCGGCCGGCCACCCGCGTTGAATGATCTCGTCGACCGGCTGAACGCGACGGAGCGGCGCCTGACGGCGCCGTATCGTCGTCCGGTCGACGCCGCCACCCTTCTGGTACTCGACAAGGCGGCCGGCGGCCCGATCCGCGTGATGATGGGCCGGCGCAGCATGCGGCACGTGTTCATGCCGGGCCACTACGTCTTCCCGGGCGGCCGCGTCGATCCGGGCGATTCGCGCGTGCGCCTCGGCGACAGCTACGATCCAGCGGTGCTGAAGCGCCTGACGACCGCGATGCGGGCGCCGAAATCGGCCGCCCGCGCCCGCGCCTTCGCGGTGGCCGCCATCCGCGAGGCCTATGAAGAGGTCGGGCTGTTCATCGGCCGGCCAGCCCCAAAGGGCCTGCGTGGCGAGGACTGGGCGGCATTTTCCGCCCGCGGGCTGGTACCGGTGCTCTCGCCGATCCGCTTCGTCGCCCGCGCCATCACGCCGCCCGGCCGACCGCGCCGCTTCGACACCCGCTTCCTCGCCGTCTGGGCCGACGCCATCGCCGACCGCCTGCCCGAGGGGACCGGTCCGTCGGGTGAGCTCGAGGACGTGCAATGGGTGGCGCTCGACGCGGTGTCGGACCTCAACGTCGCCAGCATCCAGCAGGTGGTGATCGAGGAGCTGTCGCACCGGCTGGCGGCCGACCCGGCCTTGCGCGAAGATCGCCCGGTGCCGTTCTATCGTTGGCTCGGCAAGGAATTCGTGCGCGAGGAAGTCTGAGGGAACGTTACCCGCGTGGCCGACCAAGGTCGACGCTTCCCGATCGCCGCGTCTCTGCTAATGGAAGCTGGAAGGCGCCCGCCAGCGGCGCGAGAGCACGGGTGGGGAATGTTTTCCAAGCTTCTGATCGCCAATCGCGGCGAGATCGCCTGCCGCGTCATCAAGACCTGCCGGACGATGGGCATCGCCACCGTCGCGGTCTATTCCGACGCCGACCGCAACGCCCTGCACGTTGAGATGGCCGACGAGGCGGTGCACATCGGCCCACCGCCGGCGACCGAATCCTACCTTTTGATCGACAAGATCGTCGCCGCCTGCAAGGCGACCGGCGCCGAGGCGGTGCACCCCGGCTACGGCTTCCTGTCCGAGCGCGCCGCCTTCCCGAAGGCGCTGGAGGCGGCCGGCATCGTCTTCGTCGGGCCGAACCCGCATGCCATCGAGGCGATGGGCGACAAGATCGAATCGAAGAAGGCGGCGGCCGCGGCCCGGGTCTCGACCGTGCCGGGCCACCTCGGCATCATCGAGGACATCGAGCGCGCCGTGACGATCGCCGGCGAGATCGGCTACCCGGTGATGATCAAGGCCTCGGCGGGCGGCGGCGGCAAGGGCATGCGCATCGCGTTTTCGCCCGACGAGGTGCGCGACGGCTTCGCGCGCGCCAAGGCGGAAGCCGCCGCCTCGTTCGGCGACGACCGGGTGTTCATCGAGAAGTTCATCACCAACCCCCGCCACATCGAGATCCAGGTGCTGGGCGACAAGCACGGCAACGTCGTCTATCTCGGCGAACGCGAGTGCTCGATCCAGCGGCGCAACCAGAAGGTCGTCGAGGAGGCGCCCTCGCCGCTGCTCGACGCGGCGACGCGCAAGGCGATGGGCGAGCAGGCGGTGGCGCTCGCGAAGGCGGTCAACTACGATTCGGCCGGCACCGTCGAGTTCGTCGCCGGTCAGGATAAATCGTTTTATTTCCTGGAGATGAACACGCGTCTTCAGGTGGAGCATCCGGTCACCGAGCTCGTCACCGGCATCGATCTCGTCGAGCAGATGATCCGCGTGGCGGCCGGCGAAAAGCTGCCGTTCGGCCAGGATGATATCCGCCTCGACGGCTGGGCGATCGAGACGAGGCTTTATGCCGAGGACCCGTTCCGCAACTTCCTGCCCTCGATCGGCCGCCTGACGCGCTACCGGCCACCGCACGAGAACCTCGTCGACGGCGCCACGGTGCGCGTCGACACCGGCGTCGTCGAGGGCTCCGAGATCTCGATGTTCTACGACCCGATGGTGGCGAAGCTCGTCACGCACGCGCCGACCCGCCTCGAGGCGATCGACGCCATGACCGACGCCCTCGACGCCTTCATCGTCGACGGCATCTCCCACAACGTCCCCTTCCTCGCCGCCCTGATGGCGCACCCGCGCTGGCGCGAGGGCGCGCTTTCCACCGGCTTCATCGCCGAGGAGTACCCGGAGGGCTTCACCGGCGCGGCGATCGACGACACGACGCAGGCCGTGCTCGCCTCCGCGGCGCTCACGATCGAGCTCGTCCGCCGCGAGCGCCTCGACCATCTCGGCGGCCGCCTGAAGCCGCACATGGGCGTCTTCCGCGAGGACTGGGTCGTCGAGCTCGCCGGCGAGCCGCTCGAAATCGTGCTCACCGCCGGCTACCCGACCGTGCCGATCGAGCTCGATTTGCTGTTGCCGGGCGCAAAGCGGCCGGTGACGGTGACGTCGGAGTGGCGGCCGGGCGAGGCCCTGTGGACCGGCACCGTCGGCGGACGGCAGGCGAGCGTGCAGCTGCGCCCGGCCCGCGGCGGGCTGTCCTTGTCGTGGCGCGGCGTCACCGTCTTCGCCCGCGTGATGACGCCGCGCACGGCGGCGCTGGCGGCACTGATGCCGGAGAAGAAGGCCGCCGACACCTCGCGATTCCTGCTCTGCCCGATGCCCGGCCTCGTCGTCGCGATCGAGGTGGAAGAGGGCCAGAAGCTGCAGGCCGGCGACGTGCTCGCCATCGTCGAGGCAATGAAGATGCAGAACGTGCTGCGCGCCGAGCGCGACTGCACGGTCAAGGCGGTGAAGGCGAAGCCCGGCGACAGCCTCGCCGTCGATGCGGTGATCCTCGAGTTCGAGTGATTCTGGAGTTTGAGTGATTCTGGGGTTCGAAGCGGAGCAGGCAAATGAGCGAAGCCTCTGAAGCAGCGGCTGCGGCCGGCACCCGGGCACCGGTCGAGTTCTGGTTCGACTTCTCCTCGCCCTATGCCTTCTTCGCTGCGCGCGAGATCGACGCCGTCGCCGCCCGCCACGGACGGGCCGTCACATGGCGGCCGTTCCTGCTCGGCGTCGCCTTCCGCACGACACGGATGGCACCGCTGACGGAACAGCCGATGCGCGGCGACTACGGCCGGCGCGACTGGGACCGGCTGGCGCGCCTCAAGGACATTCCGTTCCGGTTTCCGACGACGTTTCCGGTGAGCGGCGTCGCCGCCACACGGATGTTCTATGCGATCGAGCGCACCGACCCGGCGGCCGCCCGAGGCTTTGCTCTCGCGGCATTCGATGCGCTGTTCCTGCACGATCGCGACATCGGTGCGCCCGCCATCGCGGCAGAGGCCGGTGCGGCCATGGGCCTCGAGCCGCAGGCGCTCGTCGCCGCCGCCGCCGATCCCGAGGTGAAGGAGCTGGCGCGCGTCCGCGTCGACGAGGCGATGGCGCGCGGCATCTTCGGGGCGCCGTTCTTCATCGCCGACGGCGAGCCGTTCTGGGGCTGGGACCGGCTGCCGATGCTCGACGAATGGCTCGCCCGCGGCGGCTGGTGAGCGCGCGAGGCCCGGCGGCGGTGGTCGAGTTTCACCTCCATCTGTTGATCCACGGGCGCGTGCAGGGCGTCGGCTACCGCGCCTTCCTGCTGGCGGAGGCGCAGAAGCGTCGCCTCGCCGGCTGGGCACGCAACCTGCGTTCCGGCGAGGTCGAGGCCGTCGTCGCCGGACCGGCAGAGGCGGTGGAAGCGCTCATCGCGGCGTGCCGCACGGGGCCGCTCGGCAGCCGCGTCGACGGCATCGTCCGCAGCGAGGTGGCGGCGCCTGCGCCGGCGGGCCCGTTCCGGGTCCTGCGAGAGGCAGAGTGAGGCGCAGGGCAGGCGCCGGCGCGGAAGCGACCTGCGCACCGCAGGATTGCACAGCGCCGCCGCGGGTCAGGCGGCAGGGCGATCCTGGTGGCCCGCCGCCGCCGTCGGTCCGAACACGGTCTCGAACTCGGCTCGCAGCATTGAATCGACCTCCGGCATCGACACGGTCCGGCCGAGATCGACGAGGCTGGTGACGCCGTGGCGCCGCACGCCGCATGGCACGATGCCGCTGAAGTGCTCGAGGTCCGGGTCGACGTTGAGGGCGACGCCGTGGAAGCTCACCCACTTTCGCAGGCGGACCCCGATCGCGGCGATCTTGTCCTCGGCGTCGGCCCCGCGATCGGGTCGCCGCACCCAGACGCCGACGCGGTCGGGGCGGGTCTCGCCACGCACGTTGAAGCGACCGAGCGTGCCGATCAGCCACGCCTCCAGCGCGGTGACGAGGCCGCGCACGTCGCGCCGGCGGCGCGTCAGGTCGAGCATGACGTAGCCGACCCGCTGGCCGGGGCCGTGATAGGTGAACTGCCCGCCCCGGCCGGTTCGGAATACCGGGAAGCGCTCGGGCGTCAGGAGGTCCTCGTCGCGGGCGCTGGTGCCGGCGGTGTAGAGCGGCGGGTGCTCGACCAGCCAGACGCGCTCGGCGGTGCGGCCCTCGGCGATCGCGGCGGCGCGCTCCTCCATCTCGGCGACGGCCGCCTCGTACTCCACCAGCCCGTCGGCGATCACCCACTCCACCGGCGCGGCGTCGGCGTCGGTGCGCAGGAAGTGCGTCTGCTCCGCCTCCGCGGCGGACGGCGGCACGGCCGCGGGGGCATCGGTGATCGACATGGGGTTAGTGACCACGGCCGGGCGAGCCTCGCAAGGGGCCGAACCTCGGCCGGCGCCGCGGAGCCGATTGCCCGGCGCCGACGCCGCAGCCGGCCGGAGCGCGCGGCAGCGGCAAAAGCGGCCTCCGGCGCGATAGTCGTGCAGGATCGTCCGTCGGCGCTCCATAAGCCTTGAATGCCCCGGAGCGATTTGTTACACGCTGCCGGCCGGCGATACCCGGATGCGGTGGTGGCGGAATTGGTAGACGCGCAGCGTTGAGGTCGCTGTGGGGCAACCCGTGGAAGTTCGAGTCTTCTTCACCGCACCAAAAGCAAAGGCCCGCTTCGGCGGGCTTTTTCTTTGGGACCGAGCCTTGTGGCGGGCGCAGTGATTTCAACCTAATGTCGGCTGCAAGCGCAGGCTGGCCGGCAAGGGGGCTTTTTCGATGGGGCTGACCGTACAGGATCGCACGTTCATTGAAATGCGCGTCAGTAACGACGGGCCAAGCCAAGTCGTCGCCTACCTGATGTGGTTTTTCCTTGGGCTTCTGTCCGCTCATCGCTTCTATTTGCGTCGGCCGGGAACGGCGATCCTGCAGATCCTGACCTTCTTCATCGTCATTGGCTTTTTCTGGCTGCTGATCGACGCCTTTCTCATTCCTGGCATGGTGAGAGACCGGCAAGACGAAATCCGGCGCCGCCTGACAATGGATGCTCTGGCCGGTCAAGGCGGGGCTTCCTGATCGGCCGGTGCCGGACGCAGCGAGGTCCCGCGGTGTCGGGTATCGGCCACAGCTGACCGTAACCGCGCCGCTCGCCCGGTGACCGGACGATGACCCTGGGGCTTCGCCTCAGTTGCCAGCCAGCGCCTTCTTCAAGGCCGAACGGACGATGCGCACAGGCTTGCCGTCGTCGACGTCGGGCCGCTCATAGGGCGGAAACTCCCAGACGATCACCTTCGGCGGCGCCTCGCGGAAGGTGTCCGAGCGCAGATAGGCGGCCATCGAGCCCTCGAAGCCACCCCCCTCCTCCGAGGCATTGAGGACGCGCGTCGACAGCGCCTGCTGCAGAAAGCCGGAGAAGTTCGGATCGTCGTCGCCGCGGTGGCTGAAGCTGGTGCCGACCAGCACCACCTCGGGGGCACGCTCGCCAAACAGGCCCGCCTCGGCGTCGGCCTCGCTGGTGCGGTAGAAGCTCTCGCGCTCGGCTGGGACCTTCACGTCGCAGAGCTTCTCCAGCGCCTCGCCGAGTTTCTCGTCGGCATCCCCCGCATCGCGCTTCTCCGTCGTGAAGGCGGCCGGTTCGAGTGCAGCTCGGGCCGGCAGCCCGGCGATCGTCGCCGCTGCGGCTTCGGCGGCGATGCGGGCGCCGTCCGACGACCAGTGGATGTCGCGGCGCAGATAGAACGGCTCAGCGGCACCGAGATGTGCGCGGGCCTGGCCCAGCACGTCGGCGACGAGAACGCCGTCCGCCCGCAGGTCGTCGAGCATCGCCGTGTAGCCCGCCTCGGCGGCGGCGACGTCGTAGCCGAGCGTCGCGACCTCCGCCGCGAGCAGGCGCGAGCGGTCCGCGACGGGACGGGGGGGCGGCACGACGAGCACGACCTCGGTGCCGCGCTCCCGCAGCGCCGCGATGACCTTCAGGAGTTCCTTCTTCGGCCCGCTCTTCAGGGGGCCGTAGTCGCGCATGTCGATGCGGCTGCGGAACAGGAAGCCGTCCGAACCGGGGACGAGCAGCGCCAGGCTCTTGCTGCGATAGGCCGAGAGGTCACGGGCCTTGGCGCACACGAGCTCGGTCATGTCGGGCTGCGGTGCCTCCGCCGCACGCGCCCTGTCGGACGCGAGCGCGGCGAGGCACGCAAGGGCGAGACTGAAGACGCCAAGCTTGGCGAGGCCGGTCGGAAGGCGGCGCGATCCTGTCATCAGGGCTCCCCGAGGCGGCCACAAAGTGGAAGCATCCCCTAGCCGCTGCGCACGTCGAAACCATGGCCGCCGGCAACAGTCGTGGTTTTCACGCCGTCGCCGCCGCGGCATCATCGAGACTGGCGCATTTGACCGGGGGAGAATTGCACGTGCGTGTGACTGCGACGAGCGACCAGAAGACCGCCATGCTCGCCACCCTGAAGGCAATCGCGGCGACGCACGGCCCCGCCGGCGTCACCGACACCGATCGCATGACCGTCGCCGCCGCGGCGACGATCATGCTGGACGCGCCGCAACCAGACTTCGACGCCCTGCCCGCGCTGTCGCCGGCGGCGCTTGCCGCGCTGGTGCCGCCGGGCTCCGAACTCGCCTCCGAGGCGGTGCGTCTCGCCACCGTGATGGCACTGGTGGACGGCATCCTCGACGCGGCCAAGCTCGAGGCGGTGGTGCGGCTGGCCGCCACCCTCGGGGTCCACGAGGGCTATGTCGGCGACCTCGCCGACGCCGCGCGCGGCCACCTGCGCAAGGCGATGGCGCACATGGTGCGCGAGAACATGGAGAGCTTCACGGGACAAACATGGAGCGGCGACGTCACCGACGACGTGGCGGCCTGGATCCTGCCCTACCGGGGTGCCGGCGCCGACCCGGCGCTGGCCGCGCGGTTCCAGGCCCTGGAGCACCTGCCGGAAACGACGTTCGGTCATCACTATTTCACGCACTTCCGCGAGAACGGCTACGCCTTTCCCGGCGCCCCGGACGCCCTCAACGCGGAATTCGCCGTGCCGCACGATTCCGCCCATGTGCTCGCCGGCTACGACACCACGCCGGCCGGCGAGATCCTCGTGTCGACCTTTACGGCGGCGATGCACCCTCGCCATTCGATGGCCGCGCACGTGCTGCCGGTGATCTTCAGCTGGCACCTCGACATCAAGTTCAACGACGTCGCCAAGTCCGCCCTCGGGCAGATGCATCCGGCGCCGTTCTTCGAGGCCTGGCAGCGCGGAACAAATGCCACGGTCGACGTGTTCGCCCGGGAGTGGGACTTCTGGGAGGCGGCCCCGGTCGACCTCGAAGCGTTGCGGCGGCGCTACGCCATCGCGCCACTTTCGGCCTGAGGCCCGCGATCCGGCACGGCGGTACGCCGGGCGGTATCGCACGACGCCGTTAGCCTCTATGCAGGCGCACCGGCGCCCGCGGATGCCTTCCATGCCCGAGATCGACGCCCCCTTCGACGAAGCCGAGATGGACCTGCCGGTGCGCGACGCCGACGGCGGGCTCGACCCGCGTTTTGTCGCCGCCGTCGAGGACGCGATCGAGGCCTCAGACGTCGAGCGGCTGCGGATGCTCGCCGGCGATCTGCACGAGGCCGATCTCGGCGAGCTCCTGGGCGTGCTGTCGCCGGACGAGCAGCCACAGCTCGTGCGGCTGCTCGGCGACGATTTCGACTTCACGGCGCTGACCGAGATCGACGAGACGGTGCGTGTGCGCCTGCTCGAGGCGCTGTCGCCGCAGGCCGTCGCGGACGGTGTGCGCGAACTCGATTCCGACGACGCCGTCTATCTGCTGGAAGACCTCGACGAGGACGACAAGCAGGCGATTCTCGACCAGATGTCGGTGCCGGAGCGCCTGCGCCTCGCCCGCGCCCTCGACTATCCCGAGGAAAGCGCCGGACGGCGGATGCAGACGGATTTCGTCGCCGTGCCGCCCTATTGGACGGTCGGCCAGACGATCGACTTCCTGCGCGAGGACGACGGCCTGCCGGAGACCTTCTACGAGATCTTCGTCGTCGGACCGACCTTTCACCTCATCGGCACCGTGCCGCTCGACCGGCTCCTGAAAGCGAAGCGGCCGACCAAGATCTCAGAGGTGATGCACGAGGAACAGCAGATCGTCCGGGCAACCGACGATCAGGAGGACGTGGCGCGGCTGTTCAAGCGCTACAACCTCGTATCGGTGGCCGTGGTCGACGAGGCCGAGCGGCTGGTCGGCATGCTCACCGTCGACGACATCGTCGACGTCATCGAGGAGGAGGCGGAGGAAGACATCCGCGCCATGGCCGGTGTCGGCGACGAGGAACTGTCCGACACCGTCGCCTATACCGCCCGCAGCCGCCTGCCCTGGCTCGTCATCAACACCGCGACGGCCTTTCTGGCGGCCTCGGTGATCGGCATCTTCGACGGCACCATCGAGCAGATGGTGGCACTCGCCGTGCTGATGCCGATCGTCGCCTCGATGGGCGGCAACGCCGGGACGCAGGCGATGACCGTCACCGTGCGCGCGCTCGCCACCCGCGAGATCAGCCGCCGCAATGCCGGCCGGATCATCCGCCGCGAGCTCCTCGTCGGCCTCCTGAATGGCGTGGTGCTGGCGGCCCTGGTCGGCGGTGTCGCTGGCGCGTGGTTCCTCAACTGGGAGCTCGGCTGCGTCATCGCCGCGGCGCTCGTCGGCAACATCGTCGTCGCCGGGCTGTTCGGGGTGCTGATCCCGCTCATGCTGAACGCCCGCAAGATCGATCCTGCCGTCGCCTCAGGCGTCTTCCTGACGACGGTGACCGACGTCGTCGGCTTCTCGCTCTTCCTCGGGACGGCCGCCTGGTGGTTCGGCCTGTGGTGACGGCTCAGGCGTGAATGGCCTCCAGCGCGGCGCGCAGGGCCTCAGGCAGCGGCGTCGGCCGCCGCGTGGCGCGGTCGACATAGACGTGGACGAAGTGCCCATCGGCCGCCGCCGCGTCGTCGCCGCCCTGCCGGAACACGCCGACCTCGTAGCGCACCGACGAGGTGCCGATGCGGGCGACGCGGATGCCGACCTCGAGCACGTCGGGGAAAGCGAGCGGCGCGTGGTAGCGGCACTGCGTCTCCACCACGAGACCGATGACGGCACCCGCCGCGATGTCGAGCGCGCCGGCCTCGATCAGGTAGCGGTTCACCGCCGTGTCGAAGAACGAGTAATAGACGACGTTGTTGACGTGGCCGTAGACGTCGTTGTCCCCCCACCGCGTCTGTACGGTGGTGAAGTGGCGAAAGCCGGCGCGATCGGGCCGGTTCGGACGGCTCACGCCGCCTTCTCCCAACGGCCGGACGACGACTGCTTCCAGTAGGTGACGGCGTAGCCGGCGTCCTTGGCCTGCTTCCAGCGCAGCCGCGCCTCCGCCCGCGCCTCCTCGTCCTCGCCATCGAAGAGATAGACGATGCGGTCGAACGGCGCGAAGTCGCCCGGCTCGGCGCGGTCGACGAGGAAGCGCACGGTGGCACCGTTCGGCGTGTCGTGGCCGTCGGTGAGGAACACCGGCTGCAGGTCGCCGGGGCCGTCGCGGGCGGTGCCGTGCGGCAGGAAGGCGTCGTCGGCATAGGTCCACAGGTGCGCATCGAGCGCGTCGCGGCGCTCCACCGAGCCCGCCTGCACGACGGTGCGCCAGCCCCGCTCGAGACACTTCTCGAGCAGGGTCGGCAGCACCTTCTCCAGCGGCTGCCGGTCGAGATGGTAAAACAGCACCTCGGTCACGGAAGCCTCCGTCTTGGTCACTCAGGGCTTCTGCGGCGGGCCGAGCAGCGGCGTCTTCACCGGCGCCGCAGCGCCGATGAGGGCAACGAGGCCGTCGCCGCCGGCGATCGGGTCGAGCGTCTTCCAGTTGTTGGCGACCCACAGGTTGCCCGACGGATCGACCGAGACGCCCGTCAGATGCTGGAAGGCCTCGCTGCGGAAGCCGCCCTTCGGCGAGATGATGTCGCCCATCTTGGATCCCGGCGGGCAGGTCTCGGTGTTGCGGCCGCAGATGAGGTTCAGCCGCTTCAGCAGGAAGCTGACGACCCAGACGTTCTCGTCGCCGTCGAGCGCGAGGCCCCAGGCGCCGTCGAGGCTCGACACCGAGATCGGCTTGTCGAAGACGAAGTCGCCCTTCCGATCGAGCACCCAGACGCCGTCGCGCAGGAAGTCGGCGACCCAGACGTTGCCGCCGCGGTCGACGGCGATGCCCTTCGGCGACGACGCCTTGCCGAATTTGAAGGGCGAGGCGCCGAGCGCCGTGCCGTTCGGGCTGATCTTGGAGACGCTGCCCTGCTTGCCGGCGTTGGCGATCCACAGGTTGCCGTCGAGATCGACGACGATGGCGAACGGCTTCTCGATGCCGCCGGCGCTCACCACCTTCGTCTTGGTGCGGTCGCCGCCCTTGAAGCGGACGACATGGTCTTCCTTGTTGCTCGAGGCCCAGACGTTGCCCTCGAAATCGACGGTGACGCCCTGCGTGCCGTCGAGCTTGTCGGTGGCGAAGGCGTTGTTCGACAGCGGCTTGCCGAGACGGTTGAACAGCGACATCGAGCCGACGGCATAGTTGCCGACCCAGACCTTGCCGTCCTGGGCGACGGCGATGCCCCAGCCCGAACCGTCGACGCCGCCACCGGTGACCGGACTGCCGAACATCGGCCGGCCGATGGGGTCGAGGACGCTCAACTGCTTGCCCGCCGTGGTGTCCGGCGGCATGAAGTTGTTGGTCACCCAGACGTTGGCGTCGGCGTCGAACGCCATCGCGCCCGGGCCGTCGAAGCCGCCGGCGGTGAACTTCAGGGCGATCGTCCAGGCGACCGGCGCCTGCGTCAGGATGGGCTTGTAGGGCGTCCTGGCGGGCAGGAGCGCGAAGACCCCGGCTGCGTCGGCGCCGGGCGACAGCGCGACCGCCTGCGCCGCCGCCAGCGTGTCCGCCGGTTCGTCCGCACCCGGCCGCTTCGCGGCTTCGAAAAGCGCACCGCAGTCAGCGGCATCGCGGACGCAGCCGGAGAGGATGTCCGCCAGCGAGTTCAGCGTCGCGAGCGCCTCGGTCTTCGAGCCGTTCGGCGCCATCGCGATGGTGGCGGCCGGCTCACCCTCGGACGTGACGAGGTTGAAGAACATCGCACCCGCGTTCGGCAGGCCGGGGGCCGGCCCGGACAGCTTCTTGCCGTCGAGGAACTGTGCGAAGGCGTAGGCCGTGGCGACCGTCGAGAGTTCGTTGACCTCGAGGAAGCGCGGCGGCCCGGCGACGACGCTCGCGAGGCGGATGGCGCCGTTGTTCGCCGCGCCCCCCGCCGAGCCGCCATCGGCGACCACGTAGACAACGCTCGGCGCGCCGGGCGACTCATACTGCAGGCGGAAGTTGCCCACCGCATTGGAGGAGCCGGAGGCGAGCAGTGTCGGCGAACCCTTTCCGGCAGCGAAGACCTGCACCGTCGAGCCGGTGATCGCCACGGCGCCCGAGGCAACGCGCCCGAACAGCGTCACTTTCGCCGCCGCGGCGGGTCCCGCCCCCAGCTGAGTGGCGAACGCCGCCGTGGCGGCGAACGCCGCAACCTTCCAGAATTGCATGAACTCGACCCCCGGTCGTTTCCCGTCGCCCCCCCGGCGAGTATAGCCCGGCGGGACGGTGACGGGAAAGCGAGCCGGACCCTTAGGGTGCTAGCCTTCGTAGTGGTCGGCGACCAGGCGGTCGAGCAGCCGCACGCCGAAGCCGGAGCTCCACGAGCGGTTGATCTCGGTCTGCGGCGAACTCATCGCCGTGCCGGCGATGTCGAGATGCGCCCACGGCGTGTCGCCGACGAAGCGCTTCACGAACTGCGCGGCGGTGATCGAACCACCGTAGCGGCCGCCGGTATTCTTGATGTCGGCCACCTTCGATTCGATCAGCTTGTCGTAGTCCGGCCCGAGCGGCATGCGCCAGACAAGCTCGCCGGTCGCCTGCCCCGCCGCCGACAGCTGAGCCGACAGCGCGTCGTCGTTGGAGAACAGTCCGGCGTGGTGGTTGCCGAGTGCGACGATGATGGCGCCCGTCAGCGTCGCGAGATCGACGACGAAGCGCGGCTCGAAGCGCTCGATCGCGTAGTGGAGCGCGTCGGCCAGCACGAGCCGGCCCTCGGCGTCGGTGTTGATGATCTCGATGGTGGTGCCGTTGCGGGCGGTGACGATGTCGCCCGGCCGCTGCGCATTGCCGTCCGGCATGTTCTCGACGATGCCGAGGATGCCGACGGCGTTGACCTTCGCCTTGCGGCCGGCGAGCGCCGCCATGACGCCGAAGACGGCGGCCGCACCGGCCATGTCGCCCTTCATATCCTCCATGCCGGCGGCCGGCTTGATGGAGATGCCGCCGGTGTCGAAGACGACGCCCTTGCCGACGAACATCACCGGCTTGGCGCCCTCGTCGCCGCCGTTCCACGTGAGAACGACGAGGCGCGGCGGCCGCACGGAGCCCTGCGCGACGCCGAGCAACGCGCGCATGCCGAGGGCCGCGAGCTCCGGCTCGCCGAGCACCTCGACGCCGATACCGAGGTCGGCGAGCTGCTGCGCACGCTCGGCGAACTCGACGGGGCCGAGCACGTTCGGCGGCTCGTTGACGAGATCGCGGGCGAGGTTGACGCCGACGGCGATCGCCTTGCGCGCCACCCAGGCCTCCTTCGCCTTGGCATCGTCGCCGACCATCACGGTGACGGCGATGTCCTTCGTCGCCTCGTCGTCGTCGGGCTTCTTCGACTTGTAATGGTCGAAGCTATAGGAGCGCAGCATCATGCCGAGCGCCACGTCGGCGGCCTGCTCCGGGGCGACGGCGCCCTGGGGCAGCTCCAGCACGATGGTGGCGGCGTCCGACTTGGCCTCGGCGACCCGGCCCATGACGGCGCCGCCGAGGCGCACCCAGTCGCTTTCCTTGAGCTCGCCCGCGGCACCGAGGCCGACGAGCGAGAGGCGATCGAGATCGAGGCCCGAGGGGGTCACCAGATCGAGGCCGCCGCACAGCTTGCCCTTGAAGCGGGCGGCGGCGACGGCGCGGCGGATGATGCCGGCGCCCGCCTTGTCGAGCGCATCACCCGCCGTTCCGAGCGCCCCGTCGGCGCCGGTCACGAGGACCGCGGATCGGGTCGTCGGGGTCGCCGGCGCGGTAAAGTCGAAACTGAGCGACGTCATCGAAACTCCTCGGGAAGCGGCGCACGGACGAGCGCCGGATAGTGCAGGAGAGAGGATGGCGCGCCGGCCCCACCACAGCAAGGCCGGCACCCCTCAAACCGATACCCTCCATTAACCAAGACGCGACATCCGCGCCACGCTTTGACGGCGATCGAGTCCGCCGACCCCTCTCCGACACCCGGGTACGTTGCCACGCCCCAACGGGAAGGAGTATCTGTCGGTTGCCCAAGGATGGTCTGATGGGACTGATCGAGCGCTACATCTTCCGGCGCGCCCTGGTGGCCTTCCTGGCGACGCTGACGGTTTTGACCGGCGTCGTCTGGGTGACCCAGGCGCTACGCCAGCTGGACCTCGTGACGGCGAAGGGCCAGGCGATCGGCGCCTATCTCGCCATCACCGGGCTGGCGCTGCCCTTTCTCGTGCTCCTGATCGCCCCGTTCGCCGTGGTGATCGCGGCGATCGTCACGCTGGCGACGCTCAACGCCGACAGCGAGCTCGTCGTCATGCAGGCGTCCGGGGCCTCGCGCTGGCGGACGTTGAAGCCGATTCTCGCCATCGGCGTCGCCGTGGGGGCTCTCGCCGCCTTCCTCACCTTCTGGGCCGCGCCGGCCGGCCTCAAGCAAGTGCGCGAGGCGCTGACGCAGGTGCGCATCGACCTCGTCGCCTCGATCGTCCGGCCGGGACGCTTCATCGAGATCGACGACGGGCTGACCTTCCACATCCGCGACCGCGGTGCCGACGGCGGCATCAGCGGCATCGTGCTGGACGACGAGCGGGACCCGGAGCGCTCGATGACCTATCTGGCGAACGGCGGCCACATCGTCGAGGCCCTCGACCGGACGCTCCTGGTGATGTCGAACGGCACCATCCAGCGGCGCATCCGCAAGGACGGCAGCCTGTCGATCGTCCGCTTCGACGCCTATGCCTTCGACCTGTCGAACCTCATTCCGGAAGAGACCGCACCGGTCTACCGGCCGAGCGAGCGCACGATCTTCGAACTCGTCTCGCTCGATGAGGCGGACCCCTACGTCCAGAAAAACCGCGGCCGCTTCCGTGCCGAACTGCACGACCGCCTGTCGCAGCCGCTCTATCCGGTGGCGTTCGCGCTTCTGGTGTTCCTGTTTCTGGGCGAGCCACGCACCTCCCGGCAGGGGCGGTCGATGGCGATCCTCGGCGCCATCGCCGCCGTCATCGCCGTGCGCCTCGCCGGCTTCGGCGCTGGCACGCTCGCCATCCGCTACCCGGTGGCGCTCGTCGCCGTCTATGGCGTGCCGCTTTTCGCCATCGCCGGTTCGCTGGCGATCCTGCTGTCGGACCGCCGGGTGGCGCTGCCCCGCCCCCTCGCCCGGCTGGTCGATGGCATCGCCGACGTGGTCGATGCCGCCGGCCGTCGGCTTCCGCGCGTCGTGAAGGGAGCGTGACGGTGGTCGGGCGAACCCTCTCGGGCTATCTCGCCAGCCGCTTCGCGCGGTGGATCCTCGGCGTGCTCGCCGTCGGCGCGCTCTTGATCTTCGTCGTCGACTTCTTCGAGCTGGTGCGGCGCGCGGGCGAACGGGACGGCTTTTCGGTCGGGCGGGCGCTGGTGATGTCGCTGCTGCGGACGCCGTCCCTCTCGGAGCGGCTGTGGCCGTTTGCGGCCCTGTTCGGCTCGATCGGCGCCTTCGTCGGGTTGGCGCGCCGGTCCGAGCTGGTGGTGATCCGGTCCGCCGGCGTGTCTGTCTGGCAGTTCCTCGTCCCGCCGGTCGTCGTCGCCATCCTGCTCGGGATCGCCGTGACGACCCTGCTCAATCCGGCGGGCGCCTGGCTGCGCGAGAAGGCGGACGAGCTCGGCGTGGTGCTGCTCGGTCGCGAACAGGTGCTCGTCACCCAGACGGCGAAGGACCTGTGGCTGCGCCAGCGCGGCGTCGACGGCGACACCATCATCCACGCCCGCCAGACCCGGGAGCAGGGTGTCGAGCTCTTCGGCGTCACCGTCTTCTCCTTCAATCGGGCGGGGGGGTTCAACGAGCGGATCGAGGCCGAATCGGCGCGGCTCGAGCCGGATCACTGGCGGCTGAAGAACGCGACCGTCTACGCCATCGATGCCGAACCGCATCAGCACGAGGATTTCCTCGTGGCGACCGACCTGCAGCCGGCCGAGATCCTGGAAACGCTCGGCCAGGCCGACGCGGTCTCCTTCTGGGAGTTGCCGACGCTGATCGACCGGGCGGCACGTGCCGGGCTGTCGGTTTTTCCCTATCGCCTGCAGTTCCAGTCGCTGATCGCCCTGCCGTTGCTGCTCGGGGCGATGGTGCTGATCGCCGCCACGGTCTCACTCAGGGGGGCCCGGTTCGGTGGCACGGGTCGTCTCGTCGCAAGTGGCGTGGCTGCCGGCTTCGTGCTTTATGTCGCGACGGAGGTCGCGCGCGATCTCGGGGGAGTCGGCCTGGTTCCCCCCACCATTTCTGCATGGTCTCCCGGGGTCGTCGCGGCGCTCCTCGGCGCGACTATCCTGCTCAACTTGGAGGACGGATGAGTCGGCCCCGGGCCGCAGGGTCGCTTGGTCGCCACCATCCTGGCAGCACGGTCGCCGCGAGCACCGTTGCCGCAACGGCAGTGCTGTGCCTCGCTCTCGGCGGGGCGCCCGAAGCCGGGGCCCAGACGCCCGAGACCGCCACCACCACCGTGCAGAAGACGCAGAAGCCGAAGGCGACCGACGCCACGACGTCGCCGGCGATGCGCGACGCATCCGGCGCGCTCGGGTTCGAGCCGGATCCGAATGCGCGGATGCTGCTGCAGGCCGACGAGCTCGTCTACGACACCCAGACCGACACCGTTTCGGCCGTCGGCAACGTCGAGATCTATTACCAGGGCTACACGCTGATCTCCGGCCGCGTCACCCTCGACCGGAAGACCAACCGCCTGCGGGCGGAGGACGGCGTGCAGCTGACCGAGCCGGACGGTGCGATCGTCACCGCGGTCGCGATGGATCTCACCGACGACTTCCGCAACGGCTTCGTCACGTCGCTGCGTGTCGACACCATCGAGCGCACCCGCTTCGCCGCCGAGAGCGCCACGCGCACCGACGGCAATACGATCATCTTCGACAAGGGCGTCTACACCGCCTGCGCCTCGTGCCTCGTCGATCCGACCAAGAAGCCGCTCTGGCAGATCAAGGCCCGCCGCATCATCCACAAGAAGGACGAGCAGACGGTCTATTACGAGGATCCCTATCTCGAGTTCCTCGGCGTGCCGGTCGCCTGGCTGCCGTGGATGTCGCATCCCGACCCGACCGTGCGCCGCAAGTCGGGCTTTCTCGCGCCGTCTACGATCTATTCCGAGCAGCTCGGAATGGGCGTTGCACTTCCGTATTTCTGGGCGCTGGCACCGAACTACGACTTCACCGCCGTGTTGACGCCGCTCTCCCGCCAGGGCGCCCTCCTCTCCGGCGAATGGCGGCAGCGCTTCGTCACCGGCAGCTACATGGTCCGCGGCACCGGCATCTATCAGGCGGACCCGAATGCGTTCCGCAACACCGATGGCGACCGCGACGTCCGTGGCTCCATCGAGACCGCGGGCAAATTCTGGCTCAACCCGCGCTGGAGCTGGGGCTGGGATCTCACCTGGACCACCGACCCGACCTTCGTGAAGGACTACAAGCGACAGGGCAGCGGACAGGACGAGGCGGTCTCGACGCTGTTCCTGAACGGCCTCGGCGAGCGCAACTATTTCGACCTGCGCGGCTACGCCTTCCGCGTCTACCAGCAGAACACGCTGCTCGTCGAACCGGGCTACGCGCCGCCACCGCCGTTCTCCGCGCCCGGCCTCGAGCAGCAAGAGAAGCAGCCGATCGTCCACCCCGTGCTCGACTATCGCGGCATCGCCGAGAACCCGGTCGCCGGCGGCGAGTTCGCCTGGACGACGAACTTCACGTCGCTATCGCGGACAACGACCGACGCCTTCCTGGCGCCGGGCAACATCACGCGCTTCCGCGGCGTCGAGGGATCGTTCTCGCGCGCCACCGCGGACGTCTCGTGGCGCCGGCAGTTCATCGATCCCATCGGTCAGGTGATCACGCCGTTCGCCAGCGTGCGCGGCGACGGCTTCTTCCTCTCGTCGGGCGACAATGCCGTCAAGCCGCTGCGGGACGAGGACTTCGTCGGCCGCGCGATGCCGATGGTCGGCGTCGAGTATCGCTATCCCTGGATGTTCGCCGACACCTGGGGCACCCAGGTGATCGAGCCCGTCGCACAGCTGATCGCACGCCCGGACGAGACCTCGATCGGCAAGTTGCCGAACGAGGACGCCCAGAGCATCGTCTTCGACGACACGTCGCTGTTCGAGTGGGACAAGTTTTCGGGCTTCGACCGCGTCGAGGGCGGCTCACGTGCCAATGTCGGCCTCGTCTATACGTTGCAGGCGAGCTCCGGCGGCTCGATCTCGGCGCTGTTCGGCAAATCCTTCCAGCTCGCCGGCCGCAATTCGTTCTCCACGCCGGATATCCTGAACTCCACCGCCTCCTCGGGCCTGCAGACCGACGCCTCCGACTATGTCGCCCGGCTCTCGGCCGATTCGCAGGCGGGCCTGCGCGTCGGTACCCGGGCGCGCTTCGACAACAGTGACTTCGCGCTGAAGCGGGCCGAGATCGCTGCGACCGGCGTGACGGGCCCTGTCACCGCGCAGATCGTCTATGCCTTCCTCGGACGGCAACCGGGCCTCGGCGTTCGCGACGACCGGCAGGAGGTCCAGAGCTCGGCGAGCCTGCGCGTCCTGCGCGACTGGCGTGTCTTCGGTACCGTCCGCTACGACCTCGAACAGGACAACGTGGTGGCGAACGGCTACGGCCTGGCCTTCGACGACGACAGCTTCTCGCTGTCTCTCGCCTATGCCGAGGACCGGTCGGGCGCGACGGGTCTCGCCGTCGACCGCACCGTCTTCCTGCGCTTCGGGTTCCGGACGATCGGCGACCTCGACCTGTCGAGCGGCATTACGCCCGGCGATTGACGACGCAGACGGCTGGGTCATCCTTTCGCCATATCATCGCTGCAGGCGAGGTGCATGGAAGCGTCCGGAGCATTCCGCACAAGGGGCCCGAGAGACGGCATGAAACTCGCCAGAACAATTCTCGCCATCGGCCTGTGCCTCGGCATGACCTGCGCCGTCGCGCAAGCGCAGACATCCATCAAGGTCGTCGTCGGCAATCAGCCGATCACGACCTACGAGATCGCCCAGCGGGCGAAGTTCATCCAGATGACGCAACGGATCGCCAACGCGACGAAGATTGCGACGGAAGAGCTGATCGACGAGAAGCTGCAGCTTGCGGAAGCCCGTAAGCGCGGCATCACCGTGACCGAGGCTGAGGTCAACGATGCCTATGCCGGCATCGCTTCGCGCCTCAAGATGTCGCCGGACCAGCTGACGAAGGGACTGAAGTCGGGCGGCGTCGACGCCAAGACCTTCAAGGACCGCCTGCGCGCGCAGATCGCCTGGGGCCAGGTCGTGCGGGAGAAATTCCGTGCGACGGTGTCGGTGTCCGAGCAGGACGTCATCGCCGCCCTGCAGAACAAGATCGAGCCCGGCAAGGAACAGGAAAAGGCGACGACGACGGAGTACGAGCTGACGCAGATCATCTTCGTCATCCCGGCGAATGCCGCCGCCAGCGTGGCGGCGCAGCGGCAGAAGGAAGCCGAGCAGCTGCGCGGCCGGTTCACGTCGTGTGCCGAGGGCCTGCCCTTCGCCAAAGGCCTCCAGGGTGTGGTCCTCAAGCCGCTCGGCCGGCGCATGCAGTCGGACTTGTCCGACGAGAACGTCAAGATGCTCGACGAACTCGCGGTCGGGCGCCTGACGCCGCCGCAGCGCACCGGGAACGGCGTCGAGTTGGTCGCCCTCTGCAACAAGCGGGTTTTGCAGAGCGATGCCGCGGCCCGCGCGGCGATCGAAGGTGAACTGCTCGACGAGCAGGGCACCTTGATGTCGCGCCGCTATCTGCGCGACCTGAAGCGGAACGCGGTCATCGAGTACAAGTGACGACGAAAGATGGCGCCGCGCACGCGCGCGGCGGATGGCTTCCGGGGTGAGGTAGGCGGATGGCGATCGACGAGTTGCCGCCGCTGCGCGACGTCATCCGGACGTTCGATCTTTCGGCCCGCAAGTCGCTGGGCCAGAACTTCCTTCTCGACCTCAACCTGACGGCTCGCATCGCCCGCTCGGCGGGCTCCCTCGACGACGTCACCGTCCTCGAAGTGGGACCGGGACCCGGCGGGCTCACGCGCGCGCTTCTCGCCTGCGGCGCCCGACGCGTAGTGGCGATCGAGCGCGACCAGCGGTGCCTGGGGGCGCTGGCCGAAATCGCCAGCCACTATCCCGGCCGCCTCGATGTCGTCGAAGCGGACGCGCTCGCCATCGACGACGCAGCCCTCGTCGAAGGCCCGGCCCGGATCGTCGCCAACCTGCCCTACAACATCGGTACCGCCCTGCTCGTCCGCTGGATCGAGACGGAGCCGTGGCCGCCGTGGTGGCGCTCGCTGACGCTGATGTTCCAGCGCGAGGTGGCGCAACGCATCGTCGCCACGGTCGGCGATGCCGCCTATGGACGGCTGGCGGTGCTGGCGGGTTGGCGCTGCCGGGCCCGGATCCTGTTCGACATCTCGCCGCGCGCCTTCACGCCGCCGCCCAGCGTGACGTCGTCGGTCGTCCACCTCGAGCCGATCGCCTCACCCCTGCCCTGCCGCGGCGCGCTGCTGTCGCGGGTGACGGCAGCCGGCTTCGGGCAACGCCGCAAGATGCTGCGCCAGAGCCTGAAGAGCCTGGGGGTGGACACGCAAGCCCTCATCGCCGAAGCCGGCCTCGACCCCACCGCGCGGGCCGAGGAGATCGACGTGGCGGGCTTCGTGGCGCTTGCGCGGGGGCTGGACGCCATGATGCCACCCGGTTCAAAGCCACCGACGGCCTGACGCAACGACGTCGCAGGCGACGACTATACAGGCGACGACGACAGTCCCGCCCGCAGCGTCGCGATGAAATCGGCCAGTCCCGACAGGCGCTCGCGGCGCAGGCGCTCGGCACCGACGATGGCCTTCAGTCCGCCATAGGCGCGCTGCAGGTCGTCGTTGACGATGACATAGTCGTATTCGCCCCAGCGCTCGAGCTCGGTGCTCGCATTGGCGAGGCGATTGGCGATGACCTCCGGCGCGTCCTCCGCGCGCCGCTCCAGGCGCTGCCGGAGCTCGGCCGCCGAGGGCGGCAGCACGAAGATGGAGACGACGTCCTGGGGCACCGCCTCGCGGATCTGCCGGGCACCCTGCCAGTCGATGTCGAACAGCACGTCGAGGCCGCTCTCCAGCGCCTGATCCACCGTGTCACGCGGCGTGCCGTAGAAGTTGCCGTGCACCTGCGCCCACTCGAGCAGCTCGCCGCGATCACGCATCTGCTCGAACTGGCGGGCCGTCAGGAAGCGATAGTCGACGCCGTCGATCTCGCTGCCTCGGCGGGCTCGGGTCGTCACCGAGACGGACAGCGTCAGGCGGCCGTCCTCCTCGCGGTCGCGGAGCAGGTTGCGGGCGAGCGTCGACTTGCCGGCGCCGGAGGGCGACGACAGCACGAGCATCATGCCGCGGCGGGCGATCGAGGGCGCGGGGGTCGTCAACGCTTCCTCCAGGGGGCAGACGGAGCGCCGGGCGAGCCGGCGTCCCTCATTCGAGGTTCTGGACCTGCTCGCGGAACTGCTCGATCGTCGCCTTCAGCTCGAGACCGAGGCGCGTGAGCTCGGGATCGTTCGACTTCGAACACAGCGTGTTGGCCTCACGGCCGAATTCCTGGGCGAGGAAATCGAGACGGCGGCCGACCGGGCCACCCTCCGAGAGGATCGTGTGCGCTTGACCCACATGCGCCAGCAGGCGGTCGATCTCCTCCTGGACGTCGGCGCGCGAGGCGATCAGGGCGGCCTCCTGGTGGAGGCGCTCGGCATCGAGGGCCGGCGTGGCGTCGAGGATGCGGCGCAGTTGCTCGGCGAGACGCGCGCGGATCGCCTCCGGGCGCCGTCCGTCGGTCGCCGCGGCAGCGGTGGCGTGGTCGGCGATCCGCGCCAGCTGGCTGCCGACGACCGCAGCGACGGCCCGCCCTTCGGCGCGTCGCGCCGCTGCCAGGGCGCCGATCGCCTGGTCGAGGCCGTCCAGCACGTCGCGACGCAGCGCCCGCTCGTCATCCGCGCTGCGGGCGGCGTCGACCGGCTCGAGAACGCCGCGAAGGCCCAGCAATCCGTCGGCGGAGATACTGGCGGAGGGCACGCGGGCCCGGACGCGCTCGGCCGCATCGATGACGGCCGCGAGCGCGACCTCGTTGAGACGGAAGCTCGCGGCGGAGACGGTCTCGACGGTCAGCGTCGCACCGATGTTGCCGCGCGCGAACACCTTGGCGATGCGGCCGCGCGCCTCGACCTCGACATCGTCGAAGCCCGGCGGCAGGCGCAGGCGCTGTTCCAGCCCGCGGCCGTTGACGGAGCGCAGCTCCCACACCCACTGGCCGCTCGCCAAGGCACCCGAGGTGCGGGCGAAGCCGGTCATGCTCGACACCGTCATCGGACGAGTCCGTCGGTGAGGAGGCAGGAAGCGGCGACGACATGAGACGCCCGCGGGCTCGGCCGGTGCATCAGTTGGCCGGAGCAGTCGGCTGCGCGTCGCGGCGCTGCTGCTCGATCTCGCGCCAGCGGGCGACGTTGCGATTGTGCTGGTCGAGCGTCACCGCGAAGACGTGGCCTCCCGTTCCGTCGGCGACGAAGTAGAGGTCGTCGGTGCGGGACGGGTTCGCCACCGCCTCGAGCGATTCCCGGCCGGGATTGGCGATCGGGCCGGGCGGCAATCCGTCGATCTGGTAGGTGTTGTAGGGGTTCGGCCGCTGCAGGTCCGATCGCAGGATCGTGCGGGGGCGCAGCCAGGCGGTGCCACCATAGATCCCGTAGAGGATGGTCGGATCGGACTGCAGCCGCATCCGCTTGTTCAGCCGGTTGATGAAGACGCCGGCGACGCGCGTGCGCTCGTCCGCCTTGCCGGTCTCCTTTTCGACGATCGAGGCGAGGACGACGAGATCGTCCGGCGTCTTGATCGGGATTTCCGGATTGCGGCGGGCCCAGATGTCATCCAGAGCCTGCTCATGCGAGCGCTGCATGCGCTCGAGCATCTGCTGGCGCGTCGTGCCGCGGGTGAACTTGTAGGTCTCCGGCAGCAGCGCGCCCTCGGGCGGGATCGCCGCGATCGAACCCACGAGGATCGGATCCTGTTTGAGCCGCTCGACGATTTGCGCGCTCGTCAGGCCTTCCGCGACGGTGATCGAATGCTGCACCGAGCGGCCGGCGATGATCGTCTCCATCACATCGCTCATGCTCATGTGCGCGCGAAAGAGATACTCGCCCGCCTTGAGCTGATCCTCCGTGCCATAGAGCATCGACACGCCGAGAAAGACCCACGGACTTCTGATCACGCCGTGCGAATCGAGCGTGTCGGCGATGGCATTGAGGCCGGAGCCGGGGGAGATGATGACGGCGCGATCCTCGCCCAGCGGACCGGGCTCGGTGTACTGCACGCTCCCCCAATAGACGAGGGCGCCGAGGCCGAGGACGGCGAACACGGCCATCGTCAGGACGAAGTTCATGACGATGACGAACGGGTTGCGGGCGGCCCGGGACCGCGTCGGCGGCGGCGGCGCGGGTTCCGGGTGGATCGCCTCGCGCGGACTGCGCGGCGTCGGGCGAGGCGGTCGCGGCCCCCGCGCGTTCGGCGGCGTGTGGTCGTCCTCACTCATGACGGCGAAGATCCCTCCGGCTGCCGACCTGCGGCGCTATTGCGGTGCCCTGCGGCCGACCGGAATCGCACACCGACCGGCCCGCATTCGTGCCGCAATCGATCGGCATCTTTATGGCACACGGCACGATCTGCCGGCCCTGCGACGCATCAATTCTCGAAGCGGCGGAACACCAGGGAGGCGTTGGTCCCGCCGAACCCGAACGAATTCGACAGGACGGTCGTCACCGGCCGCTCCTTCGCGTGGTGAGGAACGAGATCGATGGCGGTCTCGACCGAGGGATTGTCCAGGTTGATCGTCGGGGGGACGACCTGGTCGCGAATCGCGAGCACCGAAAAGATCGCCTCGACCGCGCCGGCGGCGCCGAGCAGGTGCCCGATCGCCGACTTCGTCGACGACATCGCGAGCGAACCGGCGGCGTCGCCGACGACCCGCTCGACGGCGGCGAGTTCGATCGCGTCGGCCATCGTCGAGGTGCCGTGCGCGTTGATGTAGTCGAGATCGGCCGCGGAGATTCCGGCCCGCTTCAAGGCAGCCGTCATGCAGCGGAAGGCGCCGTCGCCGTCTTCCGACGGAGCGGTGATGTGGTAGGCGTCGCCGGACATGCCATAGCCGATCACCTCGGCGTAGATGCGCGCCCCGCGCGCCAGCGCATGGTCGAGCGCCTCGAGCACCACGACGCCGGCGCCTTCGCCCATGACGAAGCCGTCGCGGTCGCGGTCATAGGGGCGGGAAGCCTGGGTGGGCCGGTCGTTGAACGACGTCGACAACGCGCGCGCCGCGCTGAAGCCGGCGATGGCGAGCCGGCCGATCGGTGATTCGGTGCCGCCGGCGACCATCACGTCGGCGTCGTCGAGGGCAATCAGCCTCGCCGCGTCGCCGATCGCGTGCGCGCCGGTGGAGCAGGCCGTCACGACGGCATGGTTCGGCCCCTTCAGCCCGTGCCGGATCGACACGTAGCCGGAGGCGAGGTTGATCAACCGGCCAGGAATGAAGAAGGGAGAAATGCGGCGCGGCCCGCGGTCGCGCAGCGTGATGGAGGCATCCTCGATACCGATGAGGCCGCCGATGCCGGAGCCGACCAGCACGCCGGTCCGGATCTGGTCCTCATAGCGTGTCGGCTTCCAGTCGGCGTCTTCGAGAGCCTGCTGGGCGGCAGCGACGGCATAGACGATGAACTCGTCGACCTTGCGCTGCTCCTTCGGCTCCATCCAGTCGTCGGGCCGGTAGGTGCCGTTGGAGCCGTCTCCGCGCGGGATCTGACAAGCCACCTGGCACGGCAGATCCGACACGTCGAAGCTCTCGATGCGCGCGGCACCGCTCTCGCCGGCAATGAGACGCGACCACGTCGCGTCCACGCCGCAGCCAAGCGGCGTGATCATTCCGAGACCGGTTATGACCACTCGTCGCATCGATCAGGACGCCGTTCGCTTCAGAGGACCGAGCCGTGCGGGCGATCCGAGGACCGCCGGCGCGAACTCTCGACGCCTTGTCAGTTGGCGTTCTTCTCGAGGAACTTCACCGCATCGCCGACGGTGAGGATTGTCTCGGCGGCGTCATCGGGAATCTCGACGCCGAACTCCTCCTCGAAGGCCATCACGAGTTCGACGGTGTCCAGGCTGTCCGCTCCGAGATCGTCGATGAAGCTCGCATTCTCGGTCACCTTCTCGGCGTCGACGCCGAGGTGCTCGATGACGATCTTCTTCACCCGCTCAGCGATGTCGCTCATGCTCAGTCCTCGATTGGTTTCGTTCAGTTCAAACAGGAGTCCGTTGGCGTCCGGAACTCGCTCGTTCACGTGGGAAGATTTGGGAGACCCCAGCGCTCCGTCGGATCACCCACGCATGGCGACAGGCCAGCATCGGGCGTTCCAGGATCGGAAGCCGCGCTCGGCCGGGGCTAGGTAACACACTTTCCAAGCCATTGCCAGCGCACCTCCAGACCCGCCAAGGGTCCGTTTCCGCACGGAAAACTCCGTTCAGATCATGGCCATGCCACCATTCACATGGAGGGTCTGACCGGTGACATAGGCCGCCTCGTCGCTGGCGAGATAGACACACGCCGCCGCGACGTCGTCGGGGGTGCCGAGCCGTCCGGCCGGCACGGCCGACAGGATCGATTCGCGCTGCTTCTCGTCCAGCACGTCGGTCATGGCGGTGGCGATGAAGCCCGGCGCGACAGTGTTGACGGTGATGTTGCGGCTCGCCACTTCCTTGGCGAGCGCTTTCGTCATGCCGATCATGCCGGCCTTCGCCGCCGCGTAATTGCCCTGGCCGGCGTTGCCGGTGACGCCGACGACGGACGTGATGGCGATGATGCGGCCGTGGCGGCGGCGCATCATGCCGCGCAGCGCCGCCCGCGCGAGATGGAAGCCTGCCGTGAGGTTCACCTCCAGCACGGCGTCCCACTCCTCGTCCTTCATCCGCATGAACAGGTTGTCGCGCGTGATCCCGGCATTGTTGACGAGAATGTCGACCTGGCCCATCGCAGCATCGGCGGCCGGGAACAGTGCCGCCACCTCGGCCCGGTCGGCGAGATTGGCAGGCAGCACGTGAACCCGCTCGCCGAGACGCTCCGCCACCGCCTCGAGCTTTTCGCGCCGGGTGCCGGAAACGGCAACTACGGCACCGCGCGCGTGCAGAGCCGCGGCGATCGCCTCGCCGATACCGCCGCTCGCGCCGGTGACGAGGGCACGGCGACCCGTCAGATCGAACATGTCAGCCACTCCGTCAGCCGGCGAGACGTTCGCCGAACGCCTCGACGTCGGCGGGCGTGCCGACGGCCAAGGCACGCGCATCCTTGGCGATCCGCTTCGCCAGCCCGGTCAGCACCGTCCCGGCGCCGATCTCGATGAAACAGTCGACTCCGCCGACGGCCAGCGCCGCGATGCTCTCCCGCCACCGTACCGTGCCCGTCACCTGCTCGACCAGCAGGCGCCTGATCTCGGCCGGGTCGGTGACCGGAGCCGCGGTGACGTTGGCATAGAGTGGTACCGACGGTGCGAGAACCGTCGTCGTCGCCAGCGCCTCGGCCATCGCCTCGGCGGCCGGTGCCATCAGCGAACAATGGAAGGGTGCACTGACGGCGAGCAGCACGGCCCGCTTGGCGCCGCGTGTCTTGGCGATGGCGACGGCGCGTTCGACCGCGGCCTTCGACCCCGACAGCACGACCTGCCCGGGGGCATTGTCGTTGGCGACGTCGCAGACATCGTCTTCGGCCGCCTCGGCGGCGACGGCGGCGGCGACCTCGAGATCGACACCCAGCAGCGCCGCCATGGCGCCTTCGCCCGCAGCGACGGCGTTCTGCATCGCCCGGCCGCGCGCCCGCAGCAGCCGCGCCGCGTCGGTGACGGACAGGCTGCCGGCGGCTACCAGCGCGGAATACTCGCCGAGCGAATGTCCGGCGACGAAGCGGGCCGTCGAGGCGACCGTGACACCGGTCGATTCGAGCGCCCGCAACGTCGCGATCGACGTCGCCATCAAGGCCGGCTGTGCGTTCGCCGTGAGGGTCAGCGCATCCTCGGGCCCCTCGAAGACGATCGTCGAAAGCCGTTCGCCGAGCGCCTCGTCGACTTCCTCGAACACCCGACGCGCCGCCGGGAAGGCGTCGGCGATGGTCCGACCCATCCCGACGCTCTGGCTTCCCTGGCCCGGAAACGTGAAGGCGATGGTCATGACGGCGGTGCGGCCCTGATCGTGCTGAACGGACTGATCGTGTGGAGCGTGCGGCTCGCCTGACCTGCATCCGGCGGGGTGCAGACGGCGGCGCGACAAAGGCGTCTCGGTCCCGGGAAGTCAAGTCCGACACGCGACGGGCACACTCTGCGGCAATGTGGAGAACATTCGATTCGGGCGCGCGCTTGCATCTGGCGCCAGTCCGTCTAAAAGCACCGGCGATGCACTGGCTCCGGCCGGGGGCTGAACGGACGGCTGTCGTCGATCGGAACTGTTCCGACGGCGCGGCGACGGGTGGCGAGACCACCCATCGTCCCGTGTCTCCGCTCGCGAAGACGACGCAACTCGACGCCTTTCCCGAAAGAGGCTTCGACGAGGCTCCGCGCCGGCCGTGCACGTGAACGAGGAAAGGCGGCAATCCATGCCACTCTACGAACATGTGTTCATGGCTCGACAGGACGTGTCGAGCCAGCAGGTCGATGCGCTCATCGAGCAGTTCAAGGGCGTCATCGAGCAGAACGGCGGCTCGATCGCCAAGGTCGAGAACTGGGGGGTGAAGCCCCTCGCCTACCGCATCAAGAAGAACCGCAAGGCGCACTACGCGCTGATGAACATCGACGCCCCGCCGGCCGCCGTGGCCGAGATGGAGCGCCAGATGCGAATCAACGAAGACGTGATGCGCTACATCACCATCCGCGTGGAAGAGCACGAGGAAGTGCCGTCGGTTATGCTGCAGAAGCGTGACCGCGATGACCGTCGTCGCCGCGATCGCGACGACTTCGGTGGCGGCCGCGATTTCGGCGGTGGCCGCGATCGTGATCGTGACCGTGGCGAGCGCCGTCCGCGCCGCGACGACGACGCCACTGGGCAGGAGTAAGCGTCATGGCCGTTGATATTGCTCAGCTTCCCACCCGCCGGCCGTTCTTCCGCCGCCGCAAGACGTGCCCGTTCTCCGGCGCCAACGCGCCGAAGATCGACTACAAGGACGTCAAGCTGCTGCAGCGCTACATTTCCGAGCGCGGCAAGATCGTCCCTTCGCGCATCACCGCGGTGTCGCAGAAGAAGCAGCGTGAACTCGCCAAGGCGATCAAGCGCTCCCGCTTCCTCGGCCTGCTGCCCTACGTCATCCGTTGAGAGCGCGGCGCCGGGCGGACGGACCCGTCCGGCGCATTCGCGATTTCGGCCTGGGGCCGGAGCCCGAGCACGGCTTCCGGTCTCTAACCGCCCGGACTGGGCGGGACAGTCCAAAGGAGAAGACCAATGCAAGTCATCCTGCTCGAGCGCATTCCCAAGCTCGGCCAGATGGGCGACGTCGTGCGCGTGCGCGACGGCTTTGCCCGTAACTTCCTGTTTCCGAAGGGCAAGGCGCTGCGGGCCACCGCAACGAACCGTGAGCGCTTCGAGCACGAGCGCGTCCATCTGGAGGCTCGCGACCTCGAGCGTCGCAGCGAAGCGCAGGCCGTCGGCGAGAAGCTCGCGGGCAAGTCCTTCATCGCCATCCGCCAGGCCGGCGAGTCCGGGCAGCTCTACGGTTCGGTGACGACGCGCGACATCGCCGACGCCATCGAGACCGACGGCTTCTCCGTGAGCCGCACGCAGGTCGACCTGCAGCAGCCGATCAAGACGATCGGCCTGCACACCGTCGGCATCGTGCTGCACCCGGAAGTCGTCGTATCGGTGACGCTGAACGTCGCTCGCTCCGCCGACGAAGCCGAGCGTCAGTCGCGCGGCGAGAGCCTGAACCAGCGCGATACCGGGTTCGAGTTCGAGCCCGACGAGGACGAGGACGAGGCTGAGGACCGCGGCGAGAGCGCCGAGGCCTGATCCGTCACCGGTCGGGGCAACCACCCGCCTTTGTCACACGTCTGAAGCAATCGAGGACGCGGCGTTCGGCGCCGCGTCCTTTTTGCGTTTGCACGCACCCACTTGAGTGGTGCGACGCGCGCGAATACGATCCCGTTCCATCCGAGGGTTGCGCCTTCCCGCGCTCGGAGGCTGGATATGATTCGTGTGATCGACGCCGTCCTGTCGCGCACCGTTGCGCACGGGACTCTCGAGATCATCGGCTCCGACGGCCGATTGCGTCGCTTCGGCGATGGCATCGGGCGAACCGTGCGGGCGCGGTTCGTCGACGCCGCGACGGAGCGCGCCATCGTCCTCGACCCGGAACTGAAGTTCGGCGAAGCCTTCATGAACGGCAAGGTGATCGTCGAGGAGGGATCGATCTATGATCTCCTCGACGTTCTGCTGGGCAATCTGCGCGGCGATTCGCAGCCGACCTGGCCGGCGAAGCTGCGGGGTCTCTGGCGGGTGGCGACCCGTCGCTTGCGCCAGCACAACACCGAGAAGCGGGCGCGCCGCAACGTCGCCCACCACTATGACCTCGACGGCGCCCTGTACCGCCTCTTCCTGGATGCGGACCGCCAGTATTCCTGTGCCTATTTCGAGCAGCCGGGCGACGACATCGAGACCGCCCAGCTCGCCAAGAAGCGCCATCTCGCGGCGAAACTGATGATCTCGCCGGGCCAGAAGGTGCTGGACATCGGTTGCGGCTGGGGCGGTCTCGGGCTCTATCTCGCCGACATCTGCGAGGCCGACGTCACCGGCGTGACGCTGTCGGAGGAGCAATATGGCGTCGCCAACGCACGGGCGGCCGAGCGCGGCCTGTCCGACCGGGCCCGATTCGAGCTCCGCGACTACCGCGCGCTCGAGGGGCCGTTCGACCGTATCGTCTCGGTCGGCATGTTCGAGCATGTCGGCGTCGGCCATTTCGAGGAGTACTTCGCCAAGGTGAAGCAGCTCCTGAAGCCCGACGGAATCATGGTGCTGCACTCGATCGGCCGCTTCGACGGACCCGGCGACACCAACTCCTGGATCCAGAAGTACATTTTCCCCGGCGGCTACATCCCGGCGCTGTCGGAGGTGGTGCCGGTGATCGAGCGCCAGCGGCTCATCACCACCGATATCGAGATCCTGCGCCTGCACTATGCCGAGACGCTGCGCGCCTGGCGCGAGCGCTTCATGGCGCGGCGGGAGGAGGCGAAGGCACTCTATGACGAGCGCTTCTGCCGGATGTGGGAGTTTTACCTCGCGGCCTCCGAGACCGCCTTCCGCCACCAGGACATGATGAACTTCCAGATCCAGTTCGCCCGCCACCAGCACACCGTGCCGCTGACGCGCGACTACATCGCCGGGGCGGAGCGCAGGCTGCGGGAGCGCGAGCAGGCGCGCCCGTCGCTGCGCCTCGCCGGCGAGTGAGCGGGCGGCCTGAGCGACGGGCCTGTGCGATGGGCCTGTGCGACGGGTCAAGCGGCACCGAATCGCGTAGTCTCAAGCCTCTTTGCAAGTTAGCGGGGACAACCGGCCCTCGGGGCTGGCCGGTTCCGACCGGGTCACGGTAACTCGGTCGGCAGCCGTTCCGAGGACGCCCGAACCGCCATGGAAGCCACCGCCCGCAAGCTCGAAACGACCGCCTTCAGCCGGCTGCCGCCGCACAATGTCGAGCTGGAGCGGCAGCTGCTCGGCGCCATCTTGATGAACAACGAGACCTTCTACCGGGTCTCCGATTTTCTCGAGGCCGGGCACTTCTTTTTCGAGGCGCACCGCCGCGTTTTCGAGAAGACGTCGCAGCTCGTCCGCGCCGGCAAGAACGCCTCGCCGATCACGTTGAAGACGTTCTTCGCCGCCGACGAGCAGATCGCCGACCTGTCGGTGACGCAGTATCTGCTCAGGCTGGCGGCCGACGCGACGACGATCATCAACGCCGAGGACCACGGCCGGACGATCTTCGACCTGGCGCTCAGGCGCTCGCTGATCCGCATCGGCGAGGACATGGTCAACATCGCCTTCGATTCGCCGATCGAGGCGCCGCCGAAGGTGCAGATCGAAGACGCCGAACGCCGGCTCTACGAACTCGCCGAGACCGGTCGCTACGAAGGCGGCTTCCAGGCCTTTTCGGACGCGCTGGCGACCGCCATCGACATGGCGGCGGCGGCCTACCAGCGCTCCGGGGGGCTGTCGGGGCTCGCCACCGGCCTCGACGACATGGACCGGCTGATGGGCGGCCTGCAGCGCTCCGACCTCGTCATCCTCGCCGGCCGGCCGGCCATGGGAAAGACGGCGCTCGCCACCAACATCGCCTACAACGTGGCGCGCAACTATCGGCCCGGCGCCGCGCAAGACGGCTCGCCGCACGCCGAGGACGGCGGCATCGTCGGCTTCTTCTCGCTCGAAATGTCGGCCGAGCAGCTCGCCACCCGCATCATCGCCGAGCAGGCAGGCGTGTCCTCGTCGCTGATCCGCCGCGGCTCCATCGACGCCGAGCAGTTCGACCGCATCGCCGCGGTGGCGCAGGAGATCCAGTCGCTGCCGCTCTATATCGACCAGACCGGCGGCATCTCGATCGGCCAGCTCGCCGCCCGGGCCCGCCGCCTGAAGCGCCAGCGTGGTCTCGACCTGCTGATCGTCGACTACCTTCAGCTCTTGCAGGGCTCGGGCAAGCGCGGCGAGAACCGCGTCCAGGAGATCACCGAGATCACCACCGGCCTGAAGGCGCTGGCGAAGGAGCTCGACCTGCCGATCCTGGCACTGTCGCAGCTGTCGCGTCAGGTCGAATCGCGCGAAGACAAGCGCCCACAGCTCTCGGACCTGCGCGAATCGGGGTCGATCGAGCAGGACGCCGACGTCGTCATGTTCGTCTTCCGCGAGGAGTACTATCTGAAGAGCCGGAAGCCCAAGGAGGGTTCCGAGGAATTCTTCAAGTGGCAGGCGGAGATGGAGGCCGTCGCCGGCGTTGCCGAGGTGATCGTCGGCAAGCAGCGTCACGGGCCGACGGGCACGGTTCCGCTGCAATTCGATGCAGAGGTGACGCGGTTCTCCAATCTCGCGCGCGAGTACCACCTCCCGGACAGGGACTGAGGATGCCGAAGGCGGCGATGCATCGACCGGTCGACCCGTCCGCCCTTGCCGCACTGGTACGTCCGGTGCCGCTCGACGAGACCGACCATCTGGCCGGTGGCCGCCTGACGATCGACCTCGCCGCCCTCGCCGCGAACTGGCGCAGCCTCGCCGCGCGCACCGGACGGAGCGAATGTGCCGGCGTCGTCAAGGGTGACGGCTACGGCATCGGCCTCGAGGCGGCTACGGGGACGCTGGCCGACGCCGGCTGTCGCACCTTCTTCGCCGCCACCATCGCCGAGGGCCTGCGGGCGAAGGCCGTCGTGCCGGAGGCAGCCGTCTACGTGCTGAACGGCTTTCCCCCGGGCGCGGCCGGGCTCGTGGCCGACGCCGGCCTGCGTGCGGTCCTCGGCAGCCTCGAGGAGGTCGAGGACTGGGCCGCCCTCGGCCGGGCGCGCGGCCGGCCGCAGCCGGCGGCGCTGCACGTCGACACCGGCATGAACCGGCTCGGGCTCGCCCGCGACGTCGCCGTCGCTGTGGCCGCCAGTGCCGAGCTCCGCCCGCATCTCGGCCTCGCCCTTCTGATGAGCCACCTCGCCTGCGCCGACACGCCGGATCACCCGCTGAACGCCCGTCAGCTCGATGCGTTCATCGCGGCACGGGCGCTGTTTCCCGGTGTGCCGGCCTCGCTCGCGAATTCCGCCGCGACGCTGGCGCTGCCGGCCACCCATTTCGACCTCGTCCGCCCCGGCATCGCCGTCTACGGCGCCCGGGCTGTCGTGGGCATGGCCAACCCGATGCGGCCCGTGGCGAAGCTCGAGGGGCGCATCATCAAGATCCGCGAGGCCGGCATCGGCGAGTCGGTCGGCTACGGCGCGGCGGAAACGCTCGGCCGTCCGAGCCGTCTCGCCGTCGTCGGCATCGGCTATGCCGACGGTTTTCCGCGCGCCGCCGGCTCCAGCGACGCGACGGGCGGCGCCGCCGGATGGCTCGCCGGTCAACGCGTGCCGCTCGTCGGCCGCGTCTCGATGGACCTACTCGTCTACGACGTCACCGACGTACCGCCCGAGCACGCCCGCCGTGGCGACTGGATCGAGCTGTTCGGCGACCACGTGCCGGTCGACGACGTCGCAGCCCGGGCCCACACCATCGGCTACGAGGTTCTGACGCAGCTCGGCAGCCGCTTCGCCCGCGACTACACCGGCCAGACCTGATGGCGCGGGCGCGCAGCCAGTTCGTCTGCCAGTCCTGCGGCAACATCACCAACCGCTGGAACGGCCGCTGCGAGGCGTGCGGCGAATGGAACTCGATCGTCGAGGAGGCCGCCAGCGGCCCTTTGCCGGCGGCGCGACCCGGCCGCATCGTGCCACTCGGCAGCCTCGAGGGCGAAGGAGCGGCGGCGCCACGCACCGCCTCCGGCATCGCCGAGCTCGACCGGGTCACCGGCGGCGGCTTCGTGCGCGGTTCGGCGATCCTGCTCGGCGGCGATCCCGGCATCGGCAAGTCGACGCTGCTGCTGCAGGCGGCCGCCGCCATTGCCGCAAAGGGCGGCCGCGTCGTCTACATCACCGGCGAGGAGGCGGCCGACCAGGTGCGGCTCCGGGCGCAGCGCCTCGGCCTCGCCGGTCGCGCCGTCGGGCTCGCCGCCGAGACCTCGGTCGAGGACATCCTGGCGACGCTGACCGCGGCGCCGCCGCCGGCCCTCATCGTCATCGATTCGATCCAGACGGCGTGGACCGCGTCGATCGAATCGGCGCCCGGCACCGTCAGCCAAGTGCGGGCGTCCTCGCACGCCCTCATCCGCTACGCCAAGCAGTCGGGTGCCGCCCTCGTGCTGGTCGGCCACGTCACCAAGGACGGCCAGATCGCCGGCCCGCGCGTCGTCGAGCATATGGTCGACGCGGTGATGGGCTTCGAGGGCGACGGCAGTGGCCCGTTCCGCATCCTACGCACGACGAAGAACCGCTTCGGCCCGACCGACGAGATCGGCGTCTTCGAGATGACCGGCCAGGGCCTGAAGGAAGTCCTCAACCCGTCCGAGCTCTTTCTCGGCGACCGCGACCGTTCGAGCCCGGGCACGGCCGTGTTCGCCGGCGTCGAGGGCACCCGGCCGCTGCTCGTCGAGATCCAGGCGCTCGTCGCCCCCTCCCCGCTCGCCAACCCGCGGCGGGCGACCGTCGGGTGGGACAGCAACCGTCTATCGATGATCCTCGCCGTCCTCGAGGCGCGATGCGGCATCCGCTTCGGCGTCAACGACGTCTATCTGAACGTCGCCGGCGGCCTCAGGATCGTCGAGCCGGCCGCCGACCTCGCCGTGGCGGCGGCGCTGATGTCCTCCCTCAGTGGGGTTGCCCTGCCCCCCGATTGCGTCTATTTCGGCGAAGTCAGCCTGACGGGGGGCATCCGTCCCGTTGGGCACGTCTCGACGCGCCTGAAGGAAGCGGTAAAGCTCGGCTTCCGGCAGGCTGTCTTGCCGGAAGGGTCGATCGGGGACGAGGTCCGGGAGCGCCGGATCGACGTCACCGGCATGCGGACGCTGCTTGATCTTGTCGGCCGAGTCGCGGCTTCATCCGTCGGTGATGGCGAACTCTCTCCCCCCACTAGAGCCGGCGTCCAGCGTGCCGGTTCGCTTCAGCGAGGTGGGCATGCGCGGTAGTGAAACGGGGCGTCGTGGTCGTGCCACGCGAGTGAGGTTGTCCGAACAATGTCGGTGACGCTGCTCGACGGGCTCGTCCTCGTCGTCATCCTGATCTCGGCTCTCCTGGCCATGCTGCGCGGCTTCGTGCGCGAGGTACTGTCGATCGCCTCGTGGGTCGCCGCAGCGGCGGCGGCCTATTTCTTCTACGACGACCTGCTGCCGCTGGTCCGCCAGTATGTCAGCAACGAGTACGTCTCGCTCGGCATCGCCATCGGCGCCATCTTCTTCATTACGCTGATCATCGTCAGCATCATTACGATGAAGATTTCCGACTTCGTCATCGACTCTAAGATCGGCATTCTCGACCGGACGCTCGGTTTCGTGTTCGGCGCGGCGCGCGGCCTGCTGTTGATCGTCGTGGCGATGTTGTTCTTCAATTTCCTGGTGCCGCCGGTGCAGCAACCGGCCTGGGTGGCGCAGGCGCGATCGAAGCCGATGCTCGACAATCTCGGCACGCAACTTGTCGCAGCCCTGCCAGATGCCCCTGACCGATCGATCCTCGATCGCTATATACCCAATCGGGTGCCGCCAGCTGCGGCGCCGCCGGCCGGCTCCACGCCCGCACCGACGGACGGAGCGCCTGCGGGCGGGGCGCCTGCGGACGGAGCCCCGGCAACCGGAGCTCCCGCCGGTGCCCCGGCGACGACCGACCAACAGTCTGATGCGAGCTACGGCTCGGGAGCCCGGCAGGGGCTCAACCAGTTGATTCAATCGAGCGGCAGCAACGGCCAGTAGTCGGATCCGGCGAAGGGTCGTGGGTCGCGAACCGCAGGGTGGTTCAAGCGAGACGATGAACGACGGTTCCGCCCTGGCCGGAGATGCGCCGACCCGCCCGCCCCAAACCGCCCTCGGCGGTCATGCCTTCACACCGACCGCTCCCGGCGGTGCCCCCCTCGCGTCGACCGCCCCCGGCGGTCATGCCTTCGACGACGACCACCTGCACGAGGAGTGCGGTGTCTTCGGCGTTTTCGGCCACCACCAGGCCGCTGCGCTAGTAGCACTCGGCCTGCACGCCCTGCAGCACCGCGGCCAGGAGGCTGCCGGCATCGTCTCCTTCGACGGCCACCAGTTCGTCCCCGAGCGCTATATCGGGCTCGTCGGCGACAACTTCACCAAGCCCGCGGTGATGGAGCGCCTGAAGGGCGACCGGGCGATCGGCCACACCCGCTACGCCACCACCGGTGGCCAGATCCTGCGCAACGTCCAGCCGCTGTTCGCCGAGTTCGCCGGCGGCGGCTTCTCCGTCGCCCACAACGGCAACCTGACGAACGCCATGACACTGCAGCGGCGCCTGCAGAACCGTGGCTCGATCTTCCAGTCGACCTCCGATACCGAGACGATCATCCACCTGATCGCGACGAGCGAGCCCGGCCCGCTCGTGCAGCGCTTCATCACCGCGCTCCGGCAGCTCGAAGGCGCCTATGCGCTGGTGGCGCTGTCAGAAAAGAAGATGATCGGCTGCCGTGACCCGCTCGGCGTGCGGCCGCTGCTGCTCGGCCGGCTCGACGACGCCTGGGTGCTCGCCTCCGAGACCTGCGCCCTCGACATCATCGGCGCCACCTTCGTCCGCGACATCGAGCCGGGCGAGATGGTGGTGATCACCGAGACCGGCGTCGAGAGCTTGTTCCCGTTCCAGCGTCTCAAATCGCGCTTCTGCGTCTTCGAGTACGTCTACTTCGCCCGGCCGGATTCCAACGTCGAAGGTCGCAACGTCTATGACGTGCGCAAGAAGATCGGCGCCGAACTCGCGCGGGAATCACCGGCCGACGTGGATCTCGTCGTGCCGGTGCCCGATTCCGGCACGCCGGCGGCGATCGGCTACTCGCAGGAGGCCGGGCTGCCGTTCGAGCTCGGGATCATCCGCAATCACTATGTGGGGCGGACCTTCATCGAGCCGTCCGACGCCATCCGCCACATGGGCGTCAAGCTGAAGCACAGCCCGAACCGAGCCCTGATCGAGGGTCGGCGGATCGTGCTCATCGACGATTCGATCGTGCGTGGCACGACGTCCCTGAAGATCGTCGAGATGATGCGCGAGGCGGGCGCCGCCGAGGTGCACATGCGCATCGCCTCGCCGCCGACCACCAACTCGTGCTTTTACGGCGTCGACACGCCGGAGCAGTCGAAGCTGATCGCCTCTCGGATGTCGGTCGAGGAGATGGCCCGCTTCATCAAGGTCGACAGCCTCGCCTTCCTCTCGATCGACGGCCTCTACCGCGCCGTCGGCCAGCCGCGTCGCGACCCGCGGCAGCCGCAGTTCTGCGACGCCTGCTTCACAGGCGACTATCCGACCCGCCTCACCGACCGCCAGGAAAAGGAAACCGTGCGGCAGCTGTCGCTGCTCGCCGAGGTCTCCTGACATCCGCCAGCAACGGACACTTCCGATGGATCCTCGCTTCGAGGGGCGCATCGCCCTCGTCACCGGCGCCTCGCGGGGCATCGGCCGTGCACTGGCGCTCGCTCTCGGGGCCGCCGGCGCCCATGTCATCGCCCTGTCGCGCACCGCCGGTGCCCTCGAGGAACTCGACGACGAGATCCGCGCCGCCGGCGGCTCTGCCGCGACGCTGGTGCCCGTCGACCTCAAGGACATGCCCGCCCTCGACCGGCTCGGGCTCTCCATCCACGAGCGCTGGGGCCGCCTCGACATCGTCGTCGGCAATGCCGGCATGCTCGGGCCGCTGTCGCCGATCGGTCACATCGATCCGAAGGTGTTCGACGAGGTGATGGCGGTGAACGTCACCGCGAACTGGCGGCTGATCCGTTCCCTCGACCCGCTGCTACGGCAGTCGGAGGCCGGCCGGGCGGTCTTCCTCTCTTCCACCGCATCGCAGAGGAGCCGGCCCTACTGGGGGCTCTACGCCACGTCCAAATTGGCGCTCGAGATGATCGTGCGCACCTATGCGGCGGAGACCGCCCACACGGCCGTCAAGGCGAACCTCGTCAATCCCGGCGCCATGCGCACCAAGATGCGTGCCCAGGCGATGCCGGGCGAAGACCCTACGACGCTGCCGCCGCCGGAAGATGTCGTGGCACCGATCCTGGAGTTGCTGGCGCCGGACTGCACCGTCTCCGGCGTGCTCTACGACCACCCGAGCCGGGCGCTGAAGGCGTTCCAGCCCCCCGCCCCGCTGAGATAGCGCTAATCCTTGTCGGCAAAGGGATTGTCGCCCTTGCGCATCGAGAAACGGATCGGCACGCCCGGCAGCTCGAAGCGCTCGCGTAGGCCGTTGACCAGATAGCGCATGTAGGAATCCGGCAGCGCGTCCGGCCGCGAGCAGAACACCACGAAATGCGGCGGCCGGCTCTTCACCTGCGTCATGTAGCGCAGCTTGATGCGCCGCCCCGACACCGCCGGCGGTGGATGGTGCTCGATCACCGAACCGAGCCAGCGATTGAGACGGCCCGTCGAGATGCGGCGGCTCCAGCTGTCGCGCGCCGCGAACGCCGCCTGCATCATCTTGTCGAGGCCGGTGCCGACGAGGCCGGAGACGGGCACGATGGTGACGCCGCGCAGCTGCGGCAGCAGCCGGTCCGACATCTCCCGCAGCGCGCGCTGCGCGGCGTTGCGGTCCTCGACGAGGTCCCACTTGTCGGCGACGACGATGATCGCCCGCCCCTCGCGCTCGACGAGATCGGCGATCTGCAGGTCCTGCTTCTCGAAAGGCTGCGTCGCGTCGAGCGTCAGCACGACGACTTCGGCGAAGCGGATCGAGCGCAGCGTCTCGCCGACCGACAGGCGCTCGAGCTTGCCCTCGACCTTGGCCTTGCGGCGCAGGCCGGCGGTGTCGACGAGATCGACGCGGCGGTCGCGCCACGTCCACGGCACCGTGATGGCGTCGCGGGTGATGCCGGCCTCTGGCCCCGTCAGCAGGCGCTCCTCGCCGAGTAGCGCATTGATCAGCGTCGACTTGCCGGCGTTCGGGCGGCCGACGATGGCGAGCTTCAAGGGCCGCGTGTCGATCGTCGGCGTGTCGTCCTCGTCGTCGTCCTCGGACCCGTCGGCCGCCTCGACGAGGGCCTCGAGTTCAGGCTCCTCGGGCGGCTCGAAGCGCGACAGCACCGTGTGGAGGTCGGCCATTCCCTCGCCGTGCTCGGCGGAGACCTGCACGGGGTCGCCGAGGCCGAGCGCATAGGCCTCCAGCGCCCCGGATTCGCCCGCGCGGCCCTCGGATTTGTTGGCGACGAGGATGACCGGGCGGTCGGTGCGGCGCACGATCTCGGCGAAGTGCTCGTCGAGCGGCGTCACGCCGGCGCGGGCGTCGATGACGAACAGCACGACGTCCGCCTCGCGGATCGCCGCCTCCGTCTGCGCACGCATCCGCCCTGCGAGGCTTTCAGCGTCGACATCGTCGAGGCCGGCGGTGTCGATGGCGACGAAACGCATGCCGGCGAGGCGGGCATTGCCCTCGCGCCGGTCGCGCGTCACGCCCGGCGTATCGTCGACGAGCGCGATCTTGCGCCCGACCAGACGGTTGAAGAGGGTCGACTTGCCGACATTCGGCCGGCCGACGATGGCGACCCTGAGCTGCATTCGCGTGTCCTCCGCGTCAGCGATACGCGGAGATCGTGCCGTTCTCCGACACCGTGACCATCAGCCCGGAGGCCGCGATCGGCGAGATATACGAGGGTTCCCCGACCGAGCGCGTGCTCGTGATCTGGCCGGAGGCCGCATCGACGGAGGCGAGCTTGGAATCGCTGGAGACGAACCAGAGCGACCCGCCCGCCAGCACAGGGCCGGCCCAGTTGGTCCGCTCCTTGCGGGTCCTGACGATCGGCAGCTGCGTTGTCCACAACGGCGCGCCGGTGTTGCGGTCGAGCGCCACGACGCGGTCGTCGAGATCTACCAGGAACACGGCATTGCCGGAGACGATCGGCGTGTGGGCGCTGCCGACGTCCTGCTCCCACTTGCGCGCACCGGTGGAGAGCTCGATGGCGATGGTCCGGCCGGCGACGCCGGAGGCGAAGACGACACCACCGCTGACCACCGGGCTCGCCGACAGGTCGTTGATCGACGAGATCGCCATCGTCCGCGTCGCCCGCGTCACCGCATCCGACCACTTCGGCTCGCCGGTGGTGGCATTGAAGGCGATCACTTCGCCGGAGGTATAGGGGACGACGACGGTATCGCCGACCACGGCGGGCGAGGCGTTGGCGAGCAGGCCGGCCGTCTCGGGAATGCCGCGATAGGACCAGAGCTCGGCGCCGTCCGCCTGGTTCACGGCGAAGACGACGTTGGTCTGCGTGACGACGAAGACCTTGCCGTTGGCGGCCGTGGGGGCGCCGCGGGCGGGCGCCTCGAGCTCCTTGGTCCAGACCTGCGCACCGGAGCCGGCGTCGAGCGCCGTCAGCGCACCATAGGCGGTGCCGACATAGATGCGGCCCTGGTCATAGGAGACGCCGCCGCCACTGGCGATGCCGCGCTCGCCCTCGGGCCTGAGCGTCACCGTCCAGCCACGACCGCCGCCGGTGAGCGACAGCGAGGTGACGACCGCACCCGGCGAATAGACATAGAGGCGGCCACCGGCCGCTACCGGCCGCGCCGAGATGCGCAGCGACTTGCCGCCGCCGAAATTGCCGAGGCCCGTGCCGCCGCCGCCGCCGATGGATGTGCTCCACACCCGCGCCGCGCTGCCGTCATAGGCGATGTTGCCTGGATCGTTGGCGGCGTTGCCGCCCGGCTGCGACCAGTCGGCATAGGCCTGGGCGGGCCCGATGGACGCGGCGCGTGCCCCGGACTCCGGCTGCACGAGGGCCGCAGACCCCTCGTCGTTGAACACGGCGGTGCGCGTCCCCGGCAGGATCTTGTCCTTCTCGGCGAAGGGATTGAACGTGTAGACGGCGTCCGACACCGTCTCGCAGCCGGCGAGCAGGCCGGCACACAGGGCGACCGCGACGATGCGCGCCGCAGCGCCGGCGAACGGGGAAGCACTCAAGAGGGATCTCCACCGCTTGCGGCGGCCGGCGGCTTCGCACTCTGGATCAGCGACAGCATCAGCTGGGCACGGTTCTGGAACTCGCCCGTTGCCGCCCGGTCGTCCGCGATCTGTCGGAAATAGGTCTCGGCCGCTGTGAGATCGCCGGCGGAATAGGCGGCGAGGCCGGCCACCTCGCGCGCCGCCTGACGCCACGGCCCCTCACCCACCGCCAGGGCCGCTACCCGCTCGTCCACGGCGGCGCGATCACCGTCGTCGAGGGCGAGGTAGCCGGCCCGCACGCGTGCGAGGTTGCGATAGAGCGTCTGCACGGCGCCATCGGCAGCAATCGCGTCGAATGCCGCAATCCCGGCCGCCCGGTCGCCGGCCTGGGCATACTCGCTCGCCGCGCGGAAGCGGGCGAGCAGCTTGTAGCCGGAAGGCCCGCTCTCGGCGAGGCTCGCGAGCGCCGTCGCCGCGCCGGAGTGGTCCTCCTGCTGCGCGAGCTCGAGGGCGGAGAAGAACAGGTCGCCCGAGACGTTCGCCTGCGACTGCTGCCAGGCGATGTAGCCGCGCCAGCCGGCCGTGCCGGCGATGATCAGAACCGCGACGACGATGGCGAGGATGCCGAAGCGCTCCCAGAGCTTCTTCATCTGCTCGCGCTTATAGTCGCGCTCGGCCTCGTGGAAGATATCCGACATTCGATCCCGTCTCGACGAAGCTGAGCCTGCACGACGATCGCCCGCCCCGTCGTCCCTTGCGGTGCAACGGCGGTGAGCGGCGCGGAGTGTCGTCGGCTTACAGGGTTCGGGTCACCGAGCCAAGCAATTCGGCAGCGAAAGCCGGCGCTCGACTCAGACGACCGGCACCCCGATCAGCCACGTGTGCAGCTTCGCCACGAAGGCGGCATAAACAAGGAGCCCGAGGCCGATCGCGATGAAATCGTTCCGGACCGGCCCGCGGGGTATGACGATGCGTCCAGCCGCCTCGCGCCGCTTCAGCGAAATGCGGTCGATCACCCCCCAGGCGAGAAAGCCCGCGAACAAGAGCACCGAGGCGGCGTCACCGTTGGCGAGAAGGTGCGCGAAGGCCCAGAGCTTCACTGCCGTGATCAGCGGATGGCGGACGGCGGCGCTGATCCGGCCGGGCAGATAGGCCGCCGCCGCCAGCACGAACACCGGCAGCATCAGGAGCAGCACGATGTGGCGCAGCCATGTCGGCGGATCATAGAGGACGACCGGGCCCTCCGCCCGCGCCATGCCATACCCCCAGATCACCAGGGCGAGCCCGACGAGGGAGATGGCAGAGAACAGGAGCTTGTAGGTGTTGGGACCGAACCGGGCGACGAGCCGGTCGTGCAGTGTCGTTGCCGCCGGCATCAGATGGCTGCCGAGAAAGACGACAAGCCCGAGCAGAAGGACGAGCATGCAGAGATCTCCGGGTCGCGGTGACGACGGCCGGACTGTAACCGTTCCAGCGAAGACGACGAGGTGTCCATGCGTCGCGCCGGGAAGCGGCCGGCATGCCGCTCCCGATCACCGAGTGTTGACCTCACGGATCTTCCAAGCGCCCCCGACCGGACACGCCGCAATAGCGACGCGTCGCCGCAGTGGCTAAGCTTCCGGTCAAACAACAACGGGGGACGAGATGCTCAAGTTGGCCGCCTCGACGATCCTGGTGCTGGCCGTCGGAGTGCTTCTCGCCCTGTCGCCGGCGTCGGCGGGCAACGTGGTCGCGCGCATCGACCTGTCGGAGCAGCGGATGTACGTATCGATCGCCGGCAAGCCCGCCTATTCCTGGCCGGTCTCCACCGCCCGCCGCGGCTACGTCACCCCCACCGGCAGCTACCGGCCGACGCGGCTGCACCGCCGCTGGTATTCCCGCAAGTACAACAACGCGCCAATGCCGCACTCGATCTTCTTCCGCGGCGGCTACGCCATCCACGGCACGAACGCAGTCAAGGCCCTCGGCCGCCCCGCCTCGCACGGCTGCGTGCGGCTCGCGCCCGGCAATGCTGCGACGCTGTTCCAGCTCGTGTCGTCCTACGGTTCGCGCAACACCCGCATCGTCATCACGAGGTGACGATCGTCGTGGATTGATCGCGCGGTTTACCGCGTTGACCGATCCCCGCCCGGCAGCGGTTGCGTGCGAAGATCGGACACCGTATCGGACGGGGTCGGTGGTCCAAGGGGAGGCTTGAGTCGGTGCGGATCGGAGCGGCTGTCTCGGCCTTTGTCGTCGCCCTCATCGCGCCGTGGTCGTTGGCGCAGGCGGCACAGTCGTGCGACGCCCGCGCCGCCGACGGACAATGGCTGCTGGTCATCAATGCCGCCAAGGCGCCGATCTACTGCGAGGTCCGCATCGCCAGGGGCTGGATCGAACGCCAGTCCTGCCAGGCGGATTCGCTGACCGCCCCGCAGATCAGCATCGAAGGACCGCTGTTCCCACAGGAAGGCACCTGCCGCGCCAGTGGCAGCCTGTCGATCGAGGACCCGCCGGGCAGCGGTGTGAAGACGCTGTTCAACGTCGACGGCCTGTTTGCGGGCGAAGAGCGTCCTGCCCGCGTCGACCGCCTGCTCGGGCGCCTCGTGCTCGCCGATGGTGCGAAGCGCGGCACCTTCTTCGCCTTCCAGGGCCTGCGCACCGACTGACGGCACGGCCGACGCGTTCGGTTGCCGCGCGCCAGCCGCTGGCGCCTCAGTAGATGTCCGGCTCCCCGGCGGTGGCCCCGAAATCGCGCTCCAGAAAATCGAAGTCGCAGCCCTTGTCGGCCTGCGTGACGTGGCGGGAGAACATCCAGCCCCAGCCGCGCTCGTAGCGCGGCACGGGTGGCACCCAGGCCGCCCGCCGGCGTGCCAGTTCGTCCTCGCCGACCAGCATGTCGAGGCGACGGGCGGGCAGATCGAGGCGGACGATGTCGCCGGTCCGCAGCAAGGCGAGCGGGCCGCCCACGTAGGCCTCCGGCGCGAGGTGCAGCACGCAGGCGCCATAGGAGGTGCCCGACATCCGCGCGTCGGATAGGCGCAGCATGTCGCGGTGGCCCTGCTTGATGAGGGCCTTCGGGATCGGCAGCATCCCCCACTCCGGAAAGCCCGGACCACCGAGCGGGCCGGCATTGCGCAGCACCAGCACGTGGTCGGGCGTGACCGCGAGCGCCTCGTCGTCGATCGCCGCCTTCATCGCCGGATAGCTGTCGAAGACGAGCGCCGGCCCCTCGTGGCGATGGAAGCGCGGGTCGCAGGCGGCCGGCTTCATCACCGCCCCGTCCGGACAGAGGTTGCCGCGCAGCACGGCGAGCGAGCCCTCGCGGTAGACCGGGTTCGACAGCGGCCGGATGACGTCGGCATTGAAGACGCGGGCGCCGTCGATGTTCTCGCCGACCGAGCGGCCGGTGACCGTGAGCGCCGACAGGTCGAGCCGCTCGCCGATCTCCGCCATCAGCGCCCTCAGCCCGCCAGCATAGTAGAAGTCCTCCATCAGATAGTCCTTGCCGGCCGGCCGGACGTTGGCGATCAGCGGCGTGACGCGGCCGAGCGCATCGAGATCGTCGAGCGTGAAGGCCACACCGGCGCGGCGCGCCATCGCCACCAGGTGCACGACGGCATTGGTCGAGCACCCCGTCGCCATCGCGACGATCGCCGCGTTGCGCACCGCCGCGGCAGTGACGATGCGGTCGGGCGTCAGGTCCTCAGCGACCATCTCGACGATCCGCCGCCCGCACGCCGCCGCCATCCGCTGATGGTTGGCGTCGACGGCCGGGATCGACGACGCCCCCGGCAGCGAGAGCCCGAGCGCCTCGGCGATCGCCGTCATCGTGGAGGCGGTCCCCATCGTCATGCAGACACCGGCGGAGCGGGCGATGCCGCCCTGGATGCCGGTCCACTCCGCATCCGAAACCGTTCCGGCGCGCCGCTCGTCCCAGAACTTCCAGGCGTCGGAACCGGAGCCCAGCGGCTTGCCGGCGTAGTTGCCGCGCAGCATCGGCCCGGCCGGCAGATAGATCATCGGGATGCCGGCGCTGAGCGCCCCCATCACCAGCCCGGGCGTGGTCTTGTCGCAGCCGCCCATCAGCACGACGCCGTCGAAGGGATGGGAGCGGATCATCTCCTCCGTCTCCATCGCCAGCATGTTGCGGTAGAGCATCGACGTCGGCTTGGTGAAGCTCTCGTCGACCGACAGCACCGGCAGCTCGAGCGGAAAGCCGCCGGCCTGCAGCACGCCGCGCTTCACGTCCGCGGCGCGCTCGCGGAAGTGGCCGTGGCAGGAATTGAGCTCCGACCAGGTGTTGAGCACGCCGATGATCGGCCGGCCGCGGAAGTCCTCCTCGCCATAGCCGAGCTGCATCAGGCGCGAGCGGTGGCCGAAGCTGCGCAGGTCGTCCGGCGCGAACCAGCGCGCGGACCGCAGTTGTCGGGCGGTGCCCGCGTGATCGTCGGCCATCTCGTTCTCCTCCGGCCGAGACCTGCCTTGCCCATCCAGAAGGCCAGGACCATGCCCCTTCCGCCCGTCCACCGCAAAGCCGACGCCCACCGGCAATCGACAGCGTCTTCCACTGCGGCGGTCGGCGTCAACGCCCCGCTGCGAGCGCCTCCCGCATCCGGCGAAACATGCCGTCCTCTCGGACCGAAGCCACCGTCCTCGATTAGGCGGCGCAGCCGACAGCAGAAATCATCAAGCGGCGAACATTGCAGCGCCGCGCCTAAATTTTCGCCATGATCTTTTGCACGTTGAAATCGTTCTGGACCTGCTGGCATCCGCCAGAATTTACTGGCGCCCTGCAAACTGACCCAAGGAGATGTTGATCTCGATCAAGCGATGCGAAAGCGAGGCCGGATAGGGTCGCACTCTCTTTGTAGATGCGCCGCCGTCTTCGAGGACGGGACCACACCGTTCGATGGGAGACCACGACGCCGTGAACAACGCCAACCCAGCACTTCGGTTTCCCGCCACGGACGATGGTCGACGTGCCGAACCGTCATCTCACGCCGTGGTCTGGCACGCCGTCGCGCCCGAGGCGGTGCTGGATGCCCTCCAGACCACCCCCGGAGGCCTGTCGGATACCGAGGCCGCCCGGCGCCTGGAGGTGCATGGCCCCAACCGGCTGCCGCAGGGTCGGCGACGCTCCGCCCTCGTCCGCTCCCTGCTGCAGTTCCACAATCTCCTGATCTACGTGCTGCTGGGCGCCGCCGCCCTCGCCGCCGCCATCGGCCATCCGACCGACGCGCTGGTGGTGCTCGCTGTCGTGATCCTCAACGCCATCATCGGTTTCGTCCAGGAGGGACGCGCCGAGGAGGCGCTGGAGGCGATCCGCGGCATGATCGACCCGCACGCCTCCGTCATTCGCGGCGGCCGGCGCGTCACCATCGGCGCGGAAATGGTGGTGCCCGGCGACATCGTCCTGCTGGAGGCGGGCGACCGCGTGCCGGCCGACCTGCGCCTCGTGCGGGGCCGCAATCTGCGCATCGACGAGGCGATCCTGACGGGCGAATCCGTCCCGGTCGACAAGGCCTCGGCCGCCGTCGCGGAGGGCGCCGCGCTCGGCGACCGCCTCTCGATGGCCTTCTCCGGCACCTTCGTCACCGCCGGACAGGCGACCGGCGTCGCCGTCTCCACCGGCGCACAGACCGAACTCGGGCGGATCAGCGCCCTGATCGGCGCGGTGGAGCAGCTCGCGACGCCACTGGTCCGGCAGATGGATCAGTTCGCGCGTCAGATCACCGTGGCGGTGCTCGCCGTGTCGGTCCTCGTATTCGCCTATGCGGTGCTGGTTCAGGCCTATGCCCTCGACGACGCCTTCATGGTCGTGGTGGGGCTGGCCGTCGCCGCGATCCCGGAAGGCCTCCCAGCGGTGATGACCATCGCGCTCGCCGTCGGCGTCCGCCGCATGGCCCGTCGCAACGCCATCATCCGCCGGTTGCCGGCGGTGGAGACGCTGGGCTCGGTCTCGGTGATCTGCTCGGACAAGACGGGCACCCTTACCCGCAATGAGATGATGGTCGCCCGGGTCGTCACGGCGGACCGGACAATCGACGTCGACGGGACGGGTTACGCTCCCGAAGGCGGCTTCCGCGCCAGGGGCGAGCGCCTCGATCCCGCCGCCGACGCCGTGCTGGAGGACCTGACGCTCGCGGTCCTGCTGTGCAACGACGCGCAACTGCGCGTCGGCGGCGGCACGGGCAGCGGCGGCTCGAGCGGTGGGACCTGGATCGTCGACGGCGACCCGATGGAGGGCGCGCTGGTGTCGCTGGCGGTGAAGGCCGGCCACGACGCCGCGGCCGCGCGCGCAAGCTTCGTCAGGCTCGACGAGATCCCCTTCGATTCCCGTCACCGCTACATGGCGACCCTGCACGCCCGCGACGGCCGGGCGCCGGTCGCCTACGTCAAGGGCGCGCCGGAGCGCATCCTTGCCATGTGCGCATCCGTGGCGACCCTCGAGGGCGAACGGCCGATCGATGCCTCCGCCTGGCATCACCACGTCGAGACGCTGGCGAGGGACGGCCAGCGTGTCATCGCCGTCGCGCGCCGCGGCATCGCCACCGATGCCCGCGTCCTCCAGCCGACGGATGTGGACGGCGGGCTGACACTGCTCGGCCTCGTCGGCCTGATCGACCCGCCGCGTCCTGAAGCGATCACGGCGATCGCCGAATGCAAGGCCGCCGGCATCCGGGTGAAGATGATCACCGGCGACCATGCCGCCACGGCGCGCGCCATCGCCGTCAAGCTCGGCCTCGCCGATGACCCGAAAGCGGTGACCGGCCACGATCTCGACGCCGCCGAGGGCGACGGCTTCCACCACCTCGCCCAGGAGGCGGTGGTGTTCGCCCGCACCAGCCCCGAGCACAAGCTCAGGCTGGTCGAGTCCCTGCAGCGCGACGGTTCCGTCATCGCCATGACGGGCGACGGCGTCAACGACGCCCCTGCCCTGAAGCGCGCCGACGTCGGCGTCGCCATGGGCGGCAAGGGGACGGAAGCCGCCAAGGAAGCGAGCGAGATGGTGCTCGCCGACGACAACTTCGCCTCGATCGTCGCCGCCGTGCGCGAAGGGCGAACCGTCTACGACAACCTCACCAAGGTGATCGCCTGGACGCTGCCGACGAATGGCGGCGAGGCCTTCACCATCATCCTCGCCATCCTGTTCGGCCTGACCCTGCCGGTGACGCCGGTGCAGATCCTCTGGATCAACATGATCACCGCCGTGGCGGTCGGGCTGACGCTCGCCTTCGAGCCGACGGAGCCCGGCGCCATGCGCCGGCCGGCGCGCCCCTCCGGTCAGGCGATCCTCTCGGGCAGGCTGCTGTGGCGGATCCTCTTCGTCTCCGCCCTGATGGTGGTCGGCACCTTCGGCGTCTTCGTCTGGGCCCTGTCCCGCGAGCTGCCGCTGGAGACCGCCCGCACGATTGCGGTGAACACGATCGTGGTGATGGAGATCTTTTATCTCTTCAGCATCCGCTTCGTGCACGGCACGTCGCTGACCTGGATAGGCGTGCTCGGAACGCGGGCGGTGCTGATCGGCGTCGGCGTGGTGATCGCGGCACAGCTCGCCTTCACCTACCTGCCGCCGCTGCAGGCCGTCTTCGGCAGCCGCCCGCTGTCGCTTTTGGATGGCCTCGCCACCATCGGCATCGGCGTCGCGATGCTGGCGGTGGTGGAGGCCGAGAAAGGGGTTGCGCACTGGGTGGCGCGGCGACACGGCAGATCAGCCCCTCATCGGACGTGACGCACGCCGCGATGTCAGCGTCGATCCCTCTCCCTGCGGCCGTCGCCGACAGCGCCCCGGCGTCGGTGGGGCGAAGGGCGCGGAGAGGTTCGGCGGGTTTTCAATCCCTCGGTCGGCGGTTGGCGACCGGGGACCGGTTCCCGAAAGCGCTGTCGAGAGATGCCGCGGCAGCGCGGACTGGATTGGGGGAATGGCTCTCCAAAGAAGCAGAACATCCGGGCTGTCGCTCAGCGAGTGAGCACCGAACTCAACCTAGACCGGATGCTGCATCCGGGCACTGACGGCAATGCGGTTCCAAACATTGATGGTTGCGATGGCGATCGTCATCTTGGCGATTTCGCTCTCCGAGAAGACGGCGCGGACAATTTCATAGGCCGTGTCGTCAACGCCCGTCTCGGCAGCCAGCGTCACGCTCTCGGTCCATTCGAGAATGGCACGGTCGCGCGCGTCGAAGAACGGTGACTCGCGCCAGACGGCGACGAGGTGCAAGAATTGGGCGTCCATCCCGTCGGCAAGAGCGTCCTTCACGTGCATATTGACGCAATAGGCGCAACCGTTGATCTGCGAGGCCCGCAGCTTGATGAGATGCAGCGTGCGCTTCTCGAGGCCCGACTTGGTCACGGCGCCGTCGAGGGCACGGACGGCCTGATAGAGTTCGGGTGCCAGTGCGGCGATGTTCAGTCGGGGATGCATGGGAGCCTCCGGTATCGCACGAGGTCGGCCTCGAATCATGGATAGTTTATATCCATGATCAAAACACCATTCAAGATCGGATTTGGAGCAGTCGATGCGGCGCATGAGTGACGGGGTGGAGGCTGCTTTGCACTGCGCTCTGGTGCTGGCCGGGCTGCCCGAGGGCAAGGTGCTTCCGGGCAAGAGCCTCGCCGAACTGCACGGCGTCTCGCAAACTTACCTTCTCAAGCACTTGCGGGCGCTCGCCGCGGCTTCCGTCATCAATGCAGTGTCTGGGCCGCGCGGCGGCTACCGGCTGGCGCGCGATCCGGCGCGCATCACGCTGCTCGACATCGTCGAAGCGATTGACGGGCGCGAACCCGCCTTCGTCTGCCGGGAAATCCGCCGTCGCGGTCCCGGCAAGGCGAAAGACCCGTGCGTCTACAAAACGGATTGCTTCATCAAGACCCGCATGATCGCCGCCGAGACAGCTTGGCGGAATGCCCTGCAACAGCAAACCCTCGCCGATCTCGTCGATGATGGATCGAAGTTGATCGGCGCGCACAACAAGGCGGCAGTGGAGTCTTACGTCAAGAGGGAGCAACGCTGAACGATATCGAACGGATCGATCACCAATATCAATTCCGTCGATTGCAAAATTTTCTGGCCAACGACGTCTTCGATCGGACGCGGCCGCATCGGCACCGCCAAGGGCGACTGGGCTTGCGTCCGTTTGGCCGACGAGGCTGTGGACGCCAGCGTGCCGAACAGGTCTTCGGTCCCGCTCGCACTGCCTGATCGGCGCTAGTCGAGGGCGACCACCGCCTCGACCTCGAACAGCATCGGGTCGATGGCGAGCTTCGGGACGGGAACAAGGGTTTGCGCCGGCAGAGTCTGGCCGAACATCTGCGTCACGTTCTGCGTCAGCACGCCGAGCTTCGACATGTCGTGGTCGACGACGAACACGGTCAGCTTGACGACCTGCGCGGGACCGACGCCCAGCGATTCTAGCACTGCGCCCAGATTGGCGTAGGCCTGCACGACCTGCGTGGCGAAGTCCGGAGAGAGGCCGCCGGTCCGGTCCTGTCCGCCCTGCCCCGAAATGAACGCCAGTCGGCCTTTCGCCGGCGTGATGACGGCCGTGCTGTAGCCGTTGGGCGTCGGGTCGTGCAGGTGCGCCGGATTGAAAATCGTCGGAACGGCAATGCTGGCTTGTTCGGGTGAATTCATGGCCGATCTCCTCTTGGGTTTGGCTGGCCGCACCCCTACGATCGAATGGCGCCAGATGCTGTCACCAATTTCACTATAGTGGCGGCATGAACGTTCGCACCCGCCACGACGCGATCATCCGGACCCTTAGACGCACCTCGGTTGCGACCGTCGACGAGCTGGCGGTCGAGGTTGGCGTTTCGCGCCGCACGGTGCTTCGCGACATCAGCGCCCTTCGCGATCAGGGCTTCGTCATTCATTCGGAATGCGGGCCGGGAGGCGGCCTTCAGCTCGAGCCGCGATCGGTGCAGACCGCCTCGCAGCTCTCCGTCGTCGAGGTGTTCGCGCTGTTGATCAGCGTGGCCGCGATGCGCAACGCCCGGACTTTTCCCTTTTCCGATCTGGCGGACTCCGGTCTCGCCAAGATCGAACACGCCTTGCCGCCCGAAACGGTTCGGGAGCTGCGCGCTCTTCTCGATTGCCTGCATGTAGGGCGGTTGTCGCCACTGCAGGACATCTCGGGAGCAGGTCCCGTCGACCCTGCCTTGCTTCCCGCTTTCGAGTTGGCGTTTCTTCAGCGTCGGCTCTTGCGCTTCAGTTACCTGGACGCGAAAGGCGCTCGAACCGACCGCGAGGTCGAACCGCAGGCCATGCTGATCCTCCCGCCGCTGTGGTATCTGGTTGCGTGGGATCCACGACGTGCGGATTTTCGGCATTTCCGGATGGATCGCATCAGCAGGCCCGCGGTGATCGACGACTCGACGTTCCGCAGAAGGCGGGTACCGTTCGAGGACGACGTGTGTCCATTTGGGGAGTTGAGTGGATGATCGCATCTCGCCTGGAGCTGCTCCTTGTAGCCCCCTGCGGAGATGGCGGGGCAGCGGAAGCTGCCCCGCCGAACGCCGCGATCAGCGCATGATGAGGTCGTCGATCCGGCGCTGGCTCACCTCGGGCATGAAGCTCGACGACACGTCGAAACTCGCCACCGGAAAGCGGTCGACCGTCGGGCGGCGGAAATCGATGCGCTCGATACGGGCGACGAGGTCGCCGTTCGTTGCCGGCGCCTCGGTGTTGTAGCGCCGGAAGTCCGGGTAGATCGTCGCGGCCGAGCCCCAGTCGGCATAGGCGGTGACCCCGACGTTCAGCCGCTGCGGCAGGTCGGGGCGAATGAACTGGTCGAGCAGCGTGAACTCGCTCTCGCCGTCGACCCGGTAGAGCAGCGAGAACAGTTCGCCCTGACGGGCAATCCGCAGCTCGACATCTCGCGTCTCGCCGCCGGCATAGATCGGTGCGGCGGACGAAATCTTGAGTGTCGAGAGAGAATTGTAGGTCGTCTTGACCTCGAACTGCGGCGTGCCCGCCGGAAAGGCCGAGCCGACGGAAAAGAAGATCCAGTTCTCGAGACCGGGCTGCCAGCTGGCGGCGGCCAGTCCCTCGCGGGGAACACGGATGAAGACGCCCGCCAGCGAGAACAGGGTCTGCGGCAACTGTGCGCCGGTGCCCTCGACACGCAGCTTCGTCGTCACGACGAAGTTGCCTTCGATGGCCTTGTACAGATGGCCCGCTTGCATGTCCTCGAACCAGCCGGAGGACGTCGGCTGCAGCACGAGCCGTCCGTCCTCGATGCGGGGCGTCTGCCACTTTTCGGAAAAGCCCGGCACGGCGTGCTGGCTCCAACCCTGCAGGGCGTCAGGCGTGTCGAAGACGGTGGACAGGCCGCTGATGTCGGGCGTGGCGGCGTCGACGGCGAAAGCCGGGGGGACGATCGTGACGGTCATGGCGATGGCGCCGGTCACGAGGGCAGCGCCGAGCGCAAGGCCGAGGAGCATGGATCGACGGGTGGACATGGGGATGGACCCTCTCATAGGAAGCACTCGTTACGAGTGAGTGCACTCACTCATTTATGCGGGCGAGCGCGGCTGTCAAGACGTGAGTTGAGTGGCTTCACTTATTTTGGCGGAGGCGTTAGCTAGCCGGGGTCGCGTCTCGCGTTCGCGATCGAGCGAGCGAGTGGCATGATCGGTTGGAGGCGGACCCATGACGGGTGATACGACGACAGCGGTGACGGCGCGCCGGTCCGGACGACGGCCCAAGCGTTCGGAAGTGCTCGACGCTGCAGTCGAAGAAATCCTGGAAAAGGGCTACGCCACCGCCACACTCGCCGCAATCGCAGAGCGGGCGGAGGTTTCCACCGCGACGGTGTTCAAGCACTTCCGGACGAAGGCGGATATCTTCGGCGCCATCATGCGCCGCATCTGGGGAAATGAAGAGGACAGCCTCCCGCCGGCGCCCGAGCCTGGCGATCCGCGATCTGGTCTTCTCGCCATTGGCCACGACTATGCTGCGACCATCACCGATCCCAAGATCAGGGCATTGTTCCGCGTCATGATCGCCGAAGTCCCGCGCTTTCCGGAGCTGGGACTGGAGCTCTACGAAAAGGGCAAGAAGCCCTATCTCGAGCGGCTGCAGAACTATCTGGAGGCGGAGGTCGCCATCGGAACACTGTCGATACCAGACATCGAGCTTGCCGTTCGTCAGTTCCTCGGCATGATCAACGACGTCATCTTGTGGCCCCACATGCTCGTCGTCGACCTCGAGGAAGGTTCGACTGACATCGACCGGGTGGTCGAGGGCGCCGTCGATACCATGGTTCGAGCTTTCGCACAGATGCCACGCGCACCGAGATCCGGGGACGCGCCAGCGCCGACGTCGCCACTCTGAGCGGGGTGATGGAGGTCGATGAACGCTTCGATGCGGCGCTGGTCGGCTTCCATCGCCGCGCGGCCGTCACGATTCCGCCGTTGCCCGAGGTGCATCAGTGAAGCGCCCATCAGGCCGCGCATCAGGCCATGCTCCCGCACATGCGTCAGGAACACGCCGCGGCGCGTTACCCGACGGCCGACTGACAGTCACGCAGCCACGCGCGCAATCGAACGCGACAGACGCACGAAAGATGATGCTCCATGTCCGACAAGTCCCTCTTCGCGCCGTACGAGCTCGGCCCGCTCACGCTCTCCAACCGCATCGTCATGGCGCCGCTGACCCGGAACCGTGCAGGGCCCGGTCTCGTGCCGAGCCGGTACGCGGCGGAGTACTATGCCCAGCGCGCCAGCGCCGGGCTCATCATCACGGAGGCCACCCAGGTCTCTGAGCAGGCGCAAGGCTACCAGGATACGCCTGGCCTCTATACGCCGGAACAGATCGCAGGCTGGCGCAAGGTGACGGACGCGGTCCACGCCAAGGGCGGCCGCATCTACGTCCAGCTCTGGCATGTCGGCCGCGTCAGCCATGTCGATCTGCTCGGCGGCAAGGCACCCGTCGCGCCGTCGGCCATCCGCGCCGAGACGAAGACCTTCGTCAACAATGGCTTTGCCGACGTCTCGGAGCCGCGCGCGCTCGAAGCCGGCGAGATTCCCGCCATCGTCGAGACCTTCCGTCAGGCCGCCGCCAACGCGATCGCGGCGGGCTTCGACGGTGTCGAAGTGCATGGCGCCAACGGCTATCTCCTCGACCAGTTTCTGCGCGAGACGGCGAATGTCCGCACGGACTCCTACGGCGGCTCGATCGAGAACCGCGCCCGACTGCTGCTGGAGGTGACCGAGGCTGTGTCGCGGCAGATCGGCGCGGATCGCACCGGTGTGCGCCTCTCACCCGTCTCGCCGGCCAGCGGCATCGTGATGTCGGGCAATGAGCAGCCGCAGTTCGACTATGTCGCGGAGCAGCTCGACAGGCTCGGCATCGCCTATATCCACATCGTCGAGGGCGCCACCGGAGGCCCGCGCGATGTGGCACCGTTCGACTTCGGATCGCTCCGCCGCCGCTTCAGGAACACCTACATCGCCAACAACGGCTACGATCTCGAACTCGCACAGTCACGCTTGGCCGACGGCAAGGCGGACCTGTTCGCGTTCGGCCGTCCATTCATCGCCAATCCCGACCTCGTCGAACGACTTCGCGCCGGCGCATCGCTTGCGCAGCCCAATCCCGCCACGATCTACGGCGGCGGCGCTGCGGGCTACACGGACTATCCCGCTATGACCGCCGCACCCGCCCACTGACCCGCCCGGGTGCCACATCGGGTGTGGCACCCGCCCTCGGGCGCCGTCGGCGATCTGGCGGTCGGCGGCACCTGAGCGTCGCCACACGTCGGCGGCGCCTCACTCACACTCGATCGCCCCTGGCGAAGCCGGTCATCCTCGTCAACTGTCACCTCGGCAAGCCGCCAGGACCGACTTGGCCGTGTCGGGATCACTTGCCCGAGCGATCATGATCGCACCAGCCATCATGGCGAACTGGCGCATCGCGCGGACCTTTCGCTCGTGCGCCGAGCCCTTCATCACGCCGGACAGGCGTTCGACGATCCGGTTCACGCCCGCACCGAATCGCTGCTTCAGCTCGGCCGAGCCGCGCGCCACGTCGCCGCCGACGGCCGCGACGGGGCATCCGGTGCCGGGCATAGCGGCATGGTCGTCAGACAGGTAGAACTTCCGGTATTCGGCCATCACCTCTGCCAGGTCGCGCCCGGAATCGAGCTCGCGATCGACGATGCCAAAGATGTCAGCGAACGAGCGATCGAGCGCGGCGCCGAGCAGATCGTCCTTTCCGGAAAAATGACGGTAGAAACCACCGTGTGTGAGCTTTGCCTCGCGCATCACGTCATTGACGCTGGTGGCTTCCATTCCGTGTTGGCGCACCAGCCGCGCCGCGCTGGCGACGATGCGCTCGTGAGTGCGAGCTTTTTCCTCCTGCGACACGCGCATAACAAATCTCCGGTCGGCGCTTGACGGTTTAGATGGTACCTGTCATCCATATAGATGACAAGCACCATCTATAAGGGTTCGCCCGTCGCCTTGCGGCGCAGTTGGAGGACACGCATCCATGGCTCACCCCACCATCCTGGTCACGGGCGCAACAGGAAAGACCGGCGCAGCCGTCACCAGCCAACTCTTGACCAAAGGCTGGCCAGTACGCGCCGTCGTTCGCCGGCGCGACGAACGAAGCGTGGTGCTGGAAAAGGCCGGGGCCGAGATCGTCGTCGCCGATCCAACCGATCCCGACCAGATGCTGGATGCGATGCGGGGGACGCGGCGCGCCTATCATTTGCCTCCCTTCGATCCATTCATGCTCCAGGGCGCTGCGGCGTTCGCCGCGGCCGCGAGGGAAGCGAAGCTCGAGTCGGTCGTCGGTCTCAGCCAATGGCTGGCGAGCCCCAGCCATCCGGCGTTGGCGACGCGGCAGCTGTGGCTCGTCGACGGCTTGTTCGCAGCGCTGCCGGGCATTGGCCACACCGTCGTCAATCCGGGCTTTTTCGCCGACAACTACCTCCGGCTGATCGGCTTTGCCGCGCATCTCGGCACGCTGCCGTCGCTGACCGGCGACAGCCGCAATGCGCCGCCATCGACCGAGGACATCGCACGGGTCGCGGTCGCGGCCCTCATCGATCCCGACCGGCATGCGGGTCGGCACTACCGCCCGACCGGTCCGACGCTGCTGTCGACTGCCGACATGGCAGTCATTCTCGCGCGCGTTCTCAAGCGCAGGGTTCGCGCGATCGAGATGCCGATGTGGCTTTTCCTGAAGGCGGCGCGGATGCAGGGCGTGCCGGCGTTCGAGCTCAGCGGCTTCCGCTACTGGGTGCGCGATCACAAGCAGGGGGCGTTCGAATTCGGCGGAGTGAACGACGATATCCTGTGCGTGACCGGCGTTCCGCCCGAGGACTTCGAAACGATCGCCCGCCGATATGCCGCCTTGCCCGAGGCACGCCGCAGCATCGGTGCGAGCCTTACAGCTTTCGGCAACTTCATGCGCGCGCCGATGTCGCCGGGCTACGACCTCGATCGGTTCGATCGGGAGCACGGCTTTCCCATCCCGCGGCAGCCGCGGCCTGCGATGGAGGACGAACGTTGGCGAGCGGCGCGCACAGTCCAGATTGAGGGCGACCGGCTCGCGGGATGCGGGCGAAAGGAGTTGGTCGCCTGACCCTCCATCGAACAGCCGCCTGGAGGCTCTGCCACTCGGCAAAGAGAAGCCGACGGGTTTCGAGCTCGTTCCGCTCGGACCGCTCGCCCCGCTGGCGCTGCTGCTCGCCCCCCTGTCCGCCGATGACCCGAAATGCGCGGTGATCACGCAAGGAAGGAGCTTATACAATGGACGACGTAGTCGAACGCGTCCGCAAGCATTACGAGGCCGCCGGCACGGACGTGGCAAGCAAAATTGCGGCGTACTTGGCCGACATCGATGGATCGATATCCGCCGAAGCTGTGGCGGGCATCGACCAGTTCCACATGGGCGGGCTTGCCGCCACCCGGGAACTTGGCAGACGTCTCGATCTGAAACCGGACATGGCCGTCCTCGATGCGGGCTCGGGGCTGGGCGGGCCTTCGCGGGAACTTGCTGCGATCTATGATTGCTCCGTCACCGGCGTCGATCTCGCGCCCGGTTTTGTTGCTGCGTCACGGCTGATAGCCGCACGCAGCAATCTCGGCGACCGGGTGCGGTATGAAGTCGGCGATCTGACTGCGCTGCGCTTCGCCGACGCGACCTTTGACGCTGCCTATACGCAGCACGTTGTGATGAACATCCCGGATCGCGAAAACACTTATCGCGAAGTGCGGCGCGTGCTGAAACCCGGTGCATCCTTCGGCTGCTACGATGTCCTGGCGGCCGACGACAAACCAGAGCCGCACTATCCGGTTCCCTGGGCCGAGGACGCCGCGACATGCTTTCTGCTGACCGAGGCAGAAACACGCACAGCCCTTGAGACCGCAGGCTTCGTCGTCGCGGAATGGTCCGATGTGACAGCTCTGGCGATGGGTTGGGCGACTCAGCAGCAAATGCTGCCGACAAGCCGGAGCGCCAATCTGGGCATGGTCATGGGTCCCAGGATGGCGGGCATGGCCGCCAACTTCATGCGCAATCTCGGCGAGGGGCGGCTGAGGCTGGTCATGGCCGTGTGGACGGCGATCTAGAATGGCTTTCGAGCGGATCGGCCGCAGGGTTAAGCCTGCAGCGCGAGAGAGCCGTGACGGCGCTGACCGAGGCTCGTGTCGCCGACGTCAGCGAGGCGCTCGAACGACTGAACGCCACTTGGCACCTGGCCAAAATGCACGCCTACGATTTCGACGAAATCTTCATGCACGGAGGTCTTTGCCGCCTAGCACCGCCGCTTCTAGTACCCTTCACTCCCACTCGATCGTGCCGGGTGGCTTACTCGTCACGTCGTAGACGACGCGGTTGACGCCGCGGACTTCGTTGATGATGCGGGTCGCCGTGCGGCCGAGGAAGCCCATGTCGAAGGGGTAGAAGTCCGCCGTCATGCCGTCGATGGAGGTCACCGCCCTCAGCGCCAGCACGTGCTCGTAGGTGCGCCCGTCGCCCATTACGCCGACCGTCTGCACCGGCAAAAGCACCGCGAAGGCCTGCCAGATGACGTCGTAGAGGCCGGCGGCGCGGATCTCCTCGAGATAGATCGCGTCGGCGCGGCGGAGAACGTCGAGCTTCTCGCGGGTGATGCCGCCAGGGCAGCGGATCGCAAGGCCGGGGCCCGGGAACGGGTGGCGGCCGACGAAGCTCTCCGGCAGGCCGAGCTCGCGGCCGAGCGCGCGCACCTCGTCCTTGAAGAGCTCGCGCAGCGGCTCGACGAGCTTCATGTTCATCCGCTCGGGCAGGCCACCGACATTGTGGTGCGACTTGATCGTCACCGACGGGCCGCCGGAGAACGACACGCTCTCGATGACGTCGGGATAGAGCGTGCCCTGGGCGAGGAACAGGGCGCCACCGAGCTTCTTCGCCTCCGCCTCGAACACCTCGATGAACAGGCGCCCGATCGTCTTGCGCTTCGTCTCGGGGTCGGCCTCGCCCTCCAGCGCCGAGATGAACATCTCGCTCGCGTCGACGTGGACGAGCGGGATGTTGTAGTGGCCGCGGAACAGGCCGACGACCTCCTCGGCCTCGTTCAGCCGCATCAGCCCGTGGTCGACGAAGATGCAGGTGAGCTGGTCGCCGATCGCCTCGTGGATGAGGACGGCGGCCACCGCCGAATCGACGCCGCCGGAGAGCCCGCAGACGACGCGGCCCTTGCCCACCTGGGCGCGGATCTTGTCCACCATCGCCTGCCGGTAGGCCGACATCGTCCACTCGGACTTCAGGCCGGCGATCTTGTGGACGAAGTTCCACAAAAGCCGGCCGCCGTCCGGTGTGTGCACGACCTCCGGGTGGAACATCAGCCCGTAGAAGTGGCGGTCCTCGTCGGCGATGACGGCGAACGGCGCGTTCGGCGAGGCGGCGTAGACCTCGAAGCCGGCCGGCATCTGCGTGATGCGGTCGCCGTGGCTCATCCAGACGGGATGCTTGCCGCCCATCTCCCAGACGCCCTCGAACAAGGCGCTCGGCCCGCGGACGGTGACGTCGGCGCGGCCGAACTCGCGGTGGTGGCCGCCCTCGACGGTGCCGCCGAGCTGCTCGGCCATCGTCATCTGGCCGTAGCAGATGCCGAGTACCGGCACGCCCGCCTCGAACACCGCCTGCGGCGCCCGCGGCGAGCCTTCATCCGGCACCGAGGCCGGGCCGCCGGAGAGGATGACCGCCTTCGGCTTCAGGCGGTGGAAGGCCGCCTCGGCGGTCTGGAACGGATGGATCTCGCAGTAGGTGCCGTTCTCGCGCACCCGCCGGGCGATCAGCTGCGTCACCTGGCTGCCGAAGTCGATGATGAGGACGGTGTCGGTCATGGGCTGCCGTTGTCCTGAAGTGTCGGCTCTCCTAGGCGGTAAATCGGGCTTTGTCCACGAACGCCGCCCTGCGCATGTCGCAGGGCCGACATGCCGCCGTGGAAAGGCTTGCGCCGCCGGCCGCTCGTGTGCGCAATCGCCCTCCCAGACCACCGGAGCCCATCCATGAGACCGCTCGTCGCCGCCCTTCTGCTCACCCTCGCCGCCGGGTCCGCCAGCGCCAACGATTCCTCGGCTGAGCTCGCTGCCGGCGGCCTCGTCTTCGTCCACAACGACGCGATCGAGATGCGCTCGGAGGACCTGTTCGTCTCGACCCGGCTGGTGCGCGTCAAATACCGCTTCTTCAACCGGACCGACGAAGACGTCGTCAGCCTCGTCGCCTTCCCGATGCCGGACATCACCATCTCTTCGGCCGAGGAGAACATCTCCTTCCCGACCGAGGACCCGGTGCGGCTGCTCGACTTCACCACCGAGGTGAACGGCGCACCCGTCGAGAACTCCGTCGAGCAGCGGGTGACGGTGCGCGGCCTCGACCGCACAGCGCTGCTGATCGACCTCGGCATCCCGCTCGCCCCGCATCTGCGCAGCACGAACATGGCCCTCGACGGACTGCCGGCCGAACGGTGGGACGAACTCGTCCGGCTCGGGATCGCCGCGGTCGTCGAGTATGACGACGACGGCACCGGCATGAAGCGCCACCTCGAGGCGCGCTGGACACTGCACACGACGTTCTACCGGGAGCAGCGCTTCGCCGCCGGCGCGGAGACGCTGGTGGAGCACCGCTACGTGCCGAGCGTCGGCCTTTCCGTCGGCTCGATGATCGGCCAGCCGGGCGCGGCGAGCGATCCCTACACGCGGCCGACGCTCGATAAGTACTGCGTCGACAAGGCCTTCCTCGCCGCGGCCGAGCGCGCCGCCAAGAAGGCGGTCGACAATGGCGGCTACCTCGGCGAGCAACGTGTCGGCTACATCCTGACGACCGGTGCCAACTGGTCAGGGTCGATCGGCGAGTTCCGCCTGGTCGTCGACAAGGGGTCGCCCGAAAACCTCGTCAGCTTCTGCGCCGAGGGGGTGACGAAGATCGGGCCGACGCTGTTCGAGGTCCGCAAGACCAACTATGTGCCGACGCAGAACCTCGACGTGCTGATCCTGACGCGCTCGCTGCAGTAGCGGCCCGCGGTCAGGCCTGGCGCGTCATCACCGCGATGAAGAAGCCGTCGGTGCCGGCGCTCGCCGGCATCAGGCGGATGGCGCGGCCCACTTCGCCGACGTCTGTGGCGAAGCGCTCCGGCAGCACGTCGGCGAAGGCCGTGAGCCAGCTTTCAGCCGGGTCGGCCAATGTGAAGTCCGGCTCCCGGGCGAGGAAATCCGCGACGCGCGCCTCGTTCTCTTCAGGCAGGATCGAGCAGGTGACGTAGACGAGGCGGCCGCCTGGACAGACGAGACGGGCGCCGTCCGCCAGCACGCCGTCCTGCTCGACGATCCGCTGCGCGAGTTGCGCCTCGGTGAGCCGCCACTTCGCATCCGGGCGGCGGCGCCACGTGCCGGAACCGGTGCAGGGCGCGTCGATCAGCACGAGGTCGGCGCGGTCCTTGAGGTCGGCGAGCGGCTCGGCCGTCTTCGGCGAGCGCAGCTGGATGTTGCGGGCGCCGGAGCGGTCGATACGGGCGACGATGTCGCCGAAGCGGCGGGCGTCCGCGTCGTAGGCATAGACCTGGCCGCGGTTATCCATCTCGGCGGCGAGCGCCAGCGTCTTGCCGCCGGCGCCGGCGCAGAGATCGACCACCTGATCACCCGGGCGCGCGCCGGCGAGCAGCGCAGCCACCTGCGAGCCCTCGTCCTGCACCTCAAACCAGCCACGGGCGTACTCCGTCTCGCCCTCGACGTGCGGCGCCCTCGCCGTCCGCTCGCCGACCGGCACGCGGACGCCGACCGGCGACCACGGCGTCGCCACCGCCTCGAAGCGCGACAGCCGCGCCAGCACCTTCTCGCGCCTCGCCTTCAGGGTGTTGACGCGCAGGTCGACCGGCGCGCGGCGGGCGAGCGCCTCGCCCTCCTCGACCAGCCCGAGGGCGAGCGTGGCCGACAGCCGTGGCGCCAGCCACTCCGGCAGATCGCCGCGGACCCAGTCGGGGGCATCACCGAGGTCGCCGTTCGAGAGAGCCGTGCGCTCGTCGTCGGAGAGCGCGCCGGGGCCGTGCGCATCCGATGCGACCGCGGCCTCAAGGGCTTCGAGCGGCTCGCCCCAGAGGTGATGCCAGCCGGCGAGAACCAGCGCGCGGGGTGCGTCCGAGCCCATCCGCCAGGCGAGCGAGGCGCGTCGGCGCAGCACGTCGAAGACGAGGTTGCCGATCGCCGCCCGGTCGCCGGAGCCGGCGAAGCGATGCGCGCGGCCCCAGTCCTTCAGCGCCTCGGACGCCGGACGGTGGCGCGTCGAGACGTCCTCGAGGACCTCGATCGCCGCTGCGACCCGTGCTGCCGGCGTCATGCGAGCGGCGGCGCGAAGAAGACGTGCAGAGCGATCATCACCCACAGCACGATGACGGCGACGACACTGACGGCGAAGGTCGGGAAGCGGAAGCGGATGTCGTTGCTGGTGACATAGACGCCGGCGTGCAGCACCCGCGCGATGACGAAGACCCAGGCGACCACCACGAACAGGTAGTCGATGGCGTTGACGCCGAGGGCGAGCACCATCGCGACATAGAAAAGGATCGGGATTTCATATTGGTTGGCGAACGCGTTGGCGGCCTGGCGGACGCGCGCCGGCCATCGGTCGCCGGAGAGGGCGAATTCGGGATCGAGCTTCACCGCGCCGCTCTGCACCGCGCGATAACGCCGCCACCCGAGAAGGAACAGCAGCCCGAGCGTCAGCGCGACCTGCACGAACAGCGGCAAGAGCTTGGCGGCGACCGTCATCGGCATACCCTCTCGAACGTTTGGACGGCCGCGTCAGCCGCTCAGCGGATAGTTCGGGCTCTCGCGGACGATCGTCACGTCGTGGGCGTGGCTCTCGCGCAGCCCCGCCCCGGTGATGCGCACGAAGCGCGCCCGCTCCTGGAACTCGGGGATGGTGCCGGCGCCGACATAGCCCATCGCCGCCCGCAGGCCGCCGGCGAGCTGGTGCAGCACCGCCGACACCGGACCCTTGTACGGCACCTGCCCCTCGATGCCTTCTGGCACGAGCTTCAGCGTATCGCGCACCTCGGCCTGGAAGTAGCGGTCGGCGGAGCCGCGCGCCATGGCGCCGACCGAGCCCATGCCCCGGTACGACTTGTAGCTGCGGCCCTGGTAGAGATAGACCTCGCCCGGGCTCTCGTCGGTGCCGGCGAGCAGCGAGCCGATCATCGCCGCGGACGCCCCCGCCGCCATCGCCTTGGCGAGGTCGCCGGAGAACTTGATGCCGCCATCGGCGATCACCGGCACGTCGGCGCCGCGGGTCGCGGCGACCGCCTCGAGGATCGCGGTCAGCTGCGGCATGCCGACGCCCGCCACCACCCGCGTCGTGCAGATCGAGCCCGGGCCGATGCCGACCTTGATCGCATCGGCGCCGGCGTCGACGAGGGCGCGCGCCCCATCGGCGGTGGCGACGTTGCCGGCGAGCACCTGCACGGCATTCGACAGAAGCTTGACGCGGCGGATCGTCTCCAGCACACGCTCGGAATGGCCGTGGGCGGTGTCGACGACGACGAGGTCCACCCCGGCGTCGACCAGCCGCTCGGTGCGCTCGATGCCGAGATCGCCGACCGTCGTGGCGGCGGCGACGCGCAGGCGGCCATGATCGTCCTTCGAGGCGTGCGGGTTGAGCTGCGCCTTCTCGATATCCTTGACGGTGACGAGGCCGACGCAGTGGAAGCGGTCGTCGACGACGAGCAGCTTCTCGATGCGGTGCTTGTGCAGGAGGCGCTTCGCCTCGGCCTGGCTGACGCCGTCGCGCACCGTGATCAGGTTCTCCCGCGTCATCAGCTCGTAGATGCGCTGCTGCGGGTTGGAGGCGAAGCGGACGTCGCGGTTCGTCAGGATGCCGACGAGCCGGCCGACATGATGGCCGCCGGTACCGCCGTTCTCGACCACCGGCACGCCGGAGATGCCGTTGCGGTGCATCACCTCCAGCGCGTCGGCCAGCGTGGCGTCCGGCCCGATGACGAGCGGGTTCACCACCATGCCCGATTCGAACTTCTTCACCTGGCGGACCTGCTCGGCCTGGTCTTCCGGCGTCAGGTTGCGGTGGACGACGCCGATGCCGCCGGCCTGGGCCATCGCGATGGCGAGGCGGCCCTCGGTGACGGTGTCCATGGCCGCGGAGAGAATCGGGAGGTTGAGTTCGAGGGTCTTCGTGACGCGCGAGCGGACGTCGGCCTCGCTGGGCAGCACCTCGGAGTGACCGGGGAGCAGCAGCACGTCGTCGAAGGTCAGCGCCTCGCGGCCGGTGAGCGTCTCGACGATCTCTGACATGGCCAGCTCCGGCATGGTGGAAAGTGGACGACGGCGGCCGGGACCGGCCCTGCCGGACCCGGCGACGACGCGCGCCGGCACTTCCTGTGAAGATGGCGCTGGCACTTACCACGCCGCCTTCGCGGGTGCAAAAACAAAGCGCGGGGGGCGCGGCACTCCGCCGTCGGCAGTCGGCAGTACGGTGCCGCCGTGTCCCTCCCCTGCCAGGGGGAGGGACAGACCGCGCAGCGGTCCGGGTGGGGCCCGTCAATTGCGGGCTCGACCTCGACTCGTGTCGCATCCTTGATTGACGGGCCCCCACCTGCCGGCTTCGCCGGCTGCCCTCCCCCCTGGCAGGAGGAGGACGGGGCGTCGCGCTGCTCTCTCCGAACCGCACGTCGCGCCGCCTCGCCGTGGGCCAGTGGTACCGGATCGCCCTTGCGGGGCGCCGCCGACCGTATTACGGCATTGCCGACAGATCGGCCGCCGCCCCTCGCCTCCCGCAGCACGGCGGATGTGCCGACCGCCTTTCCGAGGCCCGCCTCCCACCCGTGACCCGCCCTCAGTTCACCGCGTTGATCGTTGCGTCGGCCCTGTTCATGGAACAGGTGGACGCGACCGTCATCGCGACCGCGCTGCCGGCGATCGCCGTCGACCTCGCCGTCGACCCGATCGCCCTGAAGCTCGCCTTCACCGCCTACCTGCTCGGCCTCGCGATCTTCATTCCGGCTTCGGGCTGGGCCGCCGACCGGTTCGGCGCGCGGGCGGTATTCTCCTGGGCGATCGTCGTCTTCACGATCGGCTCGAACGCCTCGGGCTTCTCGAGCACGCTCGAGGAGTTCGTCGCCGCCCGCGTGCTGCAGGGCGTCGGCGGCGCGATGATGACGCCGGTCGGGCGCCTGGTGGTGATCCGCAGCGCGCCGCGCAGCGAGCTCGTCAACCTGATGGCCTGGCTCACCATCCCGAGCCTGCTCGGCCCGATGATGGGCCCGCCGCTCGGTGGCTTCATCGTCACCTTCTTCGACTGGCGCTGGATCTTCTGGATCAACGTGCCCGTCGGCATCGTCGGCTTCATCCTGGCGCGCCTGTTCGTGCCGGACTTCCGGGCCGAGGAACCCGGTCGCTTCGATGCTCTCGGCTTCGTGCTGCTCGGCACCGGCCTGTCGGGACTGGTGTTCGGCCTGTCGGTGTTCGGCCAGGCGTTCGTGCCGATGGAGGCGTCGCTCGTGCTGCTCGCGATCGGCTTCACCTCGACGGCGCTCTATGTCTGGCACGCCCGGCGCGCCGCGCGGCCGCTGCTCGACCTCGCACTGTTCAAGTACCGCACGCTGTTCACCGGTGTCGTCGGCGGCTTCCTGTTCCGCATCGGCATCGGCTCGATCCCGTTCCTGCTGCCGCTGATGCTGCAGCTCGGCCTCGGCCTGACGGCCTTCGAGACTGGCATGCTCACCTTCGCCGGCGCCGGCGGCGCGCTGTTGATGAAGTTCACCGCCGCACCGATCGTCCGCCGCTTCGGCTTCAAGCCGGTGCTGGTGGCGAACGGCGTGATCTCCTCGGCCTTCATCGCGGCGACCGGGCTGTTCATCTTCGGCGTGCCGCACTCCGTCATCATCGTGGTGCTTCTGGTCGGCGGCTTCTTCCGCTCGCTGCAGTTCACCAGCCTGAACGTGCTTTCTTATGCCGACGTGCCGGAAGAGCAGACGAGCCGCGCCACCAGCCTGTCGAGCGTCAGCCAGCAGGTGGCGCTGTCGACCGGCGTCGCGGTGGCCGCCTTCATCCTGGAGACGCTGCGCTCGATGAACGGCGACCACACGATCGCCCTCACCGACTACATGACGGCGTTCTTCATCGTCGGTGCGATCTCGCTGATCCCCGTCTTCATCTATCTGCGCCTGCCCGCCGACGCGGGCGCGTCGATGTCGGGACGGCGGCAACCGCCGGCAGCGGGCGACGGGGCGGCGGATGGTTGAGCGCGGGCGGTGACGGAACGGGGCGAGACGCGCGACGACGCGCCCGTCAGCCGCCCTCCGCCGGCGGCTCGTCGCGCTCGCTCCGCCCCCGGAACCCCTTCGCCAGCACATAGAGCTCGGCCGAATCGGAGCGGCTTGCCGGCGGCTTGACGTGCATCACCTGGGCGAAGTCGCGCTTCAGGTCGGCGAGCAGCTGGTTCTCGGTGCCGCCGCGCAGCACCTTGGCGAGGAAGGCACCGCCGGGCTTCAGGACGTCGCGGGCGAACTCCGCCGCCACCTCGCAGAGGTGCATGATGCGGAGGTGGTCGGTCTTCTTGTGGCCGGTCGCGGGTGCGGCCATGTCGGAGAGCACGAGGTCGGCCTTGCCGCCGCCGAGGGCCGCGACGATCGCCGCCGGCGCGTCCTCGTCGAGGAAGTCCTTCTGCAGGATGACGACGCCGGGCAGCGCGTCGACCGGCAGATAGTCGATGGCGACGATGCGCGGGTCGGCATCCGTCGAGCCGGTGCGCGCCGCCGCCACCTGGCACCAGCCGCCGGGGGCGGCGCCGAGGTCGACGATGCGCACGCCCTTCGTCAGCAATTTGTACTGCTCGTCGATCTCGATCAGCTTGTAGGCCGCGCGCGACCGGAAGCCCTCCGCCTTGGTGCGGCGGACATAAGGATCGTTCAGCTGGCGCGCCAGCCAGCGCGTCGAGGCGGCCGTCCGCTTCTTGGCGGTCTTGACGCGCACCTTCAGGACCCGCTCGCCGGATCCCGGTTTGCCGCCGCCGGAACCCGGTTTGCCGCCGCCGGAACCCGGTTTGCCGCCGCCGGAACCCTTGCCGCCGCCGGAGCCTTTGCCGCCGCCCGCCTGCTTGCCGGAGGCGCTCAACGCCAGCCGTCCTGGTCGCCATAGCCGTCGCGACGGTCGGCGGCGATGAGCTCGGCCAGGATGCCCTCGCGCAGGCCCCGGTCGGCGACGCGCAGGCGCGGGCACGGCCAGCGACGGCGGATCGCCTCGAGGATGGCGCAGCCGGCGATGACGAGATCGGCCCGGTCGTAGCCGATGCACGGGCTGGCGATCCGATCGGCGTGCGACATCGCGCAGATCCGCGCCACCATGGCGTCGACCTCGTCGGCGCCGAGCCAGAGCCCGTCGACGCGCCGGCGATCATAGCGCTCGAGGCCGAGATGGACGCCGGCGAGCGTCGTCACCGTGCCCGACGTGCCGAGGAGGTGGACGCGGCCGCCGGCGGCCGCCCTGTCGACCTCGGGCGCCGCGCGGAAACCCTCGAGACGGGCGGTGACGTCGGCGACCATCGCCTCGAACACCGTGCCGTCGACCTCGTGGCCGCCGAACCGCTCCGCCAGCGTCACCACCCCCACCGGCAGCGACGCCCAGCCGCCGATGGCGCGATCGATGCCGCGGTGGGCACCCTTGCCGGCGAGATCGATCCAGACCACCTCGGACGAGCCACCGCCGATGTCGAACAGGATAGCGCCGTCGCTCTCGATGTCGACGAGGCCGGCGCAACCGATCACCGCCAGCCGCGCCTCGGTCTCGCGCGAGACGATCTCGAGGTCGAGCTCGGCCTCGTCCTTGACGCGCGCCAGGAATTCCGAGCCGTTGATCGCCGCCCGGCACGCCTCGGTGGCGATCAGCCGCGCCCGCGACACCGAGCGGTCGACGAGCTTGCGGCGACAGATCTTCAGCGCCTCGACGGCGCGGTCCATCGCCGGATCGCTCAAGCGGCCGGTGCGGGCGAGGCCCTCGCCGAGGCGGACGATGCGCGAGAAGGCGTCGACCACGCGAAAGCCGTGCCGGCGCGGCTCGGCGATCAACAGGCGGCAATTGTTGGTGCCGAGGTCGAGGGCGGCGTAGTTGCGGGCGGGTGGGCGCCCGCCCGGGGCGCGGTCGAACGGATCGCGCACGACCGCCGTCGTCCCGTCCTCGCTATATGCAGACACTTGATACCGCCGATCCAAAATCGCATTGCCGGCGCTCCGGCATTCCGCGGCAGTCTATCAAGCCGGCGACACTCTACAAACTGGCGATCTGCGGACGACGACCGGCAGCGGGCCGCCGCCGCCTCGTCCGCGCATGCGACGTCCGACAGATGGTTGCGCATCGCCCGCCGCCCGCGCTATAAGCCGCCCGCCGTGCAGCCGCGGCGAGCCGTCAAGGCGGATCGCCGCGCCATCTGTCGCGAGACGGATGGGGGATAGTTCAACGGTAGAACAGCGGACTCTGACTCCGTTAATCTAGGTTCGAATCCTAGTCCCCCAGCCAGGCGCCGCCGCTGACGGCCTGACTCCCGACAGGTGCCGCGTGTTCCCGCCAAGGGCCGCATCGTTCCAGCCGAGCGCTGCGTCGCTCCCGCCAAGTGTCGCATCGCACGAGCGACGAGTTTTCCCGACGCACTGGGAGATTTGCCCGATGCCCGGGAGGTCTGCCCTACCGGCGTCCTCGGCCTGTGGCGACCCGATCGGGAGCGGGCGCGCTTTCTGCTCCGCACACCCGCGCCGTCAGAAGCTCCAGGCGGCGATGGCGATGAAGCCGTAGGTCGCAGCGACCAGGGCGACCGCGAGGGGATAGGGGATGTCCATGGGCGGCCTCCGGGTTTCGGAGTGAACGCCGGGCCTGCCGCGATGTTCCCGGCCGGCAGCACCGCCGTCTTGACCATCCCCGCGCGACGTCGGCCATGGCGGCCTTCGGGGTGTTCCGGCCGGTCGGCCCTGCGGCTCCCGGTGCGACCGTGCCGTGGATCGCAGCACCGGTGTCGCGGACGCCATCTCGTCGGCTGGCCGTCCGGATCATGCTAGCCTGCGCGCATGACGACGCCGTCCCATCTCGTCTTCGATACCGCGCTCGGCCGATGCGGGATCGCCTGGCGCGGCGAGCGCGTCGTGGCGACCTGCCTGCCGGAGGCCGACGACGAACGTGTGGTGGCGGCGCTCCGCCGCCGGGCGGGCGCGATGGTGCCCGGGGATCCGCCGGCGCCGATCGCCGCCGGCGTGGACGCGATCCGCCGGCTCCTCGCCGGGAGCGCGGAGAGTTTCGGTTTCCTGGATCTCGATCTCGACCGCGCGCCGGACCTCGGCCGCCGCGTCTACGCCGTCGCGCTGGCGATCCCGACCGGCGAGACCCGCACCTACGGCGAGGTGGCACGCGCGATCGGCGAGCCGCAGGCGGCCCGCGCCGTCGGCCGTGCCCTCGGCGACAACCCCTTCCCGATCGTCGTCCCCTGCCACCGGGTCCTGGCGGCCGGGGGCGCCATCGGCGGCTTTTCGGCGCCGGGCGGCATCGCGACCAAGCGGCGGCTGCTTGCAATCGAATCGGCGCACGCGCCACTGCCGCTGTTTTCGAACACAGGCGACAGTCGCGCCTGATGGCCGGGCGGACCTCCCGCGACTGGCCCTTCCCCTGCTGATCCGGCCTGACCCCGGCAGGCTGGCCGGGCGGCCCGGCTGCCTCGTCAGACCGCCTTCGGCGTCCGCCAGAGCGCCGCACCGCCCTCGAGGCCCGCTTCGTTCGATGCCAAAGTGACGTTAGCGGGAAGATCCCCCTCGACGTGCTTGGAATTGCCGCCGCCGAGATAGAGGTGGTCGTAGTGCAGGAGCACGAAGAGGATATCGATCATCTTGTGGACGCGCTTGCTCCAGTGCTTCTTGCCGGCCTCGTCCAGGGCGGCGCGGCCGAGCCACTCGTCGTAGGTCTTGTCCTCGTGGATCGGATGGTGCGCGAGCTCCATGTGCTGCATCAGCTCGCCGTTGCGGAACAAGGCCGTGCCGCAGCCGGTGCCGAGCGTGACGACGAGCTCGATGCCCGCGCCCTTGATGATGCCGAATCCCTGCATCTCCGCGTCGTTGATCATCCGCACCGGATGGCCGCCGAGCTTGGCCGACACCGCTTCGGCCAGCGCGAACCCCGCCCAGTCCGCGGTGCCGAGGTTGGGCGCCGTCAGCACCTTGCCGTCCCGCACCACGCCGGGAAAGCCGATGGAGATGCGGTCGTAGGCCGGCAGCGGTGCGACGAGGCCGGCGAGCGTCTCGATGAACACCGCCGGCGGGCACGGGTGCGGCGTCGGCACCCGGATCCGGTCGGTGAGGAGCTTGCCGCCGTCGTCGATGATGGCCGCCTTCAGGCCGGTGCCGCCGACGTCGACGGCGAGAATTCCAGCGCTCACCTGCTCCTCCCTGTTTGCTGAAATGGTTGGGCGGCGCCCTCAGACATTCGCCGTCTTCGTCGCGATACCCTCGGCGCCGTCGATGGTGATGACGAAGTCCTCGTTCTCCCACTCGCCCGACGACACCCACTGGAAGGTGAAACGGACGTGCGTGCCGCGCGGCAGATCGCCCAAAGGCAGGTCGGCGAGGTGCATGCCGAAACTGTTGGTCACCGTCGGCGTGTCGTTCTCGCTCGACCATTCGTCCACCGTCCAGCGGACGGAGGCTGCCTTCGGCAATTCGATGCGCAGGCGCTTGCCGGCCGGCAGCGTGCGGCGCTTCTGGTTGAAGCGCCAGACGCGCACCGCCGAGGTGACCTTGCGCACCTGGTAGCGCTCGACCGGTTGCGGCGGCATGTCGAAGACCTGCCCCTCGCGCAGCGACCGCAGCAGCTTGATATGCTCCGAGTGGGCCCAGACGAGCGGCATGGCGCTGCCGGACGGATGGCCGCGGAATAGCTCGCGCCCGGGAATGTCGTCGCTATCCCAGACCTGCTCGGGCAGCATCCCGCCCACCCCGGCCGACTTCTCCAGCGTCTCGAGCAGGGCCTGGGCGCTGGCGGTGCGGCCGGCGGCGAGCTCGTAGTGCGCCCGCTCGCCGGCGAGCAGCGGCCACGGCCTGCCGATGCCGGTGCCGTCGAAGGGGCGACCGTCCTCCTGCTCGCCATAGCCGTCACCATTGTAGCGATACCAGAGCGGCCCCTGTGGCAGCTCGATCTTCAGCATCGCGTCGATCGCCTTGACCGTGTCGACGATGCGCGGATCGTCGGCGGCGCGCAGGCCGAAGCGCACCAGCGCCAGCGCATCCGGACTGATCAGGCAGGAGGCCCGCTGCAGCATCTCGCTCGGCGGCCGGTTCTTCACCGGCACGAAGCCGTCGAGCGGCGAGGCGGCGTCCGAGGTTTCGGCCGGGGCGATGCGGACATAGTAGCCGGAGATGCCGAGCTGCTCGGCGAGCGCCGTGCCGGTCGCGAAGGTCCAGAACTCGATCTCGTCGTTCCAGGTGTCGGCGGTCTCACGCAGGCAGTGCGCCGCGTCCACCCGCCCGGCGATGTCGAGGATGTCGGCGGCGGCGAGCAGGCCGGCAATCTCGACGGCGAGCGTGAACGGCGAGTAGCCGGCGTCCTCCTCCCAGCGGTCCTGCCCGGTCACCGGCCCGTTCTGGACGATGTAGGCGGCGGCGCGCTCGACCATCGGCACATAGCGGGCGAGGTCTTCCTTCGACAGGTGACCACCGCGGCAGAGCATGTCGGCGAGCAGGATCGGGAAGGCGCATTCGTCCATCTGCACGCCCTCCCAATAGGGCATGCCATCGAGCCAGACGTTCTGCGACCAGTGGCCGTCGGCCTCCTGGATCGCCATCAGGTAGCCGAGGATCGCCTTGGCATCGTCGATCGCGCCGGCCGCGAGGAAACCGCCCGCCGTCTCGACGAGATCGCGCGGCCAGACGAGATGGTAGCCGCCGAGGTCCTCGTCGCCCTTGTTGAAGCCCCAAGGGATCGACAGGCTGGCGATCGTCGCGCCCGGAAAGGACGGCGAGCGGTGGACGGCGAGCACGGCGGCACTGACCCGGTACTGGTCGAGATTGGTACGGTCGGACGGCCGGTCGAGCGGCATGAGATTGCGCTGCCACTCGCGCCAGCCGGCGACATAGTCGCGCCGCGCCGCCGCGAAGCCGTCCTGGAGGCTGGCGAGCGCCCGGTAGCCCGCCTCCTCGGCGCGGCCGCCGAAGCCGAGCGAGATCACCGCACGGCCGCCGCCGGCCTGGAGATCGATCTCTCCCGTCAGGGCGACGTTGCCGTGCTCCGCCCGCTGGTAACGCTGGTCGAGTTCGCCGTGGTGCGCCAGCGACTGCCAGCCGTCGGAGAAGCCGACGAAGCCTGCCGAGCGCGACGGCCACGGAACCGACGAGGCGATCGCCAGCGAGACGCCGCGCGGTCCGGCGGCGAACAGCATCGGCGTGCCCTTGTAGTCCCCGACCCAGCCGGTGTTGTGGGCGCCGGCGTTGATGAGGTGGGGCGAGGCCAGAAGGTAGAGCCGATAATCGGCGAGCGTGCCGACCAGCGCCTCGAACACCACCTCCTGCAGCAGCGTTTCGCGGTGCGGGTCGGTGAGGATCACCTTGGTGATGCGGTAGCGCCCGTCGCGGGCGGTGTTGGTCAGCCGGAAGGCGGGTGTCCCCTCCTCCAGCAGCGCCACTTCGTGGTCGGCGTCGCGCTTCTCCTCGGAGAAATAGCCGTCCGGTCCGGTGACGAGGAAGCCGAGGTCGCGGGTACACGCCATGTCGACGCGCGGGTAATAGATCTCATTCAGGATGCCGTGGCTGATCGTGAACCAGATCCGGCTCGCCGCCGTCATCGCTGTGCCGACACCGCTCTTGGCACTGGAGGTCCAGCGGGGCGAAAGGCCGGGGGCGCCCGGGGGCGTGATCGCGGTGCCGTCCAAGTCGGTCGTCTCCCCCTCGCGTGCGGTCACCTGGTGCGCCGCCCGTTCGTCGTACCCCACCCTAGCGCGCGCCGCCGCGGTGCGCAGCACCCGCATCGGCTTTCGTCCTCAGAGGGTTGCGACAAGCTGAACGCATTTTCATGCAACAGGCCGGTGACGGCCGGGCAGTCCCGCTGTAGGGTCTCGCCTCAAAATGCGTGACCGGAGGATGCCCGAGCAAGATCGTCATTTCGGTGCGAAAATCGACGTCGGTCGCGTCGGCGGCGCTGCCCAGGCGAGCCGATCCGTCGGACGTGACGACGACAAGGGTGCCCCCCGCCACCCGCTCGTCCCTTCATTCGCCCACAGTTCATTCAGCCGTCACGAGACACCTCTTCTCTGGCCCCAGCGCCGTTGTGGCACGGGGCCGGCCGGCAACCGCAGTGAGGATGACCATGAGTTCGACGGAACGGACACCGGGGAGTGCCGACGCGGCATCAGCGAGCCTGCGGGGCACTGGCTCCGCGCAGACCGTTTCCGACATCGACAGCCTGGCGATCAACACCATCCGCACCCTCGCCATGGATGCCGTGCAGCAGGCGAATTCCGGCCATCCCGGCACGCCGATGGCGATGGCCCCCGTCGCCTACACGCTCTGGCAGCAGTTCCTGCGCTTCGACCCGGCCGATCCGATCTGGCCGAACCGCGACCGCTTCGTGCTGTCGGCCGGCCACGCCTCGACGCTGCTCTACGCGCTCCTGCATCTCGCCGGCGTGAAGTCGGTCAACAGCGACTATGAGCGGCTCGGCGAGCCTGCGGTGACGCTCGACGACCTCAAGCATTTCCGCCAGCTCGGCTCGAAGTGCCCCGGCCACCCGGAATACCACCTCACCTCCGGCGTCGAGACGACCACCGGTCCGCTCGGCCAGGGCGTCGCCACCAGCGTCGGCATGGCGATCGCCGAGCGCTGGCTCGCCGAGCGCTACAACAAGCCGGACTTCAAGCTGTTCGACTACCGCGTCTACGCGCTCGGCGGCGACGGCTGCATGATGGAAGGCATCTCCAGCGAGGCCGCCTCGCTCGCCGGCCACCTGAAGCTGTCGAACCTCGTCTGGATCTACGATTCCAACCGCATCACCATCGAGGGCCACACCTCGCTCGCCTTCAGCGAGGACGTCGCCGCCCGTTTCCTCGCCTATGGCTGGAATGTGCTGCGCGTCGCTGACGCCAACGATTGCGAGCGCCTGGCGGCCGCCTTCGACAGCGCCCAGCACGTCGCCGACCGGCCGACGATGATCATCGTCGAAAGCCACATCGGCTACGGCGCGCCGAACAAGCAGGACACCAGCGCCGCCCACGGCGAGCCGCTCGGCGAAGAGGAGATCCGCCTCGCCAAGAAGAGCTACGGATGGCCTGAGGATGCGAAGTTCCTGGTGCCGGACGGCGTCTATCAGCGCTTCGCCGAACTGATGGGCAAGCGCGGCCACGACCAGCGCGCCGCCTGGGAAGAGATGTTCGCCCGCTACAAGGCGGCCCATCCCGAGCTCGCGTCCGAGATCGAAGAGATGCAGGCCCGCAAGCTGCCGGCCGGCTGGGACGGCGCCATCCCCACCTTCCCGGCCGACGAGAAGGGCATGGCCGGCCGCGACGCTTCCGCCAAGGTGATGAACGCCATCGCCCCGCATCTGCCGTGGCTGATCGGCGGCGCCGCCGACCTCGCGCCGTCGACGAAGACGCGCCTGACCTTCGAGGGCGCCGGCGACTTCGAGGCCGGCTCCTATGGCGGCCGCAACTTCCACTTCGGCATCCGCGAGCACGCCATGGGGGCGATCTGCAACGGCATGTCGCTGTCGAAGCTGCGCTCCTATGGCTCCGGCTTCCTGATCTTCTCCGACTACATGAAGCCGGCGATCCGCCTCTCGGCGCTGATGGAACTGCCGGTCATCTACATCTTCACCCACGATTCGATCGGCGTCGGCGAGGACGGCCCGACCCACCAGCCGGTCGAGCAGCTGATCGGACTGCGCTCGATCCCCGGCCTCCTCGTTTTCCGCCCGGCCGACGCCAACGAGGTGGCCGAGACGTGGCGGACGATGCTGTCGCTGCGCCACGAGCCGGCTTGCATCGTGCTGTCGCGCCAGGCGCTGCCGACCGTCGACCGCACCAAGTACGCCCCCGCCACTGGCGTCGCCCGCGGTGCCTACATCCTCGCCGACAGCGAGGGCGGCGAGCCGGAGGTCATCCTGATGGCGACCGGCAGCGAGGTGCAGCTCTGCGTCGGCGCCCACGAGGCGCTGAAGGCGGAGGGCATCCGCTCGCGCGTCGTCTCGATGCCGTCGTGGGAGCTCTTCGAGAAGCAGGACGAGGCCTATCGCCACGAGGTCCTGCCGCCGCATATCACCGCCCGCGTCGCCGTCGAGCAGGCCTCCACCCTCGGATGGGACCGCTATGTCGGGCTTGCGGGCGCCAAGATCGGCATGCACACCTTCGGCGCCTCGGCGCCCCTGAAGGCGCTGCTCGCCGAATTCGGATTCACGCCGGAGCGCGTGCTCGCAGCCGCGCGCGCCCAGGCCGGTCGCTGATCGCCGGCCGCCAAGATCGAACGGGAGCGAATTGCCTTGACCGAACAGTCCTCCACCCCCAAGGCCGGCAAGAACCCGCTGGTGACGCTCGCCGACTACGGCCAGTCGCCGTGGCTCGACTTCGTCCGTCGCAGCCACATCGAGAGCGGCGCCCTGAAGAAGATGGTCGACGAGGACGGCCTGAAGGGCGTCACGTCCAACCCGTCGATCTTCGAGAAGGCGATCGGCGGCAGCAAGGACTATGACGGCGCCTTCGCCGAGCTCGAGGGCAAGGGCGACGTCGACGCCTTCGGCATCTTCGACGTGCTGGCGATCGCCGATATCAAGGCCGCCGCCGACGTGCTGCGGCCGGTCTATGACGCCACCAACGGCGTCGACGGCTACATCAGCCTCGAGGTCTCCCCCTATCTCTCGGATGCCACCGACGAGACGATCGCCGAGGCCCGCCGCCTGTGGAAGGCGGTCGACAAGCCGAACCTGATGGTGAAGGTGCCCGGCACCCCCGCCGGCGTCCCCGCCATCCGCACGCTGATCGGCGACGGCATCAACATCAACGTGACGCTGCTGTTCTCCCAGGAAGCCTACGCGGCCGTCGCCGACGCCTATCTCGACGGGCTCGAGGCGTTCAAGGCGAAGGGCGGCGACGTCTCGCGGGTGGCGAGCGTCGCGAGCTTCTTCATCAGCCGCATCGATAGCGCCGTCGACCACGCCATCGACGCGAAGATCGCGGCGAAGGACGAGAACGCCGAGGCGCTCGCCGGGCTGAAGGGCAAGGTGGCGATCGCCAACGCCAAGCTCGCCTATCAGCACTTCATCAAGCTGAGCGAGGGCAACCGCTTCAAGGCGCTCGCCGCCGAAGGCGCCCGCCCGCAGCGCCTGCTGTGGGCGAGCACCGGGACCAAGAACCCGGCCTATCCCGACACCCTCTATGTCGAGGACCTGATCGGCCGCGAGACCGTCAACACCATGCCGCCGGCCACCATGGACGCCTTCCGCGACCACGGAAAGGCGGCCGAGGCACTCACCATCGACGTCGATGCGGCGCGCAAAGTCCTGGATGATCTCAAGCGCTTCGGCGTCGATCTTGATGCGATCACGCAGGAGCTGCTGCGCGATGGCGTGACGCTGTTCGCCGACGCCTTCGACAGCCTGCTGTCGACGGTCGCCAAGCGCCGCGTCGAGTTCCTGGGCCCGCGCCTCGACGGTTCGACCCACAGCCTGCCCGCGGAGATGGCTCCGCTGGTCAAGGCGGAACTCGACACCGCCCGCAAGGGCGGCGCAGTCCGCCGGCTATGGGCGCGCGACGCCTCGCTGTGGACGGGTGCGGACGAGAACAAGTGGCTCGCCTGGCTCGGCATCACCGGTGCCGACGCGAAGGAACTGCCGGACCTCATCGCCTTCCAGAACGACGTGAAGGCGGCGGGCTTCACCCACGCCCTGCTGCTCGGCATGGGCGGCTCGAGCCTCGGCCCGGAGGTGCTGGCGAAGACCTTCGGCAAGCAGGCCGGCTTCCCCGAACTGCTCGTGCTCGATTCCACCGACCCGGCCCAGATCGCCACCTTCCAGGCGAAGATCGACCCGGCGAAGACGCTGTTCATCGTCTCCTCAAAGTCGGGCGGCACGCTCGAGCCGAACATCCTCAAGGAGTATTTCTTCGACCTCACTGTTAAGGCGGTGGGCGCGGAGAAGGCCGGCTCGCACTTCGTCGCCGTCACCGACCCCGGCTCGCACATGCAGAAGGTGGCCGAGGGCGACAAGTTCCGGCACATCTTCTACGGCGATCCGGGCATCGGCGGCCGCTACTCGGTGCTGTCGAACTTCGGAATGGTGCCAGCGGCGGTGATGGGGCTCGACCTCAAGCGCTTCCTCGACGCGACCGACATCATGGTCCGCGCCTGCGCCGCCTCCGTGCCGCCGGCCGACAATCCGGGCGCCACCCTCGGCGCGATCCTCGGCGTCGGCGCGGTCAACGGCCGCGACAAGGTGACGATCATCGCCTCGCCCGGCATCGCCGACGTCGGCGCTTGGATGGAGCAGCTCCTCGCGGAGTCCACCGGCAAGATTGGCAAGGGCATCGTGCCGGTCGACAGCGAGCCGCTCGGCGCGCCCGCCGTCTACGGCAAGGACCGCATCTTCGCCTATCTCAGCCTCGAAGGCGGCGCCGACGCCGCCCAGGACGCGGCCGTCAAGGCGCTGGAAGAGGCCGGCCAGCCGGTGGTGCGTATCACCGTGAGCGAGCCCTACCAGATCGGCCAGGAGTTCTTCCGCTGGGAGATCGCCACCGCCGTCGCCGGCTCGATCATCGGCATCGACGCCTTCAACCAGCCGGACGTCGAGGCGAGCAAGATCGAGACGAAGAAGCTCACCGACGCCTACGAGAAGACCGGCGCCCTGCCCCCTGAGGCGCCGTTCTTCGAGGCCGAGGGCATCAAGCTGTTCGCCGACGCCCGCAACGCCGGCGAGATCGAGAAGGCGGCGTCGGCCAAGACGCTCGACGCCTATGTCGCCGCCCACCTCGCCCGCCTCGGTGCCGGCGACTATGCGGCACTGCTCGCCTACATCGAGCGCAACGCCGCGCACACCGAGGCGCTGACGAAGCTGCGCACCGTCATCCGCGACGCCCGCAAGGTGGCGACCTGCGTCGGCTTCGGGCCGCGCTTCCTGCACTCGACGGGCCAGGCCTACAAGGGTGGGCCGAACTCCGGCGTGTTCCTGCAGATCACCGCCGACGACGCAAAGGACCTGGCGGTGCCCGGCCACACCTACGGCTTCAGCATCGTCAAGCAGGCGCAGGCCCGCGGTGACTTCGATGTTTTGGCCGAGCGCGGCCGGCGGGCGCTGCGCGTCCATCTCGGCAGCGATGTCGCGGCCGGGCTCGCCCGCATCGCCACCGCCGTCGAGCGCGCCCTCGGCTGAGGGCCACAAGGCCCCTGCCCCACAATGATCCGGCGGCCGGGACGATCCGGCCGCCGCCAACCCTTCCGGGAGAGACGAGAATGCAGCTTGGTATCGTCGGCCTCGGCCGCATGGGCGGCAACATCGCCCGCCGCCTGACCCGCGCCGGTCACACCTGCGTCGTGTGGGATCGCAACGACGCCGCTGTGAAGGAGCTCGCCGGCGAGGGCTGCGTCGGGGCGTCCGGCCTCGAGGACATGGTGTCGAAGCTCGACGCGCCGCGCGCGGTGTGGGTGATGCTGCCGGCCGGCGCGCCGACCGAGGAGACGGTCGCCGCCTTCGCCAAGCTGATGGCGTCGGGCGACACCATCATCGACGGCGGCAACAGCTTCTACAAGGACGACATCCGCCGCGCCGCCGGCCTGCGCGAGCAGGGCCTGCACTATGTCGACGTCGGCACCTCCGGCGGCGTCTGGGGCCTCGAGCGCGGCTACTGCATGATGATCGGCGGCGACAAGGAAGCCGTCGACCGCCTTGACCCGATCTTCGACACGCTGGCCCCCGGCCTCGGCGACATCCCGCGCACCCCCGGCCGCGAGGGCCTCGATAGCCGCGCCGAGCGCGGCTACATCCACGCCGGCCCGCCCGGCGCCGGCCACTTCGTCAAGATGGTCCACAACGGCATCGAATACGGCCTGATGCAGGCCTATGCCGAGGGCTTCGACATCCTGCGAAACAAGGACTCGACGGAGCTGCCGGAGAACGAGCGCTATTCGCTCGACCTCACCGACATCTCGGAAGTGTGGCGCCGCGGCAGCGTCATCTCCTCCTGGCTGCTCGACCTGTCGGCGATGGCGCTGGTCGAGAACCCCTCCCTGTCGGAGTACACCGGCTCGGTGGCCGATTCCGGCGAGGGCCGCTGGACGGTGATGGCGGCCGTCGAGGAGGCGGTGTCGGCGGAAGTGCTGACGGCGTCGCTCTATGCCCGCTTCCGCTCGCGCCAGGACCACACCTTCGGCGAGAAGCTGCTGTCGGCCATGCGCTTCAAGTTCGGCGGCCACATCGAGCGTCCGACGGGCGGCTGATCCCATGAATGATCAGGTGACGCTCGGGCACGCGCGGATGCCCTCCGATGCGGCGCCGGCCCCGCCGGCGACGATGTTCATCTTCGGCGCGTCGGGCGACCTGACGAAACGCCTGTTGATGCCGGCGATCTACAACCTCGCCTTCGAGGGCGTGCTCGACCCGGCGTTCCAGATCATCGGCGTCGACCACATCGCCCGCTCCGAGGACGACTACCGGGCGTTCCTGACGGACTCGGTGCGCGCGCTGATCGCGCGCAGCACCGACGGCACCGCCTCGATCGACGAGGAGGTGTGGTCCTGGCTGATCGGCCGGATCGGCTACGTCGCCGGCGACTTCGACGATCCGGCGACCTACGAGACGCTGAAGTCGCGCATCGTCCCGCGCGCCGACGGCTCCACCAACGCCGTCTTCTACCTCGCCGTGGCGCCGCGCTTCTTCGGCTCGATCCCGGAGAAGCTCGCCGCCTCGGGGCTGCTGCAGGAGGGCGAGAAGTCCTTCCGCCGCATCGTCATCGAGAAACCGTTCGGCAACGACCTCGCGTCCGCCAAGGCGCTGAACGCCCACCTGCTGGGCGCCGCCGGCGAGCACCAGCTGTTCCGCATCGACCATTTCCTCGGCAAGGAGACGGTGCAGAACATCATGAGCCTGCGCTTCGCCAACGGCATCTTCGAGCCGATCTGGCGGCGCGAATACATCGAGCACGTGCAGATCACCGCCGCCGAGACGGTGGGCGTGGAGACGCGCGGCAAATTCTACGACGCCACCGGCGCGCTGCGCGACATGGTGCCGAACCACATGTTCCAGCTTCTCGCGACCACCGCGATGGAGCCGCCGAACTCCTTCGACGCCGACGCCATTCGCACCGAGAAGGCGAAGGCGATCGAGGCGATCCGCATCCAGTCGCCCGGCGAGGCGGCGAACTGGGCCGTGCGCGGCCAGTACACCGCCGGCTCGGTCCTCGGAACGGCCGTCGCCGACTACCGCGCCGAACCGGACGTCTCCGCGAACAGCCTGACCGAGACCTACGTCGCCATGAAATGCATGGTCGACAACTGGCGCTGGTCGGGGGTGCCCTTCTACATCCGCACCGGCAAGGCCTTGACGACGCGCCGCACGGAGATCGCCATCCAGTTCAAGCAGGCGCCCGGCGTGCTGTTCCGCCGGACACCGGCCGGTGGGCTGGCGCCGAACATGCTGGTGATCCACGTGCAGCCCGACGAGGGCATCTCGCTGCGCTTCGCCGCCAAGGTGCCGGGACGGACGGTGCGGCTGTCGGAGGTCGACATGGACTTCCGCTACAAGGACTATTTCCAGGCGCAGCCCTCCACCGGCTACGAGACGCTGATCTACGACTGCCTCGTCGGCGACGCGACGCTGTTCCAGCGTGCCGACAACATCGAGGCGGGCTGGGCGGCGGTGCAGCCGCTGCTGGATGCCTGGCGCGCCCGCATCGGCGACCTCTACCCGTATGCGGCCGGCGGCAGCGGCCCGCAGGCGGCGCACGCCCTGATCGGCCGCGACGGCTACAGCTGGCTGCCGCTGTCCGGGGCGCCGCTCCGGTGAGCGACGCTTCCCCCCCGGCCACGGCGGCGCTGCCGCAACGCATCTCGCTGGTCGTCTCCGACGTCGACGGCACGCTCGTCGACCCGACCAAGGCGCTGCGGCCCGAGACGATCGCCGCGGCACACCGGCTGCGGGATGCCGGCATCGCCCTTGGCATCGTCTCGAGCCGGCCGCCGCGGGGCGTCAAGCCGCTCGCCGACCAGCTCGGCCTCGACGTCTTCGGCGGCTTCAACGGCGGCTCGCTCGTCCATTCCGACCTCACGCCGATCGAGGCGCACGTGCTGCCGCTCGCCGCCGCGCAGACGACGGTGCGGGTACTCGGCGAGAACGGCGCGGAGATCTGGGTGTTTGCCGACGGTGAGTGGATCATCACCGACCCCGACGGCGAGTACGTGCCGCTCGAGCGCCACACGGTGCAGTTCGAGCCGACCATCGTCGCGGCCTTCGGCGACGAACTCGCCCGCGTCGGCAAGATCGTCGCCGCCTCCAGCGACCACGCCATGCTCGACCGCGTCGAGGTCGAGCTGCGCGCCCTCCTCGGCGACCAGGCCTCGGTGGTGCGCTCGCAGGAATATTACGTCGACATCTCCCACCCGACCGCCGACAAGGGCCACGCCGTGCGCGGCTTCGCCCACTATTTCGGCGTGCCGCTCGACGAGGTCGCGGTGATCGGCGACATGCCGAACGACCTGCCGATGTTCGACGTCGGCGCCCTGAAGATCGCCATGGGCAACAGCCGGCCGGAAGTGAAGGCGCGCGCCGACGTCGTCACCGGCTCGAACGACGGCGACGGCTGGGCGCAGGCGATGGACCACTTCGTCATCCCGCGCGCGCCGAAGGGCTGAGGGGCCGGCACAGAGGGCTCGGCCGCGTCGGAGGGCTCGGCAGTCGCTCAACCGTGGGGCTCGCCCTCAGCCCCGCCCGGGCGCCGGCGGATCGTCGACGCCGACCGGCGACGACATCGGGTCGGAGTGGACGTACGGCGTCCGTCCGGCGAGCCGCAAGGTCCGCTCCAGCAGCACCTCGTAGATCGGCCGGCCGCGCAGGCGCTCCGCCACGAGGTTGGCGGTGGCGCAGGTGACGATCACCGGCAGGATCAGCTCGTAGGCGCCGGTGAGCTCGGCCACCAGCACGACGCCGACCAGCGGCGCACGGATCGTCGAGGAGAACAACCCGCCCATCGCCGCGATGGCGAAGGCCGCCGCCGTCGTTCCCGGCACTGCGAAGCCCGCTTCGAGCAGCGTTCCGACGGCGAGGCCGATGGCGGTGGCGAGCGCCAGGATCGGCGCGAAGATGCCGCCGGGCACCCCCGTCGAGTAGCTCGCCATGGTGCCGGCGAAGCGCAGCGCCGCGATGACGAGCAGCACCGTCACCGGCAGGTTCTCGCCGACCATGCGCAGGATCAGCGTCTCGCCGCCGCCGACGGCGTCCGGCAACACGATCGCCAGCGCCCCCACCGCCGCGCCGACAACGAGCGCCGGCACGTAGGGCGCCCGGCGGAAGGTCGTCATCGTCCAGTCGAGCGAGAAGACGAGGCAGCGGTTGAAGGCGACACCGAGGGCGCCGAGCAGCACGCCGAGCGCGGCAAACGCCGGCAGCAGCGCCAGTGGCATCGCATCGGTGGTGATCTGCAGGTCCGGCGCGGTGCCGCCGACGACCTCGGTGGCGAGCGCGCTCGCCGCCGAGGCGATGATGACGGCGGTGTAGGAGCGGAAGGTGTAGGGGAACTGCTTGCGCGTCTCCTCGATGACGAACAGGATCGCCGCCAGCGGCGCGTTGAAGGCGGCGGCGAGGCCGGCGGCGGCGCCGGCGGCGAGCAGCCCGCGCACGTCGGTGCGCCCGAGCTTCAGCCCGTCGGCCGCCGCCTGCATGATCGAGGCGCCCATGTGGATGGTCGGCCCTTCGCGGCCCGCCACCAGCCCGGATGACAGCGCCAGCACGCCGCCGAAGAACTTCACCGGCAGGACGCGCCACCAGCGCACCTCGCGCAGGCCCTCCATCGCGCCCTCGATCTCCTGCACGCCGCTGCCGGCGGCCTCCGGGGCGAAGCGGCGCGTCAGCGCGAAGGCGACGAGCACCGCCGTCGCGGCGATGACGGCCCCGCAGGCGACGGCGAGCGGCCCGTCGCCGACCCGCGCCACCAGCCAGGCCGGCCAGCCGAGCAGGAAATCGACGCTGATGTGGAAGGCCGCCCCGACCACCCCGACCGCCAGCCCGCACAGGCCGGCGACGAGATAGAAGGCGTCGTCGGAGATGGTGGCTCCCGCCGGCCGGTCCGCCGAATCCAAGTTGGTCCCTCGTGCGCGAGTCGGTCGTGATCAAAGATCATGAGGGCACGGAACGGCGTCCGGTGTCGACCGGGCACGGGTGACGCCGCGGACGGTGCCCGCAACCGCCGGCCGCATCCGACGCCCGCGCTTGTGCCGCGCTTACCTGCCGCCGTTGGCGTCAACGCTTGCCCGGCGTCAAAGCTTGCTTGGCGGCGATGGTCGCGCTAACCCCGGCGCCTGCCGCCTCACCCCCCTTGGGGCAGCGGCCGTCGAGGCGCCCGCGCCGCGCCCAGCCGATCGGTTTGCCGTGTCCCTGTCCCCGAATTCCGGCGGCGCCGCCGCCGTCGCCATCCTGATCCTCACGCCGATCCTGTTCTCGACGAACCCGGTGATCGGGCGCGCCGCCGTCGAGAGCACCGGTCCGTGGACGCTCGCCTTCCTGCGCTGGTCGCTCGCCACCATCGTGCTTCTGCCGCTCGCCGCCCCCGCTTTGCGTCGCCACGCGGCGACGCTCGCCGCCGAGTGGCCGTGGCTCGTCACCCTCGGCGCCCTCGGCATGCTGATCTGCGGCGGTGGCCTCTACACCGCGCTGCAGACGACGACGGCCACCAACGCCACCCTCATCTACACGACCTCGCCGCTCGCCATCCTGGCGCTCGAGCGGGTGCTGCGCGGCCGGCCGATCCGCCGCCGCGAGGCCGCCGGAATCGTGCTGGCGCTCGCCGGCGTCGTGGTGCTGGTCTCGCGCGGCTCCCTCGACACGCTCTTCGGGCTGCACTTCAGCGTCGGCGACCTGTTGACGCTCGGTTGCGCCGTCTCGTGGGCGGTCTACACGGTGATCCTGCGACGCCCCGGGCTCGCCGGCCTGCCCGCCCTCGCTTTGTTCGTCTCCGTTGCCGCGGCGGGTGCTGCGCTGCTCGCCCCGCTGATGGTGTTCGAGACCGTGTCGACGGGCGAGTTTCCGGCGAGCGGCGCCCAGTGGCTGTCGATCGCCGGGCTGGTCGTTCTCGCCTCGGTCGCCGCCTTCCTCGGCTACCAGGCGAGCATCCGCCTCGCCGGGCCGGCCGTGACGGGGATGATGATGTACCTGATGCCGGTGTCGGGCCTGGCGATGGCGGCGGTCTTCCTCGGCGAGCGGCCGGGCGTCGCCGTGCTCGCCGGCTCGCTGCTGGTCATCGGCGGGCTCGTCATCGCCACGGCGCCGATCGACCGCCTGCGTGCCGCCTTCGCGGGCCGGAGCTGAGCGATGGCCCGGCTGATCCTGCGCATCTTCCTGCCGTTCGCCCTCGGCTATTTCCTCAGCCTCGCCTTCCGGCTCGTCAACGCCGTCGCAGCCCGGCCGCTGGCGGAGAGCTTCGACCTCGCCGCCGCCGAACTGGGGCTTTTGACGGCGCTCTATTTCCTCGCCTTCGGCGCCGTGCAGCTGCCACTCGGCACCGCGCTCGACCGCTTCGGGCCGCGACGCATCGAGGCGGGGCTGCTGGTCGTGGCGGCGATCGGCGCGGCGCTGTTCGTCGTCGCCGACGGCTTCGTCCAGCTCGCCATCGGCCGCGCTTTGATCGGGCTCGGCGTCTCCGCCTGCCTGATGGCGCCGTTCAAGGCCTACAGCCTGTGGGTGCCGCGCGAACGGCTGGCGCTCGTCAACGGCCTGCACCTCGCCTCCGGCGGCCTCGGGGCGTTCGCCGCCGGCGCGCCGTCGGAACTGATCCTCGCCGCCTTCGGCTGGCGCGCGCTGTTCGCGGCTCTCGCCGTGCTCACGCTCGCCGCCGCCGCGCTGATCTGGTTCGCCGTGCCGCGCGACCACGAGGCGGCAGCGGACGGACCGGCTGAGGCACCGGACGGCGGCTATCGCGCGATCTTCACGAGCGGCCGGTTCTGGCAACTCGCGCTCGGGTCGATCGCCTGCCAGGGCACGGCGCTGGGCTTCGGAACGCTGTGGGTCGGGCCGTGGCTGCGCGACGTCGCCGGCCACACGCCGCCGCTCGCCGCCGCCTGGCTGTCGGCGATCGCGATCACGATGGCCGCGGGCTACCTCGCCACCGGCAAGCTCGCCGACAGCGCCGGCCGCCGTGGCATCCCGATCGCTGCGGTCGCCGCCGTCGGCATGGCGGCGTTCACGGGGCTCGTCGCCCTCATCGCCGTCCTGCCGGTCGGCGCGGCCGTGTGGTTGTGGCCGGTGTTCAGCTTCCTCGCGACCACCGGCACACTCTCCTATGCGGCGACCACCCAGGCCTTCCCGACCAACCTCGCCGGCCGCGCCAACGCCGCCCTCAACTTCCTCGTCTTCGCCTACGCCTTCCTGCAGCAGTGGCTGACCGGAGTGGTGATCGACGACCTGATGGCGGTCGGCTGGGAGCGGGCGGACGCGTTCCGGATCCTGCTCCTCGGCGCCGCCGCCCTGCAGTCCGTGGCGCTGGCGAGCGCCTGGGGGCTGACACGGCTCGCCCGGCGCAACGGCGCTTCACCGATCGCGTGAGCCCACCGATCGGATGATGCCGTCCGATCGCACAGTGCCCTATCGCCAGCCCCGTTCCCGGTAGTAGCGCAGCGCGCCCTCGTGCAGAGGCATCGGAAACGCCTGCTGCACCATGTCCTTGGGCTTCAGGTCGAACAGCGCCGGGTGCAGCGAATTGATGATGGCGAGGTTCTCGAACACCGCCCGCACCAAAAGATAGACGTGATCGGCGGGTTCCGCCGTCGACGTGACGAGCAGCGCCACCGTCCCGATGGTGGCGACGTCGTCGGGCGTGTTGCGGTACAGGCCACCCGGTATCACCGCCGCGCGCAGCGCCGGGTTGTCGCGCACGAGGCTCGCGACGAGGTCGGCCGGGATCGGCACGATCTCGGTGTCGCAGCTCGTCGTCGCCTCCTGCAGCAGGCCGGTCGGGTTGCCCGCCATGTAGATCGCGGCATCGGCCTTGCCGTCGCAGAGGACGTCCGCCTCCTCGGTCGGGGCCACCTCGAGGACGGCGCCGAGGTCCTTCAGGCTCCAGCCCCGCGCCGCCAGCAGTTGGTCGAGCAGGACGCGCTGGCCCGAGCCCGGCGGCCCCACCGCGACGCGGCGGCCCTTCAAGTCGTCGAAGTCGTCGATGTCGCTGTCGTCCCGGGCCACGATGCCGAACGTTTCGGAATGCAACGCGAAGACGGCGCGGAGATCCGCGTCGGGTCCGGCGGAGGCGAAGCGGTCGCGACCGGCGGCAGCATCGGCGACGACGTCCGACTGGGCGATGGCGAAGTTGGCATAGCCGGCGCGCAAGGCCTCGAGATTGGCGACGGAACCCTCCGTCGGTGCCACGACGCAGTGGACGCCGCTCGTCTTGCGGGAGCGGTTGACCATCGTGCAGATGGCGCCACCGGCCGGCAGATAGACGCCGGAGACCGATCCGGTGCCGATCGTGAGGGTGTCGGTACGGGTCGAGGCTTGCGACACCGGCTGCGCGGCCGCACCGCCTGCGACGATGACGGCGATCAACACCCCCGCCCAATGGCTCGACATCTGACTGGACACCCGCCACGACAACTGCACGCCACTGCCTCCCACCCACGCTGTCGATTCCGACGGCGACGCGAACCGGCGAAGTATGCACATCCGCGGCACATGAAATAAGCCAATATTGAAACGGTGATCAGCACCGCCACAAAGCACTGTGCAAGCGATCTCGGCTTTCCTCCGATTCGCAACCGGCAGTGCCTGCGACTTGGCCATCGGCTTCTCGTGCCTACGGAATCGGCGGAAAGCCGAGCACGGCGCCGCCGGCCGTAGCCTTGCGGCGACCACGCGCGATATTGGCGGCCGCCGGCGTCGAGCCCGGCGGGACAATGGACCCGGGCCGGCAATTCCGGCAGGGACGGCCCACTTTTCGCTGGCTGTCAGCCGAAAAACATTGACTTCGCACCCGTTGCACTTATTTTCCGCTGTGCTGAACGGACGCCTCTTGGCGGCCGACAGGCGTATTCGGTCCGGCAGTTCGTCGCGGCCGCACGCCACCTAAACCAACGGTTACATGAGCTTCGAATCCCTTGGACTGAGCGAGAAGGTTCTCGCCGCGGTTGAGGCCGCCGGCTATCGTGAGCCCACCCCCATCCAGTCGGGTGCCATCCCGCATGTGATGGCGGGAAAGGACGTGCTGGGCATCGCCCAGACGGGAACCGGCAAGACGGCGTCCTTCGTGCTGCCGATGCTGACGCGGCTCGAGCAGGGCCGTGCGCGGGCCCGCATGCCACGGACGCTGATCCTGGAGCCGACACGAGAGCTCGCCGCCCAGGTCGAGGAAAACTTCGTCAAGTACGGCGCCAACCACAAGCTCTCGGTCGCGCTCTTGATCGGCGGCGTCTCCTTCGAGGACCAGGACCGAAAGCTGTCGCGCGGCGTTGACGTGCTGATCGCCACCCCCGGTCGCCTGCTCGACCACTCCGAGCGCGGCAAGCTTTTGATGCAGGGCGTCGAGATCCTCGTCATCGACGAGGCCGACCGCATGCTCGACATGGGCTTCATCCCGGACATCGAGCGCATCTGCAAGCTCATCCCCACCACCCGGCAGACGCTGTTCTTCTCGGCGACGATGCCGCCGGAGATCCAGCGCCTCGTCGCGAGCTTCCTCAAGGACCCGGTGCGGGTCGAGGTGTCGCGGCCGGCGAGCACGGTCGACAACATCACCCAGCGCCTCGTCGCCACCGGCAACACGCCCCAGGAGAAGCGCGACACCCTGCGCCGGCTCATGGAGTCGGCGGAAGGCCTGAAGAACGCGATCATCTTCTGCAATCGCAAGCGCGACGTCGCCACCCTGTTTCGCGCGCTGCAGCAGCATGGCTTCTCGGTCGGCTCGCTGCACGGCGACATGGACCAGCGCGCCCGCACGACGACGCTCGAGAGCTTCCGCAAGGGCACCCTCACCTTCCTCGTGGCGAGCGACGTGGCGGCCCGCGGCCTCGACATCCCCGATGTCAGCCACGTCTATAATTTCGACGTGCCCCATCATGCCGAGGATTATGTCCACCGCATCGGCCGCACCGGCAGAGCCGGGCGATCCGGCGCTGCGCTGACCATCGCCACCGGCGCCGACAACAAGGCGATCGCGGCGATCGAGAAGCTGATCGGTCGCAAGATCGAGTGGGCCGACGGCCCGCCCGCCGCCGACGAGGGCGCTGCCTCGGAGCGCCGCGGCCGTGGTTCCCGCTCCGCTGCCCCGCGCGAGCGCGCGGCGGAGCCCGCCGAAGACGCCGCGGAAGCGACGCCGCGGCCCGCACGCGGCCGTGGTCGCGGACGGTCGTCTGCGAAGACGGAGGTCGCCACGCCGGCTACTGATGAGGACGCGACCCTGACGGCCGCCGCGGCTGAGCCTGTCGAGGCGCTGGACCAGATGTCCACCGAGCGGGCGTCTTCCGACCGTCCGCCCCGGCGGCAGCGCGCCGTCGCTTCCGACCCCGAATCGCGATCGGAGCGGAGTTCGCGATCCACACGGTCCCCGCGCCCCGAGCGGACGCCGCGGGCCGAGCCGTCGCCTCGTGCCGAGCAGCCGCCGCGGGCCGAGCAGCCGCCGCGGGCCGAGCAACCGGCACGGGCCGAGTCGCCCCGTCCCGAGCAGCCGCGCCGTCCCGAGCAGTCACCCCGTGCCGTGCAGCCGTCGCGAGCCGAGCAGTCCCTTCGGCCGGAACGCCGTGACAACAGGCCCGAGCCGATCCGGCCGGACAGCCTCGTTGGGCGCAACGACCGTCGTGGCGATCACCGCCGCAACGAGGACCGCGACGACCGGCCAGTGGTCGGTCTCGGCGACCATGTTCCCGCCTTCCTGTTGCGGCCGACGCGCATGCCGCGGCCGACGCAGTCGGAAGGCCCCGAGGAAGTGCTCGCCGAGGATAGCCTCGCCGACGATGTCCTCGTCGACGACGTGCTTGCCGACGCGAGCTGAACAGGTTCGCCGCCGCCGCGCGGCGCCCGGAAACTCCTCCTTAACGACGTCTGCTTACCCTTCTCCCGTCGCGCGCCCTCCCGGGGCGCCCGACGGGGCGGGAGGCTCGGATGTCGTCATCGGCGGAAGGATCGGCACCGGCGCTGCCGGCTGACGACGCGCCAGACCGGAGCCCGGCTCTGCCGGGTGTCGGAGGCGCTGACCCCGAGACCCCCGGCGTCAACCCCGCCCTCGCCTCGGCCTTTGCGGCGATCGCTGCTCTCGTCGCCTCCGGCGACGCACAGGCGCCCGGCTCCGCCGCTTCAGCCGGCGCCGTGCGCCGCGCCGCCCTCAGCCGCGCCGCCTCGCGCCTCGACTGCAGCCTCGCCGTTCTGGCGGAAGCGCGACGTGCGCTCGCCGGCGATGCGCCGGCCGCCGCCATCGCGGCCGCCGAAGCGGAGTGCCGCCGGCTTTCCCGCGACCTCGCCCATTATTTTCCGAGCCTGATGGCCGCCGACGAGACGAACGAGGATCTGCCCGGTCGTCGCACGTTCGAGGCGGTGATCGAGCGGCTCTGCGCGGCCGCCAGGTCACCGGGAGGAGCGTCACCGGGAGGAGCGTCGTCGGGAAGACCATCGTCGATGATGCTGATCGGCGTCGACCGGCTGGCGCGCCTCGATGCGGTGCACGGCGAGAGGGCGAGCGCCGATGTGTTCGCGGCCGTCGGCCGGGCCATGCGCTCCAGCCTCTCCGGCATCGCCCGCGTCTTCCGCTTCGATCTCGACGTCTACGCCGCCGTGCTGCCGGACATGCCGCTGCGGCAGGCGGTGGCCGTGGCCGAGCACCTGCGGCGCTCGGTGATGGAACAGCGGCTGGTGCGGCGGTCGTCCGGTGCCCAGCTCGGCCGCATCACCTTGTCCGCCGGCGTGGTCTGCGCCGTGACGGACGACGATGCCGCCGCCGCCGTCGATCGCGCCGTGCGCTGCCTCGGCGAGGCGCAGTGGCACGGCGGCAACCGCGTCGTCTGCGAGACGGACCCGGCCTTCGAAGAGGCGCTGCGGGCGATCGCCTGAGTGCGGCGGCCAAGTCTTCGGTGCTTCAACGCTTCCCGGTGGCCAGGCGCGGCGCGCGGCTTCGCGACGATGGCCGCTTCTTGTGGCCGGCGGAGCGGCCGGCGGCAGCGCGGGCGAGATCGACCCAAGGTCGCATCTCGTCAGGATCGTCGAGCGCCGCCGGCGGCGCTCGTCGATAGGACATCACTGTGCGACGCCCGTCCTTGCCGACATAGGCAAACGGAACGAGGCCGGCCGCGTCGAACGCACCCGCCGTTTCCGCGTCCGACTTCAGGTAGAGCACGCCGTCCGCCACCAAAGCGACCATCACGCCGGCGAGATAGACGCCCTGGCCGCCGAACATGCGGCGGACGGACGGCGTGCCGAAGGGCGAGAACAGCTCGACCAGCCAGTCAGCATCCAGCATGCGTCCCCCGTTGCCGCGTGCCGGCGCGGACCTGACCGTCCAGCCCGCCGCCGCGCAGGATCAGTCGGCGCGCGTCAGTCCCATCTGCCAGAAGTCCGCTTCCAGCCGCGTCGCCTGGCGGAAGATGCCGGCGAGGCGATCGAAGCGCGCCTCCGACAGCCGCACGGCCGCCGAGGCGTCGAGCGCCGCGCGCGAGCGTCGGGCGACATCACGATAGCCCTCGCCGGCATATTCGGCGATCCAGTCGCGATAGGGGTTCGGCGGATCGAGCGCGCCCGGGCGGGCGGCGAGCGTCGCGCCGATCTCGGCATAGCCGACGACGCAGGGGGCGAGCGCCACCTGCAGGTCGAGGAGATCGCCGCGCAGGCCCGTGTCGATCACGTAGCGCGTATAGGCGACGGTCGCGCGGGCCTCGGGAACGGTCTCGAGTTCGGCAGCCGTCAGGCCCCAGCCTTCGCACAACCGCACGTGCAGGCTCATCTCGTCGAGGATCGCCGAGACGCCGGAGGCGGCCTGGCGCATCTCGGCGAGCGTCTCGCCCTTGAAGACGGCCAGCGCATAGGCGCGGGCGAACTGGATGAGGAACAGGTAGTCCTGCGCCAGATAGTGGCGGAAGCACTCGACAGGCAGCGTGCCGTCACCGAGGCCGCGCACGAACGGGTGGTCGACATAGGCGTCCCAATCGGAAGACGTGGCCGCCTTCAGGCGATCGAACAGATCGCCGCCGTTGTGATTGCTCAAAGGCACCTCGCTCACGCCGGCATCGCTCACGCGGGAACGCCGTCCGCCAGCGCACCGGGGTCGGCCGCCACCAGCGAGACGGACTCGCCGCAGCCGCAGGCCGAGACCTGGTTCGGGTTCTCGAAGACGAAGCCGGTCGAGAGCTTGGAGGCGCGGAAGTCCATGCGGGTGCCGAGCAGGAACAGCACCGCCTTCGGATCGACGTAGACGCGCGCGCCCTCGGTCTCGACGAGTTCGTCGCCGGGCGTGGCGGTGTCGGCGAGCGCTACGGTGTAGCTCATGCCGGCGCAGCCGCCGTTCTTGATGCCGATGCGGAGGCCGGCGACCGGGCGCTCGGTCGCCTCGACGATTTCGCGCACCCGCGCCGCAGCGGCGGGCGTGATGCTCATGACGGACGGACGGGGACGAAGGCTCGCCATCGCGTTTGCTCCTCCGGCGGGCCGACCCGGCACCGCCTCAGTTGAATGTAGGGATTCGGGAAGCCTCCCGAAACCCCTCGACCGACAATGAGAATTGGTCGAAGCCCAAACTCGTCGCCAGTCAGTAGTTCGCCCACAGGCCGGGCGTCGCGAGTTCGACCAGGTGATCGTCCGGATCACGCACGTAGAGGCTGACGGCACCGCGCGCCCAGACCATCTCGGACTCGATCACCACCCCGGCTTCCGCGAGCCGCGTGCGCCACGCGGCGAGAGTGTCTGCCGCAATCGCGAAGGCGAAGTGCAACGGCCCGTTGCCGTCGTGCGGCGGTATCGAACCACCCGTCAGCGACACCGTCTGCAGGGTCGCCCCGCGCAGGAACAGCAGGAAGACGCTTGCCGGCCCGACCGGGTAGGCGCAGAGGCGCTCGTCGGCGAACATCGGTTCGAAACCGAGCACGCCCTCGTAGAACAACCGCGCCCTGCCGAGATCGTCGACATAGACACCGGTCTCGAGGACGCCGTTGATTGTCGGCGCGGCACCCATGGCTCAGTACCAGTCGAGGGCGACCTTCGCCTCTTCCGACATCCGGCTCGGGTCCCACGGCGGATCGAAGGTCATCGCCACCTTGACGTCGCCGACGCCCTCGACGGAGGCGACGGCATTCTGCACCCAGCCCGGCATCTCGCCGGCGACGGGGCAGCCCGGCGCCGTCAGCGTCATGTCGATTGCCACCGTGCGGTCGTCGTCGATGTCGATCTTGTAGATGAGCCCGAGCTCGTAGATGTCGCACGGGATCTCGGGATCGTAGACGGTCTTCAGCGCCGCCACGATGTCGCCGGTCATCCGGTCGAGTTCTTCCGGCGGGATGGCGGAGACGGCGGCGGGCAGCACGCCGTCCTGCGGGACGGTCGCGGCGTCTTGCGTCATCAGCGTGGCATGATCCATGACAGTCTCGCTCATGCGAAGAATCTATGGGCCTTGTCGATGGCGTCTGCAAGGCGGTCGACCTCCGCCCTCGTGTTGTAGAGGCCGAACGAGGCGCGGCAGGTGGCCGTGACGCCGAGCCGGTCCATCAGCGGCACGGCGCAGTGGGTGCCGGCGCGCACAGCGATGCCCTCGCGGTCGAGGATGGTGGCGACATCGTGCGGGTGCGCGCCCTCGAGCGAGAACGACACGATGGCGCCGCGGCCGGGGGCGTGGCCGTAGGTGCGCACGAAATTCAGCCGCGACAGCCGCTCGTCGGCATAGTCGCGCAGGTCGTTCTCGTGGGCCGCGATCGCCGCCCGGCCGAGGCCGTCGACATAGTCGATCGCCGCGGCGAGCCCGATCGCCTGGGCGATCGGCGGCGTGCCGGCCTCGAAGCGGAACGGCGGGTCGCCATAGGTGACGCCGGTCTCGCTGACGGTCCGGATCATCTCGCCGCCACCCTGGTAGGGTCGCATCGCGTCGAGCAGCGACCGCTTGCCGTAGAGCACGCCGATGCCGGTCGGGCCGTAGAGCTTGTGGCCGGTGGCGACGTAGAAGTCGGCGTCGAGCGCCCGCACATCGACGGCCAAGTGCACGGCGCCCTGGCAGCCGTCGACCAGCACCGGCACGCCGCGGGCGTGGGCGATCCGCGTCACCTCGGCGACCGGCACGACGGTGCCGAGCACGTTCGACATGTGGGTGATGGCGACGAGCTTGGTGCGCGGCGACAGCGCCGCTTCGAATGCGTCGAGGTCGAAGTTGCCGTCGTCCTTCAGCGTCACCCACTTCAGCACCGCGCCCTGGCGCTCGCGCAGGAAGTGCCACGGCACGATGTTGGAGTGGTGCTCCATGACGGTGAGCACGATTTCGTCGCCGGCGCCGATGTTGACGCCGCCCCAGCTCGACGCGACGAGGTTGACCGCCTCGGTGCCGCCCTTGGTGAAGATGATCTCGTCGGTGGAGGCGGCATTGAGGAAGCGCCGCACAGTCTCGCGCGCCGCCTCGTAGGCGTCGGTGGAGGCGTTCGACAGGAAGTGCAGGCCGCGGTGGACGTTGGCGTAGTCCTCCGCATAGGCCTGCCGGATACGGTCAAGCACGGGCGTCGGCTTCTGCGCCGAGGCGGCGTTGTCGAGATAGACGAGCGGCTTGCCGTGCACCGTCCGCGACAGGATCGGGAAGTCCTGCCGCACGCGCTCGACGTCGTAGGCTGCGGCAATCTTCGTGTCGATCATCGTCATGACGCCTCGCCTCCGATCGCCGCCAGCCGCGCCCGCAGGCGCGCCGTCAGCGCTTCCGCGATCACCTCGTCGCCGACGCCCTCGATCGCCGCCGCCAGGAACGCCTCGAGCAGCAGCGCCTCGGCCACCGCCTTCGGGATGCCGCGGGTGCGCATGTAGAACAGCGCCGTCTCGTCGAGCCGGCCAGAGGTGGCGCCGTGGCCGCACTGGACGTCGTCGGCGAAGATCTCGAGCTCGGGCTTGTTGATCGCCTCGGCACCGTCGCCGGTGAGGATCGCCTGCGTCATCATCCGCCCGTCGGTACGCTGCGCCTGCGGGGCGACACAGATCTTGCCCTGCACGACCGAGCGGGCCTCGTCGGCGACGACGGCGCGGAAGCGCTCCTTGCTCGAACAGTCCGGCACGGCGTGGTTCATCACCAGCGTCGCATCGGAATGGCGGCGGCCGTCGAGATAGGTCGCGGCTTCGAAGCCGACGCGGCTGTCGGGGCCGGCGAACTCGACGAAGCCCTGGTCGCGCGACAGCGCTGCGCCGAAGTTCACCGCCAGGCGGTCGAGCGCGCTGCCGGCGCCGAGGCGGGTGACGAGGGTGGCGAGATGCAGCGCCGCCGGCCCCTCCTCCTGCAGCCGCGCCCAGGTGACGCGCGCGCCGTCGGCAATCTCGAGCTCGATCGCGACACTCGCCTGGTAGGCGACGCCGTCCGGTCCCGCGTGGTGCTCGAGGAAGCGCACGGTGGCACCGGCGCCGACCTCGACGACGTGGCGCGTGGTGACGGCGACGGCCGCGTCCGCCACCACCAGCGAGAGAATCGCGATCGGCTCGGCGACTGTGGCGCCCGCGGCGACGCGGACGACGACGCCGTCCTGCCAGAAGGCGGTGTTGAGGGCGAGGACGGGGTCGTCGTTGCCGGCGGCGAGCGTTCCGATCGGCAGGTCCGCACCCGGCAGCCGCGCGCGCTCGGCGAGCGAGGCGATCTCGACGGCGCCGTCGAGCCCCGCGAGCGTGCTCAGGCCCGGCTCGAAGCGGCCGTTGACGAAGACGATGCGGCGGGTGGCGAGCCCGTCCCAGTCCCAGGACGCTGCGACGGCGGCCGCGGCCGCAGTGGCGTCCGCCGGCGGCGCCACCGGCGCGAGCGCACTGAAGGCGGCGCGCAGGTCGGTGTACCTGTAGGCCTCGACCCGCCGGCTCGGCAGGCCCGTCGCGACCACCGAGGCACCGGCGGCGCGCCGCTGGTCGCCGGTGCGGTCGAGCCCTTCCGGAAGGGCAGCGACACGGCTCGCGAGGTCCTCCTCGGCGGCGGTCAGGCGTCGGCGCATCTCGGCGTTCATGGGTAGGTCCTCACGCCGCCGCCGCGCCGAGGTACTCGGCGTAGCCGCGCTCCTCGAGCTCGAGCGCCAGGCCCGGGCCGCCGGTCTTGACGATCTTGCCACCGGAGAGAACGTGCACGACGTCCGGCACGATCAGGTCGAGCAGGCGCTGGTAGTGGGTGATGACGAGCATGCCGCGCTCGGGCGAGCGCAGCGCGTTCACGCCATCGGCGACGATGCGCAACGCGTCGATGTCGAGGCCGGAATCGGTCTCGTCGAGCACGCAGAGGCGCGGTGACAGCACCGCCATCTGCAGGATCTCGTTGCGCTTCTTCTCGCCACCCGAGAAGCCGACATTGACCGGCCGCTTCAGCATCTCCGGCGAGATGCCGAGCTTGTCGGCCTCGGCGCGGACACGCTTCATGAAGTCGGCCGTCGACAGGTCCGGCTCGCCGCGCGCCTTGCGCTGCGACGTCAGAGCCGCTTTCAGGAACGTCATGTTGGCGACGCCGGGGATCTCGACCGGGTACTGCAGCGCCAGGAACACGCCCGCCGCCGCCCGCTCCTCGGGCTCGAGCTCGAGCAGGTCCTGCCCGTCGAGGGTGATCGTGCCTTCGGTCACCTCGTAGTCGTCGCGGCCAGCGAGGACGTGCGACAGCGTCGACTTGCCCGAGCCGTTCGGACCCATGACCGCGTGCACCTCGCCGGCGCCGATCGTCAGGTTCAGCCCGTGCAGGATCTCGCGGTCGCCGACGGAGGCGTGGAGGTTCTTCACTTCGAGCAGCGTCATGCCTTCACCTCTTCGACCGTCCCCGAGCGCCCGTCGAACCGGGCGACCACCTCGATGCGGCCGACAATGTTCTCGTTGAACTCGCCCAGCCCTTCGGCCGGAATCCAGTACTCTTCATGCTGCGCCCCGCCGACCACCCGCCGCTCGAAGCGCGCGAGATAGTCCGCCGATACCCGGAAACGCGTCACGAAACCCTGCTTGTCGGTGTTGATCTTGGCGTTCCAGTCCCGCGCGATCTGCATGGCGTAGGCCTCGTTCGTCACCGGATAGAAGATCGGCTGCTCCGGCAGTCGCGGCGGGAAAGCGCGGAAGTCGGCGGCCTCGATGAGGGCCAGTTCACGCGCTCCGACCGGCCGGAAGAGGACGACCTCTCCGACCGCTCCGCTCATCCGACGCTCCCCTCCAGGCTGACGCCGATCAGCTTCTGCGCCTCGACGGCGAACTCCATCGGCAGCTGCTGGATGACGTCCTTGACGAAGCCGTTGACGATCAGCGCCACCGCCTCCTCCTGCGGGATGCCCCGCGAGCGGCAGTAGAACAGCTGCGCGTCGGAGATCTTCGAGGTGGTCGCCTCGTGCTCGAACACCGCCGTCTTCGTCTTCGCCTCGATGTAGGGGATCGTGTGCGCCCCGCACTGGTCGCCGATCAGGAGCGAGTCGCACTGGGTGTAGTTGCGGGCGCCGTCGGCCTTGCGGTGCGCCTGCACCAGGCCGCGATAGGTGTTCGACGAGTGGCCGGCGGAGATGCCCTTCGAGATGATGCGGCTCGAGGTGTTCTTGCCAAGGTGGATCATCTTCGTGCCGGAATCGACCTGCTGGTAGCCATTCGACACCGCGATCGAATAGAACTCGCCGCGCGAGTTGTCGCCGCGCAGAATGCAGCTCGGGTACTTCCAGGTGATGGCCGAGCCGGTTTCCACCTGCGTCCACGAGATGCGCGAGTTGTGGCCGCGGCAATCGCCCCGCTTAGTGACGAAGTTGTAGATGCCGCCGCGACCTTCCTTGTCGCCGGGATACCAGTTCTGCACCGTCGAGTACTTGATCTCGGCGTCATCAAGGGCGACCAGCTCGACGACGGCGGCATGAAGCTGGTTCTCGTCGCGCATCGGGGCCGTGCAGCCCTCGAGATACGAGACGTGCGCGCCCTTGTCGGCGATGATCAGCGTGCGCTCGAACTGGCCGGTGTTGCGCTCGTTGATGCGGAAATAGGTGGAGAGCTCCATCGGGCAGCGGACGCCCGGCGGGATGTAGACGAACGAGCCGTCGGAAAAGACCGCCGAGTTCAACGTCGCGTAGAAGTTGTCCGTCACCGGCACCACCGAGCCGAGGTACTGGCGCACCAGCTCCGGGTGCTCGCGCACGGCCTCCGAGATCGAGCAGAAGATGACGCCGGCCTTGGCGAGCTCGTCCTTGAAGGTGGTGACCACCGAGACGGAATCGAACACCGCATCGACGGCGACGCGCGAGCCGGCTCCCTCGACGCCGGCGAGGATCTCGCGCTCGCGCAGCGGAATGCCGAGCTTCTCGTACATGGCGAGGAGCTCCGGATCGACCTCGTCGAGGCTCTTCGGCCCGGCGGTCGACTTCGGTGCGGAATAATAGTGCAGGTCCTGGAAATCGATCGGCGGATAGTGCACCCGCGCCCAGGTCGGCTCGACCATGGTCTGCCAGCGCCGGAAGGCGTCGAGGCGCCACTCGAGCATCCACGCCGGCTCGTTCTTCTTCCCCGATATGAAGCGGACGATCTCCTCGTCGAGGCCCTTGCGGACCTTGTCGCTCTCGATATCGGTGACGAACCCGTACTTGTACTGATCGACGTCGATCGCGCGCACGCGGTCGACCGTCTCCTGGACTGCCGGCATCTCGCTCTCCATCCACGGCGGTTTCAAGGACCGCTGGTTGCAGAAGCCTGTTTCCGACGCCTTTCGGCGCCTTCAGGCGGCCCTTCCGACACTGGGTCGAAGCCGGGCCACCAATTTCCGCCACGCGGACAAGAACCGCGCGACGTCGTCTTCCCGTGTCTCCCAACCGAGACTGACGCGGATCGCTCCGCGGGCCAGCTCGCCCGGAACCCCCATCGCCGACAGCACCACCGAGGCGGCGACCTTGCCGGACGAGCACGCCGCCCCCGACGACACCGCCACCCCGTCGAGGTCGAGGGCGATCACCGCCGTCTCGGCGGCGACCCCCGGGACCGCGAAGCAGGATGTCGTCGGCAGCCGCGACACCTTGCGGCCGAACACGACCGTGGCGTCACACATAGTGTCGAGATCGGCCTCGAGCCAGTCCCGAAGGCGGGAACAGCGCTGGATTTCCTCTAAATCGGCGAATGCGGCGGTGGCGGCGGCGCCGAAACCGGCGATCATCGGCACGGCTTCCATACCGGCCCGCCGCCGACGCTCCTGGCCGCCACCGGTGAGAAGCGGCGGCACCAACACGCCCGGACGGACGACGAGGGCGCCGACGCCCTTCGGTCCGCCGATCTTGTGGGAGGACAGCGACAGCAGGTCTGCCCCGAGCGCCGCCATGTCCACCGGGATGCGGCCCACGGCCTGCACGGCATCCACGTGCAGGAGACCGCCCGCAGCGTGGACGAGCCGCGCCGCCTCGGCGACCGGCTGCACAACGCCGGTCTCGTTGTTGGCGAGCATCAGAGAGACGAGCGGTCGCCGGCCTTGCGTCCCTGCCAGCGCAAGCATTTCCGACAATCGATCGAGCCGCACGACGCCGTCGCCATCGACCGGCACCACGGCAACCTCGTCCGGTCGGAAGCGACCGCCGGCCGCCACCGACGGGTGCTCGATGGCGGAGACGAGCAGCAGCGGCTCGCCGCCGGCGCACAGCCCCGGCGACAGTGCGGTGACGTTCGCCTCGGTGGCGCCACTGGTGAACACGACCTCGGCGGCCGGCGCCCCGACCAGCGCGGCAACGGCAATGCGGGCCGCCTCGAGAGCCGCCCGTGCCTGCCGGCCCTCGGCATGGACGGAAGAGGGATTGCCCGACAAAGCGAGCGCCGCGCAGACGGCGTCGCGCGCCACCGGCCGCAGCGGCGCACTCGCCGCCCAGTCGAGGTAGCTGCGCGGCGTCCCGGCGCTGGCACTGCGGCCCTGGTCCATCGACATTCCCTTGCGCAGCGGACCCGGCCCCGCGGCCGCGCCCATCTGCTCGTAACGGTCAGCCACCGGCCGCCCGAAATAAGGCGACGCTTGCAAATCCTTGCGTCACCGACGATAACCGGCGCCGACGAGGGCAGGATAGCACTGTCGACGCGATGCACGCTGGCGAGTCGGGCTCGACAACGTTCGAATTGTTCTAACGATTTCGTTGTAGGGACAGCCCTCTAGGCCGTCAAGGCGGACCAGGGAAGCCGTCCTGAAGCCCGGGGGCGGCGGCGCCCGTCACTGGTCGTCGCGGTGTCGTGACCGCTGTATCGCTTTGCCCTTCGCTTCTCAGGAGATCCTGCCCCGCTATGCCCGAGGTCATCTTCAACGGTCCCGCCGGTCGGATCGAAGGCCGCTTCCAACCGGCGAAGCGCCGCAACGCCCCGATCGCGATGGTGCTGCACCCGCACCCGCAGTTCGGCGGGACGATGAACAACCAGATCATCTACCAGTTGTATTATATGTTCGCGAAGCGCGACTTCGCGGTGCTGCGCTTCAATTTCCGTGGCGTCGGCCGCAGCCAGGGCACCTTCGACCATGGCCAGGGCGAACTTTCGGACGCGGCGTCCGCGCTCGACTGGGCGCAGAGCATCCACCCGGACGCGCGGGCCTGCTGGATCGCCGGCTTCTCGTTCGGTGCCTGGATTGGCATGCAGCTGTTGATGCGGCGCCCAGAGATCGAGGGCTTCATCTCGATCGCCCCGCCGGCCAACCTGCACGACTTCTCGTTCCTCGCCCCCTGCCCGTCGTCCGGCCTGATCGTCCACGGCGACATCGACAAGGTGGTGCCACTCAAGGACGTGCAGAACCTCGTCGACAAGCTGAAGACGCAGAAGGGCATCATCATCGAGCAGCGCGTGCTCGAAGGGGCGAACCACTTCTTCGAGGATCGCGTCGACCCGCTGCTCGGCATCTGCACCGACTATCTCGACCGGCGCCTGGCGGCGACGGCCGACGCCGCCTGAGGGCGGCGATCGAAGCCCTGCCTGTCGACAGCCCGGCGCGCGCGGCCGCTCAGGCCGCCCGCCGCCGCGGCTGGGCGAGCCTGCCGCCGGTGAGCGGCAGCGCCACCCCGGTCGTGCCGGGGAAAGTGATCGGCAGCCCGCTGAGCGAGCGCACCGCCAGATAGGCAAAGGCCTGCGCCTCGACCGCATCCGCCGACCAGCCGAGCGCGTCGGCGCTGTCGACCATCACGCCCGTGCGGGCGGCGAGCGCTGCCATCAGCACCGGATTGCGGGCACCACCGCCACAGACGACGATACGATCCGCCCCACCCGCCAGCGCCAGCCCCCGCGCCACCGTCTCGGCGGTGTACGCCACCAGCGTCGCGGCAGCATCGGCGGTCGACAGGTGCGCCACTGGCGCGGCGGAGAAGGCGTTGCGGTCGAGGGACTTCGGTACCGGCCGGGCGAAGTAGGGGTTGTCCAGCAGCACCGAGAGCGCCGCCACGTCGACCGTGCCAGCGGCGGCGGTGCGGCCACCCTCGTCCATGCGCGCGCCGGTGCGGGTGCCCATCAAATCGTCGATGAGCGCGTTGCCGGGGCCGGTGTCGAAGGCGACGAGGCCGTCGTCCGCACCGATCAGCGTCAGGTTGGCGACGCCGCCGACATTGAGGATCGCGACGGGCCGCGGCAGCGCGGCGGCGGCCGCCAGCGCACGGTGGTAGACGGGCACCAGCGGCGCCCCCTGCCCGCCGCTAGCGACGTCTTCGGCGCGCAGATCGAACACCACCGGGACGCCGAGCGCCTCGGACAGCGCGGCGCCGTCGCCGATCTGCACCGTCAGCCGCCGCTCCGGCGCATGGAACACCGTCTGGCCGTGGAAGCCGACGACGGCGACTCCCGCGGGATCGATGGCGTTGTCGGCGATGAAGGCGCGCACCGCCTCGATGTGGGCCGTCGTCACCACCGCTTCGGCGGCGGCGAGCGCCGGCGGCCGGTCGTCGCGGTCGGTCAGCGTTGTCGCGGCGGCGAGTGCCGCGCGGATCGCCGCGCGCTCATCCGATCCGTAGGGGCGGAAGCCGCTCGGGCCGGGGCGGACGATCGCCTCGCCGTCCGTCTCGATCAACGCCACGTCGACGCCGTCCATCGACGTCCCGCTCATCAGCCCGATCGCCCGCACGATCTCCGCCATGGCGCAGCCTCCCTTTCGCGTGCAACAGCCCGCCCAAACCGGCTATAGAGCCGCGAGCTTAACACGGGGAAAACCGGCGCCACCGCCGGCAGGACGAGAGACCGAGACGATGACCGACGCCGCCCTTTCCGTCCCGACCGAAGCCGCCATGCCGGCCTTCCGGTCCGCCTTCCTGTCGACGCTGGCGGCGCGCGGCTATCTGCACCAGTGCTCGGATCCGGCGGCGCTCGACGGGCTCCTCGCCGGCGGCACGGGCGTGCCCGCCTATATCGGCTTCGACTGCACCGGCCCGAGCCTGCACGTCGGCCACCTGATGGGCATCATGATGCTGCGCCGCTTCCAGCAGGCCGGCCACAAGCCGATCGTGCTGATGGGCGGCGGCACCACCAAGGTCGGCGATCCCTCTGGCAAGGACGAGCAGCGCAGGCTCCTCACCGACGTCGACATCGCGGCGAACAAGGCGTCGATCAAGACCGCCTTCGACCGCTTCCTGACCTTCGGCGACGGGCCGACCGACGCGATCATGGTCGACAATGCCGAGTGGCTGGACGCGCTCGCCTACATCCCGTTTTTACGCGATGTCGGCCGGCACTTCTCGGTCAACCGCATGCTCACCTTCGATTCGGTGCGGATGCGGCTCGAGCGCGAGCAGCCGCTGTCCTTCCTCGAATTCAACTACATGATCCTGCAGGCCTACGACTTCGTTGAGCTCGGCCGGCGCTATGGCTGCCGGCTGCAGATGGGCGGCTCCGACCAGTGGGGCAACATCGTCAACGGCATCGACCTCGGCCGCCGCGTCGGCGACTTCGAGCTGTTCGCCGTCACCTGCCCGCTGATCACCACCGCGTCGGGCGCCAAGATGGGCAAGACGGCCGCCGGTGCCGTCTGGCTCAACGCCGACATGCTGTCGCCGTGGGACTACTGGCAGTTCTGGCGCAACACGGCGGATGCCGACGTCGAGCGCTTCCTGAAGCTGTTCACCGACCTGCCCCTCGACGAGATCGCCCGCCTCGCCGCCCTGCCCGGCCAGGAGATCAACGAGGCGAAGAAGGTGCTCGCCACCGAGGCGACGGCGATGCTGCACGGCCGGGAGGCGGCCGACGCCGCCGCCGAGACGGCGCGCCGCACCTTCGAGGAGGGCGGGCTCGCCCAGTCGCTGCCGACGGTGGAGATTCCGCAGGCCGACCTCGAGGGCCTTGGCCTGCTGACGGCGATCGTCCGCGCCGGCCTCGCGACGTCCAACGGCGAAGTCCGCCGTGCCATCGCCAACGGCGCCATCCGCGTCAACGACGCGGTGGTGACGGACGACAAGGCGGTGCTGGGGGCGAGCCACCTCGTCGAGGGCGTCGTGAAGCTCTCCAACGGCCGCAAGAAGCACGTCCTGCTGCGGCCGGTCTGATCAAACAAAGGACCCCGCGCGAAGCGCGTCCGTAACCCCTCCCCCCTCGTGGGGGAGGAATGGGAGGGGGCCGCCGCGCGCCAGCGCGGCGGGCTGCCAGATGCGGCGGCCTCGCACGCCGCCAGCTTCGCTGTCGGCGCCCCCTCCGGCCGGCTACGCCGGCCACCTCCCCCACGAGGGGGGAGGGGAACGCGCGGCGCTCGCTCGAGCCAGTCCGGCGTCTCCGAGAGCCCCCGCCATCCTCTCCGTCGTCATTCCCAGCCTTGTGCCGGGAACCCCTGCGACGGCAACCGCAGCCCCGCAGGGGAGCCCCCACCCACCGCATCAACACTTGAAACACGAAAATTACATCTGTATCGTCCACCCCAATCAGACGGGCCTCGGGCCCGCTAGGGTGGAAGCGACCGAATGAGCCGCGCGTTGTTTTTGCACGGGCCCTATGACGCCCGTGTCTCTCCTTTCAATCTGCGCGAAGGCCGCGAGGGCGAGACGCTGCTCGACGTGGCGGCGGTCGGCCTGTGCGGGAGCGACCTGCACTACTACAAGGACGGCGGCATCGGCTCGGCGGTGATCCGCGAGCCGTTTGTGCCCGGTCACGAGTTCGGCGGCTATCTGTCGGAAGACGTGACCGAGCTCGGCCTGTCACGCGGCGCCCTCGTCGCGGTCGACCCGAACAAGGCCTGCGGCGTCTGCGAGCACTGCCGCGCCGGCCATCCCAATCTCTGCCCGAACGTCCAGTTCATCGGCGCGCCGCCCTTCGACGGCGCCATGACCGGGCGCATCTGGGTGCCGACGTCGCAGATCGTACCGCTGCCCGGGGGCATGAGCCCGCTCGAGGCCGTGATGCTCGAGCCGCTCGGCGTCGCCATCCACGCCGTCGACCTCGCCAAGCCGCGGCTGCTCGAGCGCGTCGCGTTGCTCGGCTGCGGGCCGATCGGGCTCCTCATTCTGCAAGTGCTGAAGGTCGCCGGCGCCGGCGAGGTGCTGGCCGTCGATCCCCTGCCCCACCGCCGCGCGATGGCGAAGACGCTCGGCGCCGCCAAGGTCGGCGAGGGCATCGCCGACCTGCGCGACTGGACGCACAACGAGGGCTGCACGCTCGTCATCGAGGCGACCAACTCGCCGGACGGCTTCCGCGACGCGGTGCTCGCCGCCCGCATCGGCGGCCGTGTCGTGCTGGTCGGTATCCCCGACGGCGACGTCTATACGCTGCCGGCGGCCGAGGCACGGCGGCGCGGTCTCAAGATCAAGTTCTCGCGCCGGATGGGGGAGGTCTATCCGCGCGCCATCGAGCTCGTCGCGACCGGCAAGGTCGACGTGGCGACGCTCGTCACCCACGAGGTCGGACTGGAGGAGGCACCGGAAGCGTTCCGCCGTCATGCGGACAACGCGCCGGGCGTGGTGAAGAGCCTGATCTACCCGACACGCTGATCGATGCGCCGACGGCGGCGCAGCTCGACGCCGGCCCCGACCGGGCCGGCACCAACAGGCGACAGAAACGACGGAGGAGGCAGAGGTGAGGAAATTCTTGCTAACAGCGGCGAGCGCGGTGGCGCTGACTGTCGCGGTGGCCGCAGGCCCCTCGGGGGCGTTCGCCGCCGACTGGTCGCTCGAGACGGCGGCCGCGCCCTTCAAGGGCACGGAGATCAACGTGATCTTCCTCGACCGCCCCGGCTACCGGGCAATCATCAAGCTCCTGCCGGAGTTCGAGCAGAAGACCGGCATCAAGGTGAACTACGAGATCGTCCCCTATGAGAGCACGCGCGAGAAGGAGGTTCTCAACTTCACCTCCGGCGGCGACCTGACGGTCGCCCTCGTCGACCTCGTCTGGATCGGCGAATTCGCCGAGAACGGCTGGATCCTGCCGATCGACAAGTTCACCGGCGACGCCGCGATCACTGATCCGAACCTCAATCTCGACGGCTTCTTCCCGCTGCTGCTCGACGCCTTCGGCTCGTGGGGCGGCACCACCTACGGCCTGCCGTTCGACAACTATTCCGGCCTGCTGTTCTACAATTCCTGCATGCTGAAGGACGCCGGCTTCGACAAGCCGCCGGCGACCTGGGATGAGGTGATGACCGTCTATGGGCCGAAGCTCACGGACGCCTCGAAGAACCAGTACGCCTACGCCCTGCAGTCGCGCCGCGGCGAGACCCAGTCGGCCGACAGCTTCATGCGCTTCCTGTGGCCGTTCGGCGGCTCGCTGCTCGACAAGGACTTCAAGTCCAACCTGAACAGCCCCGAGAGCCAGGCCGGCCTGCAGTTCCGCCAGGATCTGGCGAAGTACATGCCGCCGGGCATCGTCTCCTTCGACCACGCGGAAGCCGTGAACGCGCTGGCGCAAGGCCAGGTGGCGATGATCACCGAGTGGTCGGCGTTCTATTCGACGCTGAACGACCCGGCGACCTCGAAGATCGTCGACTGCCTTGCCGTCGCGCCGGAGCCGGAAGGCCCGGCCGGCCGCCTGCCGGCGCTCGGCGGCTTCTCGCTCGCCGTCGCCGCCCAGGGCACCGAGGCCCAGCAGAAGGCCTCGTGGCTGTTCATCCAGTGGGCCACGTCGGAAGACATCGCCCGTGACTATGTCGAAGCCGGCGGCGTCTCCGGCCGCATGGCGATCTACGAGGAGCCGGACATCAAGGCGAACTACAAGTTCGTCGAGCCGATGGTCGCCTCCTGGCAGAAGGGCGTGCCGGAGTTTCGTCCGCGCTTCCCGTCGTGGCCGGCGATCTCCGAAGTCGTCGCCGAGTGGGGCACCAAGATGCAGCTCGGCGAGACGTCGATCTCCGACGGTGCCAAGGAGATCGGCACCCGCATGGAAGAGATCCTCAAGCAGGACGGCTACTACGACGGCAGCAAGAAGCTGCTGCAGTAAAGCTCTGCTGACCTAAGGCTTGCGCCCGGCCGCCGTCTCGACGCGGCGGCCGGACGTTGCGGGCGGGCGGCCGGCTCGCGGCTCCCGCCCGTTTTTCCGGATCTCGCGCGCCCCGGGCCACCCACGCCCCGGCACTCACGTGCCCCGAATTTTCCTCGCGCCGACGGAGCGCTGCGATGACATCGCTCTATCACCGGGCCCTCGACGACCTCGCCCGCGTCTTCTCCCGCCTCGACGAGGCCGCCGTCGACCGCGCGGTGGCGGCGATCGCCGCGGCCGACCGCATCGCGCTCTATGGCGTCGGTCGCGAAGGGCTGCAGATCAAGGGCTTCGCCATGCGCCTCTTCCATCTCGGCAGGCAGGCCGCGATGGTCGGCGACATGACGACACCGCCCGTCGGCCCGGGCGACCTCCTGATCGTCTCCGCTGGACCGGGCGAATTCTCCACTGTGCTCGCTTTGATGGACGTGGCGAAGGCGGACGGCGCGAAGACCCTCGTCGTCACCGCCCAGCCCGACGGCGAGGCGGCGCGGCGCGCAGACTACGTCCTGCCGGTGCCCGCCCAGACGATGGCCGACGACACCGGCCCGGCCACCTCGGTGCTGCCGATGGGCTCGCTCTACGAGGGCGCGCAGTACATTCTCTTCGAGGTGATGATCCTGAAGCTGCGCGACCGCCTCGGCATCACGCCCGAGGCGATGCGCGCCAACCACACGAACCTCGAATGAGCGTCGCATGAGCGTTTCCGGCCAGACCCCGAAACCCGCCGGCCGGCTCAACCCCGGCTACGGCCGCTGGACGCCGGCGCTGTTCCTGGCGCCGGCCGTACTGGCGCTGCTCGTCATCGGCATCTATCCGACGATCTTCGCGCTCGTCACCTCGTTCCGCCGCTACAACATCACAAGGCCGCGCGACGGCTTCCCCTTCATCGGCTTCGACAACTACACCAAGGTCCTGAGCGACCAGACCTTCTGGGACACGCTCGGACTGACGTTCCGGTTCTTCCTGACGGTGATGCCGTTCCAGATTTTCCTCGGCATCGTCATCGCGTTGCTTCTGCACAAGCCCGGCCTCGGCCTGGTGCGCACGCTTGCACGGGTCTCGCTGGTGGTGCCGCTCGCCACCACCTACGCCGTCGTCGGGCTGATCGGGCGGCTCGTCTTCAACGGCAACTTCGGCGTCGCCAACCAGATGCTCGGCTGGTTCGGCATTCCCGGCTTCGACTGGCTCGCCACCACCAACGGCGCGTTCGCCGCCATCGCCATCATGGACATCTGGCAGTGGACGCCGTTCTGCGCGCTGATCTTCCTCGCCGGGCTGTCGATGGTACCGGTGGAGGTGGAGGAGGCGGCACGGCTCGAAACGTCGAGCAAGGTGGCGCTGCTGCGCCATGTGCAACTTCCCTACCTTTTGCCCGGCCTCACCGCCGTCCTGATCCTGCGCTCGGCCGACGTGCTGAAGCTCTTCGACATGATCTTCACGATGACGCGCGGCGGCCCCGGTACGGCGACCGAGCTCATCTCGATCTACATCCAGCGCGTCGGCTTCCGCGTCTTCGACATGGGCACGGCTTCGGCGCAGGCGATCTTGCTGTTGATCCTGACGATCATGCTGAGCCGCCTCTACATCCGCGTCTTCTACCGGGAGATCCAGTGATGTCGATGCGGTTCGGGCGTCTCATCCACTTCGTCGGGCTCATGCTCGTGCTCGCCTTCACGCTGTTCCCGTTCTTCTGGATGGTGACGAGCAGCCTGAAGGACCAGTCCGACCTGCTCGCCTCGCCGCCCGTCTGGCTGTTCACGCCGACGCTCGACCACTACCGCGAGATCTTCGAGGACCCGAAGGTGATTTCGGCGGTGATGCACTCGCTGATCATCGCCACCTCGACGACGCTGCTCGCCATCGTGCTCGGCGCGCCGGCCGCCTATGCGCTCGCCCGCTTCGAGTTCCGCGGCAAGTCGGACCTGTGGTTCTGGTTCATCTCCAACCGCATGATCAGCCCGATCGTGCTGGCGCTACCGGTCTACCTGCTCGCCCAGACGCTCGGCCTGCTCGACACCCACCTGGTGCTGATTCTCATCTACCTCACCTTCAACCTGCCGATCGTGGTGTGGATCTGCACCGACCAGTTCCGCTCCATCCCGAGCGAACTCGAACAGGCGGCGCGCCTCGACGGAGCCAGCCAGTTCCTGATCTTCTGGCGCATCTACCTGCCGCTCGGGGTGCCCGGCATCGCGGTGTCGGCGATCTTCTCCTTCATCTTCTCGTGGAACGAACTCCTCTACGCGCTGGTGCTGACGCGGCGCGCCGTGCAGACGGCACCGGTGGTGGCGACGAGCTTCATGTCCGGCTACGAGCTGCCGTGGGGAAAGATCATGGCGACCGGCACCGTCATCGTGCTGCCTGTGACGATCTTCGCGCTCCTCGTCTCCCGCCACATGGTGCGCGGGCTGACGATGGGCGCCACGAAGTAAAACCATGCGGGGAAATGCGATGAGCGAGCGGTTCGGCGTCAACCTGTCGTTTTGCGTGAAGCGCTGGGTGACGCCGACGCTGTGGGCAACGCTGGTTCGAGAGGACCTCGGTGTCGGCCTCGTGCAGCTCTCCTTCGACCTCGTCGACCCGACGTGGCCGGATTCCCTGCTCGACCGCCAGGCGGCGGCGATCCGCACGGCCGCGGCGGCAAATGACGTCACCGTCCACAGCGCCTTCATCGGCCTCGCCCACTACACCTACAACCAGCTCCTCCATCCCGATCCGGCCGTGCGCGACGTCGCCGAGGCGTGGCTCGGCCGCGCCTACCGCTTTGCGGCACTCGCCGGCATCCCGTCGGTCGGCGGCCCGCTCGGCGCCATCGCCTCGCGTCCGGACGGCCACGAAGCGGACGCGATCGACGCGGCCGACTATGCCGATCTCCTCGCCCGCATGCACCGGCTCGCCGCGGTGGCGAAGGCGCACGGCCTGACGGAGCTCTATGTCGAGCCGACGCCGATGCGCCGCGAATGGCCGTCAACGATTTCGCAGGCCGAGCAGATGATGGCGGACGTGCGCGGCGCGGCCGTGCCGTGGCGCTACTGCATCGACTGGGGCCACGCCACCTTCGAGCCGCTCTATGGACGCTACAGGGCGCACATGGAAGGGTGGCTGGAGGCGCTCGGGGACGACATCGGCATGCTCCACATCCAGCAGACCGACGGCCAATACGATCGCCACTGGGACTTCACCGAGGCCGGCATGGTCGAGCCGGCGGCGGCTGCCGCGCTGCTTGACCGCGCGGGGCTTTCCGACCGCCCGGTCTTCCTCGAGGTGTTCTATCCCTTCGAGCGCGACGACGCTTCGGTGCTCGACGTCGTGCGCCGGTCCGTGGCGATCCTGAAGCCCGCCTTCGCGAGGGGCTGAGGGCGTGGCGGAGAGCATCGTGACCCTGCCGTCTGGCGACGGCGCCCTCCTCCGCCTCGACGATCTCGACGCCGAGCGGGTGCGGACGCGGGTCACCTGGTACTATTATGTCGGCGGTCTCACCCAGCAGGAGATCGCCGACCGGCTCGGCCTCACCCGCCTCAAGGTCAATCGCATCGTCGGCCAGGCCCGCGCCGACGGCTCGGTGCGCATCGAGGTGCGCACGCCGCTCGCCGACTGCGTCGCCTTGGAGGAGGCGCTGAAGGCACGCTATGGTCTCGTCGAAGCCGTCGTCGTACCGTCGGTCGGCGAGGACGATCAGCAGCGGGTGATCGGCGAGGCGGCGGCGGCGCTGCTCGATCGCCTGATCGTCGGCAAGCAGTCGATCGGCGTCGGCTGGGGACGGACGCTCTCGGCCACCGTCCGCCGGCTGCCGTCGCGCAAGGGGTCGGGACTGTGGGTGGTCGCCTTGATGGGTGGCCTCACCCGCGGCTCCGGCACGAACACGTTCGAGGTCTCGACCGAGCTGACGCGCATGCTGGATGCCGAGTGTCACTACATGGCCGCGCCGATCTACTGCCCGAGCGTCGAGAGCCGCGCGACGCTGCTCACCCACTATGGCCTCGCCGACGTGATGCGGCGGGCGCGCGAGGTCGACATCGCGCTGGTCTCGTGCGGTGATCTCTCGCCGCGCTCCAACCTCGCCGCCACCCAGATCGTCGCCGAGAACGCCGAGGGCCTGCGCAAGGCGGGCGCCGTCGGCGACATGCTCGCGACCTATTTCGACGCCGACGGCCAGCCGGTCGACCACCCGTTGAACCAGCGCGTCATGGCGCTGCCGCTCGCCGACCTGCGGTCCGTGCCGACGACGATCCTCGCCTCCGGCGGCATCCACAAGGTGGCGGTCATCCGCGGCGCGCTCGCCGCCCGCTACGTCAACCACCTCGTCACCGACGAGGCCGTGGCACAGGCGCTGTTGTGACGATGGTCCCCTTCCCCGACGCCACGCTGCTCGCCGTCGACGTCGGCACGCTGTCCGCGCGCGCCGGCCTGTTCGACGCCCAGGGCGGCTGCCTCGCCACAGCCACCGCCCCCTTCGAGCTCCTGAAGCCGCTGGAGAGCCACGCCGTCTACCGCATGGACGACATCTGGGCGGCGACGACGGCGGCGATCCGCGCCTGCCTCGCCGCCGAGCCGGACGCCGCCCGCCGCATCGCCGCCGTCGCCTTCGACGCGACGTCCTCGCTCGCGCTCACCGCCGACGGCGAGCACCCGCTCGACGGCGACGCCGACGTGGTCTGCTGGATGGACCACCGTGGCGAGGCGGAGGCCGAGGAGATCGGCCACAGCGGCGATCGCTGGCTCGGCTATGTCGGCGGCAGCGTCTCGCCGGAGATCAACCTGCCGAAGCTCCTGTGGCTGAAGCGGCACCGGCCGGCGGCGTGGGCGCGCCTCACCGCCGCCCGCGACCTCTGCGACGAGCTCGCCTTCCGCCTCACCGGTACCGACCGCCACTCGCTCTGCGGGCTCGCCGCCAAGTGGCCGTACCTTCCGAACGACCCCGACCCGTGGCGGCGCAGCCTCCTCGCCGACCTCGGCCTCGCCGACCTGTTGCGGCTCGGCCGGCTGGACGAGGCGCCCTCGCCGGTGGGCGCCCTGCACGGCCAGGTTTCAGCGCCGGCAGCGGCCGAGACCGGGCTCATGGCGGGAACGCCCGTCGCCGTCGGCCTGATCGACGCCGAGGCTGGCGCGCTCGGCGTCATCGGCCGCGGCTTCGCAGGCGCCATGAACACGGTGCTGGCGATGATCGCCGGCACCTCGAGCTCGTATATGGCGTGGGCGGCCGACGAGCGTCAGATCTCCGGCGTCTGGGGGCCGTTCCGCGACGCCGTCTTCCCCGGCTTCTGGATGCACGAGGCCGGACAGAGCCTGTCCGGCGCGGCGCTCGATGCCGTGCTCGACCACCATCCCGGCAGCCCCGGCCGCGCCGCCCCCGAGCACCACCGCGACGCCGCTGCGGCGATCCTGGCGCTGCTCGACGCCGAAGGCCCGGCGTTCGCCGCCCGCCGCCACATCGTTCCGGACTGGCTCGGCAACCGCGCGCCGCTCGGCGACGGCAGCGTCCGCGCTCTCGTCACCGGCATCGGCGAGGAGACGAGCCGGCGCGCCTTTCTCGAGCACTACTACGCCACGGCGCGCGCGCTCGCTTTGCAGGCCCGCCACATCATCGACCACCTCAATCGCCACGGCTACGCGATCAGCCGCGTCACGCTCGCCGGCGGCCACATCAAGAACCCGCTGGTCATGCGGCTCTACCGCGATGCGCTCGGCGCCGAGCTCGTCACCAGCGACACCGCCGAGCCGGTGTTGCTCGGTACAGCGATGGTGGCGGCCGTCGCCGGCGGCCTCGCGCCCGACCTGTTCGGCGCGGTCGAGCGGATGGCGCCACGCCAAAAGGCGCACGCCGCCGACCCGCTCTGGCAGGCGGCGCACACCCACGCCTATCGCACCTATCTCGACCTCTTCGAGGTCCGCAATCGCATCGAACGGGAAGCCCGGGCGCTGATGGCGACATCGCCCGCGCCACGGCAAGCAAGGGCGGGAGCCGCGTAATGGCGTTTTTGAAGATCGACGACGTCGTCAAGCGCTACGGCGACCACCTCGTCATCGACCGCGTCAGCCTGTCGGCGGAAAAGGGCGAGTTCGTCGTCTTCGTCGGGCCGTCGGGCTGCGGGAAGTCGACGCTCCTGCGCATGATCGCCGGCCTCGAGGAGGTCAGCGACGGCGACATCTCGATCGACGGCCGCGTCGTCACCCATGTCGAGCCGGCCGCCCGCCAGGTGGCGATGGTGTTCCAGTCCTATGCGCTCTACCCGCACATGAGCGTCAAGGAGAACATGGCCTTCGGCCTCGTGATGGCGAAGACGCCGAAGCCGGAGATCGAGAAGCGCGTCGCCAACGCCGCCCGCATCCTGCAGATCGAGCAGCTGCTCGACCGCACGCCGCGCCAGCTCTCCGGCGGCCAGCGCCAGCGCGTCGCCATTGGCCGCGCCATCGTCCGCGACCCGAAGCTCTTCCTGTTCGACGAGCCGCTGTCGAACCTCGACGCGGAACTGCGCAGCCAGATGCGCGTCGAGATCGCCCGCCTCCACCGCGACCTCGGTGTGACGATGGTCTACGTCACCCACGACCAGATCGAGGCGATGACGCTCGCCGACCGCATCGTCGTGCTGCGCGCCGGCAAGGTCGAGCAGATCGGGACGCCGACCGACCTCTACGAGCGGCCGGCCAACACCTTCGTCGCCGGCTTCATCGGCTCGCCGAAGATGAACTTCCTCGAGGCGACGGTGACCGACGGCACCGACCACAGCCTCACCCTCGCCCACCCGGCTTTCGTCGGCGGCGCGGCGACGATCCCGACCCACACGGCGCCGCGCGTCGCCAAGGGCGGCACGGTGCGGGCGGGGCTTCGGCCCGAACACATGGCGCTCGGCGGCGCCGGCGGCGGCACGGCGCTGTCGCTCGCCGGCGAGTTCGCCGAGAACCTCGGCGGCGCCTCGCAGGTCTATGCCCAGACGCCGGGCGGCGACACGTTGACGATCCTCGCCCCCGGCCGGCACCTCATCGACAAGGGCATGCCGCTGACCGTCGCCATCGACCCGGCGCGCGTGTACCTGTTCGACGACGCCGGCCGCGCCATCTGAGGCCGGTCGCACGGCCGCCCGCCCTCACCGGAACCCACCGCCATGACCAGCTTCCTCGGCATCGACGTCGGCACCTCCTCGGTGAAGGCCGTGCTCCTCGACCCGTCGCAGGCCGTGCTGGCAGAGGCGTCGCTGCCGCTCACCGTGTCGCGGCCGAAGCCCTTGTGGTCGGAACAGGACCCCGAGGACTGGTGGCAGGCGACGCTCGGCGCCGTGGCCGCGGTCCGCAAGGCCGCGCCGGAGGCGTTTGCCGGCGTCGCCGCCATCGGCCTCTCCGGCCAGATGCACGGCGCGGTGCTGCTCGACGGCGCCCACCAGGTGCTCCGCCCGGCGATCATCTGGAACGACGGCCGCTCCGAGCCGCAGTGCGCCGAGCTTTTGCGCCGCGTGCCGGACTTCACGACGCGAGCGGCGAACATCCCGATGCCGGGCTTCACGGCTCCGAAGCTCGTCTGGGTGGCCGAGCACGAGCCCGAGGTGTTCGCGAAGACGCGCCTCGTGCTCTTGCCGAAAGACTATGTCCGTCTGAGGCTTACTGGCGCCGCCGTCTCCGAGATGTCGGACGCCGCCGGCACGCTGTGGCTCGACGTCGGCAAGCGCGCCTGGGACGACACGCTCCTCGCAGCCTGCGGCCTCGACCGCTCGCACATGCCGTCGCTCGTCGAAGGCTCTGAAATCTCGGCGAATTTGTCCGATAGCCTCGCGACCGAATGGGGGCTCGCCGGGCGACGGATCCCCGTTGCCGGTGGCGGCGGCGACAATGCGGCCTCGGCGGTGGGCATCGGCGCCGTGCGCACCGGCGAGGGCTTCCTGTCGCTCGGCACCTCCGGCGTGCTGTTTTCCGTCACCGATCGCCTGGCGGCGCTGCCGGAGCGGACGCTGCACGCCTTCTGCCATGCGCTCCCCGGCCGCTGGCACGGCATGGCGGTGGTGCTCGCCGCCGCCTCCGCGCTCTCGTGGGTGGCGGGCGTTACCGGCCACGCCGACGACATCGCCGGCCTCGTCGCCAAGGCGGAGGCGTTCGCCGCCGACCGCGGCCGCCGCGAGCACGCACCGCTGTTCCTGCCCTACCTCACCGGCGAGCGCACCCCCTACAACGACGCCAGCGCGACGGGGATGTTCCAGGGCCTCAGGGCCGAGCACGGGGCGGATGCCATGGCTTACGCGGTGCTCGAGGGCGTCGCCTTCGGCTTCGCCGACGGCCTCGACGTCTTCAATGCCGCGAGCCTTCCCCTGACGAGCTGCCTGCTCGTCGGTGGTGGCTCGCGCTCGGCCTTCTGGACGCAGATGATCGCCGACGTGCTGCAGGTGCCGCTCGACCTGCCGAGCGGTGCCGAGCTCGGCGCGGCCTTCGGCGCCGCCCGCCTCGGCATGCTCGCCGCCGGCGCCGGCAGCGAGGCGGAGATCTGCACCCGCCCGCCGATCCGCCGCACCTTCACGCCCGATGCCGGCGCGCCGGCGCTCTACCACCCCCGCCTCGCCCGCTTCCGCGCCCTCTACGCAGCGGAGAAGACGACGCGCGGGGTCACTGCAAAATAAAAGCGGCTGGCGAGCGACTGAGGGGCGACCTATGTTCTAGCACAGCATCCGAAACGATATGAGTAATCGTGAGGGTCTTTTTATATTTTCAGTTCTATTCGTCCTGATGATTATTTACTATGCTGTTGGCTCCTATTTTGAACTCGGCGGATTATTTACTTTATTGTGGATTCCGATTGGTCTCGGCGTAGCAGAAATTCTGATGTGGGCAGCCGCCAGGCGTCGTCATAAGCTTGCGTCCGGTTCCGGGGCAGAGACCGGTAACGAGCAAAGCTAGCCCGGGATCACCGAACCACGATCGCGCGGAAGTCGTTGACGTTGGTGAAGGTCGGGCCGGTGACAACGAGCCGGTCGAGGGCCTCGAACACCGTATAGGCGTCGTTGTCGGCAAGCCGCGCGAGCGCGTCGATGCCGGCGGTCTTTGCCTGCGCCAGCACGTCGGCATCGATCCAGGCGCCGGCGTTGTCCTCCGAGCCGTCGATGCCGTCGGTATCGCAGGCGATCGCCGAGACGCCCTTGAGGCCGCCGAGATGGATCGCCAGCGACAGAAGGAACTCGGCGTTGCGCCCGCCCCGGCCCTTGCCGCGGACGATCACCGTCGTCTCGCCGCCGGACAAGAGCACGCACGGCCGCTTCACCGGCTCGCCGTGCGCCGCCGCAGACTTGGCGATGCCGGCCATGACGGTGCCGACCTCCGCCGCGTTGCCCTCAATGGCGTCGCCGAGCACCAGCGGCGTCAGGCCCAACTCGCGCGCCTTCTCGGCCGCGGCGTCGAGCGCCATCTTCGGCGTTGCCAGCATGTGGACGGCGCCGGGCGCGACGTCGGCCGGCACGTTCCGCCGGATCGCATCGGCGACGTGCGGCGGCACCTCGATGCCGTAGCGGGTGAGGATCGCGAACGCCCGCTCCGTCGTTGCCGGCTCCGGGATCGACGGGCCGGAGCCGATGACGCCCGGATCGTCGCCCGGCACGTCGGAGATCAGGTAAGTGACGCGCTTCGCCTTGCCCGCCGCGGCGGCGAGCCGGCCGCCCTTGATCGCCGACAGCGCCTTGCGGACGGCGTTCATCTCGTCGATCGCCGCGCCGGACTTGAGGAGCGCCGTGGTGATCGCCCGCTTGTCGTCGAGCGAAATGCCGTCAGCCGGGAGCGACAGCAGCGCCGAGGCGCCGCCGGAGATCAGGAAGACGACGAGGTCGTCGGGACCGGCGCCGCGCGCGAGCGCGAGCATCCGGCCCGCGGCGGCGAGGCCCGCCGCGTCCGGCACCGGGTGCGCCGCCTCGACCACCTCGACGATGCGGGTCGGCACGGCGTGGCCGTAGCGGGTCACCGCGAGCCCCTCGAGTGGGCCGTCCCACGCCGCCTCGAAGGCGGCCGCCATGCGCGCGGCGCCCTTGCCGGCGGCGAGCACGACGGTGCGCCCCTTCGGCCGCGCCGGCAACAGGCCGGTGAAGCGGCCGTCCGGCAGCGAGGCGGCGAGCGCCGCGTCGAACAGCGCCCGGAGCAGCGCGCGGTCGGGGAGGTCGCTCACCGGCCGCCGCGCCTCAGTCGGCCAGCACGCGCTGGCGCTGGGTGCCGAGACCCTCGACGCCCAGCTCCATGACGTCGCCGGCCTTCAGGAACACCGGCGGCTTCATGCCGAGGCCGACGCCCGGCGGCGTGCCGGTGGCGATGACGTCGCCCGGCTCCAGCGTAAAGAACTGTGACAGGTAGGAGATGACGTGCTTGACGCCGAAATGCATCGTCCTGGTCGAGCCGTTCTGCATCGACTGGCCGTTGATGGTGCACCAGAGCTTGAGGTTCTGCGGATCGGCGACCTCGTCGCGCGTCACCATCCACGGGCCGATCGGGCCGAAAGTGTCGCAGGACTTGCCCTTCGTCCACTGGCCGGCGCGCTCGGTCTGGAAGGAGCGCTCGGACACGTCGTTGACGACGCAGTAGCCGGCGACATGGTCGAGCGCCGCGTCCTCGGTGACGTACTTCGCCTTTTTGCCGATGACGACGCCGAGCTCGACCTCCCAGTCGCCCTTCACCGCGGTACGCGGCAGCACGACGTCGTCGTTCGGACCGATGATGCAGGAGGTCGCCTTCATGAACAGCACGGGCTCGGGCGGCAGTTTCGCGCCCGTCTCGGCGGCGTGGTCGGCGTAGTTGAGGCCGATGCAGAGCAGCTTGCCGACCCTGGCGACGCACGGCCCGATGCGCGGCGAGACTTCGACCAGCGGCAGCGACGCGACGTCGATCGCGGCGATGCCGGCGAGGCCGTCCGGCGTCAACGTCGCGCCGTCGATATCGGCGACGTGGGCGGAGAGATCGCGGATGCGGCCATCGGCGTCGAGAATGCCGGGCTTCTCCTGGCCGGCCGGGCCATACCGTAGCAGTTTCATGGGGTTCCCTCGGCTTCTTTGATATTCGTACGAGACCGCGACGGGGCGTCAGGCGGGCTTGCGGTGGATGTTGAAGCCGGCCCAGGTCTGGCTCACCGGCATCAACTCGACGGCGTTGATGTTGACGTGCGGCGGCAGCGTCGCGACCCAGAACAGCGTTTCGGCGATGTCCTCGGGCTGGATCGCCTCGGCGCCCTTGTAGAGCGCGTCATAGGCGGCCTGGTTGCCGCCGGTGCGCACCAGCGTGAACTCGCTCTCGCACAGACCCGGCTCGATCGAGGTGACGCGGACGCCGGAGCCCACCACGTCGCAGCGCAGGTTGTAGGAGAAGTGCTTCACGAACGCCTTCGTGGCGCCGTAGACGTTGCCGCCGGCGTAGGGGTAGAGCGCTGCGGTCGACGAGATGTTGATGATGGCGCCCTTGCGCTCCATCAGCGTCGGCAACATCCGCTTCGTCATCGTCACCAGCGCCGTGATGTTGGTGTCGATCATCGTCTTCCAGTCGTCGAGCTTGCACTCGGGCGCCGGCGCCGTGCCGAGCGCCAGCCCGGCATTGTTGATCAACAGGTCGACGCCGCGGAACTCCGCCGGCAGGGCGTCGAGGGCGATGTTCATCGCCGCCTCGTCGCGCACGTCGAAGCTCGCGCCATAGGCCACCGACGGGCCGCCGAGCGCCGCGACCACCGTCGCCAGGCGGTCGGCGCGGCGGCCGGTGACGATTACCTTCCAGCCGTTGTCGACGAACTTGCGGGCCGTCGCCTCGCCGAATCCGGAGGTGGCGCCGGTGATGAGGGCGGTCTTTGGCATCGGGCTCTCCCGCGATGGGCTGCGCCGGAAGGCGCGAGGTGAGGTGGCGCACGGACGCCCGGTCCGCGCGGCTGCCACACATAGCCGGGGACGGCGCAGACGGCCAGCCTCTGGCTGGTGCGATCCCCCATCCCGACTGGACGGTCGCGCCACAGCGGTGCTATCGCCGCGGAGGTTCAACACGGCTGGAGGACGACATGAGCGAGATCTGGTTCCGCACGGGCGAGGCGACGGTGCTCGCCGCCGAGGGTCAGGCGACAGACGCGATGCCGGAGGTGCTGATCGGCTCGGTGAAGGGCCCGGCCGGGCACGCCTTCGCCTCGATGATGGGCCAGGCCGTCGGCCACACGCGGATGTTCGTGATCCGTGATCTCAATCAGCTCGTCCGCCCGGCGACGATGATGACCACCAAGGTGACGATCGCCGACGCGGCCTATGTCGAGCTCCTCGGCGGCGTCGTGCAGGGAGCGATCGGCGACGCGGTGCTCGACTGCGTCATCGAGGGCGTGCTGCCGAAGGGCGAGGTCGACGACATCTGTCTGATCATCATGGTCTGGCTCGACCCGCGCTGCGCCGGCGACCCGAACCTCGACAAGATCGACCTCTACCGGACGAACTACGCGGCGACGAAGCTCGCCATCGCCCGCGCCATGAAGGGCGAGCCGACCATCGACGAGCTCATCGCCAACCGCAAGACGGTGAAGCACTACGCGCTGGACGGCATCGTCGAGTACTGAGGCGCAAGTGTCGAAATCGACTGCAAACACCTGAGATCGTTCCCCTTCTCCCACCAGAAGGTGGGAGAAGGTGCCCGAAGGGCGGATGAGGGCCGCGTTGCGAAGCGACGCGGTGTTTCAACGAGCCGCGGCCTTCGGCGCCCTACGGGCGCCGCCCTCATCCGGCGCTGCGCGCCACCTTCTCCCGCTCTCGCGGGAGAAGGGAAAACGCCCGCGCACGGCATCGCTCCCTCTCACAGCCCGAGCGCGCGCACCGCGTTGCCGCCGCAGATCGCTCCGAAGTCGCGCTCCTCGAGCCACTCGACCGCGGCGACGTGGCCGACCGGGTCGGATTCGGCCATGTCGAAGGGGTAGTCGGTGCCCATCAGGATGCGGTCGGCGCCGAAGACCTCGATCAGGGTCTCGAGCTGGTGGACGGAGAACACCACCGTGTCGAAATAGACCTGCCGGAGATAGTGCGTCGGCGGTAGCGGCAGCCCGGCGCGGGCGTCCTCGCGGGCGCCCCAGGCGTGGTCGATGCGGCCGGAATAGCTCGCGAGATAGCCGCCGCCGTGGACGGCGAGGAGCTTCAGCTCCGGGAACTTCGCCAGCGTGCCGTTCATGATCAGGTTGTGGACGGCGAGCGTCGTCTCGAGCGGGTTGCCGATGACGTTGTTGAGATAGAGCTTGGTCAGCCGCTGGCCCTCGGTGAAGCCGAGGGGGTGCAGCATGACGAAGGCGCCGAGGCGCTCGGCGGCGGCGAAGAACGGCTCGAAACGGGGGTCGGACAGCTCCTCGCCGCCGACGTTGGTCAGGATCTGCACGCCCTTCAGGCCGAGCTTCATCACCGTCTCGAGTTCGGCGACGGCGAGCTCCGGCTCCTGCAAAGTGACGACGCCGAGCCCGGCGAAGCGGTCCCGGCGCTTCGCGACGAACGCGGCGACGCCCTCGTTGACCATGCGGTGCGCGGTTTCGGCGAGCGCGGCGTCGATCGTGAAATAGCACTGCGGCGGCAGCGGCGCGACGACCTGGATGTCGATGCCGGTGGCGTCCATCTCGGCGAGCCGCGCGTCGATATCGGTCATCACATGGGTGCGGTCGGCGTCCTGCCGGACGTTGATCTCGCGCGTCAGCGCGTCGGCATAGCGGGCGAGCGGGATGGTCGAGAGGTCGACATGCGGGCCGGCGAACGTCGCCGCCTCGGGCACGAGGATGTGGCAGTGCACGTCCACCGTCGTGGTCGACGGCCGACGGGCGAGCCCCAGCGTCGTGTGGGTGCGCGCCGCCGTGCGGCCGTAGCGGTTCTTCGGCTGGGACATGGCGGCAGGCTCCCTCATACGCTCGTATGGACCGCCGTCGCGACTAGCACGGGTCGGCCCCCGCCCGAAGCGCGAACCTTCGCGCCGAGGTGGTTCGGGCCACGCGGCGAGCGCCGCGCCGGCTCCCGCGTCATTCGACGACCAACACCGTGACGCCGGCCTCGGCGAGACGGGCGGCGGTGTCGGCGGGCGGAGCGGCATCGGTGATCACCATGTCGATGCTCTCGAAGCCGCAGACCCGCGCAAAGCCGCGGCGCTGGAACTTCGTCCGGTCGGCGACGACGATGACGCGGTCGACCTGCGGGATCACGGCTCTCGAGAACTCCGCCTCGCCGACATGGTAGTCGGTCAGCCCATGCACCGGGTCGATGCCGCCGATCGACAGGATGGCGGTGCGGGCGACGAACTGGCCGACGAAGGCCGCCGTCTGCGGCCCGAACACGGCGGCATCGTCGCCGCGGATCTCGCCGCCGGCGAGGAAGACGCGGGCGCCGTCGGCCTGCGACAGCACGCGGGCCACCTCCGTCGAGTTCGTCACCACCGTCAGCCGCTGGCGGCGGGCGAGCGCGCGGGCGACGAAGATCGTCGTCGAGCCGGTGTCGAGCATCACCGTATCGCCGTCCTCGATCTGGGCCGCCGCCGCGGCGGCGATGCGCTGCTTCGCCTCGACGTTGTCCTGCATGCGGCGCGACAGCGGCGGCTCGGAGGTGGAGGCCGCGACCGCGACGGCGCCGTGCAGCTTGCGGACGACGCCGGCCGCCGCCATCGGCCGCACGTCGCGCCGCACCGTCTCCTCCGAAACCGAGAGGTGTACCGCAAGCTCAGCGATACCGAGCCGCCCTAGCGTCCGCACGAGACGCAGAATCTCCGATTGGCGAGCGCTGGGCCGGCCATCCGGGTTGAGGTCGGGCGAGCGGTCCGGGGCCATGGCGGCATCCCTGCGGGTTCATTGTGGGAATTGTGGGTTTCGATGTGGGAATGAAGCTTGTCACACCGAGGGCCGGAAGGCATCCTGTTCACGGGGTTCGTGATGGCGCCAGGGGTGGCGCGGAAGAGGGGACGATGTCGCCGGTCAATCGGCGGCGGGCGCACCGGGGGGAGGCGCTCGGCCGCATTGGAGAAAGCGCCACCTGCGCGCGGGTCGGCTTCCGTCGGCTCGCGGCCGGGGTCGGCATGGTCGTCGGTCTGCTTCTGGCGGTCTGGAGCCTCTCCAGCCCACCTGCGGCCGCCTACGGCCCCGTCGGGCCGATCCGGTTCGCCGTCAACGATTGGACGGGCCAGCGGATCACCACGCGCCTGATGGGCACCATCCTCACGAAAGCGGGATACCGGGTCGAGTATGTCGATGCCAACTACATGGACCAGCTCGACGAGATCGCCTCGGGGCGGCTCGACGTGGCGATGGAGTTCTGGTCGACCGCCGGCAGGCCCGTGCTGGAAGAGGCGATCTCGGACGGCAAGGTCCGCATCCTCGGCGAGACCGGCATGATCGCCCGCGACGAGTGGTGGTACCCGGCCTACGTCGAGGAACACTGCCCCGGGCTGCCGGACTGGCGGGCCCTGAAGGCGTGCGCCGCGATCTTCGCGATCCCGGGGACGACCCCGAAGGGCCGCTATCTCGGCGGACCGGTGACCTGGGGGGGCTTCGACGAGGAGCGCGTCGCCGCCCTCGGCATCGACTTCGAGGTCGAGCACGCCGACACGGAAGCCGACCTCCACGCCACGCTGGAGGCGGCCGTGGCCGGGCGCCAGCCGGTTCTGCTGTGGGTCTACGCACCCCACTGGCTGCCGTCCCGCTACGAGGGCGAATGGGTGCGGTTTCCGGAGTTCACGGACGAGTGCTACGCCGACCGGCGCTACGACTGCGCCAAGCCGTCCGGGCCGATCTGGAAGGTCGGCGCGGCCGACCTCGAACAGCGCTGGCCGACGGCCGCCCAAGCGATCTCGGCCTTTCGCATCTCCAACGACGACATGGGCGCGCTGATTGCCCGCGTCGACGTCGACGGCTTGAGCATCGACGAGGCGATCGACGAATGGCTGTCCCGCAACGAGACGGTCTGGAAAGGCTGGCTCAGTTGATCCACGCTGGCCCTTCGATGGTCCCGCGTCCGGCCGGGACCGCCCGATGAGCGACGCGGCGGGCGCCATCGACCGCGTCGCGCGGCTCTCCTGCTGGGGCGGGCCGGTGGAGATCGTGCCGCTCGGCGGCGGCATCACCAACCGCAACTTCGTCGTCACCAACACGGTGAAGGGCCGCTTCGTCGCCCGGCTCGGCGACGACATCCCCGTACACGGCGTCATGCGCTTCAACGAGCTGTCCGCAGCGCGCGCCGCCCACGCCGCCGGGCTGTCGCCGGAGGTCGTCCACGCCGAGCCGGGCGTGCTGGTGACGCGCCACATCGACGGCGTCACCTTCGATCCCGACATGGTGCGCGCGCCGGCAAACCGCGGCCGCATTGTCGAGCTGATCCGCCGCTGCCACGCCGAGGTGCCGAAGTTCCTGCGCGGGCCGTCGCTGATCTTCTGGCCGTTCCAGGTGATCCGCGGCTATGCCGGGGCGCTTCAGGACGCGGAGAGCCGCCTCGTGCCCGCCCTGCCCCGCCTCGGCGAGATCGCCGAGCGGCTGGAGCTCGCGGTTGGGCCGGTGCGCATCGTCTTCGGCCACAACGACCTGCTGGCCGGCAACCTGATGGACGACGGCGAGCGGCTCTGGCTGATCGACTGGGATTATGCCGGCTTCGACAGCCCGCTGTTCGACCTCGCCAACCTCTCCTCCAACAACGGCTTCTCTCCGCAAGAGGACGCCTGGCTGCTCGAGGCCTATTTCGGCCACCCGCCGGACGCCGCCCTCGACCGCTCCTTCCGCGCCATGCGCTGCGCCTCGCTGCTCCGCGAGGCGCTGTGGGGCGGCGTGTCGGAGCACCACTCGACCCTCGACTTCGACTACGTCGCCTACACCGAGGACTATCTCGGCCGCTTCGAGCGCGCGTGGGCCGACTTCACCGCCACGGAGACCCGATGACCGCTCCCCTCCCGAGCCACGCCGAGATCGTCGTCATCGGCGGCGGCATTGTCGGCTGCAGCACCGCCTACCACCTCGCCAAGGCCGGCGCGAAGGACGTGGTGCTGCTGGAACGCGCCAAGCTCACCTCCGGCTCGACCTTCCACGCCGCCGGCCTCGTCGGGCAACTGCGCTCGTCGGCCAACGTCACGCGGCTCCTGAAGCACTCGGTCGAGCTCTACGACACGCTGGAAGCGGAGACCGGGCTCGCCACCGGCTGGAAGATGAACGGCGGGCTGCGGCTCGCCTGCAACCCGGAGCGGATGATCGAGATCAGGCGGCAGGCGACCACCGCCCGCTCCTTCGGCCTCGAGATGCACCTCCTCACGCCCTCGGAGGCGAAAGAACTCTGGCCGCTGATGGACGATAGCGACCTTGTCGGCGCCGCCTTCCTGCCGACCGACGGCCAGGCGAACCCCTCGGACATCACCCAGGCGCTGGCGAAGGGCGCTCGCATGCGCGGCGTGCGCATCCTCGAGGACACCGCCGTCACCGCCATCGAGGTGAAGCACGGCCGCGTCGTCGCCGTCGTTACCGACGCCGGCCGCATCGAGTGCGAGAAGGTGGTGAACTGCGCCGGCCAGTGGGCGCGCGAGGTTGGGCGGCTTGCCGGCGTCAACGTGCCGCTCTGCTCGGTCGAGCACCAGTATCTGATCACCGAGCCGTTCGGCGTGCCGGCGAACCTGCCGACGCTGCGCGACCCCGACCGGCTGATCTACTTCAAGGAGGACGTCGGCGGCCTCGTCATGGGCGGCTACGAGCCGAACCCGATCCCGTGGGCGGTCGACGGCATCCCGAAGGGCTTCCACTTCTCGCTGCTCGGCTCCAACTGGGAGCACTTCGAACAGATCACCGAGCAGGCGCTCGCCCGCTGCCCCTCCCTCGGCACCGCCGGCATCCGCCAGCTCCTCAACGGGCCGGAGAGCTTCACGCCGGACGGCAACTTCATCCTCGGCGAGGCGCCGGAGGTGCGGAACTTCTTCGTCGGCGCCGGCTTCAACGCCTTCGGCATCGCGTCTGGCGGCGGTGCCGGCTGGGCGCTCGCCGAGTGGGTGCTGACCGGCGACCCGCCGCTCGACCTCTGGCCCGTCGACATCCGCCGCTTCTCGCGCGTCCACGAGGACGACACCTGGGTGCGCAACCGCACGCTGGAGATGTACGGCAAGCACTACACCATCGTCTGGCCGTTCGAGGAATACGCCTCCGCCCGCCCTGCCCTGACCTCGCCGATCTACGAGCGGCTGAAGGCGTCCGGCGCCTGCTTCGGCTCGAAGCTCGGCTGGGAGCGGCCGAACTGGTTCGCGCCGGCGGGCGTCGAGCCGGTCGACCGCTACTCGTTCGGGCGGCAGAACTGGTTCGGCCCCGTCGGCGAGGAGCACAAGGCGGTGCGCGAGCGCGTCGGGCTGTTCGACCAGACCTCGTTCGCCAAGCTGATGGTGACCGGGCCGGACGCCGAAGCGGTGCTGTCGTGGGCGTGCGCCAACGACGTCAGCCGCGCGCCGGGCAAGCTCATCTACACGACGCTGCTCAACACCCGCGGCGGCATCGAGGCCGACCTCGTGCTCGCCCGGCTGTCGACTGAAGCCTACTACGTCGTCATCGGCACCGGCTTCCGCACCCACGACGTCGATTTGCTGAAGCGTTCGGTGCCGGACGGCGCCCGGGTGACGTTCGAGGACATCACCGAGCGCAACGGCGTGCTCGCTTTGATGGGGCCGCGGGCGCGCGACGTGCTCGCAACTGTGACCGACGCCGACGTCTCCAACGCCGCCTTCCCGTTCTACACCCACCGCGAACTGGCCATCGGTGAGGCGACGGTGCGGGCGCTGCGGCTCACCTTCGTCGGCGAGCTCGGCTACGAGTTGCACATGCCGCGCGAGCACATGGCGGCCGTCTATGACGCGCTGATGGCGGCGGGGGCGGCCCACGGCATCGCCAACGCCGGCTACCGGGCGATGGACTCGCTCCGCCTCGAGAAGGGCTACCGCGTCTGGGGCGCCGACATCTCGCCCGACCACACCCCCTATGAGGCCGGCCTCGGCTGGTCGGTGAAGCTGAAGAGCAACGTGCCCTTCCTCGGCCGCGAGGCGCTGGTGGAGCGACAGGGCCGGGCGCTGCCGAAGCGCTTCGTCGGCTTTGCCGTCGACGACCCCGCAGTGGTGCTGCTCGGGCGCGAGACGATATACCGGAACGGCGTGCCGGTCGGCTACCTGTCGAGCGGTGGCTTCGGCTACACGGTGGGCAAGAACCTCGGCTATGGCTACGTCCGCCACGCCGACGGCATCGACGACACCTGGCTCTCGACCGGCACCTACGAACTCGATGTGGCGTCGGTGCGGGTGCCGGCGACGATCGCGCTCGAGCCGTTCTACGACCCGCGCTCGGCGCGGGTGATGGCCTGAAGTTCGGACCCGTTGCTCAGACGAGCTCGCGGCCGGCCTTTTCCAGATCGTCGAGGTAACGCTGCTTCCAGGCGTGGTTGAGGTCGGTCGCCTGGCGCTGGGTGAACGACTTCAGCTCCTCGACGTCGATCGGCTCGCCGAAGAAGGCGAGCGCCCGCTGCACCTCGCCGACGGGATCGGCGCAGAGGTCCTCGTAGTACATCGTCAGCGGCTCGATGCCGTTGGCGGCGAAGTAGCGCTCCCACTTCTCGTAGCCGGTGCGCACCGAGCGCACGTGCTCGTCGAGATCGGCGAACGCGTAGACCGGCTCGCCGGCCTTCTCATAGTGGCTCATCCACTGCTGCGTCTGCACGGCGATCGAGCGGGAGATCGCCTGCAGCACGTGGTCGCGGCGCTTCAGGTAGACGTAGCGGTCGACGGGCACGAGTGAGGGCTCGAAGCCGAGGTCCTCGCGGTTGGAGAACTGGCCCCAGTGCGCCTTGATGCCGAACCAGCCGTTCGGGCTGGTGCGCATCTCCATCAGCTTGCGCATCGTCGGCGCCGGCCGCTTGGTCGCGAAGCGCTTGCGGAAGGTCTTGAAGTTGCGGCGATGGAAATATTCGAACGGGCTGCCGAGCCGCCCGGTCGAGAAGAACAGATGGCAGAGATAGTGGCTGCCGGTGCGCTGCGAGGAGGCGATCAGATAGACCTTCGGCGTGCCCTCATAGGGCGGGAAGTCGAAGCTCTCTCCGAACTGGTCGGCTTCCGACATGCACGATCCTCGTCTCGTCACGGCCACGGCTGGCCGGCCGCCGTCCGCAGTCTGGGGACGCCCTCAGCCGGCTCGGCTGTCGGCGGGGCTCCCGGCGCGGCTCTCTTGGGTCCGCGAGGGCGGGCTTGTCAACCGCGATGGTCCGCGGGGCACCGCTCCGGCGAGCCAGGCGCGCGGATCGATGGGGCCGGCAGCCCCCGCCCGGCCGAGCGCCCGGCAGAGATCGGCCACCGCATCGAGCGAGTGGACCGGGCGGAATTCGTCGACGTGCGGCAGCATCTCGCGGATGCCGCGCGCCCGCGGCTCGAAGCCCTCGAAGCGCAGAAGCGGGTTCAGCCAGATCAGCCGCCGGCAGGAGCGGTGCAGGCGGTCCATCTCGCGCGTCAGGTCCTCGTCCGAATCCCGCTCGAGCCCGTCGGTGACCAGCAGCACGATCGGCCCGCCGTGCAGGACGCGCCGCGACCAGTCGCGGTTGAAGGCGCGCAGCGCGGTGGCGATGCGGGTGCCGCCCGACCAGTCGGAGACGTGGCCCGTCAGCGCCGCCAGCGCCTCGTCCGGGTCTTTCCGGGCGAGCTGGCGGGTGACGTTCGTCAGCCGCGTGCCGAACACGAAGGTGGAGACGTGGCCGCGCGTCTCGGCGAGCGCGTGCATGAAGTGCAGGAAGATGCGGGTGTACTGGCTCATCGAGCCGGAGATGTCGATCAGCGCCACGATCGGCGGCACCGTCTCCTGCCGCCGCCGGAAGGCGAGCCGGATGGCGCCGCCGCCGCCGCGCAGCGACTGCCGCAGGGTGCGGCGCGGATCGACCATCCGGCCGCGGTTGGCCGCCACCAGCCGGCGCGTCTCGACATGGTCGAGCTCGACCACCAAGGTGCGCACGGCGGCGATGGCGGCGTTGATCTCGGCGGCCGACATCTGAGCGAAATCACGGCGTTGCAGCACTTCCTTGCCGGAAACTGTCAACGTCGCGTCAACTTCGACGCGCGGCTTCTCCTGCTGCGGCCGCTCGCGCCGCGTGGCGGCGAGCGCCTCGGCGACGCGGCGCTGGGCGGCCTTCGGCTCCTCCGCCGCCGGGCGCGGCGGCGCCACCGGCGACAGCATGGCGATCATCTTGTCGACCAGCCCGCGCGCCCGCCAGAAGGCGTGGAAGGCGGCGTCGAACACCACCTCTTGGTCGTGGCGGGTGACGAAGACCGCATTGAGCGTCCAGTAGAGGTCGTCGCGCCGCGTCACGCCGGCGACCTCGACGGCGCGGATGGCGTCGATCACCGCCGCCGGCCCGACCCGCATCCCCGCCTTGCGGAGCGCGCGGGCGAACAGCACGACATTGTCGGCGAGCCGGCCGCCGTCCAGCGCCGAGAGCGCCTCGTCCGTCACCGGGCGGCTCCGCGCACGATCCGCCTCACGCCGCGGCGCTCGCCTGCCGGCGGATCTCCTCGACGATCTGGACCGTCCGGCTGCCGCGGATGCGCGCCACGTCGTCCTGGTACTTGAGCAGCACGCCGAGGGTGTCGGAGACCACTTCGGGATCGAGCGCCGCCTGGTCGAGCTCGGCGAGCGCAGTCGCCCAGTCGATGGTCTCGGCGACGCCGGGGGCCTTGAACAGGTTGTCGTCGGCGCGCAGGCGCTGCACGAAGGCGACGATCTCGCGCGACAGCCGCTCGGCCGCACCCGGCACCTTCAGGCGGACGATGGCGAGCTCGCGGGCGGCGTCGGGGTAGTCGACCCAGTGGTAGAGGCAGCGGCGCTTCAGGGCGTCGTGGATCTCGCGGGTGCGGTTCGTGGTGATGACGACGATCGGCGGCGCGGCGGCGCGCACGGTGCCGAGCTCGGGGATCGTCACCTGCCCGTCGGCCAGCACCTCGAGCAGGAACGCCTCGAACGCCTCGTCGGCGCGGTCGAGCTCGTCGATGAGCAGCACCGGCGGCCCGGCCGCATCGGGCTCCAGCGCCTGTAGGATCGGCCGGCGGACGAGGAAGCGCTCGGAGAACACGTCGCTCGCGAGCCGTTCGCGGTCGGTCTCGCCGGCGGCCTCGGCGAGGCGGATCTCCACCATCTGCGCGGCGTAGTTCCACTCGTAGACGGCGCTCGCGACGTCGAGGCCCTCGTAGCACTGCAGGCGGATCAGTTTGCGGCCGAGGCCGTGGGCGAGAACCTTGGCGATCTCGGTCTTGCCGACGCCCGCCTCGCCTTCCAGGAACAACGGCCGGTTCATCCTGAGCGCCAGGAACAGCACGGTGGCGAGCGAGCGGTCGGCCACATAGGCCTCACCGGCGAGGAAGGCCTCGGTCTCGTCGATCGAATTCGGCAGCGTCTTCGGGGAGGTCATCGTGGGTCCGTTTCAGACGAGGTCTGCGCGGTAGATGGGCCACCGACGTCCCTTTGACTACACGCCCGCCCGACCGCGTTCAAATGTCCGACTGACGCGGCTCACGGCGCATCGACGGGAAAGGACAGCGCTCGGTCGGCCGCGGCGATCTCCTCGACCACCGGCGCCACCGAACGCCGCGCGGCGACGCGCCGGTACCAGGCGGCGAGCCGCGGATGTTCGGCGATCGGCGGGCCGGCGAGCCGCAGCGAGTAGAGGACCATCAGGAACATGGCGATGTCGGCGACGGTGAACGCCGACCCGCACAAGAAGTCGTGCCCGCCGAGCCGCCGCTCGATCTCTCCATAGTGCTCGGCGATCACCGCCTCGGCCCGCAGCGCCTCTTCACGATCGCGTGCCCGCCGCTCCGGATCGGAGGAGCGCGGGCCGGAGCGGTACATCAGCGCCCGGAGCGGCACGAGCATGATCTCGTCGGCATAGAGCTCCGTGAGCCGGCAGAGGGCCTTCTCGCGCGGTGCCGCCGGATAGAGCGGCGGCACCGGGTAGGCGTCCTCGAGGTACTCGAAGATCAGCGTCGAATCGAACAGCATCAGCCCGTCGTCCTCGAGCACCGGCACCTGGCCCTTGGGGTTGGCCGCCAGCACCTCGGGCAGCTTTGGGCGGTAGCCCTGGTCTTGCGTGAATGGCGCCATCACCCGCTCAAAGGCGAGGCCCTTCTCGGCGAGAGCGATCTCGACCTTGCGGGCGAACAGGCTGAGCGGCGCGGAATAGAGCTTCATGGCGTCTCCTCGGGCTCCGCGGTGATGCCACGCGTCGAACTGCGGGCGCCTCCAATGTCGCACGACCATAGCGATCTGCCGACGGCCGGGAAGCCGGCCAAGCCTTTCGCCTTGCGCGTGCACGCCGGACCGCCCTACGAGATCGGTCGGAGGACGGCATGATCGAGACTTCCGACGGTAACGACCGCGGCGACGGCACGCTGCTCGACGGGCTGTTCGCCACGCCGGCGATGGCGCGGCTGTTCGACGACCGCGCCCGCCTGCAGGCGATGCTCGACTTCGAGGCAGCACTCGCCCGCGCCGAGGCCACCGCCGGCGTCATCCCCCCCGAGGCCGCCGAGGCGATCACGGCGGCCTGCGACGCCGACCGCTTCGACCTCGCGGCGATCGGCCGGGCGGCCGCCGACGGCGGCAATCTGGCGATCCCGATGGTGAAGGCGCTGACGGCAGCCGTTGGCGGCGACGCCGGGCGCTACGTCCACTGGGGCGCCACCAGCCAGGACGCCATCGACTCAGGCTTCATGCTGCAGGCCCGCGGCGGGCTCGACCTGTTGCTGGCCGAGTTGGCGGCGATCGGCGACGCGCTCGACGTTCTGGCGGCCCGCCATGCCGCGACGGTGATGGCCGGCCGCACCTTCCTGCAGCACGCGCTGCCGGTGAGCTTCGGCCTGAGGGCGGCCGGCTGGCTCGCGGGCGTCACGGCAGCGCGGGCGGAGCTCACCCATGTGCGGGCAACGGCGCTCGCCGTGCAGTTCGGCGGCGCCGCCGGCACCCTCGCCTCCCTCGGCGACCGGGGACCGGCCGTCGCCGAACGGCTGGCGGTCGAGCTCGGCCTGCCGCCGGCGCCGCTGCCATGGCACGGCGACCGCTCGCGCATCGCCCGCATCGCCTGCGCCCTCGGGCTCACAGCCGGCGGGCTCGGCAAGATCGCCCTCGACGTGGCGCTGCTGATGCAGACGGAGGTCGGCGAGGCGTTCGAGCCCGCGGCCGCTGGCAAGGGCGGCTCCTCGACGATGCCGCACAAGCGCAACCCGGTCGGCGCGACGTTGGCGCTCGCGAGCGCCCGCCAGGCGCAGGCGCTGGTGCCGCTGGCGCTGCAGGCGATACTCGCCGAGCACGAGCGGGCGATCGGCGGCTGGCACACCGAGTGGGTGGCGCTGCCGCAGGCCTTCCGGCTGACGGCGGCGACCGCGGCGCACGTCCGCGTCATCGCTGAGGACCTCGAGGTCGACGCGGCGCGGATGCGGCAGAACCTCGACCGCACCCAGGGCCTCGTGCTGGCCGAGCGGGTGATGATGGCCCTCGCTCCGACACTCGGGCGGATGCCCGCCCACCACCGCATCGAGGCGGCGACGAAGCGCGCCGTCGCCGAGGGGGCAACGCTGCACGCCGTGCTCGCTGCCGACGCGGAGATCGTCGCGACGCTCGGGGCGGACGGCCTCGCCGCCCTGTTCGAGCCCGAGGGCTATCTCGGCGCGAGTGAGACCTTCATCGCGGCGGCGCGCGCCGCCTGGCGGCAGGGCGGAGCGCAGACGCGCTAGAGGGTTCCCGCCGCCCACCACAGACGACCCATCACGAGGAAGCGCACCGATGCCGACGATCACCACCGACGACGGACAGTCGATCCACTACCGCCTGGAGGGTGAGGCCGGGCGGCCGGTGCTGCTGTTCTCCAACTCGCTCGGCACCGACCTGTCGATGTGGGACGGCAACATGCCGGCGGCGCTGTCCCACTTCCAGGTGCTGCGCTACGACAGCCGCGGCCACGGCGGCTCGTCGGCGCCGGACGGCGCCTACACGATCGACCGCCTCGGCCGCGACGCGCTGGCGCTCCTGGATGCCCTGAAGATCGACAAGGTCGCCGTCTGCGGGCTGTCGAAGGGCGGCCTCGTCGCCCAGTGGCTGGCGGTCAACGCACCGGCGCGGCTGACGCGCGCGGCGATCTGCAACACCGGCGCGATGATCCCGAGCGTCGAGACGTGGAACGCCCGCATCGCCACGGTAACGGAGAAGGGTCTCGCCGCCATCGCCGACGCGGTGCTGGAACGCTGGTTCACCGCGGACTTCCGCTCAGGTCAGCCGGACGCGGTGGCGGCGTGCAAGGCGGTGATGCTGAAGGTGCCGCCGCAGGGCTACGCCGGCTGCTGCGCCGCCGTCCGCGATGCCGACCTGCGCGCCGACATCGGCCGGATCACCGTGCCGTCGATCATCGTCGTCGGCAGTGACGACCCCGCCACTCCGCCGGCGCTCGGCGAGGCGATCCACGCGGCGATACCGGGCTCGAAGCTGCTGCGGCTCGAGGCGGCGCACCTCTCCAACATTGAGCGACAGGCCGAGTTCGACGCGGCCGTCTTACCCTTCCTCGCCGGCTGAGCTAGGCGGCCGGCGCCGGCCGTGGCGGGCGACCGACGCGACCGTTCGGCGCCGTGCGGCCGCGCCACCAGGCGGCGGCGGCGACGGCGACGCCGGCGGCGAGCACCCACCAGACCGGGCGGATCGCGAAGCCGAAATCGAGGTTGGAGCGGATCACCCGCCACGGGTCGACGCCGGTCGCCACCGCATACCAGAGCGCCTCGGTGGCGACCGTCAGCACGGCTGCGGCGACGGCCAACGCCACCAGGTCGACGACGCCCGGCAGCGGCTCGCGGCCGGCCCGCCGGCGCAGCCAGACGATCAGGCGCCACCCCATCAGCCAGATGAAGATGCCCGACATCAGAGTGGGTTGTGAGACGTCGATCCTGGACTGCATGAAGAAATGCAGCAGCGCCAGCACCGCGAGGACGTAGGCAATGCGGTGCAGCCGCTGCCAGGCCGGCGCTCCCATCCGGCGGACCGCCGCGTCGGTGGAGGTGGCCGCCAGCACGGCGAGCCCGACGACGCCGACGAAGCCGATCGTCAGATAGACGCGCAGCACGATCTCGCTCGCGACCTTCACGAGATCGAACTGCTGGTCGACGACATAGAGCAGGAAGTGCGCAGCGACATAGGCGAAGGCGGCGACGCCGATCATCCGCCGCAGGATCAAAGCCCGCGGCCAGCGCAGGCTGCGCATCGCCGGCGTGACCGCGAGCGACAGCAGCAGGAAGTGCACCGCCCAGTCGCCGGTGGCATGGATCGCGTCGGTGATCGGCCGCGCCACGTCACCGCCGAGGCCGGGAAGCCCGGCGGCGGGTCCGATGGCCAGGCCACCGGCTGGCAGGCCCGAGCCGGGCGTCGGGGCATCGGCGAGCAGCAGGCTCGCCGCCGCGATCAGGCCGGGCAGCAGCAGAGCGGCGAGCGTCACCGCCTTCAGCGGGGAGAACCGCCCCGTACGGTCTCGCCAAGGCGCCTGCATGCGTCGTCCGATCGTTCCAGCCGCATCGTGCGCGTGCAGCGTCTTGGTCGGTTGCGGCAAATACGCGACCGCGTGCGGCGAGAGGCTACGGACGAACGAAATTGGGGAGCGTCGCGCGACGCTCCCCACTTCACGAAACCGTCGAAGCGACAAACCGTCGAAGCGTCGTGCTAGCGGCTCAGCAGGGCACCCACAACGGGTTGCCGTTGGCATCGAAGCGCGGACGGCCGTTCCTGTTGACCGCACGGCAATAGCCGCTCGGCGCCGTCGCCGCGCCGATCGTCGCGCCGGCGACGCCACCGATCGCCGCGCCGGCGACCGCCGCGCCCACGCCACCGCCGGTCGCCGCACCGATCACCGCACCGGTCGCAGCGCCGAGACCACCGCCGACGAGCGCCCGATCCTGCTCCACCGTATTGCACCCGGCCACCGCGAACAGGGCGAGCACCGCCGGAACCGCCAACATCTTCATCTGAAAACTCCCTCGATTTCCGGCCGACCCGGAGGCCACCGTTCCCCTAAGCCCTACCGCATTTCCGCGGACCGCGGCAATCAGGGCTGACAGTCCCGATACCTTCGGGGAGCCCGACACCCCGGTCACGAAGCCGCGAGCATGCTAGATCGGGTTGCCAACGAAATTGCGGCGGGATCGTTCCCGCGGGAGGAAAATGCACGATGCCGATTCGTCGCGCCCAGGCAGCGGACGTGGCGGCGCTGGTGGCGCTGGAGCGCCGCGCCTTCGATCCCGCCCTCTACACACCGATGTCGCCGGCCCGCTTCCGCGCCAACGTCGCGAGCCCGACCTGCGAGGCGTTCGTCTTCGTCGAGAGCGACGATGCCGGAGACCGTGCCGGCGCCGTGCTCGGCTATTCGCTCGGCCTCAGACGCAGCGGCGCCGACTGGCTGCGCTTCTACTCGCTCGCCGTCGACAAGGCGGCGAAGGGGCGCGGCATCGGCGAGGCGCTGTTCCAGCACTTCGAGGACAACGCCCGCACCCTCGGCCTGTCGACGGTGCTGCTCGAAATCCGCGAGGACAACGCCTTCCTGCGCGAACGCTACACCCGCTACGGCTACACGATCTACCGGCGCGTCGACGCCTACTATCCCGATGGCTGCGCCTGCCTGAAGATGCGGCGGCGCCTGGACGGGCCGAGCGCCGAATAGGCGCGCGCGCCGCCAATGTCGCCCGGCGCGGGGGCTGCCGAGCAGTAGTCCAGTCGGTGGCCGCACGGATGCAGGAATCACCCCGCTGCCAATAGTCTCGCCCCGCTTGGCGGGGGAAGCCTCGGCTCGCCGCGGCCGTGGCGGCGGGCGGGCGACGAGGCCTGCGGCGAGCCCGGCTCTTCTTCGGATCGCCGGCTTTCCGTCATGAAAAAACCTTCGTTCCTGCTGGAACGACTTGCAATGCGCGTGATCGCGCAACTGTTGGCGAGAAGCACTGAAGTCCCGTTGATTTGCATGACTGGATGAATTACCTGCCCGTGCGGAACGCCGGAGCCCTTCGCGACGTTCTGCCCTGCCACCGCCCGAGGGTGGCTCGCCGTCCCCAACGGAGCCTGCCGATGACGTGGCTGATCCTGGTCGACCGGCCAGCCGATCTCGCGAATGCCGACACACCGCACAAAGTCATGTCCGTGCGGGACTATCTGACCCGCCCGCGCCTGTTCGGCGAGGTCAAGCCGACCGTCATCAACCTCGCCCGCTCCTACAGCTACCAGGGCGCCGGCTACTACTCGTCGCTGCTGGCGGAAGCGCGCGGACACCGCGTCATGCCGTCCGTCGAGACGATGATCGAGCTCTCCAAGAAATCGCTCTACCGGATCGCACTGCCGGAGCTCGAGGACCGGCTGAACAAGATCATCAGGGCCCTCGACGAACCGCCGACCGGCGACTTCCGGCTGCTCATCTGCTTCGGTCGCGTCGACGATGCGCGCTTCGAGGCCTTCGGCCGCCACCTGTTCGACTGGTACCGCGCGCCGATCCTGGAGGTGAAGGTCGAGCACGGCGAGTGGCGCTCGATCAACAAGATCCGCACGCTCGCCATCCCGGAGATGAGCCCGGTCGAGCGCCGGTTCATGGTCGACGCCCTCGACCGCTATACGCAGCGCGCCTGGAAGCCGCCGAAGAAGGCGCGCACGACGGCGCGCTATTCGCTCGCCATCCTCTTCGACCCGAAGGCGCCACTGCCGCCGTCGATGCCCTATTCGCTGCGCCATCTCGCCAAGGTGGCGGCACGGATGGGTGTCGAGGTCGAGCCGATCGAGAAGACCGACCTCGACCGCCTGGCCGAGTTCGACGCGCTGTTCATCCGCGAGACGACGGCGATCGACAATCACACCTACCGCTTCGCGCGCCGTGCCGTGCAGGAGGGCATGCCGGTCATCGACGACCCGGTCTCGATGATCCGCTGCACCAACAAGGTCTATCTCGCCGAGCTGTTGTCGGCGAACGACGTGCCGACGCCGAAGACGGTGATCGTCGACAGCATCAAGCAGGCCGGGAGCCTGCCAAACGAGCTCGGCTGGCCAGTGGTGCTGAAGATCCCGGACGGCTCGTTCAGCCGCGGCGTCTTCAAGCTCGACACACCCGGGGAACTGAAGCTCCGCCTCGAGGCCCTGCTGGACGAGTCCGACCTCGTGCTCGCCCAGGAATTCGTGCCGACGAGCTTCGACTGGCGCATCGGCGTGCTCGACGGCGAGCCGCTGTTCGCCTGCCAGTACATGATGGCCAAGCAGCACTGGCAGGTGATCCACCACCACGCCAACAAGGCCCCCGACCAGGGGAAGTACAAGGCGTTCGCCCTCGACGAGGTCTCGCCGGCCGTCGTCGAGACGGCGGTGAAGGCGGCGCGCCTGATCGGCAACGGCCTCTACGGCGTCGATCTCAAGGAGACCGAGCGGGGCGTCTTCGTCATCGAGATCAATGACAACCCCAATCTCGACCGCAACTGCGAGGACCTCGTCGAGAAGGACGCGATGTGGGAGAAGCTGATCAACTGGTTCGTCAAGCGGCTCGACGCGCGCTGAGCACGGCCGCCGTGCCGGCGGCCGCAATCATCAGGCCTGGCGCTCGGGCACGCGGACGATGAGGCCTTCCAGCGCCGGCTCGACGCGGATCTGGCACGACAGCCGCGAGGTCGGCTGCACATCGTAGGCGAAGTCCAGCATGTCCTCTTCCATCGGCGACGGAGCGCCGGTGGCCGCCACCCAGGCGGGGTCGACATAGACGTGACAGGTGGCGCACGCCAAAGCACCGCCACATTCGGCGTCGATGCCGGGCACGGAATTGCGGATGGCGTTCTCCATGACGGTCGAGCCGGTCTCGGCGTTGACCGGATGGCTGACGCCGTCGTGGGTGATGTAGGTGATCTTCGGCATGCCGGGCCTTCGATGGGAGGCGGTTCGCCACGGGAGCGGAGAGTGCTCGGGATGTGCAGGGATTGGGAATAGCGGTTCGAACGGGCGCGTCAAGCGCACGAAGCGCGCAGGCGATGCGGCGCTCTCGCCCACCCGGAGGCCAACCGCCGAGGCCCGCGTTAACCCTGCCTGTCATCCGGGGGAGATGCGAGTTTCGGAAATCCTAACGATTCATTACCATCGGACCCACGCTGCCTGTCCCTACGGCGGCTTCGGGTCGCGGTATTCGACGTCGCTGGTGGGCGTGCGGAACCGCGGTTCCGAGAGACAGTGTTCGGAAGATCGCCTCTCAATCGGGATGCGATCGGCGGCCGAACGGTAGCGAGTACGGCGCGAGGCGACATACGGTCATGGCCATCCAGAACCAGCACGCCAAGGATCCGGCGGAAGCGGCGCTTTCCGCCGTCGAAGAGGCGTTGAAGCTCGATTTCGGCCCGGAGCCGGCCCCCGCGAGCTCGGAAGAGCTGCATGCCGAGGCGCTCGCCCAGGCCCTGTCGGCCGAACCGGTCACCACGCCCGCCGAGAACACCGTTGCGGAGGCGCCGTCGGCCCCTGCGGAAGCGCCGCTCGCCGTTCCCCCCGCTGCCGAGAGCCGCCGCAACCTGACACCGCCACGGGCCGCGGCCAACGACGACCGCCGCGTCGCCACCACCTTCGTGCGCGAGCGACCGTCCGCCACCCCCACCTGGATCGCCGCCCTGCTGTCGGTGCTGTGGCTCGGACTCTGCGCCTATGCCGCCCAGTCCACCTTCGCACCGCTGCTGGCGCCGCCCGTCGACCTGCCGGCTCTGCTCGGCCGTCCGGAGACGGTGTTCCTGCTCGGCGCCGCCTTGCTGCCGGTCGTCCTCGCCTTCGTGCTCGCCGGCTTCGCCCGCCGCGGCCAGGAGATGCGCCTCGCCGCCGCCGCCATGGTCGAAGCGGCCGGCCGCCTCGACGAACCCCAGAGCGTCAGCACCGAAGCGGTCGTCGCCGCCGGCCAGACGGTGCGCCGCGAGCTCGCCGCCATGGGCGATGGCATCGAGCGCGTGCTCGCCCGCGCGAGCGAGCTCGAGGTGATGATCCACAACGAGGTCTCGGCCCTCGAGCGCTCGTTCGGCGACAATGAGCTGAAGGTTCGCGGCCTGCTTTCGGAGCTCGTCAACGAGCGCGAGGCCGTCACCAACAACGCCGAGCGCCTGCGCGCCGCCATCTCCGGCGCCCACCGGGCGCTCGCCGACGACCTGAAGTCGACCAGCGAGCGCCTCACCGTCGACATCGACGCGGCGGCGGCGCGCTTCACCACGATGGTGGACGAGCGCGCCACCAAGATCGCCTTCTCGATGACCTCGGCCAGCGACAACCTCAACGACACCCTCACCAGCCGCGGCGAGGACTTCGTCGAGCGCATCCGCTCCGAGGCGCGCAGCGTCAGCGAAGGCATCGACAAGGCAGGCGGCGACGTCGCAGGCCTCATCGGCCGTCAGGGCGCCGAGTTGGCCGAACGCCTCACCACCGCCTCGACGGTGGTCAGCGATCAGCTCCGCGCCATTGGCAACGAGGTCGACAGTTCCATTGAGCGGACCGGCAAGAGCGTCGTCGAGACGCTCGTGGTGCGCGCCAACGAGGTGGCCGAGCGTCTCGCGACGACCGGCGACAGCGTCATCCAGACCGTCGAGACCCGCATCGACACCATCGGCGAGACGCTGGGCGAAACCACCGACCGCCTGATCGCCAGCGTCACCGGCCGTTCCGACCAGATCCTGACGACGCTCGACACCCGCCTCGTCGAGATCGACAGCTCGCTCACCGAGACGAGCGCGCGCATCGTCGGCGCCATCGACGAGCGCCTCTCGGCCCTCGACCGCACCTTCAACGACACCGGCGAGCGCGTCACGGCGACGATGGCCTCGGCGGGTGCCGCCGTCACCGGCGAGCTCACCGCCCGCGTCGGCGAGCTGCAGGCTGGCTTCACCGAGACCGGCGAACGGCTGGTCGACGACCTGCAGGGCCGCATCATCAGTCTTGAGGGGGCGATCACCTCCGCCGGCGTCAGCGTCGCGGCGACGCTGTCCGACCGTGTCGGCGAGCTGCAGCGCACCATCGACGATGCCGGCAGCACCCTCACCGGCACCCTCGTGGCGCAGACGAACGGGCTCGAGGCGAAGATCGCCTCCACCACCGAGGTCGTCGCCATCTCGCTCGGCGAGCGCATCGCCGGCCTCGAGGCCGTCATCGACCGGGCGAGCACCGAGGCGGCGGACATGCTCGCCGGGCGCGTCGGCGCGCTGGAGACCTCGATCACCACCGTCACCCACTCGCTCACCGACACCATCGGCGACCGCGTCACCTCGCTCGAGACCGCCATCACCTCGGCGGGCTCGATCGTCAACGACACGCTGACGGTCCGGGCGGCCGAGTTCGAAGAGGCGATCACCACCGTCTCCGGCAGTGTCACCGCCTCGCTCGCCGAGCGCGTCACCGGGCTCGAGGCCTCGATCCTGTCGGCCGGCAACCGCGTCACCGACGCGCTGTCGGCGCGCGCCGCCGACGTCGAGGTGTCGTTGTCGGCGACCGGCGAGGCCGTCGTCGGCAGCATGGAGAACCGCGTCGAAGCGCTGGAAAGCTCCATCCGCGCGGCCGGTGCCGCCGTCACCGACGGGCTCACCGCCCGGGTCGGCGAGATCGAAGCGACGATCACCACCACCTGCGACGTCGTCGTCTCCACCCTCGACGGCCGCGTCGGCAGCCTCGAATCCGCCATCCGCGATGCCGGAGCAGCGGTCACCGACAGCCTCACCGACCGCGTCGCCGCCATGGAAACGACGATGGCAGAGGCGAGCCGCGCCGTCGTCGGCGTCCTCGACGAGCGCGTCGGTGGCCTGGAAAGCTCGATCCGCAGCGCCGGCGCCTTCGTCACCGACACCCTCACCGTGCGCGTCGCCGAGATCGAATCCTCGCTCACCAACACCAGCGACACCGTCGTCTCGACGCTGGAGACGCGCGTCGGCAGCCTCGAAAACGCCATCAGCACCGCCGGGTCCGGCGTCACCGACGCGCTCACCGCGCGCGTCGCCGACATCGAAACCTCGATCACCACCGCCGGTCAGGCGGTCGTCGCCGTGCTCGACGACCGCATCGGCGGCCTGGAGGCTGCCATCACCGGCACCGGCGACCGCGTCACCCGGACGCTGTCCTCGCAGGTGATCTCGCTCGAAGACGCCATCGACGTCGCCGGCAACCGCCTGACGGAGACGCTGACCGCCCGCGTCGGCAGCCTCGAGAGCAGCCTCGCCGAGACCGGCCGTTCTGTGACGGACTTGCTCTCCGGCACCGTCACCGGCCTGACCGACACCCTCGCCCAGTCCAGCGCCACGGTGACCGAGGCACTCGCGAGCCGCGTCGCCACGCTAGAAGGCTCCATCGGCGAGAGCACCGACCGCGTCACCGCCGCCCTCGGTGACCGGGTCGCCGGCTTCGAGACGGCGATCGACACCGCCGGCTCCACGGTCTCGACGCTGGTCCGCGAGCGCATCGCCGAGATCGAGGCGCTGATCATCGAGGTCGGCCGCTCGACCACCGAGGTGACGACGCGCCAGCTCGGCGACGTGCGCGAAAGCGTCGACGCCCTGCAGCGCACGCTCGACGAGACCGGCACGCGCGTCACCGCGACCGTGCTCGCCCGCACCACCGACGTCCGCGACACCCTCACCGACGCCATGCGCTCGCTCGACGATGCCGTCATGGCGCAGTCGGTGCGCACCTCCGAGGCGATGGCCTCGCGCGGCGACGAGATGGTCATCGCCATCACCACCCAGGTCGACCGCATCTCCGACGTGCTAAAGGGCACGGGCGATTCCATCTCGCTCGACCTGCAGCTGCGCGCCGATGCGCTGTCGAGCCGTCTGGAAGAGACGACCGACCGGCTCGGCACGATCGTCGGCGCCAACGGCACCGAGGTCGCCGGCCGCATCGAACAGGCGAGCCACCGCATCGAAGACGCGATGGTGAGCCGCGCCCAGGCCCTCGAAGACGCCCTGCGCGATCGCGAGCTCTCGCTCGCCGCCGTGCTCGAAAGCCGCAGCACCTACTTCCGCTCCTCGATCGACGAGGCGGTGGAGGGCATCAGCAATACCCTGTCCAGCCAGACCGCCGACGTCGCGCACGTCTTCGGCACGGCCGGCGCCGAGGTGGCGCGCCTGATCGGCGAGCGCAGCCACCGCGCCACCGAGGACATCACCTCGGCCGCCACTGCGGCTGCGGAGACGCTCGCCTCCCACTCCGGCGAGGTCGGCGATCGCATCTCCCGCGACGTCGAGACGCTGCGCGAGCTCATCACCGTGCGCGCCGAGGGCCTCACCGCCACGCTCGGCATGCGCACCGAGGAGCTCGACCGCATCCTCTCCGACCGGCTCGTCATTCTCGAGCAGACCTTGTCGGAGCGCACCCAGGCGATCGGCCGGCCGATCGAGCAGTTCTCGACGGAGATCGCCCAGCTCGTCGACAGCCGCATCGACACCATCAATCGCACCGTCGACGAGGGCGTGGGTCGCCTCGACGGCATCCTCGGCGCCCGCACGGCGTCGCTCGAGACCGCCTTCTCCGACCGCACGCAGGCGCTCGACAGCGCCATCACCGAGCGCTCCGAGGCCTTCGAGGCCGCCATCGAGGCGCGCACCGAGACCCTCGCCTCCCGCATGTCGTCGGCCAGCGACACCGTCGTTTCGATCATCGAGACGCGGACGCGCCGGGTCGAGGACGCGCTCGACAGCCGCGCCCGCGAGCTCAGCGAGACGCTGCTCGCCCGCACCCGCGACTTCGTGCAGGCCGTCGCCTCCGGCCACACCGACCTCGAGACGACGCTCACCTCCACCTTCGAGCGCGTCAACGCCACGCTGGCCGGCCATGCCGAGACGATCAGCGGGACCTTCGGCGAGCGCGTCGAGCGCATCCGCGAGATCCTCGCCGAAGAGCTCGCCACCACCGCCGAGACCGTCGAGGCGCGCGCCGTGGCGCTGGAAAGCACGCTGCGCAGCCGGACCGAGGCGATCATCGCCGCCCTGTCGGAGGGGACCGACCGCACCGAAGCGTCGGTCACCCATGTGCTCGGCACCATCGGCCACGAGACCGACCGCACGCGGGCGGCCCTCGAAGGCACGCTGAACGCGATGACGGAATCGCTGACGACACGCGCCGACGAGACGCGGCGCACCCTCGTCGCCACTGCCGGCGAGATCGTCCAGGCGCTCTTGGTCGAATCCGACCGCGCCCGTCGCACCCTCTCCGACGAGGCCCGCACCGTCGTCGACACGATGGCCGCGCAGAGCGAGCGCCTACGCAGCGCCGTCGGCGAGGAGGCCCGCAGCGCAGCCGATCTCCTGACAAATACCAGCGAGCGGACCCGCGCCGCCCTGACCAGCGACAGCCACGCCGCCGCCAGCCACCTCGTCAGCGAGAGCGAGCGCGTGCGCGGCGCCGTCATCGGGGAACTGCGCGCCGCCACCGAGTTGCTGTCGATCGAGGGCGAACGGGTTCGCACCACCGTCGGCGACGACATCCGCGCCGCCGCCGACATCCTGGCGGCGGAGAGCGACCGTGTCCGCGCCACCGTCACCGACGACGTGCGGGCCGCCGCCGACCTGCTCGGCGCCGAAGCCGATCGCCTGCGCAGCAGCGTCACCGAAGAGGTCGGCGCGGCCGCCGCCCTGCTTGCGACCGAAGGCGACCGGCTGCGCGTCCTCGTCGGCGAGGAGGCCCGCACCGCCGCCACCATCCTGGCTGTCGAGAGCGAGCGCGTCCGCACGACGGTCACCAACGACATGCAGACGGCCGCCCTCGTGCTGGTGGCCGAGAGCGAGCGCGTTCGCTCCAACATCACGGATGGCGCCCAGTTGGCGGCCGACGTGCTGGCGACGCGGAGCCACCACGTCCGCATGGCCGTCACCGGCGATGCCGAGGCTGCGGCCGAGGCGATCGGCGGGCAGGTCGAGCGGATGCGCACGGCCCTGCAGGACGGATCGCGCGAGGCGGTCGACTTGCTGGCGGCGGAAACCGCCCGGGTCCATGCCGCCGTCAGCGGCGAAGCCGAGGCCGTGGCCCAGGCGATCGGCGGGCAGGTCGAGAGGATGCGCGTGACCCTGCAGCAGGGTTCGCGCGAGGCCGTCGACAGGCTGGCGGCGGAGAGCCGCCGGGTTCATGCCGTCGTCAGCGGCGACGCCGAGGCTGCGGCCGAGGTGATCGGCGGGCAGGTCGAGCGGATGCGTGCCGCCCTGCAGGAGGGCTCGCGCGAGGCCGTCTATATGCTGGCGGCGGAGAGCGAGCGGGCGCGAGCGGCGGTCACCGACGACGCCCAGGCAGCGGCCGAAGTCATCGGCGGGCAGGTCGAGCGGATGCGCGTGACCCTGCAGGACGGATCGCGCGAGGCGGTCGACTTGCTGGCGGCGGAGACCAGTCGGGTTCATGCCGTCGTCACCGCCGAAGCCGAGGCTGCGGCCGAGATGATCGGCGGGCAGGTCGAGCGGATGCGTGCCGCCCTGCAGGACGGATCGCGCGAGGCGGTCGACTTGCTGGCGGCTGAGACCAGTCGGGTTCATGCCGTCGTCTCCGGCGAAGCCGAGG
>JAESGX010000078.1_pt1 | contig 157626 bp, 154 predicted proteins | sample 9269801 | NCBI WGS metagenome assembly JAESGX01 (sample SAMN16773122, study PRJNA677054) | algae metagenome | isolation source: Pleurocapsa minor GSE-CHR-MK-17-07R and co-occurring heterotrophs from wet... | place: USA: Lower Calf Creek Falls, Grand Staircase Escalante National Monument, UT ... | reverse complement strand
GCGCCTCCAGCGCCACCTTCGCCTTGAATTCCGCAGAATACCTCGTCCGCTTGCCCGTCATCCGGGTCCGTCCTTCTCGCAGGCGAACCGAGCTTAACCGCCTGTCCGAACATCGGGGACCACCTCACTGGCCTGCCCGCCTGGGCCGCCAGCGAAACCGCCACCCGACTGGTCGTGGCCGACCACGTCGCACCATCCGTGACCGTCCTGGCCGAGGACGGCGCGGCGCTGCTGCGCCTGGACACCGGCGAACCCGTCCGCCTGCATCACGGCGCCCATCACGGCCAGGTCGCGCTGCGCGCACCCAATGCCGGGCGGGTGCGCTTCCTCGAATCCGGCCTGCACAGCGAAGGGCATGGCGACTACGCCGACATCACCATCGCGGCCCCCGCCCTGCTGGACGCAACGATCACCGGCGCGCGGCCCTTCCACATCATCGGCGGCGATGGTCGCGTCGCGATCTTCTTCGACGGCGATGGCAGCGTCGCCATCCTGCGCGCCGGCGCAGAATCCGAACCGCCCGCCATCCTCCGCACCAGCCACGCGCACCACGGCGCCGCCGTGCCTTATGCCGGCCCCACCGCGCCGATGGTGGCCTTCAGCGACGTGACGGCGGCCGGCGAACGCCCCTCCATCGTCACGCTCCGCAACGACCAGGGCGAGGTGGTCGCGCGCCGCGACGACTGCCCGCGCCTGCATGGCGAATCCCGCACCGGCCCGCTGATCGCCTTCGGCTGCGCCGATGGCGTGCTGCTGCTCGACACGCGCAGCGGCGCGTTCAGCAAGATCCCGAACCCCGCCGGCGCAGGCGAACGCATGGTCCGCAACCTCGAAGGCGGGCAGGATTGGCGCCTGCTACTCGGCGATTTCGGGCCGGAAGCGATGGTGGTGGTCGATCCCGGCGCCAACACCCTGCGCGTCATCGTGCTGCCGGCGCGCCGACTGCATTTCGCGCTCGATGCCGAACGGTCCGATACCGGCTACGCCATCACCGAGGACGGCATGCTGCACGCGTTCAGCACGCTCGACGGCACGCCGCGCGCCCGCGCCCAGGCGACCGGGCGCTACAGCCTGGCGGGCGGTTCCGCCGTGGCGCGGCCGCGGCTGTCGGCGGGCGGCGGAATCGTCGCCGTGACCGACCCGGCGGCCGGCCGCGTCGTGGTCTTCGATGCGCGCAGCCTGGAACAACGCCGCGTGCTCGACCTCGGCGGCGCGCCCTTCGACATCCGCGTGGTGTCGGTCACCGGCGAACGCCATTGAAGCATCGGCGGGCACGGCATCGCGGCCGTGCCCGCCGGCTAATCAGGCATCCATCTTCAACGCGGCGATGAAGGCGCTCTGCGGGATCTCGACCTTGCCGAATTGCCGCATGCGCTTCTTGCCTTCCTTCTGCTTCTCCAGAAGCTTGCGCTTGCGCGAGATGTCGCCGCCATAGCACTTGGCGGTCACGTCCTTCGACAGCGCGCTGATCGTCTCGCGCGCAATCACCCGCCCGCCGATCGCCGCCTGGATCGGGATCTTGAACAGCTGGCGCGGGATCAGGTCCTTCAGCTTCTCGCAGATCGAACGCCCGCGACGATCCGCCTGGCTGCGATGCGCCATGAAGCACAGCGCGTCCACCGGCTCGGCATTGACCAGGATGGAGATCTTCACCAGGTCGCCGGCCTCGTAGCCCTCCATGGCATAGTCGAAGCTGGCATAGCCGCGGCTGATCGACTTCAGCCGGTCGTAGAAGTCGAACACCACCTCGTTCAGCGGCAGCATGTACACGGCCATGGCACGGCTGCCGACATAGGTGAGTTCCACCTGCCGGCCACGCCGCTCATTGCACAGCGTCAGCACCGGACCGAGGTATTCGTCCGGCACCATGATGGTCGCCTTGATCCAGGGCTCCTGGATTTCGGCGATCAGGCTGGGGTCCGGCATGTCGGCCGGGTTGTGCAGGTCGATCTCCTCGCCATTCGTCTTCTTCAGCTTGTAGACGACGGACGGCGCTGTCGCGATCAGGTCGAGGTCGAATTCGCGCGACAGCCTCTCCTGCACGATCTCCAGGTGCAGCAGCCCCAGGAAGCCGCAGCGATACCCCAGGCCGAGCGCAGCGGAGGTCTCCATCTCGTAGTGGAAGCTGCTGTCGTTGAGCCGCAGCTTGCCCACGCTCTCGCGCAGCTTCTCGAAGTCATCGGCATCGACCGGGTACAGCCCGCACCACACCACCGGGATGGACGGCTTGAAGCCGGGCAGCGCATCGCTCGCCGGGTTGCGGTCATCCGTGATGGTGTCGCCGACATTGGTATCGGCCACCGTCTTGATCGCCGCCGTGACGAAGCCCATCTCGCCCGGCCCGAGGCTTTCGGCCGCGATCATCTTCGGCGTGAAGATGCCGACCTGCTCCACGGTATGCACGGCGCCGTTCGACATCATGCGGATGCGCTGGCCCTTGCGCAGGTGCCCGTCGCGCACCCGCACCAGCACCACGACACCCAGATAGGCGTCGTACCAGCTGTCCACCAGCAGGGCCGTCAGCGTCTTGCCGGCATCCCCCTTGGGCGGCGGCAGGCGGGTCACGATGGCCTCCAGCACGCCCTCGATGTTCAACCCGGTCTTGGCGCTGATCATCACCGCGTCGGAGGCATCCAGGCCGATCACATCCTCGATCTGCTGCTTCACCCGGTCGGGTTCCGCCGCGGGCAGGTCGATCTTGTTCAGCACGGGCACGATCTCATGCCCCGCATCCAGCGCCTGGTAGACATTGGCCAGCGTCTGCGCCTCGACCCCCTGGGAGGCATCGACCACCAGCAGCGACCCTTCGCAGGCGGCGAGCGACCGGCTCACCTCATACGCGAAGTCCACATGCCCTGGCGTATCCATCAGGTTCAGGACATAGGTCTTGCCGTCCTGCGCCGTATAGTTGATGCGGACGGTCTGGGCCTTGATGGTGATGCCGCGCTCGCGCTCGATATCCATGCTGTCGAGCAGCTGTTCCTTCATGTCGCGCGCGGCCACGGTGCCGGTCTGCTGGATCAGGCGGTCGGCGAGCGTCGATTTCCCATGGTCGATATGGGCAATGATCGAGAAATTGCGGATGCGGTCGAGCGGGGTGTCGGTCATGGGAATCCGGAGACGGGACGATGCCGGGGGCAGGCCCCGTGGTCTGCCCCGGGACATAGGGCAGACCGGGCGCATGTCAAAGCGTCTTGGCGCCCTGGCGCTGGTCCTGGCGCTGCTGGGCTGCGCCGACACGGACCGCGGCATCAACCCCCCGCTGGCCGCCGGCGCCCGCAACGCCGGCTATGGGCTGGAGGACGTCAACGCCGCCGGCGGGCGGGCCGACCTGCTGATCTTCGTGGCCTTCTCGGGCGGCGGGAAGCGCTCGGCCGCCTTCGGCCACGGCGCGCTGCGCGGCATGCGGGACGTCCCGGTCAGCCGCGGCGGCGTGTCCTCGACCCTGCTCGAGGAAGTCGACCAGGTCGCCGGCGTCTCCGGCGGCAGCTTCACCGCCACACACTACGCCCTGTACGGCGCCCGGTCGTTCGAGACCTTTCCGGCCGAATTCCTGTATCGCGACATCGCCGCCTATGTTTGGGGCACCTACCTGCTGCCCTGGCAATGGGGCTGGCTGGTGGACCCCGCCGTCGGCACCAACGACCGCATGGCGGAGGTCTATGACGCCCTGATGTTCCGCGGCGCCACCTTCCGCGACCTGCAGGCGCGCAGCCGCCCGCGCCTGTCGATCAACGCCACCGACCTCGCGACCGGATCGCCCTTCCCCTTCCTGCCGCATGCCTTCGACGTGATCTGTTCGGACCTGTCGCGGTTCTCCCTGGCGCGCGCCGTCGCGGCCTCGAACGGCTTCCCGCTGCTGTTCACGCCGATCACGCTCGCCAACCACCGCGGGCCGGATTGCGCGGCGCCGCTGCCCACCAACCTCGCGACCATGCCGATGCTGGCCGAATTCAACCGCCGCCGCGTGATCGAAGTGGTCGCCCGCATGGCCGACCGCGAGCGCACGCCCTGGCTGCACCTGCTCGATGGCGGCATCTCCGACAATCTGGCGCTGCGCGTGACGGTGAACTTCGCGCTGCTGGGCGGCGTCGATGAACCGCGCTTCGCCGCCGCCATGCTGCCGGTGCGCCGGATGCTGATGATCAGCGTGGACGGCCAATCCGCCACCGACCCGGCCTTGTCCCGCCAGCGCATGGTCAACGGGGTGATACAGATTCTCGACGCCGTCTCGGGCGGGCAGATCGACAACTACAACCTGGAAACCCTGGCGGTCACCGCGGTCGAGGTCGAACGCATGGTCGAACGCCAGCGCGCCAATCGCTGCGCCCATGCGCCGGTCATCGACGGCCACCGCTGCGACGATGTCGGCGGGCGCCTTGTGCATCTCTCGCTGGCCGATGTGCGCGACCCGGCGCTGCGCGACCGCCTGCGCCGCGTGCCCACCGGCCTGACCCTGCCGCGCGAGGATGTCGACGCGCTGATCGCCGCCGGGGAAGGCGTCATCCGCGACAGCCGCGCGTTGGCGGACTTCCTCGCCGAACCGCCGGCGGGGCGGGTGGCCTCGCGCCCTATTCGATCCGCGCCCCGCTGACCTCGACCATCTCGCGCCAGCGCGGCGCGTCGGCGGCGATTCGGGCCACGGTCTCGGCCGGCGTGTCGATCGGCGGCAGCACCAGGCCCGCGGTCGCGAGCCTCCCGGCAAGACCGGGCGCGCCCGCGGCGCTGCGGATGCTGTCGGCGATCTGCTGCGCCAGCGCATCCGGCAGAGCGCCCGGCCCGGCCAGTGCATTCCACGATTGCAGGTCGAGATCCCCGATATTCAGATCCGCGAATTCCCCCAGCCCCGGCACGTCGGGCATCAGCGGGCTGCGCTCCCGGCTGCCCACCGCCATGGGCACCAGGCGGCCAGCCGCGATGTGGGGCATCAGTGCCGGCATGAAGTCGAACACCATGTCGATCTGGCCGGACAGCAGGTCGTTCAGCGCCGGCGCCCCGCCGCGATAGGGCACGTGCAGGATATCGGCGCCGCTCCGCTTGGCGATGGTCGCGATCAACAGGTGCGCCGGCCCGCCATTGCTGGCCGACCCCTTCGTCAACTGGTTCCCCGGCTGCTTCGCCCAGGTCAGCAGGGCGCGGAAATCGGTCCAGCCGCGCTGCCGGGCGCGCTCGGCGGTCACGCAGCACAGCACGGTCGATGTCACCAGCCGGGTGATGGGCTTCAGCTCCCGCGCCGGGTCATAGGGCGGGCGCGCCATCATCAGCGGCAGGGCGGTGAAGAAGGACACGTTCAGCACGCCAAGCGTGCTGCCATCCGGCGGCCCCTGCACCACCTGCTGCACGCCGAGGATGCCATTCGCCCCGCCGCGATTGTCGATCACCACCGCCTGGCCGGTGCGCGACGTCACCGCATCGGCCCAGATGCGCGCGATGGCATCCGCCGCACCACCCGGCGGGAAGGGCACCACCCAGCGCATCGGCCGCCCGCCTGGCAGGATCTGCGCGATCCCAGGGCGCGGCAGCGCGGGCAGCAGCGTGGCGGCGGCGAGCAGCGTTCGGCGCGTTGTCATAGGGCGGGTCTCCGGCGTTGACGCCAACGCTCCGGTCTGCGGCGGTCACTGTCAATGCGCCGGTCCGCGGGCGCATCACTGTTGGTCGCATTTCCGCCGGCGCGATGCAGGCGCTAACGTCGCGGCACCTCAATCCGGGACCACCGCCATCATGCCCAAGCGCGCCATCGCCTCCGACAAGGTGTTCAAGCCCTCCCTGCCCTTCGCGCAGGCCACAGTCGCCGGCGGCTTCATGTTCGTGTGTTCCACCGGGCGCGACCGCGAGGGCCGCTTCGCCATCGGCGACGTGCGCGCACAAACGCAGCAGACGCTCGACAACATCCGCGCGCTGATCGAGGAAGCCGGCGGCACCATGAAGGACGTGGTGAAGTGCACGGTCTACGTGACCGACCGCGCCAACTGGGCACCGATGAACGAGGTGTATTTCGCGAATTTCGCCGAGGACCCGCCGCACCGCGTCTCCTGCATCGTGACCGGCCTGGGCTCGCCCGACTGCCTGGTCGAGATCGACGCGACCGCCTATCTCGGCCCCGACGCCTGATCCAGCATCGGCGCCAGCCGCCACATGGCGATGGCGCCGACAAACGGCCCGATGCCCAGCAGCGCAAACGCCGCGCCCACGCCCAGCGCGCCCATCACCCACGGCAGCACGCCGATCATCGCCGCCGTCAGCAGGAAGCCCATCGAGGTCTGCACCGTCAGCATCGTGCCGACATAATCGGGTGGCGAAAGCCCCACCACGCAGGCCGAGAACTGCGCGGAATCCGCCACCACCGCGAAGCCCCAGACGAAGGCCAGGACCAACGCCAGCGCCGGCCAGGCGGACACCGGCCCGATCAGCAGCGCACAGCCGCCCGAGACCACCATGCACAGCGCGGCAACCCGCGCGCGGTTCCACCGATCCGCCAGCAGCCCCGCCAGCACGCAGCCCGCAGCACCCGCGGCCACCACCCCGAACACCCAGCCGCCCACATCCGGGGAGCCGAGAACCCCGGCCAGGAACACCCCGATCCAGGCCCACATGGCATAGAGCTCCCACATGTGGCCGAGGTAGCCGATATTCGCCAACCGCAGCCCGCGATGGCGGAACGCCTCCAGCATCTGCGCCGGGCGGAAGGGCGGCCGCGCGCCCAGCAGCGGCCCGGCCCGGAACGGCAGCACCAACAGCCCGCCCAGCAACGCCAGCACCCCCGCCCCCGCATAGGCCGCGCGCCAGTCGAACGACCCGGTCAGCCCCGGCAACAGATGCGGCAAGGCCGAGCCCAGCGTGACGGCGCCCACCACGACGCCGATCAGCAGCCCGAGGTCCCCCTTCGCCCAGGACGCCGCCAGCTTCATCCCGACGGGATAGACGCCCGCCATCGCGGCACCCGCCACGAAGCGCAGCGCCAGCGCCGCCCCGCCCGCCGGCGCCACCAGCACCTGCGCCAACGTCGCCGCGCCAGCGATCACCGCGCAGCCGAGGAACAGCCGGCGCGCATCCGCGCGATCCGCCAGCGACAGCGCCGCACTGACCAGCGTGCCGACCACGAAGCCCAGCTGCACGCAGGCCGTGAGCCAGGCCGCGCGCCCCGGCGTCACCAGCCCCTGCGCGATCAAGGACGGCACCGCCACCGTCCCCGCGAACCACACCGACAGCACCAGCACGATCGACACGGCCAGCAGCGCCATGTTGCGGCGCTTGCTGTCCGCGGCGGCGGTCATGCCCGCAGCGTCGCGCCCGTCGCCTTGGTCACGGCGGCGACGATGCGCTCCGCCACGGCCTCGATCTGCGCGTCGGTCAGCGTCGCCTCGCGCGGCTGGATCGTCACCTGGATGGCCAGCGACTTCGACCCCTCCGGCACACCCTTGCCGCGATAGACGTCGAACAGCGCGACATCCGTCACCAGCACCTTGTCCGCGCCACGCGCCGCGCGCAGCAGCGCATCGGCGGCAACGCCATCCGGCACGATGAAGGCGAAGTCTCGCCGCAGCGGCTGGAAGGCCGGCAGGTCGGGCGCGCCCTTCTTGCGGCGCCTGGGTTCCGGCACGGCATCGAGAAAGACCTCGAACGCCACCGCCGGGCCGGGCAGGTCCAGCGCGGCCAGCACGCTCGGATGCACCTCCCCGAAGGTGGCGAGCACGATCTTCGGCCCCTGCCGCACCACGCCCGAACGCCCCGGGTGGTAGAAGCCCGGCGCATCGGCGGTGACCTGCAAGGCCGCCATCGGCACGCCCAGCGCACCCAGCACCGCCAGCGCATCGCCCTTCGCGTCCATCGCATCGACGCCGCGCGAGGACTCCGCCCAATGCCGCGCCGTCGCGCCATGGCGCACGCCGGCGGCGACGGCAGCCTGCCCGTCCGGCGTGACATCGCGATACGCCGCGCCCAGTTCGTGCAGCGCCACGTCGCCAAACCCGCGCGCCGCATTGCGCTGCGCCGCCAGCAGCAGCGAGGCGACCGGTGTGGGCCGCATCTGGTCGAGGTCAGCCGCGATGGGGTTCACGAGCCGCAGCGCATCAGGCGTGGCGCCGAACAGCGCGGCCGTCTTCGCTTCCATGAAGGCAAAGGTCACGGCTTCCTGCATCCCGCGCGCCGCCAGCACGCGCCGCGCCAGCGCCGCGCGCGCCTGCTTCGCCGTGAAGGCCGGCGGCGGAATCACCGCCAGCGCCGGCAGCGACACCGCCGGCACGGCATCGAGCCCTCCAAGCCGCAGCACTTCCTCCACCAGGTCGCATTCCGGTTCGATCGCCGCCTGGCCCTCGGCGGCCTTGGCGGCGCGGGCGGGGTCCAGGCCCTCGAACTGCGCCAGCACGCCGCCGCCGGCACGATAGGCCGAGAGATCCCCCGCCACGTCGTTGCGCCAGGATGGCACGGCGACAGTGACCGACGCCGCATCGCGCGCCTGCACGCTGAAGCCGAGGCGTTCCAGCCGCGCCACCGACTCATCCGCTGGCAAGTCCAGCCCGCCATAGTCGCGCACCCGGTCAAAGCGCAGCGTGGCATTGCGCTTCCACGCCGGTTCGGCGCCGGCCATCGACACCTCGCTCGCCTCGCCGCCGCACAATTCGATGATCATGCGCGTGGCCGCTTCCAACGCATCCGGCAGCAACGCGGGATCGAGCCCGCGTTCGAAGCGCGCCCGCGCATCCGTCCGCACATCATGCCGCCGCCCCGACAGCGCGATCCGCACCGGGTCGAACAGCGCACATTCGATGAAGCACTCGGTCGTCGCCTCATCGCAGCCCGACGGCGCGCCGCCGATCACGCCGCCCAGCGCCTCGGCGCCACCGGCATCGGCGATCACGCCATCCTCGGGCGTCAGCGCATAGGTCTTGCCGTTCAGCCCAACCAGCTCCTCGCCCTCGCGCGCCATGCGCATGACGAGGTCGCTGCCCTTCACCTTCGCCACGTCGAAGACATGCAGCGGGCGGCCGATGTCGAAGGTGAAGTAATTGGTGATGTCCACCAGCGTGCTGATCGGCCGCAGCCCGATCGCGACAAGCCGGTCCTGCAGCCACTTCGGGCTCGGCCCGTTCTTCACCCCGCGCACCGCGCGCCCGAGCACGTAGAGGCACGCCCGCGGGTCCTCGATCTTCCAGTTGAGCGGCGCCTTGTAGGCCGCGGCCACGGCAGGCGCCGACCACGGCTTCAGTGTGCCGAGCCCCGCCGCCGCCAGGTCCCGCGCGACGCCGCGCACCGACAGCGAATCGCCGCGATTGGGTGTCACGCTGATCTCGATGACCGGATCATCCATACCGGCCCACTGCACATAGGACGCACCGACCGGCGCATCCTCCGGCAGGTCCACGATGCCGGAGTGGTCGTCGCCGAGACCCATCTCGCGCATCGACAGCATCATCGCTTCCGACTTCACGCCGCGGATCTCGCCGACCTTCAGCGTGATGCCGGTGCCGGGCACGAATTCGCCCGGCAGCGCGGCCACGCCGACCAGCCCGGTGCGCGCATTCGGCGCGCCACACACGACCGAATACTCCCGCCCATCGCCGATATCGACGCGCAACTGCCGCAGCCGGTCGGCATTGGGGTGCTGCACCGCCTCGATGACGCGCGCGATGCGGAAGGAGGCGAGCGCAGCCCCGCGATCCTCGATCCCCTCCACTTCCAGCCCGATGGCGTTCAGCGTGCGCGCGATCTCATCGATGCCGGCTGCGGTGTCGAGGTGGTCGCGCAGCCAAGACAGAGAAAACTTCACAGGATCAGCTCCTCACCGCGAGGATGCGGTCGCATGGCGACCGCCGCCGCCCACTCGCGTTCAGCGCCAGGCGCAATAGCGACGCGGCGAAGCCAAGCCGCCGGAGGCGGCGCGTCACGCCGAAGGCGTGCCTGCGGCACGACGCGCCTGAGGGCACACGAAACCTCATCTCACACCCCCTCGTGCAGCGTGGCCGGCGCCAGCGGATCGGCGGCGTAGTGCCGCAGCCAGCGGATATCGGCCTCGTAGAAGGGCCGCAAATCGGGGATGCCGTGCTTGAGCATGGTGATGCGCTCGATCCCCATGCCGAAGGCGAAGCCCTGCCACTCGCGCGGGTCGATGCCGCAATTGGCCAGCACCTTCGGATGCACCATGCCGGAGCCCAGGATCTCCAGCCAATCGCCGCCCTTGCCCAATTCGCCGGTCTTCCGCGACCAGCCGATATCCACTTCCATGGAAGGCTCGGTGAAGGGGAAATACGACGATCGGAACCGCACCGGCAGGTCGGCAATGCCGAAGAAGGCGCGCAGGAAGTCGATCAGGCAGCCCTTGAGGTGACCCAGCGTGATGCCGCGGTCGATCACCAGCCCCTCGACCTGGTGGAACATCGGCGAATGGGTCGCGTCATGGTCGGCGCGATAGGTGCGGCCGGGGACGATAACGCGGATCGGCGGTTCCTGCGCGATCATGGTGCGGATCTGCACCGGCGAGGTATGCGTCCGCAGCACCGGCCGGCGGTCATTCGCACCTGCGCCGGCCGGCAGATAGAAGGTGTCGTGGTCCTGCCGCGCCGGATGGTGGTCGGGGATGTTGAGCGCGCCGAAATTGAACCAGTCGCCCTCGATATCCGGCCCTTCCGCCACGGCAAAGCCCATGGCGCCGAACAGGGCGGTCAGTTCCTCCATGGTGCGGGCGATGGGGTGGATGCCGCCCTCGGCGGCCGTGCCGGCGGCGAAGGGGCGCGGGGGCAGGGTGACGTCCAGACGCTCGGCGGCCAGTCGGGCATCGAGCGCCGCGGCGTCCAGCACCGCGCGACGGGCGTCCAGCGCGGCCTCGATCGCGCCCTTCAGCCGGTTCAGCGCGGCGCCGCGGTCCTTGCGCTGGTCGGCGGGCACAGCGCCCAGGCCCTTGAGCAGCGCGCTCAGGCTGCCGGACTTGCCCAGCACGCCGACGCGCACGGCATCCAGCGCGCGCAGATCGGTGGCGGCGGCAAGGGCGGCCTCGGTCTCGGCCTGCAGGGAAGCGAGGTCGTCGGTCATTGGCACCATGTCCGGAACACGCAAAAGGGCCGCGCCCCGTCGCCGGGATGCGGCCCTCTGCTAAACGCTGCGAAGCCCCGGGGGAACCCCCGGAGCCATGGCAATCAGGCGATCTTCGCCTTCGCCTGCTCGACCAGCGCCGCGAAGGCCGCCGGTTCGTCGAAGGCCAGCGCCGCCATCACCTTGCGGTCCATCTCGATCCCGGCCGCCTTGATGCCCGCCATGAAGCGGGAATAGGTCAGGCCGTGTTCGCGCACCGCCGCGTTGATGCGCTGGATCCACAACCCGCGGAATTCGCGCTTCTTGTTGCGGCGGTCGCGATAGGCGTATTGCAGCGCCTTCTCGACCCGCTGGAGCGCCGGGCGGTAGGCGGTCGACGACCGGCCGACATAGCCCTCCGCGAGCTTCAGGACCTTCTTGTGCCGGGCGTGCTTGGTGACGCCGCGCTTTACACGAGCCATGGTGCGTCCCCTTCCTTACCGGTCCAGCCCATAGGGCAGCCACTGCTTCACGGTATCGCCGTCCTGCTTGTCCATCACGGACATGCCACGGTTCTGCCGCTTCATCTTGTTGGTCTTGGCGGTCAGCATGTGGCGCTTGTTGCCGGCGCCCGCCTTGACCTTGCCGGTGGCGGTCAGTCGGAAGCGCTTCTTCACGCTCGACTTCGTCTTCATCTTGGACATTTGGCCCTCCTGTGGGGTCGGGGCGTCCCGGGCGATCGCACCATTGCGACGGGGACGCGTTCTCCCGGCCGGGCATGTCCATGGGGCCACGACGCGGGAGGCGGGCGTATAGCGGCGGCACGCCACCACCGCAATAGCCGCGCGCATCGCAACGGAGCCTTCACCCTGCATGGTGTTTCCTGCACCCCTCGCCGCCCGGACAGAAGGCCGCCCACCCTTGCAGACCCTCACCGACCGGCCCGATGCGGCCCTCGACCAGGCCCTCGCCCCCCATTTCGCGTCGCTGCGCGCCTTCATGGACCGCCGCATCGCGGAACTGAGCGCCGAGGTCGCCGCCTCCGTCCAGCTCATGGGCATGAGCGAGGACGCCATCACCGCCCGCATCACCGAGGTGCATGCCCAGATCGCGCGCCTCATCGCCATCCCGGTCTCCGGCGCCCGCAATTCCGGGCTGGAACTCGAAGCGGTGGTGCAGGCCACCGAGGCCGCCGCCGACACCATCATGGAGGCCGCCGAGGCCATCCAGACCTGGCTCGACGGCGGCGGGCGGGACGCGGCCTCCATCGCCGCGCTGAACGACCGCGTCGCCACCATCTTCCAGGCCTGCTCCTTCCAGGACCTGACCGGCCAGCGCATCCGCCGCGCGATCAAGCAGCTCCAGCAGGTGGAAACCATGCTGGAGGGCCTGATGCCCGGCGGCAGCACGCCCGAGGCACCGCGCCTGGAGATCGCCGGCCATGCCCCCACCGTCGCGGAACCGGCGATGGCCGGCCCCGACCTGGCGCAGGCCGAGATCGACCGCCTGCTCAACGGCTGACGGGCAGCCCCGCGCGCGCAACGGGTTCCGGCGACGACCCGGGCGCTCTATATGCGCCGGTGCCATGATCCCGTTCCGCAAGATGCACGGCCTGGGCAACGACTTCGTCGTGCTGGATGCGCGCGCGCAAGCGCTGCCCATCACGCCCGCCCGCGCCGCCGCCATCGCCGACCGCCGCTTCGGCATCGGCTGCGACCAGGTCATCATCCTGGAACCGCCGCCCGCCGGCGCCCCAGGGGACGCCGATGTCTTCATGCGCATCCGCAACCCCGACGGCTCCGAGGCCGCTGCCTGCGGCAATGCCACGCGCTGCATCGCCTCGCTGGTGGCCGATGAACGCGGCGCCGACCGGGTGCTGGTCCGGACCATCGCCGGCGACCTGCGGGTTGAGCGCCTGCCGGATGGCCTGTGGCGCGCCGACATGGGCAGGGCGCGGCTGCGCTGGGACGACGTGCCGCTGGCGCGGAAGGTGGACACGCTGCACGTCCCGCTCACCCTCGGCGCGGTGAGCGACGCCGCGGCCTGCTCGATGGGCAACCCGCACGCGACCTTCTTCGTGCGGGACCTGGACGCGATCGACGTCGCCACCCTCGGCCCCGCGCTGGAGAACGACCCGATCTTCCCAGACCGCGCCAATATCGGCTTCGCCCAGGTGCTCTCGCCCGACCACATCCGCCTGGTCATGTGGGAACGCGGCGCCGGCATGACCTTGGCCTGCGGCTCGGGAGCCTGCGCCACCATCGTCAACGCCGCGCGCCGCGGCCTGACCGGCCGGCGCGCCACCATCACCATGCCGGGCGGCGACCTCGTTCTCGAATGGCGTGAATCCGACGGCCACGTGCTCATGACCGGCCCCGTCGCCACCGCCTTCACCGGCACGCTGGACCTGGACGCCTACGCGCCATGAGCGTCGAGGTCCTGACCTTCGGCTGCCGCCTCAACACCTATGAATCCGAGGCGATGCGCGATCTGGCATCGAAGGCGGGGCATAGCGGCGCCATCCTGGTCAACACCTGCGCCGTCACCGCCGAGGCCGAGCGCCAGGCCCGCCAGGCCATCCGCAAGGCACATCGAGACAACCCCGGCGCGCGCATCATCGTCACCGGCTGCGCCGCGCAGATCGCGCCCGAAAAGTGGTCCGCCATCCCTGGCGTGGAGCGCGTCATCGGCAATGCCGACAAGCTCAGGCCGGAGACCTGGGCGGCACTGGACGCCCCCCCTGCCCCGGCCAGCGACATCATGGCCACGACCGAGACCGCCGCGCACCTGGTCACCGAATTCGCCGGCCGCGCGCGTGCCTTCGTGCAGGTGCAGCAGGGCTGCGACCACCGCTGCACCTTCTGCGTCATCCCCTTCGGCCGCGGCCCTTCGCGCTCGGTGCCGATCGGCGTCATCGTCGAACAGGTGCGCGCGCTGGTGGCCGCCGGCTACCGAGAAGTGGTGCTGACCGGCGTGGACATCACCTCCTACGGCCCCGACCTGCCGGGGAAGCCCGCTCTCGGCCAGATGGTGCGCCGCCTGCTCGCGCTGGTGCCGGACTTGCCGCGGCTGCGCCTGTCGTCCCTGGACCCGGTCGAAGTCGATGACGACCTCTGGCGCCTGATCGCCGAGGAACCGCGGCTGATGCCGCATCTGCATCTCTCGCTCCAGCACGGCGCCGACCTGATCCTCAAGCGCATGAAGCGCCGCCATCTGCGCGCCGACGCCATCGCCATGGCCGACCGCGCCCGCCGCCTGCGCCCGGGCATCGTCTTCGGCGCCGACCTCATCGCCGGCTTCCCCACCGAGACCGACGCCCACTTCGCCGACACGCTCTCCCTGGTCGAGGCATGCAACCTCTCCTTCCTGCATGTGTTCCCCTATTCCGAGCGTCCCGACACGCCGGCGGCACGGATGCCGCAGCTTCCGGTGCCCATCCGCCGCGAACGCGCAGCGCTGCTGCGCGCGGCCGGGGCGCAGGCAGCCGCGCGGCTGTTCACCGCGCGTATCGGACAGGAGGAAGACGTGCTCTTCGAACACCCCGACCGTGGCCATACGCAGCATTTCGCGCCGCTGCGCCTGGCCAGCGGCACGGCCGCGCCCGGCGAGATCCGCCGCCTGCGCGTGACCGCCGCCGCCGCCGATACCCTGCTGGCGGAGGCCGCCTGATGGCGTTGCGCGCACTCTGGTCCCGCCTGCGCGGCAGCGATCCCGCGCAGCCAGGCGAGCCGCCCGAACCGCAGCGGGACGACCCGCCGCAGCCGCCCCCGCCGCCGGAAGCCCCGCCGCGCCCGCCGGAACCCCCGGCCGCCCCCCCGCCGCCAGTCGAGGACCCCACCCCCGACCGCCCGGCGGAAACCCCGCCGCCGTATAAGGACCCCCCGGCGGACGCACCCCCGCTGGAACTGCCGCCCCCCGCGCAGCTTCCACCGCTCGAAGCCCCACCGACCATCGCCGAGGAACCAGCCCGCCAGGGCTGGTTTTCGCGTCTCAAGGCCGGGCTGTCGCGTTCGACCGCCAAGCTCACCGAGAGCGTCACGGCGGTCTTCACCAAGCGCAAGCTGGACGACGCCGCGCTTGAAGAACTCGAGGAAACCCTGATCGCCGCCGACCTCGGCGTCGCGGCATCGGCGCGCATCGTCGAGGGCTTCCGCCGCACCCGCTTCGGCCGCGAAGTTACCGACGACGAAGTCAAGACGACCCTGGCCGACGAAATCGCGGCAATCCTCACGCCGGTCGCGAAACCGCTGGTCATCGACCGCGCCCGCGCCCCGCATGTCGTGCTGGTGGTCGGCGTGAACGGCACCGGCAAGACCACCACCATCGCCAAGCTCGGCCGCCAGTATCGAGACCAGGGGCTGCGCGCCGGCTTCGTCGCCGGCGACACCTTCCGCGCCGCCGCGGTCGAACAACTCCAGGTCTGGGCCGATCGCACCGGCGCGCGCTTCTTCCCGCCGCCCAAGCCCGGCGCCGATGCCGCGGGCCTCGCCTTCGACGCACTGACCACCGCGCGCGCCGAGGGCCTCGACGTCCTGCTGGTCGACACCGCCGGCCGCCTGCACAACAAATCCGCGCTGATGGAGGAATTGCGGAAGGTCGTCCGCATCATCCGCCGCGTAGACGACACCGCGCCGCATTCCGTGCTGCTGGTGCTCGACGCCACCACCGGCCAGAACGCCGTGCAGCAGGTGAAGGTGTTCAAGGAGATGGTGGACGTCACCGGCCTGGCGGTGACCAAGCTCGACGGCTCCGCCAAGGGCGGCGTGGTGGTGGCGCTGGCGCAGGAATTCGCCCTGCCGGTGCATGTCGTCGGCGTCGGCGAGAAGGCCGAGGATCTGCGCCCCTTCGAAGCACGCGACTATGCGCGCGGCCTGCTGGGGCTGGACTGACCCGCCCAACCGGCGCCATGGTCCGCGCACTTCGCGAGGACACGCCATGACAAAGCCTATCGCCCGCACCCCCATCCCCGACATCGCCACGCTGCCCGACGACATCCGCACCCGCATCCTGACGGTGCAGGAAAAATCCGGCTTCATCCCGAACGTCTTCCTGATGCTGGCGCATCGCCCGGCGGAATTCCGCGCCTTCATGGCCTATCACGACACGCTGATGGACAAGGCCGAGGGCGTGACGAAGGCCGAGCGCGAGATGATCGTCGTCGCCGTCTCGGCGCTGAACCAGTGCCAGTATTGCGTGGTGGCGCATGGCGCCATCCTTCGCATCCGGGCGAAAAACCCGCTGATCGCCGACCAGGTCGCGGCGAACTGGCGCAAGGCCGACATCACCGACAAGCAGAAGGCGATGCTGGAATTCGCCATCAAGGTGACGCTGCGCGCCAACGAGGTGAACGACGCCGACCACGAGGCCGTGCGCGCCGCCGGCTTCGACGACGAAGCCATCTGGGACATCGCCGCCATCGCCGCCTTCTTCGGCATGTCCAACCGGCTGGCCAATGTGACCAGCCTGCGCCCCAACGACGAATTCTATTCAATGGGCCGCGGCTGAACGCGGATGCCACGGGCCGCGCGTGAGCGCGCTCACCATCGAAAGGTGCCGACATGACCGAAGTCCGCTGGGAACGCCTGACCGCGCCGGAACTGCGCGCGCTCGCGGAACGCAACGCCGTGGTGGTGGTGCCGGTCGCCGCACTCGAACAGCACGGCCCGCATCTGCCGGTCTGGACAGACAGCTTCATCGGCCATGCGGTGAGCGTCCGCGCGGCGGAGCTCTGCGCCGACCTGCCGGCGGTGGTGACACCACCGATGTGGCTCGGCCTGTCCGAGCACCACTTCCCCTTTGGCGGCACCATCAGCCTGGACTACGCGACCTTCGCCGCGGTGCTGCGCTGCATCGTGAAGTCGTTGCTGGCGGATGGGTTCTCGAAGGTGATGCTGTTCAATTCGCATGGCGGCAACATCGACCCGCTGGCGGTCAGCGCGCGCGAATTGGCGCATGAATTCGGCATCCCGGTGCTGACCACCACCATCACGAAGGTCGCGCCCGCGGCGATTGCTGCGACGCTCACCGCGCAGAAGGCGATCCACCACGCCTGCGAGGGCGAGACGAGCCTCTGGATGCACCTCGACCCGTCGCAGGTGCGGCACGACGAGATCGCCAATTCCGTCTCGCCCGGCAATTTCGACGCCGGCCAGCAAGTGTCGTCCCGCTTCTGGTCGTTCAGCGAACGCGCGCCGGTCACCGGCGTGCGCGGCGATGCGCGCGCCGCCACGCCAGAAAAGGGCAAGGCCATCTTCGACGCGATGGCCGAGGGCCTCGCCAAGGAATTGCGCGACACCGCCATGTGGTCGCCGCCCGACGACGTCTGGGCGCGCGGGCGGGCGCAAGGGAAGCGGTGATCCCGCCCTTCTTCGGGCAATGGGAATCGGCGGCGCGAATCGGGGATATCCTGTCGGGCGCGCTGCCGGCGCAGGATGACCCGCTCTGGCCGCGATCGGGTGCCGCCGGTGCGGCGGATTACGCACGCTGGGCCGAACACCTGTGCGGCGTCGCCTGCCTGCGCATGGCACTGGCCGCGCGCGGCATCAACCCGCCGCGCGCCTTCGACCTGGCGCGCGAACTGACCACCCGCGGCGGCTATGTGATCCAGCCGGATGGCGCGATCCGCGGGTTGATCTACGCGCCCGCCGCGGCCTGGCTGCAAGACGCGCACGGCATCGCCGCCTCCGTGCGCGTGGATGTCGCAGCGCAGGACATCCCGGCGATGGTGGCGGGCGGCGGGCTGTTCATCGCCTCGGTGCATCCCGCGATCCGCTGGCCGGACCGCAATCCGCCGGCACGCGGCGGGCACCTGGTGCTGGTCTTCGGGACGGGCGGCGATGCGCTGCGGCTGCACAACCCGTCGGGCGACACGGCGGCGTCGCAGCGCGATGCCCGTGTGCCGCTGGACCGCTTCGCGCGGTTTTTCGCGGGCCGGAGCATGCTGCTGCCGACGTGACGCAGCCCATCATCGCGCTGGACATGCCGCGATGTTCCTGATATGTTCGATCATCATCATCCGAACCGTGTCCCGACGCGCGGGTAGCCAGGCATCGTCAGACGCCTGCTGACCGGGCCGCATGCGGCACCCCGGCGGCCATGGCCCCGTCGACGGTCTCTCCCGGATGCGGACGGATTCGCACGTCGCCACGCCCCGTCGCCACCGCCCGGCGAACGACCGCACGACGCGCCCACAGCCGATGCCGGCCTAAAGCGCTAAAGCCCTAAAGTGGCGCGCCGCGTCGCTCGCTTGCCCCCGCCGCGCCTTCCGCCCATCTAGCGTCCATGCCCGGCCCCCTTCGCGTCCAGCCCGACCCCACCGACCCGCGCCTGACGCGCCGCGTCTCGGGCATCGACCACACCGGCACCGCGATCGAGACCAGCGTGACGGTCGAACGCCCGCTGACGCTGTTTCTCAACGGCCAGGAGATCGTCACCATGATGACGATCCTCGACCGCCCCGAGGACCTCGCCCTGGGCTACCTGCTGAACCAGGGCATGCTGAAGCCCGATGCGGTGGTCACGGGTGTGGACTACGACGACGACCTCGGCGTGGTCATCGTCCGCACGCCCGAACGCACGGATTTCGAGGAAAAGCTCCGCAAGAAGACACTGACCTCCGGCTGCGCGCAGGGCACGGCGTTCGGCGACCTGATGGAGGGCTTCGCGCAGGTGCGCCTCGCGAAGACCGAGCTGCGGACATCCTGGCTGTACCGCCTGCTGCACCGGATCAACACGCTGCCGACGCTGTACCTGGAAGCCGGCGCGATCCACGGCTGCGCGCTGTGCGTGCAGGACGAACCGATCGTCTACATGGAGGATGTCGGCCGCCACAACGCGGTCGACAAGATCGCCGGCTGGATGTTCCGCGAACGCGAAACCCCCGACGATAAAATCTTCTACACGACCGGCCGCCTGACATCGGAGATGGTCATCAAGACCGTCCGCATGGGCATCCCGATCCTGGTCTCGCGGTCGGGCTTCACCGCCTGGGGCGTGGAACTGGCGCGCGAAGCCGGCCTGACGCTGATCGGCCGCTGCAAGGGCAAGCGCTTCGTGGCGTTGGCCGGGCAGGACCGCATCGTCTTCGACGCCGACCTCGCCTACGTGCCGGAGGAATCGGCAAAGCACTGGCGCAAGAACAGCGCCGAGGCGGTGGCTGGCGACCCCCACAGCGATGGCGGCGACCGATGAGCGCCGACACGCTCGGCGTCGTGCTCGCCGGCGGCCTGGCGCGGCGCATGGGTGGCGGCGACAAGCCGCTGCGCCTGCTCGGCGGCGTGCCGATGCTGGACCATGTGCTTGGGCGCCTCGCGCCGCAGGTCGCCGCGCTCCTCATCAACGCGAATGGCGACCCGGCGCGCTTCGCCTCGCACGGCCTGCCGGTGGTTGCCGATGGCCTGCCCGACCATCCCGGCCCGCTCGCCGGCATCCTGGCCGCGCTGGACTGGGCGGCGGCGCAGCGCCCCGACCTGCCCTGGCTGGTCTCCGTGCCCGGCGATGCGCCCTTCATCCCGCACGACCTGGTGGCGCGGCTGCATGCGGCGCGCGGCGGCCTCGCGCTGGCCTGCGCGCGCTCGGCCGCGCAGGCGCATCCGCCGGTCGGCCTCTGGCCGGTCGCGCTGCGCGACGATCTGCGCGCCGCGCTGCTGGCCGGCGAGCGTAAAATCGACCGTTGGACCGCTCGCCACGGCTGCGCTCATGCCGATTGGCCCGACCAGCCGGTCGACCCCTTCTTCAACGCCAATGCCCCCGACGACCTGGCCGCCGCCGAGGCCTTACTGCCATTGTTGCAAACCACCCCCGCCACCGCCATAGACAGGCAGGGGCAGGGTTGAGGGAGACGCCGACATGAAGGCCATCATCGCAGGGATCTGCTTCGCGATCGCGATTGCCGCGGGTGCGGCCTTCGTGCTGGACACCAAGGTGCAGCGCACCGCGGAAGTCGCCTTCACGACGTCAGGCGCGCGGCTGTAGCGCGCGCTACCGCAGCAGCGCGACCAGCCCCAGCCCCACCAGCCCGACACCGCAGGCGAGGCCGAGCCCCGGCCGCGATGCGATGTCCACGCGCGATGGCGCGCGCGGATCGTAAAGTACCGTCACCGGCCCATCGCCCTCGCGCCGCGCGACCAGGCGCAGGTCGCGCGTCATCACGCTGACCGGCCGCCCGTCGGGCAGAGCGAAATCGATGCGCCAGGAAGGGCCGGGCTCGAAGCGGATGGTCGCGGCCGCACGCTGCCAAGTGGCGCGCCGCACCAGCGCCCGCACATCGCGACGCATCAGCACGGCGCCCAGCAGGCACAGGATAAGCCCCGAGGCCGCGCCATGCACTACAGCATCCCTGCGAAGGGCAGCACCGCGACGGGATCGCCCGGTGCTATGCGCGTGATGTCCTCCGGCAATTCCGCGAAGCCGTCGGATTGCGTCAGCGAGGACAACAGCCCCGCCCCCTCGCGCGGGAATTTCGCCGCGCGTGTCACCGCGCCGTCGCGCCGCAGCGTGACGCGCACATATTCGCGCCGGCCAGCCTTCTTGCGGTAGTCGAATTCGGCGACGGCCGCGTAGCGCGGCAGCGGGATGGCCTGCGCGCCGGCCAGCCGCAGCAGCAATGGCCGCGCCAGGTGCAGGAAGCACACTACCGCCGCGACCGGATTGCCGGGCAGCCCCACCACCGGCGTGCCGCCCGCGCTGAAATCCCCGCCCACCTTCGGCAGGACCCCCATCGCCGCCGGCCGCCCCGGCTTGATGGCGATGCGCCAGAACACCAGCGACCCGCGCGCCTCGATCGCGGCGCGGACATGGTCTTCCTCGCCGGTGGAGACGCCACCGCTGGTCAGCAGCAGGTCGTGGTCGCGCGCGGCCCCCGCCAGCGCCGCCGCGGTGCGCGCGGGATCGTCGGGCAGGATGCCGAGGTCGCTCGCCACACAGGGCAGCCCGCCCAGCATCGCCAGCAGCGTGAAGCGGTTGCTGTCATGCGTCTGCGCCGGGCGCAGCCTCGTGCCCGGTTCGGCCAGTTCGTCGCCGGTCGAGAACACGCCCACGCGCGGCAGCGCCCGCACTGCGAGGCGCGCCTGGCCAAGCGCGGCGGCAAGGCCGATCTCCGCCGGCCCCATCACGCGCCCGGCCGGCAGCGCGATCGCACCCTGCGGCACGTCCTCGCCGGCCGGGCGCGCGTTGGCGCCGCGCTTGAGGCCTGGCGGCACCAGGATGGCATCGCCGTCGCGCTGCACATCTTCCTGCATGACGCAGCTGTCGGTGCCCTCGGGCATCGGCGCGCCGGTGAAAACGCGGATGGCCTCGCCGGCGCCGGCGGGCTGCGCCGCGCCATGGCCCGCGGCGGCGCGGCCGGTTTCCAAGAGGCGGGTCGGCGCGTCGCCGTTCAGCGCCGCATGGCGAAACGCCCAGCCATCCACCGCGGCATTGAAGAAAGGCGGCAGCGGGATGGGTGCGACTAGGTCGCGCGCCAGCACACGGCCGCGCGCGGCGGTGAGCGGCACCTGTTCCTCGCCCTCCGGCGCAGGGATGCGCGCGGCGATCAGCGCCTGCGCGTCATCCACCGACATCAACGCACCGCCGAAGGCGAAGCAGTCGTCGCTGAGCTGCGCCACTCAGGCCTCCTGCCGCACGGCCCAGTCGATCGCGGCGACGGGCACGGCATGGGCCAGCACCAGCGCAGCGACGGCGTCGATGTCGTCCAGCGCCGCGCGCGGCAGGTCATAGGGGGCGGGTATGTCCGACGCGACGGCGACGATCCCCGGCATCTCAGGCCGCATCCAGGGCTTGGCGTTGGCGGCGCGATGCACCTCGATCTTGGGATGCGCGTCGCGCTTGAAGCCCTCGATGATGACCAGGTCCACCGGGTCCATCCGCGCCAGCAGTTCGGGCAGCGCCGGTTCGCGCGCGGTGCGGAGTTCCGTCATCAGCGCCCAGCGCGCACCCGAGGCCACCATCACCTGCGACGCGCCGGCGCGCCGGTGCTCAAACGAATCCTTGCCCGGCACATCGACATCGAAGCGGTGATGGGCGTGCTTCAGCGTGGAGACCGCCAGCCCCTGCCCGATCAGGCAGGGCAGCAGCTTCACCATCAGGGTGGTCTTGCCCGCCCCGCTCCAGCCGGCGAGGCCGATGATCCGGGTCACGTCGTTCTTCCCCACAAACGCGATGGGCGCCCGGTTCGCACCGCGCGCCCACCTGTCATGCGGCCCTGTGCGGGCCGGGTCAATCGCCGCCGGCGACCTTGGCGTCGGCTGGCGGAGTGGCGCCGCGGCCCTTGGCCATTTCCTGCTCGACCCACAGGTTGTGGTGTTGCTTCGCCCAGTTGAGGTCCACCTGCCCGGTGGTCATGGCGTCGGACGCGCCCTCCATGCCCAGCGTGCCGATGTAGATATGCGCCAGCATCACCGCGATCATCACCACCGAGACGATCGAGTGGATGATGTGGCTGAGCTGCATCCCCGCGATGTCGGTGAAGACGAACGGAAACACCAGGATGTACCCGGTGACGGCCACAGCCGCGCCGCCCAGCACGGTGATCCAGAAGATCCCCTTCTGCCCGCCATTGAAGCGCCCGGCCGGCGGATGCCCATGGCCGACCAGCCCGCCGCCGGCGGCGAACCATTTCACGTCGCGACCGCTCGGGATGTTGTCCTTCGCCCACAGCAGCAGCATCACGACGATGCCGAGCGTGAAGGGAAAGGCCAGGAAGTTGTGGAAATACTTTCCCCACTGGCTGATCGCGGTGAAGGCTTCCGGCCCCACCAGCGGCAGCAGGACATGCCGGCCGAAGGTCAGGTTCAGACCCGACAGCGCCAGGATGATGAAGGTCGATGCCACCATCCAGTGATTGGCGCGCTCCAGCAGGTTGAAGCGCTGCAGCGTGCGCCCGGACAGGCCGCCCTCGACCGGGATGCGCCCCTTCATCATGCGGAACAGCACCAGGATGCCGAGCATCCCCAGCACCGCGATGCCGCCCACCCAGGCCAGCGTCACGTTGTGGAATTCGCGCCAGGACCGTCCGCCCGGTTGGATCAGCGCGGCGGCGCGCTGGTCGGGGATGGTGATGCGCCCTTCGACGCGCCCGCCCTGCAGCGCCTTGATGACCTCGAGCTCATCGGCGACGGGCGGCAGCATCGAGGTCGGGTTGGTCGGCGTGCCGCTGACATTCGCGTTGGTCTGCGCCTGGCCAGCCACAGGCATGGCCACGAGCAGCGCGGCAGCGAGGAAGATCGCGCGCATCAGATCGCCACCGTCTCGCGATACGCGGTGCGCCAGCCCCAGGCGCCGGAGCCATAGCCGCGGCGCTGCACACGCTCGCGGTAGATCTGCGCGATCACCTCGCCATCGCCGGCCAGCAGCGCCTTGGTCGAGCACATCTCGGCACACAGCGGCAGCTTGCCCTCGGCCAGGCGGTTCGACCCGTACTGGATGTATTCGGCTTCCGTGTTGTCGGCCTGCGGGCCGCCGGCGCAGTAGGTGCACTTGTCCATCTTGCCGCGGCTGCCGAAATTGCCGACGCGCGGATATTGCGGCGCGCCGAAGGGGCAGGCGTAGAAGCAGTAGCCGCAGCCGATGCACAGATCCTTGTCGTGCAGCACCACCGCATCCGCCGTGGTGTAGAAGCACGACACCGGACACACGGCGGCGCAGGGCGCATCCGTGCAGTGCATGCAGGCCATCGAGACAGAGCGTTCGCCCGGCTTGCCGTCATTGATGGTGACGACGCGGCGGCGGTTGATGCCCCAGGGCACCTCGTGCTCGTTCTTGCACGCCGTGACGCAGGCGTTGCATTCGATGCAGCGCTCGGCGTCGAGAAGGAACTTCATGCGGGCCATTGTCCGTGCCCTCCCTTAAGCCGCGCGGATCTGACAGAGGGTGACCTTGGTTTCCTGCATGAAGGTCACCGGGTCGTAGCCGTAGGTCGTGATCGCATTCACCGATTCACCCAGCACGATCGGGTCGGTGCCCTGCGGGTATTTGCTGCGCTGGTCCTCCTGCATGAACCAGCCGGCGAAGTGGAACGGCATCCAGGCCACGCCGGGTCCGACGCGCTCGGTCACCATCGCCTTCATGCGGGTGGCCTTGCCGGTCGGCATCTCGGGGCCGTTCACCAGCACCCAGGCGCCGTCGCGGATGTTGCGCGACGCGGCGTCCTGCGGGTTGATCTCGACGAACATGTCCTGCTGGAGCTCGGCCAGCCACTTGTTCGACCGGGTCTCCTCGCCGCCGCCCTCGTATTCCACCAGGCGACCGGAGGACAGGATGATCGGGAAGTTCGGCGCCAGGTCCTTCGCGCGGTTCTGCACCGACTGGCCCAGATGCGGCATGCGGAAGGCGCGCCGGTCGGGCAGCGTGGGGTATTGCGCGATCAGGTCGGTGCGCGGCGTGTAGATCGGTTCGCGATGCACCGGGATCGGGTCGGGCAGGTTCCAGGCATTGGCGCGGGCCTTCGCGTTGCCATAGGCCATGACGCCGTGTTCCATGGTCACGCGGATGATGCCCATGGACAGGTCGGTCGCCCAGGATGCGCTGCCACCCTGGCGCGCGATCGACGCCTTCTCGGCCTCCGTCAGCTCGGAATCCCAGCCGAGCCGCGCCATCACCGCCGTGGTGAATTCCGGGTAGCCGTCGGTCAGCTCCGACCCCTGCGAATGGGATCCTTCGGCCAGCAGCGACACGCCGTTGCGCTCCACGCCGAAGCGCGCGCGGAAGGTGCCGCCGCCCTGCTTCACATGCAGGTTGGTGTTGTACAGGATGTGCGTGCCCGGGTGGCGCATCTCGGGCGTGCCCCAGCAGGGCCAGGGCAGGCCGTAGAAGTCGCCGGCGATCTCGGCCGGCGCGTCGGGCTTGGCGCGCAGCGTCACCAGGTCGAACTTGTCCTGGTGCTGCATGTGCAGCTTGAGGCGTTCGGGCGATTGGCCGGTGTAGCCGGTGCTGATGGCGCCGCGGTTGATCTCGCGCAGGATGCTCTCGGCGGTTGGCGCGTTGTTCTGGATATCGAGGTCCTTGAAGACCTCGTCCTTCATCCGGAAGGTCATGTTGCGCCGCGCCGCCGCAGCGTCGATCGCGCCGGCCAGCCGGTACAGCGCCTCGTAGTCGTCCTTGCTCTCGAAGATCGGCTTGACGACCTGATTGCCCCACTGGACCGAACGGTTCGACGCCGTGCGGCTGCCATTGGTCTCGAACTGCGTGCAGATCGGCAGCAGGTAGGTGTTCTCGCGCCGGTTCGCGAGCACCGCGAAGGTGGTCGGATGCGGGTCCGCCACCACCAGCAGGTCGAGCTTCTCCAGCCCCTTCACCGCTTCAGGCATGCGCGTGACGGTGTTGCCGCCATGGCCGAACACCACCATGGCCTTGAGGTTGTCGCGCTGCGCGAGGCCGGTCTGCGCGTTCACCGGCATGGTCACGGCATCGAAGTAGCGCGTTGTGGGGATGCCGGGCGTGGTCATCATGGCCGTGCTGTCGAAGCGCGCGACCATGCTCTCGTAGGACACGCCCCAGACGCGCGACCAATGCCGCCAGGCGTTCTCATCCAGCCCGTAATAGGCAGGCAGCGTCGTCACATCGAGGCCGAAATCCGTGGCACCCTGCACGTTGCAATGGCCGCGGAAGATGTTCGCCCCGGTGCCTTCCTTGCCCACATTGCCGGTGGCCAGCAGCAGGATCGAGTAGGCGCGCACATTCGCCGTGCCGACGGTCTTCTGCGTCGCACCCATGCACCAGATCAGCGTGCTGGGCTTCTGCGTGGCGAACATCTCCGCCACCTTCCGCATCTGCGCTTCCGGCACGCCGGTCACGCGCTGCACCTCGGCGGGGTTCCACTTCGCGACCTCGGCGCGGACCTCGTCCATGCCATAGACGCGCTGGCGGATGAAGTCGCGGTCTTCCCAGTTGTTCTGGAAGATGTGCCAGAGCAGGCCCCAGATGATCGGGATGTCGGTGCCCGGGCGGATGCGGACGTACTCGCTCGCGTGCGCGGCGGTGCGCGTGAAGCGCGGGTCGATGACGATCAGGTTGGCGCGGTTCTGCTCCTTGCCCGACAGCACGTGCTGCAGGCTGACCGGATGTGCCTCCGCCGGATTCCCGCCCATGATGATCATGGTCTTGGAATTGCGGATGTCGTTGTAGGAATTGGTCTGCGCGCCGTAGCCCCAGGTATTGGCCACGCCCGCGACGGTGGTCGAATGGCAGATGCGCGCCTGGTGGTCGACGTTGTTGGTTCCCCAGAAGGCGGCGTATTTGCGGAACAGATAGGCCCCTTCGTTCGAGAACTTCGCGCTGCCGAGCCAGAAAACGCTGTCAGGCCCCGACGCCTGGCGCACCGCCATCAGCTTGTCGCCGATCTCGGCCACAGCGGCGTCCCATGTCATCCGCGTCCACTGGCCGCCCACCAGCTTCATCGGATACTTGATGCGCCGGTCGCCATGCACCAGCTCGCGCACCGACGCCCCCTTGGCGCAATGCGTGCCGCGGTTGATCGGGCTGTCCCAGGTCGGCTCCTGGCCCACCCAGACGCCGTTCTGCACTTCGGCCGTTACCGTGCAGCCGACCGAGCAATGCGTGCAGATGTTCTTCACCCGCGTGACCGGCTGCTGGTGGTTCACCGGCCCGGCCGCGGCAGGGCGCACGGTGGTCAGCGGAATGGCGCCGAGTGCGGCGAGCCCCACGCCCGTCACCCCAGCCTGCTTGAGGAAGGCGCGGCGGTCGAGCCCGCCCGAGGACAGCCCCGCATAGGCCGCGGCCAGGCGCTGGCGGCCGGCGCGTGCTTCGGAACGCTTGATCAGCATGGCGTGTCGCTCCCTCAGCCGCCGTAGCGGTTGGTGCGGTAGAAGGCCTGGACGTGCGCGCTGTCGCCCTGGTAGCGGGCCTTCAGGCGGTCGGCCTCGTTTTCTTTGCGGGCGGTGCCGGCGGGCACGGCGTCGGCGCGGATCGGGCCGGCGGCTTCCGCCACGGTCGCGGCCGCGGCGGCGGCGCCGCCCAGGCCCAGCGCCTTGAGGAAGCCGCGGCGTTCCGGTGCGTCGTTCGTTCGCGTGGTCATTGCTTGTCTCCCGACGTCATGGCGGCAGCCCGAGGGCCGCCTGCTCGATCTCGATCGCTGTCCGCCCGAGCCGGCCGACGGCGCGGTAGAAGCGCGCCGCCCCGGCCTTCTCGAGATCCGTGAAGACCCGGCCCGCCCAGGGGCGCAGGTGCTTCGTGAAGAACGCCTCGGCCTCGGCGGCGCCGCCGTCGAAGCTGCCCGCGAGCAGCCCGGCATAGACCTCGCATTCCGACCCGATGTGGTCCTCGGGTTCTGCCACGCCATCGGCGCGTTCGAGGCCGAGCCGCGCGAGGTCGCCGCGCAATTCCGCCAGCGGCCGTTCATGCAGGAAGCCGGTCAGGTAGTAGGACGCATAGGGCAGCATCTCGCCGCGCCCCAGACCGATGAACAGGTCGTGGAATTCGCGGTCGGCCGAGACGGGATCGGCGGCGCGCGCGGCCGCGGCCAGCGCGCCATAACCCGCGCCAAGCGCCGTTCCGTCGCCGCGCAGGCCCTCCAGCGCGGCCAGCAGGCCGGCATCGGGCGGCGCCACGAGCAAACGGCCCAGCAGCGCGAACAGTCGCGCACGCTCGGTCGTCATTGCGTCAGGCCGGACGTCCATCGTGTCCTGGGCGGACATGCCGCTACCGGTCTCCACTCCCCGTTGCCCAAAGAATAGCCGGGAAATGCGTGCGCCTCAAAGCCTTGAAATCATTGCGAGTTATTGAGAATGACTCTCAACTTGGCAGGGCGCTTCCGTGACGGCGGGAAAGCGGCGCGACGGGCGTCGCATCGGGCTCGGATGCGGGCACGGGCGCCTCGGCGAGAAGGGCCGGCGGCAGCATGGTCGCAGCGTCCGGCAGGACGGCAGGCGGCGAATCCTCCGCCACCGCGCTGTCCGGCACCATGTCCCGCGCCGCCGTTTCCGGGCCACCGCCCTGGGGTGCCGGATTCGCCCAGACGCCTTCCGGCGCACCTTCGTCCCGCGCGCCTTCCGGCGCACCTTCGTCCCGCGCGCCTTCCGGCGCACCTTCGTCCCGCGCGCCTTCCGGCGCACCTTCGTCCCGCGCGCCTTCCGGCGCACCTTCGTCCCGCGCGCCTTCCGGCGCGACCCCCGCCACCTTGCCCTGCACATCGCCCTCGGCGGCCGGTTCGGGGCCGAACACCTGCGCCAGCATCTCCCGTACATCGCCCACCAGGTCGAGCGATCCGCCCGGCACGCCATCCGGCGCGTTGTAGTCCCACGCATAGTCCGCCGGCCCGACGAAATCGCGGATCGCCGGGTCGAGCGACCAGGCACGGCGCAGCGCCGCACCGCGCAGCGCCGCCGGCACTTCCTTCCGCAGGAAGGCGGTGAAGTCGCTGGCCGCGGTCAGGCTGTCGATCGGCGGCAGCGTCGTGATGTCGAAGGGCGGTTCCTCCGGCACGGGCGGGGGCGCTGGTGGCAGCGCGTCGGGCGTCGCCGCCACCTCCGGCTCGGCCACCGGACGCCCGGCCTCGATGGCGCGCTTGCGCCGCGACCAGCGGGAGAGGAAGCCTTCCTCGCTCATGCGTCGTCCACCCGCGACCGGCGGCCAAGCGCCTCCGTATCCGCGCGATCGCGCTTGCGCTTGTGGAATTCACGCTGCTTGTGGTGCTCGGCGACGAAGCGTTCGACCAGCAGGCGCAGGGCCGGGGGCATCGGCAGCGCCTCCAGCAGGTCGGACCCGGATTCGGCGTAGAGCTGCGCCTCCCCGGCATCCACCGTCACGGCTTGCAGCGCGTATCCGGGCGCGGCCTCGACAGGGCGCAGCACCACCCAGACGCGCGGCGGGTCCTGTTCCAGGTTGTGGATGTAGTTGTCGGTGTCGGTCGGATGCAGCGCGACCTCGGCGGCACCGGCCAGGAAAAGCGTGCGGCCGGCGTCCTCGCGCAGCACGGTCCAGGGCGGTGCGGCGGGGAAATCCTCCAGCACCTCGCGCGGCTGCCAGGCGAAGTCCGCCCAGGGGGTCACGCCAGGGCGGCGTTCGACCACCACGGCCACCTCGACGCGCACCGTGCCCGGGACTTCCAGCGTCATGCGGCGTCCTCGCGCGAGGTCAGCGGCAGGCCGGTCACCAGGTTCTGCGGCTTCATCCGCACACGCTGCGCCGCATCCATCGCCAGCGCCAGGTAAACCGGCCGGCCCGCCACGCGCGCGATGACGCGCGAGGCATCGCGGAATTCCAGCACGCCCAGCCACAGGATGCGCGCGAGGCGTTCCTGGCGCACCTTCTTCGCGTTCCACAGGTCGTTGGCGATGGCACTCGCCTCGGCATCCAGGCCGACATGCCAGGTCCAGTCGCGATCGTCGATCACCGGCACGGGGCGGATCGTGACGTCCTCGCTGAACACGTGGCGGATGAAGCGTTCCAGCATGCGCGCGATGCCGTGCTGCCCGTCGCGCCCCTCCGCGATGTCCAGCGCCAGGTCATGCGCGTCGGAACGCCCGTGATACAGGTGCGCGTTGGTGTCGCTGAGCACGTCGAGCTCGACCTCGCGCGGCGGCGCGCCGGCCTCGACCAGCAATTGCCCGAGCGCGCCGAAGCCGCCGTCGCGGCCGCGCATCTCGACCACCTCCTCGTCCGCCAGCAGCGTCGCGCCCTGGTGGATGCCGGCGCGCTGCGTGCGGAACAGCAATTCGCCGGCGCGCAGCGCGAAGGGATCGCCCTCGCCCTCCAGCGCGGCGCGCGCCACCAGGTGCGTCAGCATCTGCAACAGGATGGGCGGGATGCCCGCGACGCCCTCGCGGTACAGCGCGATCCAGGCGGCCTCCAGCGTTGGATGCGCCGCCACGCGGTCGCGGAAGGCGAGGAACTGCGTAACGTTCTCGCGCGCATCGGCATCGGCCAGTGCTGCGATGCGCGCGGCGTCTACCGCCTGCAAAGGTTCGGCCATCAGCGCGGCGTGCAGCGCGCGCTCGGCGTCGCAGGCTTCGTCGGGCGGGATCAGTTCCGGCCGAGCGAGGAAGGCGCGCCACAGATCGTCGGTGGCGACGAAGCGCCCGTGCCCGTCCACGTCACACAGATGATGGCCCGAGGCGACCCAGAAATCACCGGGCGAGAGCGCGTCGTTCATGCGCCGTCCTTCGCGCCAGGCGCGTCGCGGGTGGGCGGGTCCGGCGTCGCGCCGGTGGGCGCGCGTGCCATCCGCGCGAGGTCGGGGCGGATCGGCGCCTCATCCTCGCCCTCTACCGCAACCGCGGCAAAGACCGGCAGCGCGTCGAAGCGCCGATGCTCCTGGGGGCGTTCATGCAGCGTGCGGAAGCGTTCGCGCACCTCGCCGCCCTCGGCGCTGCGCGCCAGCGCCACCAGCGTGCCGGGCGGGTGGTCGCAGAGCGATTCCGCGAAGGCGATCTCCTCCTCCGCCGCCGCGCGCGCCGCCGTATCGTCCGGCGCGCCATGTGCGGCGCGGATATGCGCGGCGAGCGCCGCCACGGCCTCCTCGCGCTGCGCCGGCGTGGCGGACGCCACCTGCACCAGCGTCGACCAGCCGAAGGAGGCCAGGCCCAGGAACCCCGCGCGGAAGGCCTGGCGCCGCTGGCCCTCCAGCGCCGCCACATCGTCGTCCCAGAAGCAGAAGCCGCCGGGCACCGCCCATTCGCCGGGCTCGGCCGCGCGCGGAAACACCAGCGCGTCGGAGGGGTCCAGCCGGATCGTCCGCAACAGCCTGCTCATGCCGCCTCCGCCAGCGCATGGCGTTCGCGCACGCCGCCGCGTTCCACCACCAGGTCACCCGTCGCGGGGTCGAGCCCCCGCCGCGCGCCATCCGCCAGCGCGGGATCGAGCCGCGCCAGATACCGTTCCGCAAGGATGCGGAATCCGCGCCCGTCCCAATCCGCGATGGTCGCCATCAGGTGGCGCGCCCAGGCGGCGGTCATCTCGGCGGGCGTGGTGTCGGTGTAGCCTTCCTCGAACAGCGTGGTGTGCTCAGGGTCGCGGCCGGGATCGTGGTCGGCGGCGGCGAAGGCGACCTCGATGCCGACCACCAGCCAGTCGGGCACGGCATCCTCGGCGGAGCCGGGCGGGGCGGCGATCCGCGCGACGCCGACCACGCCGCCATTCACCCGGATGGTCGAAGGCCAGTCGAAGGTCAGCGGCACCTCCGGCGGGCCGAGCGCGCCGGCGGCATCGGCAAAGGCGGCCATGGCGGCGAGCAGCGCCGGGCGCGCGGCGGAGAGTGTCTGTTCCGGCTCCAGCACCACCGCGGCCTCGATGCGCGCCCAGGATCGCACCCAGACCAGCGTGCCCGCACCCTGCGCCGGCGCCTCGGCGATGGCGCGCGCCATCGCATCGCCGCCCTCGCGCAGGGCGATGATGGGGGTGAAGACGCTCGGCAGCTCGGACAGGCTTTCGGACACGCGCTCCCTCGCATCACGGTGTTTCCCGGCATATATGCGCCCGACCCCGAAGCGCCAAACGGGGCGCGGGGGTTGGGCCGACATGAGCGGAACGAATGGGCGCATCGCCCTGGTGTGCAGCTGCGAGGACACCATGCGCCTCGACGAGCGCGCCATCGCGCGCGGCTGCGGCGCCGAACTTCGCATGGCCGAACAGCTGTGTATGGCGCAGCTCGACCGCGTCATGGCCGCACTTGCCACCGGGCGGCCGCTGAGCGTCGCCTGCACCGCCCAGGCGCCACTGTTCGCGCAGGAAGCCGCCGAGGCCGGCGCCGCGACCCCGACCTTCGTGAACATCCGCGAGCATGCCGGCTGGGCCACCGAGGGCCGCGCCGCCGGCCCCAAGATGGCCGCGCTGTTGGCCGCCGCCGCCGAACCCATGCCCGCCACGCCGCTGGTGCCGCTGGAGAGCCAGGGTGTCGCGCTGGTGCTCGGCCGCGATGGCGTGGCGCTGGAGGCGGCGGCGCGCCTGGCGGACCGGCTCGACCTGACCGTGCTGCTGAGCGGCGCGGAGGCCGTCACGCCGCCGCGCAGCACGCCCTTCCCGGTGATGAAGGGCCGCGCGCGCAATGCGGCGGGGTATCTCGGCGCCTTCGAGGTCACGGTGGATGGCGCCGCCATGCCGCGACCGTCCTCCCGCGCGGCGTATGATTTTGGGCCGGGCAAGGACGGCGCGGTCAGCCGCGCCGACATCGTGCTGGACTTGTCGGGTGGCGCGCCGCTGTTCCCCGCGCATGAGGTGCGCCAAGGCTATCTGCGCGCCGACCCGGCCGATGGCGCGGCCGTCGAACGCGCCATCGCCGCCGCCGGCGAGCTGACCGGCACCTTCGACAAGCCGCGCTTCATCGCCTTCGACGGTGCGCTGTGCGCCCATGCGCGCAACAAGCGCAACGGCTGCACGCGCTGCGTCGACCTCTGCCCGACCGGCGCCATCACGTCGGGCAGCGGTCCGCTGAAGGACCAGGTGGTGATCAGCGCCGAGATCTGCGCGGGCTGCGGTGCCTGCGCGGCGGTCTGTCCGACGGGTGCCGCCACCTACACGCTGCCGCCGCCGGCGGCGATGGCGCGGCGCATCCGCACGCTGCTGCTGGCCTATCGTGTCGCGGCGCAAGCCGCGCCGGGCCAAGGCTTGGGCGGCGATGCGCCGGTGCTGCTGCTGCACGATGAGGCGCAGGGGGAGGCATTGCTCGACGCGCTGTCGCGCCATGGCGACGGGCTGCCCGCGCGTGTGCTGCCGCTGCTGGTGAACGAGGTCTCGGCGATCGACCTGTCCCTGCTGGCGGGCGCCTTTGCCTGGGGGGCGAGCGCGGTGCGCGTGCTGCTGCCCGCGCGCGGCGGGCACGGCACCGAAGGCCTGGCACGCAACATCGAGACGGTGAACGCCGCGCTGGAGGGAATCGGGCTCGCACACGCCACGCCGCGCGCGGCGGTGATCGAGACGGACGATCCCTTCAGCCTCGGCGAGGCGCTGGCCGCCCTTCCCCGCGCGCCCTTCGCCTTCGCGCCGTCCACCCACCAGGCGATCGGCACGCCGCGCGAGATGGCGTTGCAGGCGTTGCGCGCGCTGCGGACCGGCGCGCGCGCGCCGGTCCAGGCGGTGGCGCTGCCGGCACTTGCGCCCTTCGGCGCGGCGCATGTGGACACCGCCGGCTGCACGCTGTGCCTGGCCTGCACCAGCGTCTGCCCGACCTCGGCCTTCAGCGCGAACCCCGAGACGCCGCAGCTGCGCTTCCTGGAGGATGCCTGCGTGCAATGCGGGCTATGCGCGGCGACCTGCCCGGAGAAGGTCATCACGCTGGAGCCGCGGCTGAATTTTGCCGAGGCGGCGGCGTCGCCGCAGGTGGTGAAGGAAGAAGAACCGGCGTCCTGCCCGCGGTGTTCCAAGCTGTTCGGCACCAAGGCGTCGATCGCGCGGGTGAAGGCGAAGCTCTCCGCGCATTGGATGTTCGCCGACCCGGCGCGCGCCGCCATCCTCGACCTGTGCGACGATTGCCGGATTACGGAGGCCACGACCGGGCGCTTCGACCCCTATGCCGGGCCGGCGCGGCCGATTACCAAGACGACCGAGGATTGGTTGCGCGAGGCGGAGCGGGCGAAGAAGGCGGAGGAGAACTGACCCCTCAGTTCCGCGGCAGCCGCGCCACCCCCGGCGCGTCCGGATTCTGCGCCCGGTGCCGCAGCAGCTGGTCGGCCAGCACGATGGCCAGCATCGCCTCGCCCACCGGCACCGCGCGGATGCCCACGCAGGGGTCGTGGCGACCCTTGGTCTGCACCTCGACCTCCCGCCCCTGCCGGTCCACCGAGGCGCGCGGGGTCAGGATCGAGCTGGTCGGCTTCACCGCGAAGCGCGCCACCACCGGCTGGCCGGTGCTGATGCCGCCCAGCACGCCGCCGGCGCGGTTGGACTGGAAGGCCACCGTGCCGTCGGGGTTCATCCGCATCTCGTCGGCATTGTCGGTGCCGGTCAGCGTGGCGGCGGCGAAACCGTCGCCGATCTCGACCCCCTTCACCGCGTTGATCGACATCAGCGCGCCGGCCAGCTCGGCATCGAGCTTGCCGTAGATCGGCGCGCCCAGGCCGGGCGGGACGCCCTCGGCCACCAGTTCGATCACCGCGCCCACGGAATCGCCGGATTTGCGCAGCGCCAGCAGGCGTTCCTCCCAGCGGAGGGCCGCCGCGCGGTCGGGGCAGAAGAAGGCGTTGTCGTCCACCGCATCCCAATCCCAGGCGGCGCGGTCCACCCAGTCCTCGCCCATCGCGACCAGCGCGCCGCGCACCCGCACATCGGGGCCCAGCACGCGGCGGGCGATGGCACCGGCGGCGACGCGCATCGCCGTCTCGCGCGCGGAGGACCGGCCACCGCCGCGATAGTCGCGGATGCCGTATTTCAGTTCGTAGGTGATGTCCGCATGGCCGGGGCGGAAGCGTTCGGCGATCTCGGAATAATCCTTGGATCGCTGGTCGGTGTTGTCGATGTGCAGCGCGATGGGTGTCCCGGTCGTCAGCCCGTCCATCACGCCGGACAGGATGCGGACCTGGTCGGCTTCCTGGCGCTGGGTCACGAATTTCGACTGGCCGGGGCGCCGGCGGTCGAGGAAGGGCTGGATGTCGGCTTCGGTCAGCGCCAGGCGCGGCGGCACGCCATCGACCACGCAGCCGATGGCCGGGCCGTGCGATTCGCCCCAGGTGGTGACGCGGAACAGGTGGCCGATGGTGTTGTGGGACATGGTGGCGTGGGATTAGCCGGGCCGGCGGCGGGCTTCAATGACGCCCGGTGCGCCGCGGCGCGCCCGGAGCATCATCCGCTCGGGCGGGTTCGGTCGGGTGGAACAGCATGCTCGCTGCGACCACCGGCTGGAGACGTCGGTCCGAGCCATGGCGAGCGGAGCGGCCCTACCGGTCCGCCCGCGGCCCGCCCCGATACGTGCAGGTGACGATGGTGACCGTGGTTTGCCGTTCGGGCCCGGCGGAGGTCACTGTCGCGACCTCATCGACACGCTCCACCAGGAAGGGCCGCGCCATGTCGCAGTACCGCGCGACGATGGCCCCGCCGGGCTGGCCGGTGTCGATCAGGAAGACCAGCGCATCCCCGGCGCGGCAGCGCACGCGCAGGCGCTGTTCGGCATCGTGTTCGCTGACGCGCATGGCATCGGGGCCGGTCACGCGGATGGCGGTCCAGCAGCGGGCATCTTCCATCTGCGCCCGGGCGGACGGCGCGGCGATGACCAGGCCGGCCAGCGCGGCGGCATAGGGCAGGCAGCGGATGATCATGCTGTTCATGGATCGATGGCTTAGCGCGGAATGGGGCCGGTCTCAATCGGCCGGCGGCGGGCCCAGCATGGTCATGCCGCGGGGCGACAGGCGGTAGCCGACGGGCAGGCTCTCGGTCAGGCCCAGCGCCTTCAGCCTCCGCACCATGGTCTTGAAGGCCGGCGTGTCGAAGCCGAGGCCCGCCGCCAGGTCGGCGGCGCGACAGCCAGGCGCGGCGGCGATGGCCGCGAGCACGGCCCGGGTCCAGGCGCCGCGCGGGCCGGCCCGGTCCAGGCGGTCAAGCCGATCGCGCAGCGCCGCTGCCTCGTGGGCAGGCATGTCGCCGCGCGCGCGCAGCGCGATGCGCGGGTCAGGCCCTGCCAGGCGCAGCGCGACGCGATGCACCGGCCCATCGCCCACCGCCAGGAAGGCCCGGAGCGCCGGGAGGTCTGCGAAGCCGGCGGCCTGCGCGTCCCGGTCCGACAGGCTGGCGGGATCGACCACCGTGACGTGGGCGAAGGCCACCTGCCCGACCGGCGTCAGCAGCGTGGCCCCGGGCTTGGCCGGCGGCCTGGCGCCGCGGCGGAAGGCCAGGGTGATGCGCCCCGCCGCGATGCCCTCCAGCACGGCGCGTCGGAACAGCATGGCGCGGGCGGCTCAGCCCTTCTCGACCGTGATGTCCGGCGCGTCGGGGTTCTTCATCCCGACCACGTGGTAGCCGGAATCGACGTGATGGACCTCGCCGGTCACGCCGGAGGCGAGGTCCGACAGCAGGTACACCCCCGACCCGCCGACATCCTCGATGGTGACGTTGCGGCGCAGCGGCGCGTTGTACTGGTTCCAGCGCAGGATGTAGCGGAAGTCGCCGATGCCGCTGGCCGCCAGGGTCTTGATCGGCCCGGCGCTGATCGCGTTCACGCGGATGCCGCGCTCGCCCAGGTCGGTCGCCATGTAGCGCACGGATGCCTCGAGCGCCGCCTTGGCGACGCCCATGACGTTGTAGTGCGGCGTGACGCGCTCGGCACCCAGGTAGGACAGGGTCAGCATCGACCCGCCTTCCTGCATCAGCGCCGCCGCCCGCTGGCCGACCGCGACGAAGGAGAAGCAGGAGATGTCCATCGCCTGCAGGAAGGCGGCGCGGGGGGTGTCGAGGTAGCGGCCGCGCAGGAACTGCTTGTCGGCATAGCCGATGGCATGGACCAGGAAGTCGATCCTGCCCCAGGCCTTCGCCACCGCGTCGAAGGCGGCGTCCATGGAGGCATCGTCGGCCACGTCGCAGGGCAGCACCAGGGTGGAGCCGATGCTCTCGGCCAGCGGGCGCACCCGCTTCTCCAGCGCCTCGCCCTGGTACGTGAAGGCGACCTCGGCCCCCTGGGCGGCCAGGGCGCGGGCGATGCCCCAGGCGATCGAGCGGTCATTCGCCACGCCCATGATGATCCCGCGCTTGCCCTGCATGAGGGTGCCGGTGGCGATGCGGGGCTCTGGCGTGGCGTCGTTCATCGCGGTCGGGGCCCGTCCGGGTGGCAGGGAAGGCGGCGGTGGTGCCATGGCAGGGGGAGCGGGGCAAGTGCGTTCCGCCCCTTGCGGCGCCGGCGGGCACCCCGATACAGGCAGGGGCAAGGAGCACCCCATGGCCGCCACCGCCACCACCGACGACCCGATCGCCCTGTTCGAGGCCTGGATGGCCGAGGCCGCGGCGAGCGAACCCAACGACCCCAACGCCGTGTGCCTTGCGACTGCCACGCCCGATGGCGTGCCCTCGGCGCGGATGGTGCTGTTGAAGGGCGTCGATGCGCGGGGCTTCGTGTTCTACACCAACCTCGAAAGCCGCAAGGGCGGGGAATTGGCGGCCAACCCGCAGGCGGCGCTGTGCTTCCACTGGAAGACCCTGGCGCGGTCCGTGAGAGTCGAGGGCCGGGTCGAGGCGGTGAGCGATGCCGAGGCCGATGCCTATTATGCGTCCCGCGCGCGGACATCGCGGCTGGGGGCCTGGGCGTCGAAGCAGTCGCGGCCGCTGGAATCGCGCTTCGCGCTGGAGAAGGCGGTGGCGGAATACGGGCTGAAATACGCCATCGGGGAGATCCCGCGCCCGGCCTTCTGGTCCGGCTTCCGGGTGCTGCCGCGGCGCATCGAGCTGTGGCGCGACATGCCCTTCCGCCTGCATGAGCGCCGCGTCTTCCATCGCGACGGCGAGGGCTGGCGGATCGAGACGCTGTATCCGTGAGCATCCCGGCAGCGCAGGCCGAGGCGGCGGCGCTGCTGGCGCGCCTGTCCGGCGCCGCGCCGGTCGAGACGCATATCTCGGCCGTCTATGTCGGGCGCGAGACCGCCTGGAAGATGAAGAAGGCCGTCGCGCTGGGCTTCCTGGACTTCACCAGGCTGGCGGACCGGGAGCGTTTCTGTCGCCACGAACTGGCGCTGAATGCGCCGCATGCGCCGGGGCTGTATCGCGACGTGGTGGCGATCACGCGCGGGCCGGATGGCGCGCTGCGCGAGGGCGGCGACGGGGAAGCGGTGGAATGGGTGCTGCGGATGGCGCCCGTGCCGGCGGAGGATTTCCTCGATGCCGTGGCGGCGCGCGGGGGGCTGGCGCCGGCGCTGCTGGACGACGTGGCCGATGCGGTGGCGGCCATGCATGCGGGTGCGGAGCACGCCGGCATCGATGCGCCGGCTGCCATGGCGCGCATCCTGGAGGGCAATGTCCCGGCGGCGCGCCGCGCCGGGCTGGACGCCGCGCGGGTGGAGGCCTGGGCGGGCGATGCGCGCGCCGAACTCGCGCGCATCGCCCCGGTGCTGGCGGCGCGCGCCGCGTCCGGCTGCGTGCGCCGCTGCCATGGCGATCTGCACCTGGGCAACCTGGTGCTCTGGCGGGGCCGCCCCTGCCTGTTCGACGCGCTGGAATTCGACGAGGCACTGGCGCGCATCGATGTCGGCTACGACCTGGCCTTCCTGCTGATGGACATCGACCTGCGGGCGGGCCGCGCTGCGGCGAACCGCGTGCTGAACCGCTACGTTGCGCGCCGCGGCGATGCCGGGCTGGTGGCGGGGCTGCCACTGTGGCTGTCGCTGCGCGCGATGATCCGCGCGCATGTCGAGGCAGCGCGCGGGCGCGACAGCGCGGCCATGCTGGCGGCGGCGGCGGCGCACCTGGCGCCCTGCCCCGGGCGGCTGGTGGCGATCGGCGGGTTGCAGGGCACCGGGAAGTCCACGCTGGCGCGCGCGCTGGCACCGCGGCTGGGCCGATGCCCTGGCGCGCTGGTGCTGCGGACGGATGAAATCCGCAAGCGCCGCTTCGGCGTGGCGCCGGAATCTCGGTTGCCGGCCGCGGCTTATGACACTGAGGTCAGCGCGGCGGTGCATGACGAAATCTTCACCATGGCCGCGACGGCGCTGGCCGGCGGCCAGGCGGTGGTGGTCGATGCGGTGTTCCTCGATGCGGCGCAGCGCGCCCGCGCGGCGTCTGTCGCGCGCGATGCAGGGGTGCCCTTCGACGGGCTTTGGCTGGATGCGCCGCTGCCCGTGCTGCGCGCGCGCATCGGGGCGCGCCGCGACGATGCCTCCGACGCCGATGACGCCGTGCTGCTGCGCGCCGCCACCGCCGATCCAGGCACGATCGACTGGCACCGCATCGACGTGACGACCGATGGCGCGCCGGCCGCGCGCGCCGCCCTTGGCATGGAGGCGGGATTCCTGTGCTAGGCTTCCCGCCGCAGGGAAGACACGACCAGTGAACCGCGGTTGGGGAGTATTCATATCATGGCCTATCGCCGTCTGCTGCTGCCGCTGACCGGAACCGCCTCGGGCGAAGCGGCGCTTGCCACCGCGCTGATCGCCGCGCGCGCCTGGGGTGCGCATGTCCATTGCCTGCACGTGCGCGTCGATGCGCGCGACGTGGCACCGCTGGCGGGCGAAGGCCTGTCGGGCGCCATGATCGAGGAGATGATGGCCGCCACCGAGCGCGAGAGCGGCGAGCGCGCCGACCGCGTGAAGGCGCTGTTCGACCGCTTCACCGCCGGGCTGGGCGGCATCACCCTGGCCGACAACCCCGACACCGCCGCCAAGACCGAAGGCCCGACCCTGTCCTTCGAATCCATCCCGGGGCGGGAGGAGGACGTGGTGGCGCAGCAGTCGCGCCTGTACGACATGGCGGTGGTGCCGCACCCCGAGGCCGGCGAGGACGTGTCGTCCTCCGACGCGCTGCACGCCATCCTGTTCGATTCCGGCCGCCCGGTGCTGATCGCCCCGCGTGTGGCGCCGCCCGATATCGGCACGCGCGTCTGCGTCGCCTGGAACGGCACGGCCGAGAGCGCGGCCGCCGTCGCCGCCGCCCTGCCCTGGCTGCACAAGGCCGCCGCCGTGCAGATCCTGGCGTCGGACGAATACCAGCGGCGCGGCCCGAAGGCCGAGGGCATTCAGGCCTATCTGCGCTGGCACGGCATCCAGGCCGAGATCATGCCCTTCAAGCCGGCCACGCGGGAAGTCGGCGCGGGACTGCTCGGCGCCGCGCGCGACTTCAACGCCGACCTGATCACCATGGGCGCCTATTCGCATTCTCGCCTGCGCCAGCTGATTCTGGGCGGGGTGACGCGCCATGTGCTGGAGAATGCGGAAATCCCCGTGATGATGTGCCGCTGAAACCCGCGGATCGTCCGAAGGGGCCGATCGGCGCAGTCTGACGATCCGGCACCGGCCCGCTGCATCATCACCGGCCTGAATGGCCGCGATCCGGCGCGCCGCGTGGCGGGGCGCCGCGCAGCGCCCTATCTGCTGATCCGAAGGACGGCCCGCCCCTGCGGGCGCCACGGATGGAGCGGAACAATGATCGACGTGCGACCCTTCGCGAGCCTCGGCAAGGCGAATTTCGGCTGGCTCGACGCCAACCACCATTTCTCCTTCGGCCACTACAACGACCCCAGGCGCATGGCCTGGGGCAAGCTGCGCGTGTGGAACGACGACGAGATCGCACCCGGCAAGGGCTTCGACCCGCATCCGCACCGCGACATGGAGATCATCACCTATGTCCGCGAGGGTGCGATCACCCACCGCGACAACCTGGGCAATGAAGGCCGCACCGAGGCCGGCGACGTGCAGGTGATGAGCGCGGGCACCGGCGTGGTGCACGCCGAATACAACCTCGAACCCGGCCGGACCACGCTGTTCCAGATCTGGATCATGCCCGACCGACGCGGCGCCAAGCCCTCCTGGGGGGCGAAGAAGTTCCCGCTGGAAAAGCGCGAGGCGGGCTTCGACGTGCTGGCCTCGGGCCGTCCCGGCGATGCCGAGGCAGGCGCGCTGCCGATCAATGTCGATGGCGCGGTGCTCGCCACGACGCTGAAGAAGGACCAGACGCTGGTGCAGGCGCTGGGCGAGGGCCGTGCGGCCTACCTGGTGGCGGCGAAGGGCGCGGTGACGGTGAACGGTGTCGCGGCGCAGGCGCGCGACGGCATCGCCATTCGCGACGAGCGCGAATTCGCGATCACCGCGACCGAGGATGCCGAGCTGGTGATGGTCGAGGTCGCGGCTGACTGACGCAGCCTGTCACCAAACTGTCGTTGATGAACCCACCCGGCGCGGCATAACTGCCGCGCCGGCGGTCCCGCCGGTTCGCTGCCGGGGGACCCGATGGAATATTCGCGCCGCTTCAAGTTCCTGCTCTGTGCCCCCGCCTTCGACGAAGCCGGCGACCTCGAGGGCGAGCGCCTGGCGCATATCGTCCGCGAGATCGAGCAGGATGGCTACCAGGTGCTGCGCGCCCGGCGCGACGACGATGCCGAGCTGGTGGTCCGCACCGATGCCGCCATCGGCTGCCTGATCGTGGACTGGGGCAAGAAGGGGCTGCAGGGCAAGGCGGCGCAGCTCATCTCGCTCACCCGCAAGCGCGGGCTGGACGTGCCGGTCATCCTGCTGGTGCGCCGCCACCGGCTGGAGGACATCCCGGTCGAGGTGCTGGACGACGTGGATGGCTTCGTCTTCCTGGCCGAGGAAACGCCGGACTTCATCGCCAAGAACCTGGTCTCGAAGCTGCGGCAATATGCCGAGAGCCTGAAGACGCCCTTCTTCGGCGCGCTGGTCGATTATGCCGAGCAGGGCAACATGCTGTGGACCTGCCCGGGGCATAATGGCGGCGTGTTCTACCGGCGATCGCCGATCGGGCGGATCTTCGTCGAGCACCTGGGCGAGGCGATCTTCCGCGACGACCTCGACAATTCGGTGCTGCAACTGGGCGACCTGCTGACGCATGAGGGCCCGGCGGCGGCGGCCGAGCGCGCGGCGGCGGAGATCTTCGGCGCGGAACGCACCTATTTCGTGCTGAACGGGACGTCCACGTCCAACAAGGTCGTGCTCTCGGGGCTGCTGGCCGAGGACGACCTGGTGCTGTTTGACCGCAACAACCACAAGGCGGCGCATCACGGCGCGCTGTTCCTCGGCCAGGCGATTCCGGTCTACCTGGAGACCGACCGCAACCTGCACGGGCTGATCGGCCCGATCCGCCCGGAAGCCTTCGACGAGGCGCGCATCCGGCAATCCATCCGCGACAATCCGCTGGTGGCGGACAAGTCGCGCGCCGATGCGCCGCGCCCCTTCCGCGCCGCGGTCGTCGAGCAATGCACCTATGACGGCACCATCCTGTCGGCGGAGCAGATCGTCGAGCGGATCGGGCACCTCTGCGACTACATCCTGTTCGATGAGGCCTGGGCCGGCTTCATGAAGTTCCACCCGCTGTTCCGCGGGCGCTTCGGGATGGGATTGCAGAACCTGGGGCCGGACAGCCCGGGCATCATCGTCACGCAATCCACCCACAAGCAGTTGGCGTCGTTCAGCCAGGCCTCGCAGATCCATGTGAAGGACAGCCACCTGGGCGACCAGCGCCGGCGCGTCGAGCACCGGCGCTTCAACGAGTTCTTCCTGCTGCATGCCTCGACCAGCCCGTTCTATCCGCTGTTCGCCTCGCTCGATGTCGGCGCGCAGATGATGAAGGGGAAGTCGGGCGAGGTGCTGTGGGACGACACCATCCGCCTGGGCATCGAATTGCGGAAGAAGATGCGGATGACGGCGCGCGACTTCGCCGCGACCGAGCGCGACCCGGCGCGGCAATGGTTCTTCGACCCCTTCGTGCCCGACCGGGTTGTCGTGGGCCAGCGCGACATGCCCTGGGAAGACGTGCCGACCGACGCCCTGGCCACCGACCCGGGCCTGTGGGAGTTCCGCGAAGGCGAGACCTGGCACGGCTTCCGCCATGTCGCGCCGGGCTGGGCGATCACCGACCCCAACAAGCTGACCGTGCTGACGCCGGGCTTCGACCGCGCCGCCGGGACCTATGCCGAGCACGGCATCCCCGCGCCCGTGGTGGCGGAATACCTCCGCCAGAACCGCATCGTCTGCGAGAAGAACGACCTCAATTCGCTGTTGTTCCTGCTGACGCCGGGTGTCGAGAGCAGCAAGGCCGGCACGCTGCTGTCGCACCTGGTCACCTTCAAGAAACTGCACGACCAGAACGCGCCGCTCGACGAAGTGATCCCGGACTTCGTGGCCCGCCGGCCCGCGCGCTATGCCGGGATGCGGCTGCGCGACCTGTGTGCCGGGATGCATGCGCTGTATCGCGCGGCCGGGACCTCGGCGCTGCAGGGCGCGCAGTTCCGCGCCGAGCACCTGCCCGAGATCGCCCTGCCGCCGCACGAGGCGGTGCGCGCGCTGACACGCAACAAGGTGGACTACCTGCCGCTGGACGCGCTGGACGGGCGAATCGCGACGACGCTCTGGGTGGTCTATCCGCCGGGCATCGCGACCATCGTGCCCGGCGAACGCCTGACCGCGCGCGCGCGGCCGATGGTGGACTACCTGCGCGCCTTCGAAGCCGCCGCCAACGCCTTCCCCGGCTTCGAGAGCGAGGTGCAGGGCCTGCACCGCGAGGCGCAGCCCGACGGCACGGTGCGCTTCTATACCTACGTCATGCAGGAGTAGCGTGGCCGGAAACACCGGAGGATCCGCCCGTGCCCAGCCTGCCCGACGGCACCATCATCCCCGCCCTCGGCCAGGGCACCTGGCACATGGGCGAGGGCGCCCGCCCGCGCAGCGAGGAGGCCGACGCGCTGCGTCTGGGCCTGGACCTCGGCATGTCGCTGATCGACACCGCCGAGATGTATGCCGAGGGCGGCGCCGAGGAGGTGGTGGGCGAGGCCATCGCCGGGCGGCGCGACGCGATCTTCCTGGTCAGCAAGGTCTACCCCCACAACGCATCGCGCCGCGGCGCCGTGGCGGCCTGCGAGCGCAGCCTGAAGCGCATGCGCGTGGACACCATCGACCTCTACCTGCTGCATTGGCGCGGGTCGCATCCGCTCAGCGAAACCGTCGAAGCCTTCGAGGCGCTGAAAGCCGCCGGGAAAATCCGCCGCTGGGGCGTGTCCAACTGCGACGTGGACGACCTGGAGGAACTCGGCCCCGCCCTGGCCGATTGCGCGGCGGACCAGGTGCTCTACAGCCTGGAGCACCGCGGCATCGAATTCGATCTGCTGCCCTTCTGCGCCCGGCACCGCGTGCCCGTGATGGCCTATTCGCCCGTCGGCCAGGGCGGCAAGCTGCTGCGCCACCGCGCGTTGCACGACGTCGCCGGTCGCCACGGCATCACCCCCGCCCAGGTCGCCATCGCCTGGACGCTGCGCGACCCCAACGTGGTCAGCATCCCGAAGGCCTCCGACACCACGCATGTCCGCCAGAACGCCGCCACCCGCGACGTGCGCCTGATACCCGACGACCTCGCGACCCTCGACGCCGCCTTCGCACCGCCGGCACGCAAACGCGGGCTGGCGATGCTGTAGGGGCAGGTGGTCCCGGAGAGGGGCTTTGCCCCCCTCCGGACCTCCCCCCACCAGGGGGCTACGGCCCCCTGGACCGCGGGGTTTTAATCGGGGGAATTGGGGAGGGGCATCGTCGGTGCGCGCGACGCGAAACGCACGCCATGCCCCTCCCCAATTCCCCCGATTAAGTCGAGGGTTCCAAGGGCCTCAAGCCCTTGGTGGGTGGGGTTCGGGGAGGGCAAAGCCCTCCCCGAGGACGCCCCGCCCCTACTGGAACACCGGCACCGCGTTGTCGTCCTGTGGCGGTGGTGGTGGCGCGTCGATGGTCACGGATGCCGGGTCCACGCCGGTGCCGCGGTCGAGCCAGTAGGTCACGCTTTCGGGCCACAGGATGACGATGGCGACCAGGGTGAGTTGCAGTAACAGGAAGGGGATGGCGCCCCAGTAGATGTCCTTGGTCAGCACGGATTTGGGCGCCACGCCGCGCAGGTAGAACAGGGCGAAGCCGAAGGGTGGGTGCATGAAGCTGGTCTGCAGGTTCACGCAGAGCAGCACGCCGAACCACACCAGGTCGATGTCGAGCTTGGCGGCCACGGGCGCCAGCAGCGGCACGACGATGAAGGCGATCTCGAAGAAGTCGAGGAAGAAGGCGAGCAGGAAGATCGCGATGTTCACGAACACCAGGAAGCCGGTCTGCCCGCCAGGCAGGTGCGAGAGCAGGTGCTCGATCCAGATGGACCCGTCCACGCCCTGGAAGACCAGGGTGAAGACGGTGGCGCCGATCAGGATGAAGATGACCATGGCGGTGATGCGCATGGTGTTGGCCATGGCTTCGAACAGCAGCGCCCAGGTGAAACGGCGGTTGATCACCGCGATCAGGATGGCGCCCATCGCACCCATGGCGCCGGCCTCGGTCGGGGTGGCGAGGCCGAGGAAGATGGTGCCGAGCACCAGGAACATCAGCACCAGCGAAGGCACCATGCCCTTGATGACGCGCCAGTAGAGCGGCCAGCCGCGCAGCGTGCGGGCCTCGGGCGGCAGGGGCGGGACCTTGTGCGGCGAGATCAGGCTGACGACGGCGATGAAGGCGAGGAACAGTGCCACCTGCATCATCGCCGGGCCGATCGCGCCGGCGTACATTTCGCCCACGCTCTTGCCAAGCTGGTCGCCCAGCACGATCAGCACGAGGGAGGGCGGAATGAGCTGCGCGATGGTGCCCGACGCCGCGATGACGCCAGTGGCGATCCGCATGTCGTATCCGTAGCGGATCATCACCGGCAGCGAGATCATGCCCATGGCGATGACCGAGGCCGCGACGGTGCCGGTGATCGCACCCAGTACCGCGCCCACCAGGATGACGGCATAGGCGAGCCCGCCGGGGATCTTGCCGAACAGCTGCCCGGTGCCTTCCAGCAGGTCCTCCGCCAGGCCGCAGCGTTCCAACACCGCGCCCATCAGGGTGAAGAACGGGATCGCCAGCAGCACCTCGTTCGACAGGATGCCGAAGACGCGCAGCGGCAGGTTGCCGAGGTAGGCGGTGGTGAAGAAGCCCATCTCGATCGACAGGAAGCCGAAGAACAGGCCGACCGCGGACAGGCTGAAGGCGACCGGGAAGCCCAGCAGCAGGAACACCACCAGGCCGCCGAACATCAGCGGCGGCATCAGGTCGAGGCTGATCACGGCGTCACTGCTCCAGCTTCTCGTAGGCGGCGACCTCGGCGGACAGGCCTTGCAGCGCGGCGATGCGCTTGACCAGCTCCGCCAGGCCCTGCAGCGACACCAGCGCGAAGCCGAGCGGCATCAGCAGCTTCATGGGCCAGCGCAGCAGCCCGCCGGCATTGGGCGAGGTCTCGCCTCGCATCCAGGCATCCATGAAGAAGGGCCAGGTCATCCAGGCCAGCAGGATCATGCCCGGCAGCAGGAAGCAGATGATGCCGAAGACATCGATCCACAGCCGCGTGCGTTCCGAGACGATGCTGTAGACCAGGTCCACGCGCACATGGCCGTTGCGGCGCAGGGTGTGGGCGGCGCCGAGCATCACGATGGCGGCGAAGAGGTACCACTGCGCCTCCAGCCACGCGTTCGACGACAGCGAGAAGCCGTAGCGCATCAGCGCATTGCCGGTGCTGATCGCGCAGGCGGCAAGCACACACCATTCCGCCACGCGGCCGGCGGCCTGGCTGATCGCGTCCATGGCGCGGCTGAATCCGAGCAGTGACTGCATCTAGCGGGCCTGGTGCCGGTGGTGGCGGCGCATGGCGCCCGAGCCTCCGTCTGGTTGGCCTCAAGGGGAGGCGGCGCCGCGTCTAGCGCGGTTTGCCGCCTGTCGGAAGGGGCATCGGGCGGCGCGGAGGGGCGGCGCGGGCGGCGGAACGGTCCGGCCAGGCGGCCCGCCGGGCTGGCCGCGCGGCGCCGCGGGGGGGTATCCTGCCCGGGTGACTCGGTGCCCATGCCGGCCGTGCTGACGGCCCTCGCCCTGTTGGTCGGCGCCCTGGCGGTGCTGGGCGTGTGCGCATGGCCGCTTGCCCGGTCCAAGGCCGGGGCGCGGGCGGTGCATGGCGGCGTGGCGGTGGCGGGGTTGCTGCTGGCGGCGGGCGGGCTGGCCGGGTTGCTGGACGGGGCGTCGAGCCTGGCGCTGCCCTTCGGGCCACCCTGGGGCCAGGCGCGGCTGGCGCTCGATCCGCTGTCGGCCTGGTTCCTGCTGCCGGTCGGGCTCTCGACGGCCTGCACGTCCCTGTATGCGCTGGGCGGGGTGCATGGGCCGGTGGCGGCACGCTCGCTCGTGCCCTGGCCGATCTTCCTGGCCGGCATGGCGCTGTGCGTGCTGGCGGCAGACGGCTTCACCCTGCTGCTGGGGTTCGAGGCGATGTCGCTGGCCTCCTGGGTGTTGGTCGCGCAGGACCACGCGCAGGCAGGCAACCGGCGGGCGGCGCGCATCTATCTGGGCTTCGCCGGGTTTGGCGGGGTTTCGCTGATCCTGGCGCTGGGGCTGCTGGCGGGCGGGGCCGGGGATGTCGCCTTCGCGGTGCTGCGCGATGCGCCGCCGGAGGGCTGGCGCGCGGCCGCGGTGCTGGCGCTGGTGATCGCGGGGGCGGGGTCGAAGGCCGGGATCGCGCCGCTTCATGTGTGGCTGCCATTGGCGCATCCGGCGGCGCCGAGCCATGTCTCGGCGGTGATGTCGGGGGCGATGACCAAGGTCGCGCTGTATGTGCTGGCGCGCTTCGTCTTCGACCTGATGGGGCCGGCGCAGCCGATCTGGTTCGGCGCGCCGCTGGTCGCGCTGGGGGCGGCCTCGGCGGTGATCGGCGCGCTGCGGGCGAACCTGGAGGACGACACCAAGACGCTGCTGGCCTGTTCGACCATCGAGAATGTCGGGCTGATCGCGGTCGGGCTGGGGCTGGCGCTGGCGTTCCGGGGGGCGGATTTGCCGGCGCTGGCGGCGCTTGCGGCTGGAGCTTCGCTCCTGCATGCGCTGAACCACGCGGTGTTCAAGACGCTGCTGTTCCTGGCGGCGGGCGAGGTGCTGCACGGCGCGGCATCGCGCGCCATCGACCGGCTGGGGGGGTTGATCCACCGGATGCCGGTGACGGCCTGGGCGGCGCTGGTCGGGGTGGGGGCGGCGGCCGCGCTGCCGCCGCTGTCGGGCTTCGCCTCGGAATGGCTGTTGTTGCAAGCGTTGCTGGCGGCCTGGCGGGTGGGCGACCTGGCCTTCCAGATCGGCATGGCGGCGGCCACCGCGCTGGTGGCCCTGGCGGCGGCGCTGGCGGCGGCGGCGATGGTGCGCTTCTGGGGGCTGGTGTTTCTCGGGCGGCCGCGCACGCCGCGCGCGGCGGGGGCTGAGGAGAGCGGCGGTGCCGCGCGCTGGGCGTTGCTGATCCCGGCGGGGCTGACGGTGCTGTTCGGGCTGTTGCCGGGGGTGCTGCTGGACCTGGCGGAACCGGCGCTGCGGGTGATGACGGGGGCGGCGGCGCCGCGCGCGGGCGTGTTGTCGGTCGGCGCGGCGGAGGGGGGCGCGCGCTATTGGCCGGTGCTGGTGGCGCTGCTGCTGGCGGCGGCGGTGGCGGCGGCGCTGTGGGTGGTGCGGCGGCGCGGAGCGGCGGGTGGCGGGCGGTTCGGCGCGCCGGGCCATGTCGTGCGCGGGCCGGCCTGGGATTGCGGATTCATCGCCGCGCCGGCGCACCTGCCGTTTGGCGACCCGGCGTCGCAGCCTTCCGCGGCCGGCTTCGCGCAGCCACTGCGGCGGATGATGGGCGGCAGCCTGCTTGCGGCGCACGAGACGGTGACCATGCCGCCGCCGGGCGCGACCGGGCCGGCGCGGCTCGATGCCGGGTTCCACGACCCGGCGCTGGCGGCGCTGGAAGGGCCCGTGCCGCGCTGGCGCGATGCGCTGGCGGCGCAGGCCGAGCGGCTGCGCGACCTGTCGATCCGCCAATGCCTCGGCCTCACCTTCGGCGCGGTGGTGCTGATGCTGGCGTTGCTCGCCTCGCTGGGGGGGCGCTGAGGTGGCGGTGGTCTGGGGCATCCTGGCGCAGGCGCTGCACATCGCGCTGATCCTGGCCGCCGCACCGCTGCTGACCGGCGTGGTGCGCTGGCTGAAGGCGCGGATGATGGGGCGGCGCGGGGCCGATCCGTTGCAGCCGCTGCGCGACCTGCTGAAGTTGCTGCGCAAGACGCCGGTGCTGGCGGAGAATGCCTCCGCCGTATCGCGCGCGGCGCCCTATGTCGCGGTCGGCGCGGCGGTGGTGGCGGCGGCGCTGGTGCCGAGTTTCGCGCGCGGCATGGTGCTGGCGCCGTTGGCGGACCTGATCCTGGTGGCGGGGCTGCTGGCGCTCGGGCGGGTGGCGATGGCGCTGGCGGGGATGGATGTCGGCACGCCCTTCGGCGGGCTGGGGGCGGCGCGGGAGATGTCCTTCGCCGCACTCGCCGAACCGGCGCTGGTGGTGGCGGCGCTGACGCTGGCGATCCTGGCGGGGACGACGAACCTGGACGCCATCGCGTCGGCGTTCCGCGAGGGGGGGCTCGGGCTGCGGGTGTCGCTCGGGCTGGCGCTGGTGGCGATGGTCGCGGTCGCCATTGCCGAGAATGCGCGCATCCCGGTGGATAACCCGTCCACGCACCTGGAACTGACCATGGTGCATGAGGCGATGATCCTGGAAGCCTCGGGCCGGCACCTGGCGCTGTGGGAATATGCCGCGATGCTGCGGCTGGCGCTGTGGCTGGCGCTGTTGTCGGCGGTGTTCCTGCCTTTCGGCCAGGCGCCGGCGGGGGCCGCGCCGCATGTCTGGCTGGTCGGGCTGGCGGCCTGGGTGCTGAAGATGGGCGCGCTGGCCTTGGCCTTGGCGGCGTTCGAGAGCGCCATCGCCAAGATGCGTGTGTTTCGCGTGCCGGAATTCCTGGGTGCGGCGCTGCTGCTCGGGCTGCTGGGTGCGATCTACCTGTTTGTCTCGACGGGGCTGACATGAGCTTCGGGCAGATCGGCTACGACGTGGCGCATCTGCTGGGCGGCGGCGTGCTGCTGCTGTCCTTCGTGCTGCTGTACCAGCGGCGCATCGGCGCGGTGATCAACGCCTTCGCCATGCAGGGCGCGCTGCTGGCGCTGGCCGCGGCCTGGGCGGCGCACGCGCAGTCTGCGCCCGGGCTGTATGTGACCGCGGTGTTGGCCATGGCGGCGAAGGGGGTGCTGATCCCGCTGGCGCTGCATGGCATCGTGCGGCGGCTCGATCTGCATCGCACGGTGGAGACAGCGCTGGGCATCGGGCCTTCGCTGGTCGCGGGCGTGGCGCTGGTGGCGCTGTCCATCCTGGTGGTGCTGCCGGCGACCGAGGGCGTGCGCGCGCTGGCGCGGGAGAATTTGGCCCTCGCCTTGTCTGTCGTCCTGCTGGGCATGCTGATGATGATCTCTCGGCGCAACGCGATCAGCCAGGTGATCGGGCTGCTGTCACTGGAGAACGGGCTGATCCTGGCGGCGATCGGCGTGGCGGGAATGCCGCTTGTGGTCGAGCTGTCCACCGCCGCGCTGGTGCTGATGATCGCGGTGGTGGCCGGCGTGTTTGCCTTCCAGATCCGCGAGCGCTTCGACACGCTGGACACCGGCAGCCTCGAGGAACATCGCGGGGAGCGGCGCTGATGGCGCTGCAATGGATCATCGTGTTCTTCCCCTGGCTGGGAGCGCTGGCGCTGGCGGCCATCCCCGAGCTGCGGCGCGCCACGGCGGCGAATGTCGCGGTTAGCGCCGGGACCTTCGCTCTGGCCGTCGCGCTGGGCTTCATGCCGTTCGCCGAACACGGCTGGACGCGCACGGATGCGCTGAACATTCCCTTCGTGCTGGTCTCGGCCTTCGTCGGGCTGACGACGGCGGTGTTCTCGGCCGCCACGCTCGACCAGGAGGGCTTCGACCACTGGCGCATCCGCGCCTACCACGCCGCCTACCAGATCTTCATGGGCGCGCAGTTCCTCGCGCTGCTGGCGGACAATCTCGGCGTCATGTGGGTGGCGGTGGAGATCGCGACGCTCGCCACCGTGTCGATGGTGGCGGTGCACCGCACGCCGGCGGCCTTCGAGGCGGCGTGGAAGTTCTTCATCCTGTGCGGCGTGGGCATCGCGCTCGCGCTGTTCGGCACCATCGTGCTGTATTTGGCCGCGCAGCCTCTGCTGACCGAGGCGACGGGCCTGTCCTGGGCGGCGCTGATGCAGGTGGCGGCCCGCTGCGACCCGGCCACGCTGAACCTGGCCTTCGCCTTCCTGCTGCTGGGATACGGCACCAAGGCCGGGCTGGTGCCGCTGCATTCCTGGCTGCCGGATGCGCATGCGGAGGGGCCGGTGCCGATCTCGGCGGTGCTGTCGGGGCTGCTGCTGAATGCGGCGATGCTGGCGGTGCTGCGGGCGAAATCCATCGTGGGCGCGAACCCGGACGCCATCGCGCCGGGGCCGTTCCTGCTGGCGTTGGGGCTGGCGTCGGTGCTGCTGGCCGCCTTCGCGCTGTGGCGGCGGGCGGATGCGCGGCGGTTCTTCGGGTGGTCCAGCATCGAGCACATGGGCATCGCCGCCTTCGCCTTCGGCCTGGGCGGGCCGGCGGCGAACCTGGCAGGGCTGCTGCACCTGCTGGGGCATTCGCTGGTGAAGTCCGCGGTGTTCTTCGGCGTGGGCCGCGCGGCACAGGCCACGGGCAGCCAGAAGATCGCCGATATCGGCGGGCTGGTGGCCACACACCCCGCGCTTGGCTGGGGGCTGGCGCTGGCCATTGCGGGGCTGGCGGGGCTGCCGCCCTTCCTGCTGTTCGCCTCGGAGTTCCGGCTGCTGTCCGCGGCGGCGGCGGCGATGCCCTGGCTCGCGCTGCCGCTCGCATTCGGGATGGTGGTGGCGCTGGCGGCGCTGGTCACGGTGTTGCAGGCGCTGTGCTTCGGCCCGCCCACGCCGGATGCGGCGGCGGCGCGGGATGGCTGGCGCGAGGCCGCTGCCGCCGCGCCGCTGTGGCTGCATTTGGCGCTGGCTGCGATCCTCGCGCTCGCGATGCCCACAGCCCTGGCGGCGATGCTGATGCAGGCCGCACGGGTGATCGGATGAGCGCGCTCGGCCTGATCCGCAGCGGTGTCGCGCAGGGCGCGCGGCCCTTCGAACGCTTCGTGCTAACGGCCGAATCCTGGGCGCAACTGCCCGCCGCGCTGGTGGCGGAACCTGCGCTGGCGCTGCTCGGGATGTGGGCGGAACCGGCGGTGGTGCACGCGGCCTTCCTGGATGAGGAGGGCGGCACGGTGCTGCTGGCCTCCGCCCCGGCCGAGGGCGGGCGCTATGCCGCGCTCTCCCCTGCCCGCCCGGGCGCCATCCGCTTCGAGCGCATGATCCGCGACCTCTGGGCGCTGGCCGCCGAGGGCGCGGTGGATGATCGCCCCTGGCTCGACCACGGTCGCTGGCCGGTGGCCGGCCCGATGTCGGGCAACCCGTCGCCCCGCCCCGGCGCCGAACCGCCACAACCGGAGTTCCTGCCGGTGGAGGGCGAGGGCATCCACGTCATCCCGGTCGGCCCGATCCATGCGGGCGTCATCGAGCCCGGCCATTTCCGCTTCCACATCCAGGGCGAATGCGTGGTCCGGCTGGAGGCGCGGCTCGGCTACAAGCACAAGGGCACGCTCGGGCTGATGCTGGGCAAGACGCCGCGCGCTGCCGCGGCCTTCGCGGCGCGGTTGTCGGGCGATTCGACGGTCGCGCATGGCTGGGCCTTCGCCGCGGCGGTGGAGGCCGCGCTGGGCGTGGAGGTGCCGCCACGCGCCGTCGCGCTGCGCGCCGCGATGGCGGAGCTTGAGCGCATCCACAACCACCTGAACGACTGGGGCTTCGTCTGCAACGACGCCGCCTTTGCCTTCCCGCATGCGCGCTGCGGCTTCCTGCGCGAGGGCGTGCTGCGCGCCTGCGCGAGCGCCTTCGGCCACCGGCTGATGATGGACCGCGTGCTGCCCGGCGGAGTCGCGCACGACATCGCGCCGGGCGGGGGCGAGGCGATCCTGGCCGCGCTGGCGGCGGTCGAGGCCGAAATACCAACCATGCTGCGGATCTACGAAAGCCATGCCAGCCTGCAGGACCGCGTGGTCGGCACGGGTTTCCTCGACCCGGCCCATGCGCGGGCCTTCGCCGCCGGCGGCTTCGTCGGGCGCGGCTCCGGCCGGCGCTTCGATGCGCGGATCGCACCGGGCTACGCGCCCTATGACCTGCTGGCGCCGACCATCGCGGTCGAGGCCAGCGGCGATGTCGATGCGCGCGTGCGCGTGCGGATCGCGGAATTGCGCGATTCCATCGCCCTGGTCCGCCGCCTGTTGCTGACGCTGCCCACGGGCGAGACCCTGGCCCCCCTGCCCGCCCGCGGCGGCGAGGGGGCCGCCCTGGTCGAGGGCTTCCGCGGCGAATGCCTGCATTGGCTGCGGCTCGATGAAGGCGGGGTGATCCGCGCGGTCTTCCTGCGCGACCCGTCCTGGCTGCAATGGCCGCTGCTGGAAGCCGCGATCGAGGGCAACATCGTCGCCGACTTCCCGCTCTGCAACAAATCCTTCAACTGCTCCTATTCGGGGGTGGACCTGTAATGCTCTGGCCTCGTTTGGTCCGTGCGCTGGTCGGCCGACCGCTGACCGATGCCGCCGTGCTGCCGCCGCAGGAGGCTGTGGTGGCGCTCGGCGAACGCCTGGCCGCCACGGCGCGCCTGCGGCTCGGCCGCAGCCTGGCGATCCGCGAGGTCGATTCCGGCTCCTGCAATGGCTGCGAGCTGGAGGTGAACGCGCTGCAGAACGTGGCCTATGACCTGGAGCGCTTCGGGCTGCGCTTCGTCGCCTCGCCGCGGCATGCCGACGTGCTGCTGGTGACCGGCCCGGCCTGCCGCAACATGACCGAGGCGCTGCAGCGCGCCTTGGCCTGCACGCCCGAACCGCGCTGGGTGGTGGCGGCCGGCGACTGCGCCGTGGATGGCGGCGTGTTCAAGGGATCCTATGCGGTGGAGGGCGGCGTCGGCGCCGTGCTGCCGGTCGACCTGCTGATCCCCGGCTGCCCGCCCTCGCCGGCGCAATTGCTGGAAGGGCTGCTGGCGTTGGTCGAGGCCGAAGCACAAAAATAAGGGCCGGCTGGAATGAACCAGCCGGCCCCAAGAACCCGCCCCGAAGGGTAGGCCAGTCGAGCAGCGGCCTGCCGGGAATAAGCCGCCGCGACAGGTGAAACATTGCAGGCGGCATCTCTCCCCGCGGTGGCAGTCACCTTAATTTCCGGCAACTTCTGCGCGAGTAGGGCTATTCTGACGCCGAAGTGATGCCGGCGGCCCGATGGGCCGGGATGCGCGCGCAGCATGGTCGTGGCGGCTGCGCGCCGCATCGCAGCGATGCCGGCGGCCGCGCGCCCGGGTCTCGACGCCAACCGCGCGGGCGCCGGCATGATGTCGCCACGGGAGACGAATGCCATGCGCCGGACGCGCCTGATCCTCGTTCTCATCCTTATGGCCTGGGCTGCCCCGGTGCTGCCGGCATCGGCGCAGCGGGTCGCGCTGGTGGTCGGCAACGGCGCCTATGCGTCCGTGCCGCGGCTGGCCAATCCGGGCGCCGATGCCGCCGGCGTGGCGGCCGCGCTGCAAGCCGCCGGCTTCTCGGTCGAGCTGCTGCGAGATGCCGGGCGGGAGGCGCTGGGCGCCGCGCTGCGCCGCTTCGGCCAGGCGGCGGATGGTGCGGAGCTCGCGCTGTTCTACTTCGCCGGCCATGGCATCCAGGTCGGCGGCGAGAACCACCTGCTGCCGGTCGATGCCCGCCTGGCCCATGCGCGCGACGTGGATTTCGAACTGCTGCCGCTGGCGCTCATCACCCGCAGCATGCAGGGCGCGCGCGCCCGCGTCGTGATCCTGGATGCCTGCCGCGACAATCCGCTGGCGACGCAGATGCGCGGGCTGTCGGGCACGCGCTCGGTCGGGCGGGGGCTGGCGCAGGTGGATGCGGTGGACCTCGGCACGCTGGTCGCGTTCTCGACCAGCCCGGGGTCGGTCGCGCAGGACGGTGCGGGGCGCAACAGCCCCTTCGCGGCGGCGCTGCTGCGGCACCTGGCGACGCCGGGTCTCGAGATCCGGCAATTGATGACGCGGGTGCGCCGGTCAGTGGTCGAGGCGACGGGCGGCCAGCAGGTGCCCTGGGACAACAGCAGCCTGATCACCGAGGTCGTGCTGCATCCGGGGCGCGGGCAGGTGGCGCCGCCAGCCGCGCCGCTCGCCGCCCTGCCCGTCCCCGGCCCGGCGGTTGCGCCGCAGCGCCGGCCGGCGCCCGCCGCCATGCCGGCGCCGCCGCCCGCCGGCACCGCGCTGGCCTTCGCCGCGGCGCGCCAGGTCGCCTACAGCCAGGGCATTCCGCTGCCGTCCGAGTTGCCAGCGCCCGGCGCGGGGCGTGGGGCCCATCCGTTGCTGGGCGCCTGGGGCGGCAGCGCGCGGTGGAACCGCACCGGGCGGCAATACCTGCTGCTGGTGCTGGGGGTGGATGCGGCGGGGGGCACGGCGGATGTGCTGCTGGCCGCCGGCATCGGCGCACCGCGCAGCTTTGCGGATGGCCTGCAGCCGGGCTGGAGCCGCCACCGGGCGACGCTGAGCGGCTCCACGCTGCGCTGGCAGGACAACCGCGGCGACAATTTCGAGGCGCGCCGCGTGGATTTCTTCGGCGAGTCGGTCGAGATCGTGCACACCCGGATCGGCGGCGGCACCCGCACCTCGAACCCGCAGGGCCAGATCGCACTGCCGCGAATCGAATAACGCCGCGCGTCATGCCAACGGCCGATTTCATCGACCGCTGGTATCCGCTTTTGCGGACCCTCAATGCCGGGCGGAAACCTCCGGTTTGCCTGGCTTCGCCGGACTTCCGGCGGCGCCCATCCGGGCGCTCGGCACGAGTCAGGCACTCGTGCCGTGGCTATCAGATGAGGCAGAGCTCCGCCAATTCGCGCCGCAGTCCGGGCGGCAGCCTGTCCAGGCCGCGCGGCGCCGCGCGCCCCTGCCCGACATCCGCCGGGGCTTCCTCGGGCTTCAGGTAGCGCCAGCCCTGGAAGGGCTTCATCGGGCGCGCCTCGACCGGCACCAGGGTGGGGTCGAGCAGCAGCGCGGCGCAGGGCGTGCCGTCGTCCCAGGCTTCCTCGCGCAGGCCCAGCACGCGCTGGCGCACCCGCACGAAGCCGGCCACCACCCAGTAGATCGACCCGCCATCGGTGATTTCGTCGATGCGTTTGGGGAACATGCGCGTCCAGGCGCGCAGCGGCGGGTCGGTGCGGATGCGGTCCTGCTGGATGGTCGCGAGCGCCGCGACGTCCTTCGGGCCGACCGAGAGCTTGATGAGGTGCAGCACCCGCCATCTCTCCCCCGCCTGCCATCGAGTCGGCAAGCCCCTTCGCGCGGGAGGGCGTCGCGGCCTGTAACCGCGCCGCGATGGCCGGCGAAACACCTGGCAACGGCCCCTTGCGGGGTTCCGCCGGAGACCGCTGCCCATGCCCACCACCGACCTGGCCGCATCGCCGCGCCCGCTGGCCCGTCCGGGGCGCGACCTGCGGCTCGATGTGCTGCGCGGCTGGTTGCAGGTGTCGATCTTCGGGGCCCATGCGGTGGGCTCGGCCTTCGGGGCCTATGGCATCCATGCGGCCTGGGGGTTGTCGGATGCCTCGGGGCAGTTCCTGTTCCTGTCGGGCTTCGTGCTGGCCTCGGTCTTCACGCTGAAGGCGCGGCGCGACGGGCAGCGGGCCGCGACGCGCGACCTCTGGCAGCGTGCGGGCCGGCTCTGGGTCAAGCACATGGCGCTGTTCCTGCTGTTCGGCGCCATGGTGCTGTGGGCCGAACGCGCCCTGCCGCTCCCCGGCGAGGTCGAGCGCCTGTCTTGGGGCCTGCTGGCCACCGACCCGCTGAGAGCGCTTTGGGGCGCGGCGGCGCTGCTGTACCTGCCGAACTACATCGACGTGCTGCCGGTGTTCATCCTGGCGATGCTGGCGCTGCCCGCCGTGCTGTGGCTGGTGGCGCGGCTGGGGGCCTGGGCGCTGGTGCCCTCGGCCGTGCTGTGGGCGGGGGTGCAGGTCGGCGCCTGGCAGTATTGGGGGTGGATGCCGGTGGGGCTGGATCCGCTGGCCTGGCAATTCGCCTTCATGCTGGGCGCCTGGTTCGGCCGCCGGGCGCTGCTGGAGGGTGCCGCGGTGCGTCGGCATGGCTGGGCGATCGCGCTGTCGGTCATCCTCATCGTGCTGGGCTTCGTGCAGCGCACCGCGGAGGGCTTCGGCGGCGGGCTGGATGTCGAGACCATCTGGACGCTCGCCGGCAAGACCCACCTGGGGCCGCTGGCACTTCTGCACGGGTTGGCGATCGCCTACCTGGTGGCGGTGCTGGTGCCGCGCGACGCGCGCTGGATGCATCGCGCCGTGCCGCAGGCGCTGGCGGCGGTCGGGCGGCGCAGCCTAGATGTCTTCTGCATCGGGCTGTTCCTGTCCTGGATCGTGACGGCTGCGTTGCGCCTTTATCCTGACGCGGCGTGGCTCGACCCGCTGCTGACCCTGGCAGGCATCGGCGTGCTGGTGGGCTTCGCGCTGGCGGCCGACCGGCGCCGCCTGGCCCTGGCGGCGGTGCGATGAGTGCCGCCAGTCTCACCGGAGGTTTCGCACCCGCGAGCCTCGCGCTTAGAGTGCGGCCGCGACAGGGCGGGTGGTCGGTGACGCGGGACTCGGACGGGGCTTGGGATGGATGGCTGGCGGCGGCGCAGGGCGGCGATGCCCGCGCCTATGACCGCCTGCTGCGCGACTGCCTGCCGCTGCTGCGCGCCATCGCGCGCCGGCGCATCGCCGACCATGCCGAGGCCGAGGACGCGGTGCAGGACACGCTGCTGACCGTGCATCGCATGCTCGCCACCTATGACCCGGCGCGCCCGGCGCGGCCCTGGATCGCCGCCATCGCGGAACGCCGCTGCATCGACCGGCTGCGCCGGCGCGGCCGCACCTCGGGGCGCGAGAACCCGATCGACGACCATGCCGAGACACTCGCCGCGCCGCCCGGCGTGACCGGGGAGGACCGCGTGGCCAACCGCCAATTGCGCGACGCCGTCGCCGAACTGCCCGAGAGCCAGCGCACCGCGCTGCGCCTGGCCAAGCTCGAGGACCTGCCGCTGGCCGATGCCGCGGCGCGATCCGGCTTGTCCGTCGGCGCGCTGAAGGTCGCCACCCACCGTGCCCTCAAGACCCTGCGCCGCAAGTTCGGCGTGGAGGAAGACCGATGAACACCGATGACCTGATCGGCCGCCTGGCCACCGACCTTCGCCCCGTGCAGCGCCTGGCGCCGCCGCTGCTGCGCGCCGCGCGCTGGATCGGCTTCGCCGTGGCGCTGGTGGCCGCCTGCGTGGTGCTGTTCGGGCCGCGCCACGACCTGATGGACCGGCTGGCGCGCCCGCATGAAATCGCGCAGCTGGTGTTTGCACTCGGCACCGGCGTGCTGGCGGCCATCGCCGCCTTCCAGCTGTCGATGCCGGACCGGTCGGCACGATGGGCGCTGCTGCCGCTGCCGGCGGCGGGTGGCTGGCTCGCCACGCTGGGCTGGGGCTGCATGGAGGATGTCGCGCGCGAAGGGCCGCAGGCGCTGGTGCTGGGGACGTCGTGGGGGTGCTTCCGCTTCATCGTGCTGATGGGCGTGCCGCTGTCGCTTTCGCTGGTGTGGATGCTGCGCCATGCGGGCCCGATCCGGCCGATGCCGGTGGCGGTGCTGGGCGGGCTGGCGGGGGCGGCGATCGCATCGGTCGGCCTGTCGCTGTTCCACCACCTGGATGCGGCGGCGATGGTGCTGGCCTGGCATGGCGGGACCACGCTGCTGGTGATGCTGACCTTCCTGGCCATCGGGCGGCTGTGGGGCGATCGCGAAGGGCCGCGCTTCACCGCGGCTTAAGCCAGGCCAGCGCACACTCCCCGGGAACGCATTCCCCGGGGGCCCCATGCGCGCATTCCTCAACCTGTCGGTCGGGCTGAAGCTCGCCGCGTCCGGCCTGGTGGCCATCGTGATGCTCGGTGGCGTGGTCGGCACGGTCTATGTCACGGGCCAGGACCTCGGCGCCGAGATCGACCGGCAGCAGCAGGTCGCCGGCAGCAGCGCCCTGCTGGCCGAGGCCACGGCGGCGACACGCGACACGCCGCTGCATGCCCAGGCGCTGCGCGCCGCCAACGTGCCCGCCGAAGTGGAGAGCGAGCGCGCCGCCGGGCAGGCCGCGCTCGATGCCGCCTCCGCCACGGTGCGCCGGGCCGCGACGCAGGTGGGCGACCCGGCGGCGGCGGAGCTGCTGGCGGCCATCGCGACGCGCGCGAGCGCCTATGGCGCCTCCATCGCCGAGCAGGCGCGGCTGCGCCTGGCCATCCTGGAGGCGCGCGACCAGGGCTTCCTGCAGCGTGCCTCGGAATACGACCAGGCCTTCGAGGGCGCCAATGCGGCGATCGAATTCGACCTGTCTGGCGCCGCGCAGGAGGATGTCCGCACGCGCTTCACCGCCTTCCACCAGGGCGTGAACGACATGCGCGCATCGGCGCTGCGCTACCTCGCCACCGGCGACGAGCGCCAGGCGCTTCGGACCCGGCGCGCGGCCGCGCAGGCGCGCGTGCACATGCGCGGCGCGATCTCGGCGGCGCAGAGCAGCGCCCGCGTGCGCGAGGAGATGGAGCGCATCGGCCGCATCGCCGAGCAGGCGAGCGAGAGCGCGCTGGCCGCCATCGAGACGGTGACCGCGCTGGTCACCTACAGCACCGAGACGGCGCGCCCGGCGCGCGACGCCTTCGGCGCGTCCGTCGCCGCCGCGAATGCACGCCTCACCGAGCTCAATGCCGCAACGGCGCGCGCGGTCAGGGGTTCGCTTGCGGACCAGGCGCGGATCGTGCTGCTGGCGGCCGGCGCCATCGTGCTGGTGCTGCTGCTGTCGGCCTGGGCGATGACGCGCAGCATCGGCGCGCCGCTGCGCCGGCTGTCGGGGGCGATCGGCGAGATTGCCGCCGGGCGTGCGTCCATCACCGTGCCGGATCGCGGCCGCACCGACGAGATCGGCCGCATCGCCGAGGCCGTCGAAGGGCTGCGCGGCAATGTGGCCGATGCCTTCGCCCGCAGCCAGATGATCGAGCAGATGCCGATCGGCGTGCTGGTGGCGGACCCGAAGGACGAGTTCCGCATCACCTACGCCAATGCCTTCTCGATGGAGCTGACGCGCATGCTGGAAGCGCATATGCCGGTGAAGGCGGAAGACATGATCGGCCAGAGCATCGACGTCTTCCACAAGATGCCCGGGCGCATCCGTACCCTGCTGGCCGACCCGGCGAACCTGCCGCACAAGGCACGCGTAAAGATGGGGCCGGAGGTGCTGGACCTGAACGTCACGGCCATGCGCGACGCCGAGGGCAACTACAGCGGCGCCATGCTGGCCTGGTACCGCGCGACCGACCAGGCGCGCCTGGCCGACACCTTCGAGGCCGATATCGGCGCGGTGGTCGATTCCGTCGCCAAGGCGGCGGCGCAGATGCAGGCCTCCGCCCGCAGCCTGACCGAGGCGGCGGCCGAGAGCGGACGCGAGGCGATGGCGGTCAGCGAGGCCGGCGCGCAGGCCAATGCCGATGTGCAGGCGGTGGCCGCGGCGGCCGAGGAAATGGCGGCGTCGGTCGAGGAGATCACCCGCCGCGTGGCCGAGGCCGCCGATGTCGCGCGCCGCGCGGTGGCCGAGGCGAAGGCCACCGATTCCACCGTGCGCGGCCTGGCGGAAGCGGCATCGCGCATTGGCGACGTGGTGCGGCTGATCGGTGAGATCGCCGGGCAGACCAACCTGCTGGCGCTCAACGCCACCATCGAGGCGGCGCGCGCCGGCGAGGCCGGCAAGGGCTTCGCGGTGGTGGCCTCCGAAGTGAAGAACCTGGCCGGGCAGACCGCCAAGGCGACGGAGGAGATCGGCCGGCAGATCGCCGAGATGCAGGGCGCGACCACCCAGGCGGTGGACGCCATCCGCGCCATCGGCACCACGGTGGACCGCACCAGCGACATCGCCACCGCCATTGCCGCGGCGGTCGAGCAGCAGGGGGCGACCACGCGCGAGATCGCGCGGTCCGCCGCGCAGGTGGCGCAGGCCACGGAGACGGTGGCGCGGGGGATCGAGGGCATCCGCTCGGCGTCCGACAGCACCGGCAGTTCGGCCGGCGCAGTGCTGGAGGCCTCGGGCGCCTTGTCCGGGGATGCCGACACGCTGCGCGCGCGGGCGGACAACTTCCTGAAGGCGGTGCGCGCGGCCTAACGCGGCGCGGTCAGCCGCCCGGCGCGGCGCGGGCGAATTCGCGGTAGGTGAAGTGACCCTCCGCGACCGCCGCCTCCTGCACCGCGACATCGAGCAGCGCGTGGTGCGGGGAGAGCGCGCAGGCCGGGTCGGTGGCGGCGGCATCGCCGGTCAGCGCGAAGGCCTGGCAGCGGCAGCCGCCCCAGTCGATCTCGCGCCGGTCGCAGGACCGGCAGGGCTCGGCCATCCAGGATGTGCCGCGGTAGCGGGCGAAGGCTTCCGAGTGTTCCCAGATGTCGCGCAGGGACATGGTCCGCACATCGGGGAAGTCGAAGCCGGGCAGGCTTTCGGCGGCGTGGCAGGGCAGCGCGCGGCCGGCCGGCGAAATGGCCATGACACGGCTGCCCCAGCCGCCCATGCAGGATTTCGGGCGATGCGCGTGGTAGTCCGGCACCACGTAGTCGATGACGAGGCGGCCTTTCAGCGCGATGCGCGCGGCATCCACGGTCGCGGTCGCGGCATCGAGCTGCGCGCGCGTGGGCAGCAACGCGGGGCGGTTGGCCAGCGCCCACCCGTAATACTGCACATGCGCGACTTCGAGCCGCCCCGCGCCGAGCGCCAGCGCCAGGTCGATCAGTGCCGGCAGCCGGTCGAGGTTCTGGCGATGCACGACGGCGTTGAGCGTCAGCGGCAGCCCCGCATCCGTGACGTGGCGCGCGGCGGACAGCTTGCGGGCATGGGCGCCGGCCATGCCGCCGATGCGTTCGGAACCGTCCGCCTGCGCGTCCTGCACGGAGAGTTGCACATGGTCGAGCCCGGCGGCCGCGAGCGCGGCGACGCGCGGCGCATCGAGCGTGACGCCGGCGGTGATGAGGTTCGTATACAGCCCCGCGCCTGCGGCCGCGGCGACCAGTTCCACGATGTCGCGCCGCGCGGTGGGTTCGCCGCCCGACAGATGCAGTTGCAGCACGCCCAGCGCGGCGGCTTCGGCGAACACCCGCGCCCAGGTGGCGGTGTCGAGTTCGGCCGCCGCGCGGGTCAGCTCCACCGGGTTCGAGCAATAGGGGCAGCGCAGCGGGCAGCGATGCGTGAGTTCCGCCAGCAGGCCGAGCGGCGGGGCGATGGCTGTCACGCGGTCACCACGCCCTTCTCCGCGAGGTCGGCCAGCATGTCGGTCACATCGGCCAGGATCTCCGCGCGCGGGGCGGCGAAGCGCGCGGCGAGGTCGTCGGCGATGGCTCCCACGCTGCGCGCGCCATCGACCAGGCGCAGTACTTCCAGCGCGACCTCGTCGGGCACGAACATGCGTTCGGGCGCGAGCACGATCCAGCGGCCGCGCACCGTGTCCTCGCGCAGCTTCACGCCGCGGTTGAGGCGCGGGATGGCGGCTTCGGCGATCACGGGCGGAAGGCGCCGGGCGGCGGCAGGCCCGGTGCGACATAAGCGTGGTGCAGCGCGTCCAGCTGCGCCCAGAGCAGGTCGCATTTGAATCGCAGCGCGCCCAGCACCTGGTCCTGTTCGGCGCGGGTGCGCGGCACGCGCTTCACGTAGTCCAACGCGAAGGCGACATCGACCGGCGCCTGGGTCAGGCGCGGGGTGAAATAGGCGAGCGTGGTCTCCGACACGAAGTCGTAGTTCTTCATCATGCCGGCGACGCGCTGGCTGATGATGTTGGGGGAGAACATCTCGGTGAGTGACGACGCCACCGCCTCCAGCAGCGTGCGGTCGCGCACGAAGGCGACATAGGCATCGACCGCGTAGCGCGTGCCGGGCAGCAGGCCCTCCAGCGAGACGACGTAGTCGCGGTCCAGGCCCAACCCGTCGGTCAGGGCGAGCCACCGTTCGATCCCGCCGGGCGCGGTGCCGTCGCCGTCATGGTCCACCAGGCGGCGGCGCCATTCGCGGCGCAGTTCGGGCGTGGGCAGGCGCGCCACCAGCGTCGCGTCCTTCCTGGGGATCGACGCCTGATAGTAGTAGCGGTTCAGCGCCCAGGCCTGCACCTGCCCCTTGGTCAGCGCGCCGCCATGCAGCAGGCGGTGGAAGGGGTGGTGGATGTGGTAGCGCTCCTCGCCGATGGCGTTCAGGCGCGCTTCGAGGTCAGCCGGGGAGAGCAGGTCGGTCATGCGATGGTCAGCTCCATCCCGTCCTGCGCGACCTCCCAGCCGGCGGCGGTCACGCGGGCGCGCTCGGGGCTGTCGGCCAGCAGCACGGGGTTGGTGTTGTTGATGTGGATGAAGATGCGCCGCCGAACCGGGATGTCGCGCAACGCGGCGATCGCGCCGGCCGGCCCGTCGATGGACATGTGGCCCATGCGCGCACCGGTCTTGGGGCCGGCGCCGGCGATGATCATTTCATCGTCGCGGAACAGCGTGCCGTCAAACAGCAGCGTGTCGGCGCCGGCGATGCGCGCGGCGAGGCCCGGCGTCATGGCGGCGCAGCCGGGGATGAACAGCAACGTGCCGCCGCCGGCCGACAGCGCGAGGCCGATGGTCGCGCCGTCATCGGCGCGGCCCGGATCGGCGCCGGCTTCCTCGAACAGCGGCACCTTGCCCGGCACGGCGAAGGCTTCGAGCGTCAGGCCAAGGGGTTCGCCCGTCCCGTCGGCCAGTTCGACAGCCCGGCCCAACGGCAGGTCGCGCCGCGGCACCAGGGCGCGGTCCAGCACGTTGAAGATCGGGTTGGCATCGAGCGTCGCCAGCGCCGGCGCGCCGGCATACAGGGCGAATCCCTGGCGCTCGCGCAGGGTCAGCAGGCCGGCGATGGTGTCGACCTCGGCGCCGGACAGCACGACGGCGGCAATCGGGGAATTGCGGAGGGTGGAGGGGCCGGGGTGCAGGGCCGGCGTGGCGGCGATCTGCGCGCGAAGGTCGGGGGATGCGTTCAGCACCACCCAGCGCCGGCCGTCCGCGCTGACGGCCAGCGAGGCTTGGCTGCGCGGCGGCGCGGCCGGGTCGCCGGCACGCGCCCGCAGGCAGCCCGGCCCGGCCGAATTCCATTGCGGAAACCCGCCGCCGGCCGCGGCGCCGAGCACGATCGCGCGCACCGACACCTTGGCGTGCTTCCTTCAAGATCCCGGGGCGCGGGGGCCCCGGGGCCGGGGCTCAGGCCTCGGCGCAGGCGTAGCAGTTGATCTCCATGGCGACGGACACTTCGGTCACGCGTGGCTTCTTCCAGGCCATGATCTCTACTCCCGTTGCGGGCGCCCGCGGTGGTGCGGCGCTGGGGAGAAGGTCGTGCCGGGCGGGCCGGCGGTCAAGGGCGCCGATTTCCGCCGGGGGCGAAAATGGTCTAGGCGGCGCTCGCAAGCAGGAGTGTTGGCCATGAAGGTCGCGGTCGTTGGCGCCACCGGGGCGGTCGGGCGGGAGATCATCAAGACCCTGGCCGAGCGCGGCTTTCCCGTCACCGAGGTGGTGGCGCTGGCCTCGGGCCGGTCGGCCGGCCAGGAGATATCCTTTGGCGAGAAGACCGTGCTGAAGGTGCGCGACCTGGATCGCTACGACTTCGTCGGCACGGCGCTGGGGCTGTTCTCGCCCGGCGCGGCGGTGTCGGCGGTGCATGCGCCGCGCGCGGCGGCGGCAGGGTGCCTGGTGATCGACAACACGTCCCAGTTCCGCATGGAACCGGGCGTGCCGCTGGTGGTGCCGGAGGTGAACGGGCGGATGCTGGCCGCGCGGCCGAAGAAGGGGATCATCGCCAATCCGAATTGCTCGACCATCCAGATGGTGCTGGCGCTGAAGCCGCTGCACGACATCGCGAAGGTGAAGCGCGTGGTGGTGGCGACCTACCAGTCGGTCTCGGGCGCGGGGAAGGAGGCGATGGACGAGCTGTGGTCGCAGACCCGCGGCGTGTTCGTGAACGACCCGCCGCTCGCCGAGCAATTCACCAAGCCCATCGCCTTCAACGTCATCCCGCATATCGACAGCTTCATGGATGACGGCGCCACGAAGGAGGAATGGAAGATGGCGGTCGAGACGCGCAAGATCCTCGACCCCGACATCCAGGTGGTCGCGACCTGCGTGCGCGTGCCGGTGATGATCGGCCATGGCGAGGCGGTGCATGTCGAGTTCGAACGCCCGATTACCGACCGCCAGGCGCGCGAGGCGCTGCGCGAGGCGCCCGGCATCACCGTGATGGACCAGCGCGAGGATGGCGGCTACGCGACGCCGATCGAGATCGCGGGGGAGGATTCGGTCTTCGTCTCGCGCATCAGGCGCGACACGACGGTGCCGCATGGGCTGTCCTTCTGGTGCGTGGGCGACAACCTGCGGAAGGGGGCGGCGCTGAATGCGGTGCAGATCGCGGAGGTCTCGCTTCGCAATGGGTTGTTCGGGGCCTAACGCCGCCGCGGCCAGGCCAGCACCAGTCCGCCGGCGGCGATCAGCACGCAGCCGGCGATCGCCCAGACCCCCGGCAGCCGCGCGAACAGCGCCGCATCCAGCCCCAGCGCAAACACGATGCGCGAATAGTGCCAGGGTGCCAGGCCCGAGACCTCCGCCCGTCGCACCGCGCCGGCGATGCACAGCAGCGCCGCCGTCTGCACCAGCGCATACAGCACCACCAGCGCCATATCCGCGACACCCGGCGCGCGCCACAGCCAGGGCATGGCCGGGGCCAGCAGCACCACGCCGGCCAGCGCGCCCTGCAAGGTCGCATCCCATTCATTCGCCGCGCCGCGGATGCGCCGCGTCATCACCTGGTACAGCGCATAGGTCAGCGCGCCGCAGACCGGCACGGCGGCGGCCCAGGTGAACAGCTCGCCGCCCGGGCGCACCACCACCAGCATGCCGGCGAAGCCGAGCGCGATGGCCACCCAGCGGCGCGGCGTGACCGTTTCGCGCAGCACCACCGCGCCCAGCACCACCAGGATGATCGGCGCGGTGAAGCCGAGCGCCGATGCCTCCGTGACCGGCACCAGCGAATAGCCGAGCACCGCGATGGTGGTGGAGAAGATCAGCATCGCCGCCGCCAGGCGCTGGTCCAGCGCGCGTTGCGGCGCGACCAGCCGGCGCACCGACGCCGCCGGATCGGCCGCGCGGGTCAGCCACAGCCCCCACCCCGCCAGCACCAGCACCGAGCGCAGGAAGGTGATCTGCACCGGGTCCAGCGCATCCGTCAGGATCTTCGCGATGGCGTAGCCAAGCGTGTAGAGGAACCCGGCGGCCAGCGTCAGCAGGACAGCCAGGTTCATCGGCGGTCCGGGTAGTCGCGCCCGGGCCGCGCCCGGTACGCCGGCAGCGACCAGCCGGTCAGGATGGCGGCCGCGCGCGCCCCGAAGGCGACGAGCCCGCCGGCCGAGAGGGCGGGCACGCGCCCCACCCCGGCCTCATGCAGCAGCACGAAGGCCAGGGCACCGAGGGCGGCGGCGGTGGCGTAGATCTCGCGGCGCAGGATGAGGGGCACCTCGGCGCAGGCGATGTCGCGCAGCAGGCCGCCGAAGGTGGCGGTGATGGTGCCCATCAGCACCGCCACCCAGGGGCTGGCCCCGGTGCGCAGCGCGGCCTCCGCCCCCAGCACCGCGAAGAGGCCGAGGCCCACGGCATCCGCCCACAGCAGCACCACGAAGCGGCGTTCCACCAGGTGCGCGGTGAAGAACACCGCCACCGCGAGGCCCGCCGCCAATCCCACCATCCCCGGCACCGCCAGCCAGAAGACCGGCGCGCCCAGGATCAGGTCGCGCACCGTCCCGCCGCCGAAGGCGCACAGGCACGCGATCAGGATGAAGCCCACCGGGTCGAGCTGCTTGCGCGACGCGGACAGCGCGCCGGCCACCGCCAGCACCGCGACGGCGGCCCAGGTGAGCGCGGCCAGCAGGTCGTCGAAATAGGTCATGGCCGGTGCCGGCACGCCCGCGCGATGCGATCGGTCATGCGGGCATGCGCCGCCCTGGACGTGGCAGGTAGCTTCGGCGGGTGCCGAAGCACGGCCGGCGTCACTCCGCCGGCGCCGGCGCCGCGCGGCGGCTGCGCGCTTCCGCCTGCGCCGAGCCCGCACACAGCAGCGAGGCCGCAAGCAGCGCAGCCACCACCGGCAGCACCAGCTGCGGGTAGCCCATGTCGATGACGAAGCCGAGCGGCACCGGCGTGATCGCGCCCCCCAGCGGCAGCCCGGAGGAGACGAAGCCGAACACCTTGCCCACCTGCCCGGGCGGCGCGGCATCCTTCAGCATGACGTCGCGCGGCGTGCGCGATGCACCGAGCGCAAGCCCGCCGACCAGCCCCACTACCGGCAGCAGCAGTTCCGGGATCGGCAGCAGGCCCAAGGCGAGGATCATGCCGATCGCGACCATGGTCAGCACCACCACGAAGCCGATCAGGTTCCGCTTGGTGGAATCGACGATCCAGCCGCCGACCAGCGTGCCCGCCGTGGCCCCGACCATGTAGCCGGTCAGCACCATGGAGGCGACCGCGACCGGCGTCCCCCACAACTGCCCCAGCACGGTGATGACGAAAGCCTGGATGCCCGACCCGGCCATCGAGGACAGCATGAAGAAGCCGAAGAACAGCAGGATCGGCCGGGACATCAGGAGCTCGCGCCCGCTCGGCTCGGCCCCGGTCTTCGCCGCCTTGGGCTGGTCGACCAGGATGCGCGACTGCACCAGGATAGCGACCACCACCGGCACGCCCAGCAGCCCGACCAGCAGCAGCGCCCCGCGCCAGCCCATCGCCGCCGCCAGCACCGCCACCACCGGCGGCGCCAGCGCGAAGCCGAGGTTGCCGGTGAAGGTGTGCAGCGAAAACGCGCGGCCCATCCGCGCCTTGTCGATCGACCCCGCCAGGATCGCGTAGTCCGCCGGGTGGATCACGCTGTTGCCCACCCCCGACAGGATGGCCAGAAGCCAGATCGCCCAGATGCCCGGCGCGAAGGCCATGGCGGAGATCGACAGCGCCATCAGCAGCGTGCCGCCCACCAGGAAAGGCCGCGCGCCGTGCTTGTCCACCATGAACCCCACGGGGGTCTGGAGCAGCGCCGTGGTGCCCGACATCAGCGCCACCGCCAGGCCCAGTTCGGCGAAGGACACGCCGAATTCGTCGCGCCAAAGCAGGAACAGCGGCGGCAGGGTCAGCACATAGAAATGCGACAGGAAATGCCCGGTCCCGATCAGGGCGATGATGCGGGCGTCCCGGCTGGCCGGGGCGGGGGTGGCGGTGCTCATGCAGGCACTCGTGTGAAATGCGTCACAACGCTGGGCGCGGACGGCTTTTCCGTCAATCGCGGCCATGCCTAACATCGGGCCGAGGAGACCGGCGCGGACCTTCTCCCTGGTACGGTCCACCGCGCGGGACATCGGCCGCTGCACGCCGCATCGGTCCATCGAGGAGGGCGAGCATGACCAGCCACCCGACCCGGCCAGGCGCCATCCCCGCATGGACCGCCCTGGTGACGGTGCCGGCCGCGCCGCGCTGGACGCGGCGGCAGGCCCTGCTGGCCGTGCCGGCTCTCGTCGCGGCACGACCGGCGCGCGCCGCCACCTGGACCCTGGTGACCGAGGAGGAGGCGGCGGAATCGGCGCGCATCGGCCTGCCCCCGGTCTCGCGCAGCCTGGGGCCGGGTGCCGCGCCGCGCATCACGGTGCTGGCGCCGCCCGAGACCGCGACATTACGGGCACCACTGACCATCCGGGTGGAATTCAGCGCCGCGCCCGGCGGGCGCATCGACCCGGACAGCTTCCGCGCCCTGTATGGCATGCTGCGGCTGGACGTGACCGACCGCATCCGGCGCCATGCCCGGGTGGATGGCGTCGGGCTGGTCGCCGAGGGCGTCGCGATGCCGGCCGGCCGGCACCGCATCCTGCTGTCCATCGCCGACAATCACGGCCGGCGCGGCGAGCGTGATTTCCGCCTGCTGGTCGAATAGCCCACGCCGATTTGACGCTGTCCCGCGCCGCACCATACAAAGGCGCCCGATCAAGGCCGACAGCCCTCGCGACGGGGAATTGGGCGGAGCGGCCGCCAGGAGTTCGGACCCAATGTCCAAAGTCACCGATACGCGGGAGGCCACGATGGTCGGCCGCCGCTCGGACGGCACGCTCGTGCGTCGTCCGCTGTCGCCGCACCTGCAGGCCTACGACATGCTGCAGATGACCAGCGCGCTGTCGATCACACACCGCATCACCGGCGTGGTCTGGTCGGTGGGGCTGGTCTTCCTGGTGTGGTGGCTGGCCGCCGCCGCCGCGGGCGAGGCGTCCTTCAACGGGGCGCAGTGGTTCTTCGGGTCGTTCTTCGGGATCGTCGGGCTGCTCGGGCTGACCGCCGTGGCCTGGTACCACACGCTGAACGGGGTGCGGCACCTGTATTGGGACAGCGGGCGCGGCTACGACCTGCCGACCACCTACCTGACCGGCCGGGCGGTGCTGATCGGCACCGCGGCGCTGACCGCGCTGACCTGGCTCATCCTGCTGATCACCTGGATCTGACGCCGATGGCCGCGCCGACAATCCGTTCGCTCCGTTCCCCGCTCGGCCGCGTGCGCGGCCTTGGGGCCGCCAAGGGCGGCACGCATCACTGGTGGATGATGCGCGTGACGTCCATCGCGCTGCTACCGCTGACACTGTGGCTGGTGTTCGCGCTGGCGCGCATGCCCGATGCCACCTGGCAGGAGGCGACCGCCTGGATCGGCCGGCCGTTCAACGCCGTGCTGCTGCTGGCCTTCCTGGCCGCCGCCTTCCACCACACCGCGCATGGCTTGCAGGAAGTGATCGAGGACTACGTGCGCGGCGAGATGACCAAGCTCGGCGCGCTGCTGGCCGTGAAGGGCCTGTGCGCCGTTCTGTGGCTGACGGCGACGCTGGCGGTGCTGCGGATCGCGGTGTGAACCCTGGCAGGATGCCGGGGCATGCCCAAGTGGCGTGACGACGTATTGGACGCGGCCCGACGGGCATATCCCCGCCGGGCGGAACGGATGAGACGGGTGCGATGAACGCGATCAGCAAGCCTTCCAGCGGCGCCTACCGCATCGTGGACCACACTTATGACGTGGTGGTGGTGGGCGCCGGCGGCGCCGGGCTGCGGGCGACCTTCGGCATGGGCGCGGCGGGCCTCAAGACCGCCTGCATCACCAAGGTGTTCCCCACGCGCAGCCACACGGTCGCCGCGCAGGGTGGCGTCGGTGCGGCGCTCGGCAACATGGGCGAGGATGACTGGCGCTGGCACATGTACGACACCGTGAAGGGGTCGGACTGGCTGGGCGACCAGGACGCCATCGAATACATGTGCCGCGAGGCGGTGCCGGCGATCATCGAGCTGGAACACTACGGCGTGCCGTTCTCGCGCACCGAGGATGGCCGCATCTACCAGCGCCCCTTCGGCGGCCACATGACGCATTACGGCAAGGAACCGGCGATGCGCGCCTGCGCCGCGGCGGACCGCACCGGCCATGCCATCCTGCACACGCTGTACCAGCAGTCGCTGAAGCATAACTGCGAGTTCTTCGTCGAGTATTTCGCCCTCGACCTCATCATGGATGATGAAGGCGTGTGCCGTGGCGTGACGGCCTGGAACCTGGAAGACGGGTCCATGCACCGCTTCCGCGCGCAGACCGTGGTGCTGGCGACGGGCGGCTATGGGCGCGCGTATTTCTCCTGCACCTCGGCGCATACCTGCACGGGCGATGGCGGCGGGATGGTGCTGCGCGCCGGACTGCCGTTGCAGGACAATGAGTTCGTGCAGTTCCACCCGACCGGCATCTACGGCTCCGGCTGCCTGGTGACCGAGGGCGCGCGCGGCGAAGGCGGCTACCTGACCAATTCCGAGGGCGAGCGCTTCATGGAGCGCTACGCCCCCACCGCGAAGGATCTGGCGTCGCGCGACGTCGTCTCCCGCGCCATGTCGATGGAAATCCGCGAGGGGCGTGGCGTGGGTCCGCACAAGGACCACATCCACCTGCACCTGGAGCACCTCGGCGCCGACATCCTGCACGAGCGCCTGCCGGGCATTTCCGAGACCGCCAAGATCTTCGCCGGCGTGGATGTGACGAAGGAGCCGATCCCGATGCTCCCGACCGTCCACTACAACATGGGCGGCATCCCCACGAACATTCACTGCGAGGTGCTGGCGGCGACCGGAACCGACCAGGACAAGGTGGTGCGCGGCCTGATGGCGGTCGGCGAGGCCGCCTGTGTGTCCGTGCATGGCGCCAACCGCCTCGGCACCAATTCGCTGCTCGACCTGGTGGTGTTCGGCCGCGCCGCCGCGCATCGCGCCGCCGAGACGATCAAGCCCGGCGCGTCGCAGCCGCCGCTGCCGCCCAAGGCGGGCGAAGCGTCGCTGGATCGCTTCGACCGCGTTCGCAACGCGAAGGGCGGCACGTCGGTCTCCGACCTGCGCCTGACCATGCAGCGCGCCATGCAGACCCACGCCGCGGTGTTCCGCACCACGGAGCTGCTGCGCGAGGGCGTGGAGAAGATGGACAAGGTCGCCGCCGGCTACGCCGACATCAAGATCGCCGACCGCTCGCTGATCTGGAACTCCGACCTGGTCGAGGCGCTGGAGCTCGACAACCTGATCGGCAATGCGCTGACCACCATCCACGGCGCCAATGCCCGCCACGAAAGCCGCGGCGCGCATTCGCACGAGGATCATCCGGACCGCGACGACCAGAACTGGATGAAGCACACGCTGGCGCGGGTCGATGACAAGTACGCGGTGAAGCTCGACTACCGCGACGTGAAGATGCGGACCCTGACCAACGAAGTGCAGGTCTTCCCGCCGAAGCCGCGCGTGTACTGAGGACCAGCCGTCCGATCGTCGGAAGGCCGCAAGGCCTGGAGGCGTGAATCGGCCGGCTTAGATGGAAAGATCAGATGGCGACCTTCACGCTTCCGAAGAACTCCACCGTCGGCGAGGGGCGTAGCTACGCCGCGCCGTCCGGCGCCAAGAACGTGCGGTCCTTCAAGATCTACCGCTGGGACCCGGATGGCGGCGCCAATCCGCGCACGGACACGTATGACATCGACCTCGACGCCTGCGGCCCCATGGTCCTGGACGCGCTGATCAAGATCAAGAACGAGGTCGATTCCACCCTCACCTTCCGGCGCTCCTGCCGCGAGGGCATCTGCGGCTCCTGCTCGATGAACATCGACGGGCTGAACACGCTGGCCTGCCTCAAGCCTATCGAGGAGGTGACCGGCGACGTCCGCATCTCCCCGCTGCCGCACATGCCGGTGGTGAAGGACCTGGTGCCGGATCTCAGCCAGATCTACGCGCAGCTGCGTTCGGTCGAGCCCTGGCTGAAGGCCGACACCCCCCCGCCGCCGGATGGCGAGCGCCTGCAATCGAAGGAGGAACGGGCGAAGCTCGACGGGTTGTGGGAATGCATCCTGTGCTTCTGCTGCTCGACCGCCTGCCCGTCCTATTGGTGGAATGGCGACCGCTACCTCGGCCCGGCGGTGCTGCTACAGGCCTATCGCTGGATCGCCGATAGCCGCGACGAAGCCACCGGCGAACGGCTCGATGCGCTGGAAGACCCGTTCAAGCTCTATCGCTGCCATACCATCATGAACTGCACCCGGGCCTGCCCGAAGGGGCTGAACCCGGCGCAGGCGATCGGCGAGATCAAGAAGCTGATGGTCGAACGCCAGGGCTGAACTGCCCGGCCGAAGCACGCCGACGCGCCGCGGTCCCGCAAGGGCCGCGGCGTGTTGCATTTCAGGGGGTGGCCCCTGCGCTCCCGCGGGGTTAGCCTTCCGGCAACAACCAGCAGGGAGCACCCAACCATGTCCAGGATTGCCCACGCCATCCTTGCCGGCGCCATGGCCTTCGCCGCGCCTGCCGCGATGGCCCAGACGCTCACCCTCGGCTCCGCCGCGCCGGTCACGTCGATCGACCCGCACTACCACAACCTCGGGCCGAACAACGCGATGATGATGCACATCTTCGACCGGCTGGTGGAACGCGACGGCCGAGCGCGCCCGCATCCGTCGCTCGCCACCTCCTGGCGCGTCATCTCGGATCGGGTCTGGGAGTTCAAGCTGCGCGAGGGCGTCACCTGGCACGACGGGCGCCCCTTCACGGCGGACGACGTGGTGTTCTCCTTCGCCCGCGTGCCGCAGGTGCCCAATAGCCCCGGCGGCTTCCAGGGCTTCCTGCGCGCCATCGAACGGGTCGAGGTGGTGGACCCGCACACCATCCGGCTGCACACCAAGCAGCCGCATCCGCTGATGCCGCTCGACCTCGCCTCGGTGTCGATCGTCGCGCGTCATGCGGCCGAGGGCGCAGCGACCGAGGACTTCAATTCCGGCCGCGCTGCCATCGGCACCGGCCCCTATCGCCTCGCCTCCTACCGCCTGGGCGACCGCACGGAGCTCGAGCGCAACCCGGCCTATTTCGGCGGCGCCGAACCCTGGGCGCGCGTCAACTACCGTATCGTCAGCAATGACGGCGCGCGCACCGCGGCGCTGCTGGCCGGTGACCTCGACCTGATCGAGCAGGTGCCGACCTCCGATCTCGCGCGCATGCGGCGCGACCAGCGCATCACCGTCACGTCGATCCCGTCGCTGCGGACCGTCTACCTGGTGCCCGATTACGGGCGCGAAGGCGGCGACCCGCAGGTGACGGACAATGCCGGCAACCCGCTGCCGGCCAACCCCTTCCGCGATGCGCGGGTGCGCCGCGCGCTGTCGATGGCGATCAACCGCCAGGGCCTGGTGGACCAGGTGATGGAAGGTGCTGCCACCGCCACCGCGCAATGGCTGCCGGAGGGTGCCTTCGGCTACGATCCGCGGGTCCGTCCGCGGGCCTACGACCCCGACGGCGCGCGCCGCCTGCTGGCCGAGGCCGGCTTCCCCGAGGGTTTCCGCGTCACGCTCTCGGCGCCCAACGACCGCTGGCCGAATGACGGGCGCATCGCCCAGGCGGTCGCGCAGATGTGGACGCGCGTGGGCGTCCGCACGCAGATCCAGGCCTTCCCCTGGACGGGCTTCGTGCCGCGCCGCATGCGCTTCGAATACGCCGTCCAGCTGGCCGCCTGGGGCAGCAGCACCGGGGAGGGATCGAACTTTTTGGCCAATGTGGTCGCCTCGCGCGACCGCACTCGCCTGACCGGGGCCAACAACAATGCCCGCTTCTCCGACCCGGCCTTCGACGAGCTGCTGGCGCGCGCTTCTGCCACGCTGGACGACGAACGCCGCGAGGCGATGTGGCACGAGGCGGTGACCCGCTACGCCGAAACCGAGCCCTATATCCAGCTGATCCAGTACGTGAACAACTGGGCGGTGCGCCGCGGCATGACGCATGACCCGCGCATGGACGAGCGCACCATCGCCATGGGCGTGCGCCCGGCGCGCTGACGCCGCCTGCGACAGCGCGATCCGCAACAACGGATCGCGCTGCGCGCTTGGCCGGAGCGACAGCTTCACCGCTTTGGCGGCTCCGCTCGCGCCCGCCAAGCACTACAGGAACCCCACCGGGTCCACATCCACCTGGACCCGGACAGTGCCTGGCACGGGCACCTTCGCGAGCCAGGCTTCCAGCAGTGGTTGCACGGCGATGTCGCGCCGGGTCTTCAGCAGCAGCCGCCGCCGGTGCCGCCCGCGCAGGATCGCCAGCGGCGCCGGCGCGGGGCCGAGCACCTCCACCCCATCCCCGCCCGGTGCGGCCAGCCCCAGGTCGCGCGCCACGCGATCCGCCGCGCGTTCGTCCTCCGCGCTCACGATCAGCGCGGCGAGGCGCCCGAAGGGCGGCCAATGGCCGGGGCGGCGCGCATCGGCCTCGGCCGCCATGAAGCTGTCGAGGTCGCCGGCCACCAGCGCCTGCATTACCGGATGCTCGGGCGCGAAGGATTGCAGCAGCACGCGGCCGGGGCGTTCCTCGCGCCCGGCGCGGCCGGCCACCTGGTGCAGCAACTGGAAGGTGCGTTCCGCCGCGCGCAAATCCCCGCCCGCCAGGCCGAGGTCCGCATCGACCACGCCGACCAGCGTGAGGTGCGGGAAATGCCAGCCCTTGGCGACGATCTGCGTGCCGATCACCAGGTCCACCTCGCGATCCTGGATGGATTTCGCCGCCGCCGCGGCCGCCGCCGGGCCGGGGATGGTGTCGGATGCCATGACCAGCCGCCGCGCCTCGGGCCACAGCGCGGTGGCTTCCTCCAGCACGCGCTCGACGCCCGGGCCGATCGGCACGGTGGAATGGGCGGTGCCACATTCGGGGCAGGCTTCGGGGATGCCCTCGACATGGCCGCAATGGTGGCATTGCAGACGGCGCGCGGCGCGGTGTTCGACCAGCCAGGCGGTGCAGTTGGGGCAGCGCAGGCGGTGGCCGCAGGTGCGGCACAGCGTCATCGGTGCATATCCCCGGCGGTTGAGGAACAGCATCGCCTGCTCGCCGCGCGCCAGGGTGGCGGTCACGGCCTCGACCAGCGGGGGGCTGATGAAGCGCCCGCGTTCGGGCGGGTCGCGGCGCAGATCCACCAGCGCGACCGTCGGCAGTTCCGCCCCGCCATGCCGTGCGGGCAGGTCCAGCGCGGCGTAGCGGCCGGTCTGCGCGTTCACCGTCGATTCCAATGACGGCGTGGCGCTGACCAGCACGCACGCGGCCTCGCTGAGCCGCGCGCGCACCACGGCCATGTCGCGCGCGTGATAGACTACGCCTTCTTCCTGCTTGAAGGCGGTCTCGTGTTCCTCATCGACCACGATCAGGCCGAGGTCGGGGAAGGGCAGGAACAACGCCGATCGCGCGCCGACCAGCACGGCGGCCTCGCCTTCCGCCACGGCGCGCCAGGTCTCGCGCCGGGTGCGCGATGTCAGTTCCGAATGCCACAGGGCGGGTGCAGCGCCGAAGCGCGCGGCGAAGCGGTCGAGCCATTGGGTGGACAGCGCGATCTCGGGCAGGAGCACCAGCGCCTGGCGGCCTTGCGCCACGCAGGCGGCGATCGCCTCGAAATACACCTCGGTCTTGCCGGAGCCGGTCACGCCGGTCAGCAGCGTGACGGCGAAGCCGCGCCGCCCCGCGGCATCGCGCAACGCGGCGGCCGCGCTGTCCTGCTGCGCCCCCAGCACCGGCCCGGCGCGGTCAGTATCCGGCCGGGCGAAGCGCGCGGGGTGCGCCAGCAGGGCGGGTTCGACCAGCCCGGCATCGGCCATGCCGCGCAGCACGGCGGAAGCGACGCCGGCCTCGCGCGCGATGTCGCCGCCGGCGCGCGGCGCGCCATCAGCCAGCAGCGCCAGCACGCGCGCGCGCGGCGGGGTGATGCGCGCGGCCGGCGGGGGTGATGCCGCGCGTCGCCACCCCGCCTGCGGCGCGCGCGATTCCAGCGCCGAGGGCGTGCTCATCGCCATCCGCAGGACCGCACCCGGCGGGCTTAGCGTATAGGCCGCCACCCAGTCGACGAACCGCCGCAGCGTGGCGGTCATGGGCGGGGCATCGAGCACGGCGCGGATGTCACGCAGGCGCTTCTCGGGCAGGGCCGGGTCGGCCTCGCCGTCCCACACCACGCCGGCCACCTCGCGCCCGCCCAGCGGCACCACCACGAAGCTGCCGGGCGGCACCTCCATGCCCGCCGGCACGCGGTAGTCGTAGGGATCGCCGAGCGGCAGGGGCAGTAGCACCCGCGCCCGTGTCGTCGGCGCAACAGGCGCCGCTGTCACGCCGCGATGCATGTTTTTCCCGTCGCCCATCGCCTACACTGTGACACGCAACACGGCCGGCACCCTGAGCCCGCCGCAGAGTGCCGCTGGAAGGTCCCCCGATATGAAGTTCTTCGTCGATACCGCCGAGGTCGCGGACATACGTTCACTTGCCGAGGCCGGTCTGGTCGATGGCGTCACCACCAACCCCTCCCTGATCGCGAAATCCGGTCGCGACTTCAAGGAGGTCATCGCGGAGATCTGTGCCATCACCACCGGCCCCGTCAGCGCCGAGGTTACCGCCACCGACGCCGCCGGCATGGTCGCCGAGGGCCAGGTGCTGCGGGCCATCGCGCCGAATGTCGCGGTCAAAGTGCCGCTGACCGAGGCCGGGCTGGTCGCCTGCCGCCGCCTGACCGACGACGGCGCGATGGTGAACGTCACGCTGTGCTTCTCCTCCGCGCAGGCGCTGCTGGCCGCCAAGGCTGGCGCCACCTTCATCTCGCCCTTCGTGGGCCGGCTGGACGACATCGCGACGGACGGCATGCGCCTGATCGCCGACATCGTGCAGATCTACCGTAACTACCCCGCGCTCAAGACCGAAGTGCTGGTCGCCTCGGTCCGCCACCCGATCCACCTGGTCGAGGCGGCGAAGATGGGCGCCCATGTCGCAACCCTTCCTCCATCCGTCATCCGTATGCTGCTGAAGCATCCGCTGACCGATCGGGGCCTGGAGGCCTTCCTGGCCGACTGGAAGAATACGGGGCAATCCATCCTGTGAGCACATCCCTCCCCGCCGCGGAATTCCAACCGGATCTCCGGGCGGAGGAGGTCGAGGCCTTCCTGCGCGCGCACCCGCATTTCCTGGCCGAACGCCCGGACATCTACCGCGTGCTGGTGCCCCCCCGGCGCCTGCATGGCGAACGCCTGGCCGACCACATGGCGGCCATGCTGGACGCCGAGCGCGCCCGCGCCCGCGCCATGGAGGCGGAGGTGCGCGCCGCGCTCGAGGCCGGGCGCGCCGGCGCCGGGTTGACGGTTCGCATCCGCCTGGCGGTGCTGGCGCTGATGCGCGCCCCGGATGTGCTGGAAGCCGTGACGCAGGAAATCCCGGCGCTGCTGGGCGTGGAGACCTGCACGCTGGCGGCCGAGCCCGCGCCGCGCGCCATCCCCGCCCTGCCCGCCGGCGTGCGGATGCTGCCAGCCGGCGCCGTGGCGCGGCTGGTCGGGCGCGGGCGCGACGCCGTGGTGCGCGCCCAGCCCACCGACATCGTGCTGCTGCATGCCGAAGCCGCGCCGCTGGTCACGCGCGACGCCCTGGCCCGCGTGCCGCTGGCCGATGGCCCGCCCATGCTGATCGCGGTCGGCGCGCGCGAGGCATCCGCCCTGCCCGCCCGCCAATCGGTCGCGGTGCTGTCCTTCCTCGGCCGCGCCGTGGCGGCGGCGCTGGCGCGCTGAGATGACGGGGGAGCAGGCGCGCGCCGCCTGGCTCGCCTGGCTGGCGGGCGAACGGCGCGCCAGCCGGCACACGCTCGATGCCTATGGGCATGATGGCGCGCTGTTCCTGGGCTTCCTGGCGCGGCACCTGGGTGGCGAGCCCGACCTTGCTGCGCTCGGCGCGCTGCGCCCGGCCGACCTGCGCGGCTTCCTGGCCGAACGCGCCGCGGCGGGCGACGGGGCGGCCACGCGCGCGCGGCGGCTGGCGGCGGTCCGCGGCTTCCTGCGCTACCTTTCGCGCCGCCACGGCATGGCGGCGTTGCCGGTCGGCGCGCTGCGCGGCCCGCGGCCCCGCCCGCCCATCCCGCGCGCGCTGACACCCGAGGATGCCCGCGCCGTCGCTGCCGAGGTTGGCGAGCACTACGACCCCGCGCGCCACGAGCGCGCGCCCTTGCAGGCGGCGCGCGACGTCGCGCTGTTCACCCTTCTGTATGGCGCGGGGCTGCGGATCAGCGAGGCGCTGGCGCTGAACCTGGCCGATGCCCCGCTGCCGGGGCGGGACGGCGCGCTGCGGGTGCTCGGCAAGGGCAACAAGGAACGCCTGGTGCCGGTGCTGCCGGCGGTGCGGGCGGCGATGGCGGACTACCTGAAGCATCGCGGGCCGGGTGCGGCGGATGAACCGTTGTTCCTCGGCGCGCGGGGCGGGCGGCTCGATGCCGCGGTGGCGCAGCGGTCATTGCGGGACTTCCGCCGCCTGGCAGGGTTGCCGGAACACGCCACGCCGCATGCGCTGCGGCATTCCTTCGCGACGCACCTGCTGGGCGCGGGCGCCGACCTTCGTGCCATCCAGGACCTGCTGGGCCATGCGAGCCTGTCCACCACGCAGCGCTACACGGCGGTGGATGCGGCGGGGCTGCTGGCGACCTGGAAGAAGGCGCATCCGCGCGCGGGGTGAGGCCGGCGCGGGTCCAATGGCCGTGCCTTACGCCCGCCGCAGGCGGGCGAGGCCGCGAATGCGGCCCGCCGGCAGTCCGGCGAAGCCAAGCCGGCGCATGCCGGCGCCCGGCGCTTGAGGGCATACCAAGAATTTCGAATCACACGGATCGGCCACGATCCGTGTGATTCGAAATCAATCCCGCGCTTCGGCCACCTCGACCACCGGCACCACCTCGACCCGCGCGACGCCGCTGCGGATCATGTCCAGGTGGCGGGCGATCTGCGGGCTGAGGTCGACGATGCGCCCGCGCGTCCAGGGGCCGCGGTCCAGCACCACGCCGGTCGTGGTCAGGCCGTTGTTCAGGTTGGTCACGCGCACCCGCGTGCCGAAGGGCAGGGTGCGGTGCGCGACCGTGTCGGAATGCGGGTTGAAGCGCGCGCCATTGGCCATGCGGCGGCCGGTGAAGTGGCGCGCGTAATAGGATGCGACGCCGACCTGCGGCGCGCCCACGGCGCGGTGTTCCTGCGGCGCGGCGGCGGCGGTCGGGGCGGGGGGTTCGCCCTCGGCCGACTGGGCGCAGCCCATGGTCAGCACGCTCAGGCCGAGCACGGCGCCGGCGGCGGCGGCGCGGAAGGCACGGCGGCGGGGCGGTGCGGCGATGCGCGCGATCGGCGCTAGGCACGGGTATGCCATTTTGGGGGGCTCTCCTCGGCGGTCTTGGCGTCGCAGGCCGTTGGGGGGAACGCGCCCGTCCGGCGCGCGGCAAACTCCAGCGGAAAGAAGAAGCCTTTATTGACGGGCCACCGGTCAGCGGCCCATTGCTCCAATGCAGCAATCCCGCATCGCGTGCAATAGCCCCGGCTGGACACCCCAGGACCAGGGCACTGTCGATTGGCTGCGGCCCCAGGTGTGACTTGGGTCGTTTGGAAAGTAACAGACAATATTCGATATTATGACTTGCCATCAGGTCAATTGAATTCAGCGCATTTTTTATTGTATTCAGCAACCCCGGCGGCGCCCCGCCGGCCAGCGCCCGTCCGCCGCCGCGCCGGAGGGATTGTTGCCCGCAGGCCGGTCCAGTACACGCGCCCCTTCCCCCAGGCAGCACGGAGCCCCGACCCATGAGCGGCACCAACCAGCGCATCGACGCCAAGCGGTTGTGGGACAGCCTGATGGCCATGGCCGAGTTCGGCGCGACGCCCAAGGGCGGCGTGAAGCGCCTGACGCTCAGCGATGTCGACAAGCGCGGCCGCGACGCCTTCAGCGGCTGGTGCGCGGCACTCGGGCTGACCATGCGCGTGGACGCCATCGGCAACATGTTCGCACGCCGCGAGGGGCGCGACCCCACCCGCCTGCCGGTGCTGATGGGCAGCCACCTCGACAGCCAACCGACCGGCGGCAAGTTCGACGGCGCACTCGGCGTCATCGCCGGGCTCGAGGTGATCCGGACGCTGCACGACCTCAACATCACCACCGAGGCGCCGATCGAGCTGATCAACTGGACCGACGAGGAAGGCTCGCGCTTCGGCCATTCGCTGATGGGATCGGGCACCTGGGCGGGCATCTACAGCCTGGAGAAGACCTACGGCCTGCGCGACGTCGATGGCGTGTCGGTCGGCGAGGCGCTGGACAGCATCGGCTACAAGGGCCCGCACGAAGCGAAGCCCTTCCCCGCCGACGCCTATTTCGAACTGCACATCGAACAGGGGCCGATCCTGGAGCGCGAGGGCAAGCAGGTCGGCATCGTCACGGGGGCACAGGCGCAGGTCTGGTACGACGCCGTCATCATCGGCCAGGACAGCCACGCCGGCACCACGCCGCCCTCCGCCCGCAACGACGCGCTGGTCGCCGCCGCGCGCGTGGTGACACTGGTGGACCGCCTGATGCGCGAGCGCGGCGAGGATGGCCGCGGCACCGTCGGCTGGCTGACCATCCCGCAGGCGAGCCGCAACGTGGTGCCCGGCGAGGTCCGCTTCAGCGTCGAATTCCGCCACCCGGACGACGCGCAGATCAATGGCCTGGCCGAAAGCTTCCCGGCAGAAGCCGCGCGCCTGGTCGCCGAGACCGGCTGCCGGCTCGACCTGACGGAGCTGTTCCGCATCCCGGCGCAGCCCTTCGATCCGTCCTGCGTGGAGCTCGTGCGCCAGGCGACGCAGCGGCTGGGGTTTTCCTCGCGCGAGATCATCTCGGGCGCGGGACACGATGCGGTCTATGTGGCGCGCAGCATCCCGACCGCGATGATCTTCACGCCCTGCAAGGATGGGCTCAGCCACAACGAGGCGGAGAGCATCCTTCCCGAAGAAGCCGAGGCCGGGTGCCAGGTGCTGTTCGAGGCCGTGGTGGCGCGGGCGAACCGCCAAACGTGACAAAGGGGGGCCTTGCCCCCCTTGACCCCCCACCAGGGGGCTACGGCCCCCTGGACCGCGGTCAGTAAGCGGGGCTGCTCTCGGTCACCGAGACATGCGCCAGGACAACCTTCCAGCCCACGTCCGGCAAGCGCACCCAGGTCTGGCTCTGGCGCGCGGGCATGTCGCGGCCACGCATGTCGAATTCCAGGTGAACGGTCGCGATGTCGCGGCCCAGCGTCGTAATCACCAGCCGCCGCCGCGCCACCTTGATGCCCGGCCCCGGCGGGCGCCGCACCCGATGCGCGTGGATCTCGTCGAAGCCAAACCCGTTCTCATGGATCGCCGAACGGATCGTCAGCGGCGAATTCCAGAAGGTCGCATCCAGCACATCGACATCCTTGTCGATCAGCGCCTGTTCGTAGCGTTCGAACAGCACACGGACCTCCTCCACGACCTCGGGGATGTTCACGTCCATCAGGCAGTCTCCAATGCAAGGGCAGTCGCCACCAGCATCGCATCCGCACCGCGCGCGGCAAGCAGCGAAAGCCCGACCGGCCGGCCATCGCACACCGCGCCCGGAATGCTGACCTGCGGATGCCCCGCCAGCCCGCCATGCGCGCACAGCACGTTGATCGCCGCGCGCACGCCCTCCAGCTCCGGCAGCGGCATGCCCACGCGCGGCGCCGGGAAAGGCGTGGTCGGGATGGCCAGCACGGTGCCAGGCGGCAGCAGATGCGCCATCCGCCCGCGCGCCTCGCGCCGCACCAGCGCCGCCCAGCCGCGCTCGGCCTCGGGCACCGTGGCACCCAGCACCAGGCCGCGCGCGACATTGAAGGCGAAGCGTGGATTGTCGCGCTCGACCCAGGGGCGGAAGGTCTCCCAGGCCTCGACCGGCTGCAGCGTGCGCTGGGCACGCGACCAGGCCGTCAGGCCGGGCGGCGCCAGGATGTCCTCGCGCCAGTCGGGAATGATCCGTTTCAGGCGCTCCAGCATCGTCTGAAGGGCCTCGCGCGTCGCCCGGTCGGCAAAGCCGAAGGCGTCGGTCGCGACCACCAGGCGCGTCGGCAGCGCGGGCGCGATCGCCTCGGACAGCAGCACCGCCGACACCCGCGCGAAGGTCGCCGCATCGCGCGCGAACCACCCCGTGGTGTCCGATGTCGGCGCCTGCGGCAGCATGCCGCGTAGGTCGAGCCGCCCATGCGTCGGGCGGATGCCGTAAAGCCCGCAGAAGCTCGCCGGCACCCGCACCGACCCGCCGGTATCGGTGCCGAGCGCCGTGTCGCAGACCCCCGCCGCCACGGCGCTGGCCGAACCCGAGGACGACCCGCCCGGCACATGCCCCGGCGCGGCGGGGTTTTCCGGCGTGCCTTCGAAGGCGTTCTCGCCGAGGATGCCGAGCGAGACCTCGTCCGTCACGGTCTTGCCCACCAGCGTGCAGCCGGCATCGAGCAGCGCCTGCACCGCCCAGGCGTGGCGGTCGGGGATCGGGTTCTGCCGCGCCCAGTCCGGGTTGCTGCCACCGGTGACGTGGCCGGCCACGTCGAACAGGTCCTTGGCGGCGAAGGTCAGGCCGGCGAGCGGCCCGCCGGGGCGTCCTTCGATATGAAGGCGCGGGCCGGGGATGAAGGGGGACATGGCGGCTCCGGGCTATGGGGGCACCAGCCTAGCCGCGGCGCAGGCCGCGCGGAAACCGCGGCGGGCTGGTGAAGCACCACGCGGCCGCGCCGTGCGTTCGCGCCGCGGCAGGGCGCATCATGCAGGATGGGAAGCACGGCCCCCGGCTAGGCACCGGCCCGTCACCCCCCGACGTTCCGCGAGGCATGGCGCGCGTTCGGGCGGTTCCATGCGGCCGGCGATTGCTCTAGGCAGGCGCATGGCCGGCGCACCCACCGATCGCATTCCGCTGCACACCATCATCCTGCCCGTGCTCGGCGTCGTCGCCTGGGCGGCGGTCGGCAAGGCCGGGCTCGGTCCGATCGCGGCGGGCCTTGCGGTCGTGCTGCTGGGCAGCGTGCTGGCGGCGGTGCATCACGCCGAGGTGGTGGCGCTGCGCGTCGGCGAACCCTATGGCACGCTGATCCTGGCGCTGGCGGTCACGGTTATCGAGGCGGGGCTGATCATCTCCCTGATGCTCGGCGGCGACCCGAACCCGGGGCTGATGCGCGATTCCGTGCATGCGGCGGTGATGCTGGTGCTGCACGGCCTGGCGGGCGCCTGCATCGTCGTCGCCTCGCGCCGGCACCGCGATGCCGAGTTCCGCGTGGATGGGGCGAATTCCTTCCTCGCGGTGCTGATCCCGCTGGCGACGCTGGTGCTGGTGCTGCCGAACCACCTGACCTCCTCGCCGGGGCCGTATGTGTCGCTGCCGCAGCTGATCTTCATCTCGATCGCGTGCCTCGCGATGTATGGCGCCTTCCTGTTCATCCAGACCAACTGGCATCGCGACTATTTCCTGCCGGTGGGCGACGGCGCGCAGGCGGCGCACGCGAAGCCCACCGGGCGGATCGCGGCGGCCTCGGCGGCGCTGCTGGTGGTGGCGCTGACCTCGGTCGTGCTGCTGGCCAAGGCGCTGGCGCCGGCGCTCGAGGAAGGCGTCGGCGCGATCGGTGCGCCGATCGCGGTGGTGGGCGTGATCGTCGCCGCCATCGTGCTGATGCCCGAGAGCGCGGCCGCCCTGCGCGCCGCCGCGCAGAACCGCCTGCAATCGAGCATCAACCTCGCGCTCGGCAGCGCGGTGGCGTGCATCGGGCTGACCGTGCCGGCGGTGGCGGTGGTGTCCTGGTGGATCGGGCAGCCGCTGGCGCTGGGCATCTCCCCCGGGCAGACCACGCTGCTGGCGCTGTCCTTCGGCGTGGCGATCATCACCTACGGCACGGGGCGCACGAACCTGCTCTGCGGCATCGTCCACCTGGTTCTGGCGGCGACCTACGTGTTCTCGGTCTTCGCGCCATGAGGGTCCCGCCGCCGTTCGGCGGCGGGACCCTCATGAGTGTTTGCGTGACCCTCAGACGGCGGGCGGGCCGCATCCGCGGCCCTTGCCTTCGCGCCATGCGGTGGTGCGCCAGGGGCGACTGATAGGCTGGGCGCGGTCGCGCCTTGCGCTCCCGGATCGTGCATCCGCACGATCCGATGTTTTTGCGTGACCTTCAGACGGCGGGCGCCGGCCATCCGGCCGGCTTGCCTTCGCGCCATGCGCTGGTGCGCCGGGGGTGGCTGACAGGCTGGGCGCGGTCGCGCTTCGCGCTCGCGGATCGTGCATACGCACGATCCGAAAAGACGTCGCGTTCAGTGAGCGGCAGCCGGGCGCTGGGGGCCTCTGCCCAGCGCGCGTTCCAGCATGCGATGCGCGATCTCGCGCTCGCCCATCACGGTCAGCGTGGCGCCCAGTCGCGTGAGGTGGTCCACCGCCTCCTCGGAATCGGCGCGGGCCAGGATCTCCAGCTCGGCGCGCATCGCGCGCGCCTGCTCGACCACCTGGCCGGCCTCGAAGACCTCCGGGATCGCCACGATGATGCGCCGCGCGCTGGCCAGGTCGGCCTCGGCCAGCACCTCGGGGTCGGCGGCATTGCCCTCGATCACCCGCGCCCCGTCGGCGCGCGCGGCGGCGGCGGCATCCTCGCCGGCCTCGATCACCACCACCTTGCGCCCGGCGGCCGCCAGGCGCTTGCCCACCAGCGAACCGACACGCCCATAGCCGACCAGCACCTCGTGCCCGGCCTCGACCGGCGCGGGCGCGGCGGGCGGCGGCACCGGGGAGCGCGGCGCGGCCGGCAGCCGGCGATCCACCGCGAAGAACAGCACCGGATTGACCAGGATCGACAGGATCGCGCCGGCCAGCACCAGGTCGCGCCCCTCCGGCGGCAACATGCCGAGCGCCACGCCGAGCCCGATCAGGATGAAGGAGAATTCGCCGATCTGCGCCAGCGAGGCCGAGATGGTCAGCGCCGTCGCGTGCCCATGCCCGAAGACCCGCACGATGCCATAGGCCGCTACCGACTTGCCCACCACGATGATCAGCACCGTGCCGATCACGCCCAGCGGGTCGCGCAGCAGCACGCCCGGGTCGAACAGCATGCCGACCGACACGAAGAACAGCACCGCGAAGGCATCGCGCAGCGGCAGCGCTTCCTCGGCCGCGCGCTGCGACAGCTTGCTCTCGCTCAGCACCATGCCCGCGAAGAAGGCGCCCAGCGCGAAGGACACGCCGAACAGCTTTGCCGCGCCGAACGCCACGCCCAGGGCGATCACGTAGACCGCCAGGCGGAACAACTCGCGCGAGCCGGTATGCGCCACGTAGTGCAGCAGCCACGGGATGGCGCGCCGGCCCACCACCAGCATGACCGCGGCGAACAGCGCCACCTTGCCCAGCGTCAGCGCCAACGTGACCACGAGGTTGCCCGGCGCCACCGCGCCCGCCATGGTCGCCCCCGCCAGCGCTGGCAGCAGCACCAGCGCCAGCACCATCGCCAGATCCTCGACCACCAGCCAGCCGACGGCGATGCGCCCGCGCTCGGTGTCCATCAGCCGGCGTTCCTGCAGCGCGCGCACCAGCACGACGGTCGATGCGACCGACAACGCCAGGCCGAAGACCAGCCCGGCCACCAGGCCCCAGCCCAGCAGCAGCGCGAGGCCGAGGCCCAGCAGCGTGGCGACGCCGATCTGCACGATCGCCCCCGGCACCGCGATGGCGCCGACCGACATCAGGTCGCGCCAGGAGAAATGCAGCCCGACCGCGAACATCAGCAGGATGATGCCGATCTCGGCCAATTCGCCGGCCAGCGATGCATCCGCGATGAAGCCGGGCGTGAAGGGCCCGACCGCGACACCCGCCAGCAGGTAGCCCACCAGCGGCGACACCCGCAGGCGCTGCGCCGCGAGCCCGAAGGTGAAGGCCAGGCCTAGGCCGACGACGATGGTCGCGATCAGGGGTGTGCTGTGATCGGGCATGCTGTCTTTCGTTGCGCGCTGGGCCTTTTACCTAGGGGCGCAGCCGTTCCGAGGGAATAGCCTCGGCGCCCGGATCGGGGCGCCAGCGGTTGCCCCGGGCGATGGCCCGCCGTATAGCGCCTCGACCCGCCCGGTCCCCCCCCTGACTGAGAACGAACGACACGTGGCCAGCATTGCCCCGACGCCCGACGCCTCCGCCAACCCGGCTCTCGCCGCGCAGGCCGCCATCCTGGCGCGGCCCGCCACCGAGGCGCGGCGGCTGGCGGATGCCATCCGCGCCCTCGCGATCGACGGGGTGGAGGCCGCGAAGTCCGGCCATCCCGGCATGCCGATGGGCATGGCCGATGTCGCGACCGTGCTGTTCACGAAGTTCCTGAAATACGACGCCGCCGACCCGCGCTGGGCCGACCGCGACCGCTTCGTGCTGTCGGCCGGGCATGGGTCGATGCTGCTGTATTCCCTGCTGCACCTGACCGGCCATGCCGGCATGGGTGCCGATGAGCTGAAGCGCTTCCGCCAGCTCCATTCGCCCGCCGCCGGCCACCCGGAATATGGCGAGCACCCGGGCATCGAGATGACCACCGGCCCGCTCGGCCAGGGCTTCGCGACAGCGGTCGGCATGGCGTTGGCCGAACGGATGATGCAGGCGCGCTTCGGCACGTCGCTGGTGGACCATCGCACCTGGGTGATTGCTTCCGATGGCGACCTGCAGGAAGGCGTGAGCCACGAGGCGGCGTCGCTGGCGGGCCATTACGGCCTTTCGAAGCTGTGCGTGCTGTGGGACGACAACCACATCTCGATCGACGGCGACACCGCGCTGTCCTTCACCGACGACACGCTGAAGCGCTTCCAGGCCTATGGCTGGGCGACGCGCCGCGTGGACGGGCATGATGCCGAGGCGCTGGCCTCCGCGATGGCCTGGGCCACGCGCAGCCGCAAGCCGGTGCTGATCGCCTGCCGCACCATCATCGGGATGGGCGCGCCGACCAAGGCGGGCACGGCGGGCTCGCACGGCGCGCCGCTGGGTGCCGCCGAGGCCGCCGCGGCCAAGGAAGCCCTGGGCTGGACCTCGCCGCCCTTCACCGTGCCCGACGACATCAAGGCCGCCTGGGAAGCCGCCGGGCGGCGCAGCGCCGGAACCCGCCGGTCCTGGCTGAAGCGCCTGGCCAAGCACCCGCAGCAGGGCGAGTTCGACCGTGCCATCGCCGGCCGCCTGCCGGAATCCTGGCACGAGGCGCTGGCCGCGCTGCGCGCGAAGCACGCCGAGGAGAAGCCGAAGCTCGCCACGCGCGTGTCCTCGCAGCGCGCGCTGGAGGCCCTGGTGCCGAGCGTGCCCGAGATGGTCGGCGGGTCAGCCGACCTGACCGGGTCCAACAACACCAATGTGAAGGGTGTCCCGCCCATCGCGCCAGGCAACTTCGCTGGCCGCTTCGTGCACTGGGGCGTGCGCGAGTTCGGCATGGCGGCGGCGATGAACGGGATGGCGCTGCATGGCGGCATCATCCCGTATTCGGGCACCTTCCTGGTGTTCTCCGACTACTTGCGCCCGGCCGTGCGCCTGGCCGCCCTGATGCACACCCGCGTCATCCATGTGCTGACGCATGACAGCATCGGCCTGGGCGAGGACGGCCCGACCCACCAGCCGGTCGAGCACCTGGCGTCCTTCCGCGCCATGCCGAATGTCTGCGTCTTCCGCCCGGCGGATGCGATGGAAACCGCCGAGTGCTGGGAACTGGCGGTGAAGCGCGCCGATGGGCCGTCGCTGCTGGCGCTGTCGCGGCAGAACCTGCCGGCGCTGCGCGACGATGCCGGCGAGAACCGCTGCGCGCGCGGCGGCTATGTGCTGGCCGAGGCGTCCGGCCCGCGCCGCGCGACGCTGATCGCCACGGGTTCGGAAGTGTCGCTGGCGATGGATGCGCGCGAGGCGCTGGAAGCCGATGGCATCCCGACCGCCGTGGTCTCCCTGCCCTGCTGGGAGATCTTCGCCGCGCAGGATGCGTCGTACCGCGACCAGGTGCTCGGTTCCGCCCTGCGCGTCGGCATCGAGGCCGCGATCGGCTTCGGCTGGGACCGCTGGCTCGGGTCCGATGGCATCTTCATCGGCATGGGCGGCTTCGGCGCCTCTGCCCCCGCCGAGGATCTGTACAAGCATTTCGGCATCACGGCCGATGCCGTCACGGCGGCGGTGAAGAAGCGCGTCGCGTAGTTCTGCACGGGAAGGAAGACATCATGGCGGTGAAGGTTTCGATCAACGGATTCGGGCGCATCGGCCGCCTGGTGCTGCGCGCGGCCTGCGAGGCCGGCCGCCAGGACCTGGAATTCGTCACCATCAACGACCTCGGCTCCGTCGAGGCCAATGCCCACCTGTTCCGCTACGACAGCGTGCATGGCCGCTTCCCCGGCGAGGTGATCGTCGAGGGCGACACCATCACCATCAAGAACGCGGGGAAGACCTGGGGCCCGATCAAGATCACCGCCGAGCGCGACCCGTCCAAGCTGCCGCTCGCCGGCATCGACGTTGCCATGGAATGCACCGGCATCTTCACGTCGAAGGAGAAGGCGTCCGCGCTGCTGGCCGCCGGCGCGCGCAAGGTCGTGATCTCCGCGCCGGGTGACAATGCGGATGCGACCATCGTCTATGGCGTGAACGAGAAGACGCTGACCAAGGAGATGACGGTCATCTCCAACGCGTCCTGCACGACCAATTGCCTGGCGCCGATCGCGAAGGTGCTGCACGACACCTTCGGCATCGTGCGCGGCTACATGGTGACGATCCACGCCTATACGGGCGACCAGAACACGGTGGATACGCTGCACAAGGACCTGCATCGCGCGCGCGCGGCGGCGGTCAGCGCCATCCCGACGTCGACGGGTGCCGCGAAGGCGGTCGGCCTGGTCATGCCGGAACTCAAGGGCAAGCTGGACGGCACCGCCATCCGCATCCCGACGCCGAATGTCTCGCTGGTCAGCCTCGACTTCGTGCCCGCGAAGGAGGGCGTGACGAAGGAAGCAGTGAATGCGGCGATGAAGGCGGCGTCGGAATCCGGGCCGCTGAAGGGCATCCTCGGCTACAACACCGAGCCTCTGGTCAGCATCGACTTCAACCACAACCCGATGTCGTCCACCTTCGACGCGACGCAGACGCAGGTGGTCGATGGCGGCCTGGTGCGTGTGCTGTCCTGGTACGACAACGAGTGGGGCTTCTCGAACCGCATGAGCGACACGACGGCGCTGTTCGGCAAGCTCTGACCCCGCGACAGCCGGGCGCGTCGCGGCGCGCCCGGCATCGCGGCGCCGTCAGGCGGTGGCACGTTCCTTCTGCGGAGCGTCGGCGCGCGCCACGATCCGACCCCGCAGCCGGTCCAGCACCGCACCATCCAGCAGCAGCGGATAGCAGGCCGCCTCGGCGTAGCGGCCATTCGCCCGCTCGCTGGCGAAGTCCTTGACCAGCGTCGTCACGGCGCCGTTGTCGAAATGCTTGCGGTTGCCGTCGTCGAAATAGGATTCGGCGACCGCGCCTTCGGCCACCAGCAGGCCATGCGCCGGCAATTCCACATGCCAGTAGGTGACCTCGGGGCACCAGGATTCCTGCACGATGCTGCGCCCGTTCACCAGCAGCCGCGCCGGCACCAGGCGGCCGTCGAGGAACAGCGCGTGCTCGGGCGACACGCGCAGGTCCCGGTGAGGGACGCCATCGGCCAGCGCGCCGGCGCGGATCAACACGGGGGCAACCGAGGCGGGGTCGGGATGGCGCGCCACCACGGTGCGCGAATGCCCCACCCAGACCACCGGCTGCAGCGGCGCGCCGGTGCCATGCGCGGTCACCACCAGGTCACCGGCGCGCAGCGATTCGACCGGCGCCTCGCCGCGCGCGGTGGCGATGCGCGTACCTTCGGCGAAGCAGACGATGACGTCCTTGGTCGGGTCGTAATCCAGGATCGTGACCACGGTCTTCTCGTGCTCATCCTTGCGGATGAACAGGGAGGCGGGGCCGATGGTCTTCACCTCCCAGGGGTCGTCGGTGCCGCCCGTCCAGCCTTCGAGCGCGAAGGTGTCGTTGCCGCTGCCGCCACTGATGACATCGTTGCCGTCGCCGACATTCCAGGCGATCAGGTCGTCCCCCTCCCCGCCCTTGATCAGATCGGCGTCCTGGCCGCCGATCAGCGTGTCGTTGCCGTCGCCGCCGACCAGCAGGTCGTTGCCGCCGAGACCCTCCAACTTGTCGTCGCCCGACTTGCCGATCGCCGCGTCATTGCCGCCGGTTCCCGTGAATGTGTCATCGCCTCGGCTTGGGCCAGGCCCAGGATTCCAGTTACCGGACATACAATTCTCCCGTCTTCATGTCGAATGGACTACAGCGGGATTACGCGAAGCTGGGATCAAGGTTGCGGGAGACTGGCCAACCTCCTTGATTTGTTATCAATATTGTAACGGGTTGTGTATCTCTACTTAATACACGCATAAGTATATTCACGCTGGCGAAAGCCATCGCATGACGGGAAGGACGCTGGCGCAACGCATGCTCCGCGGTTCCGCGGCCGGTCCGCGGCGCGTCAGAACAGCAGCAACCGCGCCCGCGCCATCTCGAACCCCCGCCCCTCGCCATTGACGCAGCGCAGCGCCTGCGGCGTCGCGGTACAGGTCATCCCCCTGCCCTGCCAGGACCGCCCGTAGCCCAGCACCGGCGCGGCCGGGTCTGCCACCGTATCGCCGTGGCAGATCAGCGCCGGCGCGCCGCGCGGGCCCATCTCGACCGCGCCGCCGTAATCCTGCTCGCAACCGCGCGGCTGCGGCGGGCGTTGGTAGGTGAAGCGCAACACGTCGCAGCGCAGCGTCCCGTCGAACACCGCGCAGTGGATGTTGCCCGAGGGCAACTGGAAGGCCTCCTGCGCCGATGCTAGGACCGGCAGAAGGACAAACATTGCGATCCACCGGATCATCCCATTCTCCTTGCCAGGATTGACGACGCGATGACGTATCGAACCATCGACGCGCTGGATGCCAAGGGCAAGCGCGTGCTCGTGCGCGCGGACCTCAACGTGCCGATGCGCGACGGCGCCATCAGCGACCGCACGCGCATCGAACGCCTCTGCCCGACCATCGCGGACCTGGCCAATGCCGGCGCGCGCGTCATCGTGTGCAGCCACTTCGACCGCCCCAAGGGCCAGCGCGTGCCCGAGATGTCGCTCCGCCCGCTGGCCGATGCGCTCTCCGCCGCGCTGAAGCGCCCGGTCGCCTTTGCCGATGACTGCATCGGCCCGGTCGCCGAGGCGGCGGTCGCGGCACTGGCCGATGTCGACATCCTGCTGCTGGAGAACACCCGCTTCCACGCCGGCGAGGAAAAGAACGACCCCGCCATGGCCGCGGCGCTGGCGAAGCTCGCCGACGCCTATGTGAACGACGCCTTTTCCGCCGCCCACCGCGCCCATGCCAGCACCGAGGGCGTGGCGCACCTGCTGCCCGCTTACGCCGGGCGGCTGATGGCGGAGGAGCTGAAGGCGCTGGACGCAGCGCTGGGCAATCCGTCGCGCCCGGTGGTGGCCATCGTCGGCGGGTCGAAGGTGTCCACCAAGCTCGACTTGCTGGGCAACCTGTCGAAGAAGGTCGATGTGCTGGTGATCGGCGGGGCGATGGCCAATACCTTCCTGGCCGCGCAGGGCCACGCCATGGGCAGGTCGCTGCAGGAAGCCGAGATGCACGACACTGCCCGCGCCATCCTGGAGACCGCGCGCGCCGCCAATTGCGACATCCTGCTGCCCACCGACCTGGTGGTGGCCGAGGAATTCGCCCCGAACGCCGCCAGCCGCACCGTGCGCGCCACCTCCGTGCCGGAGGGCTCCATGGCGCTCGATGTCGGCCCGGACACCGCGCAGGCGATCGAGGCGCGCCTGCGCTCCGCCTCCACCCTGGTCTGGAACGGCCCGCTCGGCGCCTTCGAGACACCCCCCTTCGACGCCGCGACGGTCGGCGTGGCGCAGGTGGTGGCCGCGCTGACGCAGTCGGGCGCGCTGAAGTCGATCGGCGGCGGCGGGGATACCGTGGCCGCGCTGCGCCATGCCGGGGTGGCGGAGCGCATGACCTATGTCTCGTCCGCCGGCGGCGCCTTCCTGGAGTGGCTGGAGGGCAAGACCTTGCCGGGGGTGGCGGCACTCACCGCAACGTGATCTGGCGCTGCGCGCGCCGCACGCATAGGTTGCTGGAAGGTTAACGCACCCCCCGCGCAGTCTGCGGGGATGCGTATTTCCCCGATCCGGCCGATCGTGCGGCGCCCGGCGTTCAGCCATTCTTCACGCCTTGGCTGGACAATGCTCCGCATGGTCAGTCTCAATTCCCTCGCCGCCTTCACGCAGGAGGTCACCCGCAACGCCGGCATCCAGCCGGTGCGCGGCCCCGACCGCCCATCGGATGCCGCACGCACGGCCACGCCGGCGCCGCAGCGCACGCTCGATGCCGTGCCGCCCTCGGGCAGCCTGCCGGCCTTGCAGGTCCTGCCGCGGGGGTCGCTGCTCGACCTGCGGGTGTGACCGGAAGGTCGCATCCCGTGCGGCTGTCATCGGGGTGTGAACCCGCGCGTGCAACCACCGCTTGCGGCGACAGCGGCGACGGCCCCATGATTCCGCCATGTCCCGCTTCGTCCGCCGCATCCCCGAGGGCGATGACCGCGAAAGGCTGACCTGTCCCGATTGCGGGCATGTCGCCTATGAAAACCCGAAGGTCGTCGTCGGCTCCATCGTCGCCGAGGACGACACCGTCCTGCTCTGCCGCCGCGCCATCGAACCGCGCCACGGATTCTGGACCATCCCCGCCGGCTACCTGGAAATGGGCGAGACCACCGAGGAAGGCGCGCGCCGCGAAGCCTGGGAGGAAGCGCGCGCGCGCATCACCCTCGATGGCGTGCTCGCCGTCTATTCGATCGCGCGGCTCGGCCAGGTGCAGGTCATCTTCCGCGCCCGCATGGCCGAACCGGGCTTCGAGCCCGGGCCGGAAAGTCTGGAGGTCCGCCGCTTCGCCTGGACCGACATCCCGTGGGACGACCTCGCCTTCCCGTCGGTGCGCTGGGCGCTGCACGCCTGGCGGGATGGCGCGCCGGGGTCCGTCGCGCTCAACCCGCCAGAGGACCCGCGCGGCACGCAGCCCCTGCCGGGCGGCGGCGCCGCGTGATGCGCCGGCGCCTGATGTTCGGTGCCATGCTGGCGCTGCTGGCCGCACCGGCCGCCGCCCAGCGGGCCGCCACGCCGCGCACCCGCCGCCCGGCGCGCCGCCGCCCGCCCGCGCCCGCCGCGCCACCAGTGGCCGATACCCGCCGCGGTGACCCAGCGCCGGTCCCCAACCTCGATATCGAGGCGCCGCGCCGGCGCGACGCAACGTCGCCGGCGGCTCGGCTCGACCCGACGCTGATCGACCCGGCCGAACCCCGCTTCGGCACTGCCAACGACCGCAACAGCCTCCAGGCGCGCGAGGACCGGCTGCTGCGCCAGCCCGCCCCCGGCGCGCGGCTGCGCCTGCCCTTCGCCTACTGACCGCGGCCCTCGGGCCGGCGCGCGGCACGGGCGAACAAGCCGCGCAGCCGGTCCACGATGCCGGCGCGCAGCCGCGTGGCCGGCGCCGTCAGCTCCCGCAGCCGGGCCGCCAGCGCCGGGTCGCCGGGCAGGCTCGCGAGCCCGCGGCGCAGCGCCGCGATCGCCTCGCCCCGCCGGTCGAGCGCCACCAGCGCATCGGCCCAGCCCAGATGCGCCGCCGGGCGCGACGCATCCGCATGCGCCAGGCGGCGGAAGATGCGTTCGGCCTGCATGGCCCGCCCGGCGCGCAGCAACATCCGGGGGTGCCATTCCTGCACATCGGGTCGGCCGGGCAGGCGGGCGGCGGCGCGATGCGCCAGCACCAGCGCCTCGGCCACCGCGCCGCGCGCGGCCAGCACGGTGCTCAGGCCGAACAACGCCTGGCCGGCGCGCGGGTCCTGCGCCAGCACCGCGCGGAAGATCGCCTCGGCATCGGCCTGCCGGCCAGGCCCGGCGGCGTTCAGTAGATGGCCGTAATGGCTGCCGAGGTCGATATCCCCGGGCGCCGCCGCATGGCCCTGCGCGGCGGCGGCCAGCGCATCCGCCGCACGCCCCTGCATCGCCATCGACAGGCTGAGCCCGAGATGCAGGTCGGCGCCTGCGGGGCGCAATTCGATGGCGCGGCGGAACGTCGCCTCGGCCTCGGCGGCGGCGCCGGCGGACAGCAGCAGGTGGGCCGCGCGCCCGACCCGTGGCGCGGCCTGCGGCGACAGCGCGGCCAGCGTCCGGCATGCCTGCGCCGCATCCTCCACCCGGCCGAGCGCGATCAGCCGCAGCGCGCGGTCGGCCAGCGCCTCGGCGCGTTCGTAGCGCAGCACGGCAGGTGAGACGCCGAGTTCGCCGGCGCGGGTCCACAGGTTTTCGGCCAGCCGCGCATGGCCGCGGCCGAAGGCGGCGCGCGCCATCAGGCGGAACCACTGGCCGGATTGCGCGCGGCGCTGGCGCAGCACCGCGTGCATCGCCGCGGCATCGCCGGCCAGCGCGGCGGCCAGCATCGCCTCCAGCGTCTCGGTCGCGGCCAGCAGCCAGATCGCCGCATGGCCCGACAGCGGGGCACGCAGCAGGTGGGTGCCGGTCGCGCTCGCGGCCATGCGCGCATTGCGCCAGTCGAGCTCATGATACGGGTCGGCGATCACGGCGGTGAACGGCGCGACATCCGCCGCGCTCACCCGCATGTCCCGGTGCAGCGGCATGCGATGGAAGCCGTGGAAGCGTTCGTCCCAGGGCACGTCCGCGGGTGCGATGGACGCCTGCGGCGTGACGGCGATGGTGCTGGCGGCACCCAGCAGCGCGGCATGCTTCAACGCCCCATGCGCGCCCATGCTGTAGCCGTAGGTCACCGCCTGCGGCTTCAGCACCGCGCGGATCGCGGCGGCGGCGGCCTGCATCGAGGCGCGCGGAAACCAGTTCTCCCGGCGCGCCACGACGCCCACGGTGTCGAGGCCGAGCTTGGTCGCCACCTCCTCCCCCCAGAAGCTGCGGCCTTCGGGGCGGAAGGTGAGGTCGGAGAAGGTCACGAGACTGTAGGCCGACGCGCCGGGCTGGTGCACCACGACGATCTCGCGGTCACGGAAGATCACCCGCCGGGGCACGGTGGCGGGTTTGCGCGGCGGCCCGGTGCGGGCGGGCTGCGGCATCAGCGCCGCGCCGCCTCCCCCGGTGTCATGAGGCGCAGCGCCAGGGCATGCAGGCCGCCGGCGAATTCGCCCGCGAGCAATTCGTGCACGGCGCGCGACCGCGCCACGCGCGACTGCCCGGCGAAGGCCTCCGCCACGATGGTCACGCTGTAGTGAGTCTGGCCGCCGGGGCGTGCGCCGGCATGGCCGGCATGGCTGGCGCTGTCGTCCTGCACGGTGATGTCCGCGGCCGCGAAGGCGGCCCGCAGGATGGCGTCGATGCGCGCGGCGCGGCTGTGGTCCATGCGTGCTTTTCGGTCCTTCGGCCTGCGCTGCCAAGGGGTGTCATGCAGCTTGCGGGATGGCCGCACGCCTCCCATAACGTCACGATGCGAAAGGGTGGCAGGAAGTTCGAGCCGGATCCCGCGGACATGCCGCAGCACGCCTGCGAGCACCCCGGCTGCACCGAAGCTGGCCTGTTCCGCGCCCCGCGCGACCGGTCCCTGCGCCAGTTCGTGTGGTTCTGCCTGCCGCACGTGCGCGACTACAACAAGGCCTGGGACTACTACAAAGGCATGGCGCCGAACGAGATCGAGGCGCATCTGCGCGACGACACCGCCTGGCAGCGGCCGACCTGGCCGCTCGGGCGCCTGGGCGGCGCCGGGCGTTTCGATCCCGAGATCCTGCGCGATCCGCTCGGCGTGCTGCACACGCAGGCCCCCCATGCACGCCGCCGCCCGCGCGAGACGGTGGAGACGCCGCCCGAGTTGCGCGCCGCCCTCGAGCTCATGGAGCTGACCTGGCCCCTGGATCAGGTGGAACTTCGCAGCCGCTACAAGGACCTGGCGAAGCGCTACCACCCCGATGCCACCGGCGGCGACCGGGTCGCCGAGGACCGGCTGAAGGACATCAACCGCGCCTATAGCCTGCTCAAGCGCCGGGTGCCGGCGCGGGCGGCGGCGCAGCCCGAAACGGCCGGCGCGCCGGCCGGGTAGCCGGATCGCGCGCGCACCCCTAGTATGCCACCCGACAGTGACGGAACCGGACTGCAGATGAACAAGGTCGCCCAAATCTCCGAAATCCGCCCGACCTCGGCGATCGACGCGCCGGACATCAAGGTGACGGCGCGCGAGGCCTTCGGCCTCGACATCGACCTTGAGGTCCCGGGGTATTCGATCCGCACCGAGCATGTGCCGGAGATCGACAGCACCTATCGCTTCGACAAGGAGACGACGCTCGCGATCGTGGCGGGCTTCGCCTACAACCGCCGCGTCATGATCCAGGGCTATCATGGCACCGGGAAGTCGACCCATATCGAGCAGGTGGCGGCGCGGCTCAACTGGCCCTGCATCCGCGTCAACCTCGACAGCCACATCTCGCGCATCGACCTGATCGGCAAGGACGCGATCGTCCTGAAGGACGGCAAGCAGGTCACGGAATTCCGCGAGGGCATCCTGCCCTGGGCGCTGCAGCACCCCTGCGCGCTGGTGTTCGACGAATACGATGCCGGCCGGCCGGACGTGATGTTCGTGATCCAGCGCGTGCTGGAGGTCGAGGGCAAGCTGACGCTGCTCGACCAGAACAAGGTGATCCGGCCGAACCCGTATTTCCGCCTGTTCGCCACGGCGAACACGGTGGGCCTGGGCGACACCACCGGCCTGTACCACGGCACGCAGCAGATCAATCAGGGGCAGATGGACCGCTGGTCGATCGTGGCGACGCTGAACTACCTGCCGCACAAGCTGGAGACCGAGATCGTGCTCGCGAAGATGGGCGCGGAGGGCGATGCCAAGGCGAAGAAGCAGGTCGAGGCGATGGTGGCGCTGGCGGACCTCACGCGCGCCGGCTTCATCGCGGGCGACATCAGCACGGTGATGTCGCCGCGCACCGTCATCACCTGGGCGGAGAATGCGCGCATCTTCGGCGATGTCGGCTTCGCCTTCCGGCTGACCTTCCTCAACAAGTGCGACGAGGCCGAGCGCGGGACGGTGGCCGAGTACTACCAGCGCTGCTTCAACGAGGAAGTCTCGACGGGGCTGTTGAAGAAGGCCGGCTGACGTCAGGGCAACCGCGGGCGGGACATCCTGCCCGCGTCGAAGCAGTAACGCAGACGGGCGCCCTGATGACGAAGCCCCGCAGCGCCGCAGGCGCGAGGAGCGAAGTCTGAATCAGGCCGGCCCGCCGAAGCGCAGCGGAGGCCAAACTTCATGTCCGGCAAGCAGGACCTGACGCGACAGGAAGAATTCAAGCGCGCCACCGCGGGCGCCTTGCGTGCCGTGGCACACGCCGACCCGGAAGTGCAGGTGGCCTTCCAGCCAGGCCCGTCGGGCGTTGCGGGCAAGCGCGTGCGCCTGCCGCTGCCCACCCGTGCCCTGCCGCCGGCCGAAATGGCCAAGCTGCGCGGTGCCGCCGATGCCGCCGCGCTGCGCCTGCGCCACCACGACGAATCCGTGCATGCCAGCCGGATCCCCGGCCGGCGCGAGGCGCGCGAGGTGTTCGATGCGCTGGAGCAGGTGCGCGTCGAGGCTGTCGGGTCGAAGCACATGTCCGGCGTCGCCGCCAACCTGCGCGCCAAGCTGACCGAGGAATGCGAGGCCGAGGGCTACGACCGCATGACTCGGAAGGACCAGCTCCCGCTGCCGGCCGCGCTGGCGATGATCGCGCGCGAGAAGCTGACCGGCGACGCCGCGCCCGCCATCGCGCACCGCGTGCTGGACCTGTGGCGCGACACGCTGGGCGACAAGGCCGATGACGCGCTGGCCGAGATGGCGACCAGCGCCGACGACCAGGCCGCCTTCGCGAAGGCGGCGCGCAAGCTGCTGACCGCGCTCGACCTGGCCGAAGCCGAGGTGGAAGCCGAATCCGAGCAACAGGACGAGGAAGGCGACGAGGGCGGCGAGAGCACGCCCCAGCAGGACCAGTCCGGCGAGGGCCAGTCGTCCTCCGAGCAGGAAGACCAGATGCTCGGCGCCCAGCCCGAGCAGATGCAGGGCGAGGCCTCCGACGAGGAAGGCGAGGAGACGGAGGAAGACGGCGCGGCAGCGGACGGGGACGACAAGCCCGGCGGCCCGCAGCAGCGCCGCGAAGTGCCGCAGGTCGATGACAGCACGCGCTACCACGCCTTCACGACGCAGTTCGATGAGACAGTGTCCGCCGACGATCTGTGCGACCCGGATGAGCTGAACCGGTTGCGCCAGCAGCTCGACCAGCAGCTGAGCCACCTGCAGGGCGTGGTGTCGAAGCTGGCGAACCGGCTGCAGCGGCGGTTGCTGGCGCAGCAGCAGCGCGCCTGGGAATTCGACCTCGAGGAAGGGATGCTGGATGCCGCGCGGCTGACCCGCGTGGTGACCAACCCGATGCATGCGCTGTCCTACAAGCGCGAACGCGACACCGATTTCCGCGACACCGTCGTCTCGCTGCTGATCGACAATTCCGGGTCGATGCGCGGGCGGCCCATCACCGTGGCGGCGATGTGCTGCGACATCCTGGCGCGCACGCTGGAACGCTGCGCGGTGAAAACCGAGATCCTCGGCTTCACGACGCGCGCCTGGAAGGGCGGGCAGTCGCGCGAGCGCTGGGTGCAGGAGGGCAAGGCGCGCAACCCCGGCCGCCTGAACGATCTGCGCCATGTGGTCTACAAGGCGGCCGATGCGCCGTGGCGCCGTGCGCGCAAGAACCTCGGGCTGATGCTGCGCGAGGGCTTGCTGAAGGAGAACATCGACGGCGAGGCGCTGGAATGGGCCTACAAGCGCCTGCTGCCGCGGCCCGAGCACCGGCGCATCCTGATGGTGATCTCCGATGGCGCGCCGGTCGATGACAGCACGCTGTCGGTCAACCCGGGCAACTACCTGGAGCGCCACCTGCGGAAGGTCATCCACGAGATCGAGGGGCGCAACCAGGTGGAGCTGATCGCCATCGGGATCGGGCATGACGTGACGCGGTATTATCGCCGCGCGGTCACCATCGTGGATGCGGAGGAACTCGGCGGGACGATGATGAAGAAGCTGGCCGAGCTGTTCGACGAGGACGCCGCCGAAGCGTGGCAGCGCGCGGCCGCGGAGCGCAGCCCGGTCCTGGTGTGACGCACGGGCCGCGCGCCGCCACGCGACATTTTCGGGCGCGCCTGCGGCACGACGCAGCGCGCGGCCGCGGAGCGCAGCCCGGTCCTGGTGTGACGCACGGGCCGCGCGCCGCCACGCAACATTTTCGGGCGCGCCTGTGGCACGACGCAGCGCGCGGCGGCCGAGCGCAGCCCGGTCCTGGTGTGACGCACGGGCCGCGCGCCGCCACGCAGCCTTGCCTGGCGCGCCTGCGGCGCAACGTGACGCGACCCGGTCCTGGTGCGACACGCCGGCCGCGCGCAGCGGCGCCCTGACACGCCGCGCCTTCCTTGCCGCCGGCGCGCTTCTCGCCGCCAGCGCTGGCGCATCGCTTGCCGCCGACGAAGCCGGCGCGGTCATGCCGCCCGCGCCGATCGACCGACCGCTGCGAGGCCTGGGCGGATTCGAACTCGACGCCGCACGGCTGGGCGCCGCCAACCTCTCCGGTATTCACCTGGACAATGACCTCGTCGCCACCATGGTCGATGACCGCGGCCGCTGGGCGCAGGCGCGCATCGAACTGCGCGAAGGCATCGCGCATCGCCTGGTGCCGATCGCGTCCGGGCCACTGCGCGACGGCGCCGGCCGACCTTTGTCGCGGGGCCGCGCAGCCGACGCGGAATCCCTCGCGCGCCTGCCCGACGGCACCTGGCTGGTCGGCTTCGAACGCTGGCATCGCCTCCGCGCCTATCGGCGCATCGATGGTCCGGGCGGGTATGTCGATGCGCCGCCGGGTCTCGACCGCGCGCCGCTGAATGGCGGGCTGGAGGCGCTGGCGCTGCTGGCCGATGGCCGCCTGCTCGCTATCACCGAGGAACTGGCCCCGCCCGGCGCGCCGGCGCTGCGCCAAGCCTGGATCGGCCGGCCCGGACACTGGATGCCGCTGGCCTGGCAGCCGGAACCGGGCTTCGTGCCGGTCGATGCCGCCGGCCTGCCCGATGGCGGCGCACTGGTGCTCGAACGCCGCTTCACTTTGCTGACCGGATTCGCGGCGCGGCTGGTGCGCGTGCCCGCACCCGCGCTGGCGGCGGCGCGGGAGGGCGGCGTGCTGGCCGGCGCGCCCATCCTGCGGCTGGATGGCGGCGCGCTGCCGGCGGAGAACTGGGAAGGCGTCGCGGTGGCGCGGCACGGCGGGCGGACCATCGTCGCGCTGGTCGCGGACGACAATGGCAGCCTGCTCCAGCGCAGCCTGATGCTGCTGTTCGAACTGCGCGACTAACCCGGCTCGCCGTCCAGCGGCTGCCCGCCGCAGGCGCGCATGAACACCAGCACGTCGTGCGCCGCCCGCTTCACCGCATCGCCATCCGTGCCCTTCGCCACCACCGCCACGCCGCCGCCGCCCGGGCGGTAGTAGGGGTAGGATCCGATATCGAGGTCCGGGTAGCGCGCCTGGATCTCCGCCAGCCCCTGGGCGATGCGCCCTTCCATCAGCCCGTTCGCGTGCACCGCGGCCGACACCACCGGCGGGCCGCCCTTCAGCGAGGGGGCGAGCGCTTCGAACATCGCCTGCATGATGCGCGGCACGCCGGCCATGACATGCACATTGCCCATGGTGAAGCCGGGTGCCAGGGAGATCACGTTGTCGATCAGCGTGACGCCGCGCGGCATCGTCGCCATGCGCTGGCGCGCGGCGTTGAAGTCGCCCGGCGGGGTCTGGCGGGCGTAGTGGGATTCCAGGCGCCGCCACGCCTCGGGCTGCGGTTCCCAGGGCACGCCGAAGGCCTCGGCGATGCATTCGCTGGTGATGTCGTCATGCGTCGGGCCAATGCCGCCGGTGGTGAAGACGTGGTCGTATTGCGCACGCACCTCGTTCACCGTCGCGACGATGGTGGCGCGCACATCGGGAATCACGCGCACCTCGCGCAGCGGGATGCCGATCTCGCCCAGCCGCGTCGCGATGAACTTCAGGTTGGCATCCTGCGTGCGGCCCGAGAGCACCTCGTTGCCGATGATGAGCAGGCAGGCGGTCGGGCTGGTCATGGCGCGGTTCCTTCGACGGGGCAGGATAGGCCGAGGCGGCGCGTCAGCCTACCGGGCGGCGCAGCGCGATGTCGTACAGCGCCTCCCCGCCCATCGACAGGTAGGCGACCGGCCAGCCCTCGGCGGCGGCGAATTCGCAGACCGCCTGGTGCACGCCGAAGACCCCGAAGCCCGGGCGCACGATGCGCGCGAAATCGTTGAACACCAGCAGGCCGCCGGGCTTCACGCGGCCGCGGGCGGCGGCGATGTCGGCCACCACGGCATCGTAGCCGTGGTCGGCATCGACATAGATCCAGTCGAAATCCGCCGCCATCGACCGGCCGAGATAGGCCGTGGTCGTGGTCTCGTGCCGGCGCACCGCGGGGTGGTCCAGCACGTCCGGGGCACATAGCGCGAAGGAGACGTCGACCAAGTGCAGTTCGTCTGGCTCCACGGTCTGCAGGATGAGGCGCGCGAAGTCGCCGCGATAGGTGCCCAGTTCGCAGACCCGCCCGCCCTTGGGCAGGCGGTGCAGCAGTTCCAGCCGGTCGGTCAGCAGCGCGCAGCCATCGAGCTGCGCCTGCGGGATGGGCGGGGCGGGCGGCGGCGGTGGTTGGAGGGCCAGCCGTGCGAGGCGGCCGATCATCTTGAGGCGTTCGGGCAGCAGGCGGCGCAGCGCGAGCTGCGCGCGATAGGCGTGCCCGTCGGTGGCGGGCTGGGCGGGGTCGCGGCGCATGGCGGCGGGTCGCATCCTGTGGCGCGGGAGGAGCCCCGCGCGGGACGCCGCTTATCGCGCGGCGGCGCCAGCGGGACCAGGGGGCTGGCAGCGACGGTGCAGCGCCTGGCGGCGACCAGGCACGGCGAGACATGGCGCGCATCGGCACCGTGTCGATGGCGCGTCGGGTCGTTCGGTGCGGCCGGCTATCGCGCCGCGACGACGCCGTGCGCCGCCACCGCGTCCAGGATGAGCCGCCCCTGGCGTGCGGGCGCATAGGCATCGTTCGCCATGGCGGCGGCGTTGCAGGCGATGCGCGGGAGGGCGTCGATCGTCGCCACCACCTCGCGCAGCACGCTCGGCCAGTTCTGCGCGGCGGCCAGGAAACCGGTCTCGCCCTCTCGGATCGACGCCGACAGGGTGCTTGTGGGTGAGGCGATGCTCACCGTGCCGACCACCGCGGCCTCGAAGTACTTCAGTTCGGACTTGCAGTTGGTGAACAGGTTGTCCTGCAACGGGACGACATTGACCTCGACCTCGGCCACCAGGCGTTGCAGGTTCATGAAGTCCTGCAAGGGGAAGACGTCGATCCGGTCGCGCAGGCCGGCCAGCGGCCCACCCGGTTCCAGGTAGCCCACCAGGCGCAGGCGAATGCGCGGGTCGTCGCGCATCAGGTCGGCGATCGCGCCGCGGATGATGGCGAAGTCCCGGTTATGGGTGGGCGTACCGCTGAAATAGCCGACATGGATGGTGGCGTCGCGCGCGAAGCCGCCGGCCTGCTTGGCCGCCAGGATCTTGGCGGAGAAGGTGGCCTGCGCCGCATTCAGGAAGTTCGGCACCACCGCGGTGGGAATGCCCGCGACGTCGTGGATGCGCGCGGCGAGCGTGGCGTTGGTCGTGATCGCGCCATCGCACAGGCGCAGCGCCGCGCCCATGCGCCCGAAATAAGCGAACCAATGGTCCCAGGCGGCCTCGCTCGGCCGCTGGTCCAGCGTCTCGAGCACCAGCTGCACATGCCGGGTGTCGAAGACCAGGTCGTCCACGTCGAACAGCACCGGAAGCCCGCGCGCGCGCGCCTGGGCGATCAGCGCCGCGACGCCGTCGCTGTAGCGCGTGCGGCACAGCACCAGCGCGTCGGCGCGGTCGAGCACGCCCGCCATCGCGGCGAGGTCGGCGCGGCAGAACCAGGCCGCCGATGCGCCGACATGCGACAGCGCCTCTATCATGTTGTGGACGCGGTAGCGGAAGGTGCTGGTGTCAGGCTGCTCGTAGAAATAGGCGATGCACGGCCGGCCGCGGCCAAGCCCGGCCAGCCGCTCGGCGAAGGGCAGGTCCCACGGCGCCGTGAAGGGGACCGGGGCGGGCACGTTGAGATACATGGTCAGCGACCGGCCGAGGCGACGAGCCGGTCGAGCACCGGCGCGAAGGCGGCCTCCCAGTCGCGCGCGATGGTGCCGGAAGCGGCGTTGTCGGCGCGCCGCTGCGCGTCGGTCGCGAGCGCCACGCCCGCGCGCAGCCCGTCGAGCAATCCGGCGACCGACGGGTCGGCGCAGATGATGTTCGGCGACAGCGCCGAGAGGTCCTGCTTGCGCCCGTGCCGGCTGGTCACGACCACAGCGCCCGAGGCGGCGAGGTCGAGGGGCGGGTAGCTCGGGTGCGGCGTCGACATCAGGCAAAGCCCAAGGTCGGTGCTGCGGACGAGGGCAGCGTAGTCCTGCCAGGGCAGTCCCTGGTGGAGCACGGGACTCACCTGCCCGGGCAGAGCGAGGGCCGGGATGTCCTTGCCGGCGAAGTGGAATTCCCATTCGGCGGGGTCGAGAACGCCTTCGATGATCGCCGCGGAGATCACCTCGATCCCGCGCAGGAACAGGTTCCGCGCGTTGTTCGGCCGGGCATAGAAGAAGAAGCGCCGTCGCGTGCCCGCCGGGCGGGGTTCGGGATGGTAGATGCGCGCGGGGAAGGCGGGCTCGAAGGCGATCGAGCCTTCGCCGGCACCGCGCAGCCCGTCGGCGATGAAGTGGTCGCGCAGCACCGATGTATTGACGACGACGGTCGGGCGCGGGTCGTCGAGCGTTTCGGCGCAGCGCAGCTGTTCGTCGCCGGCCGGGTAGAACATCCGCTCGTCCTCCTGCAGGAGGTAGATGATGCGCTCGGGACGGACCGAGCCGAGGGCGGAACGGGTCGTCCACCAGGACGTCGTCAGCAGCAGGTCGGCATCGCTCAGCGGCAGCGCGCGCCCGGCGACGCTGTCGTTCACCAGCATGAATTCGACGTTGGCATCGTAGGGTATGCCGAGCGCGGAGACGACATTCCCGAAATTCCCGGGGACGGGTTCCTCGGTGCGCGTGGCGACGCGAAGCGGCACGTCCAGCCGGCGGGCCAGCAGGCAGGCCAGGGCGATGGCGGTACCGACACCGCCGAACAGGCTTCCTTCGGCGATGCTGTCGGTCACCAGCGTAAGCCGCCGGGCGCCGCCGGCCTGCGGGAACACCGGCAACGGCGCCAGCGCGGGGAAGCGGCGCAGCAGCAGTTCGTCGGCGGTGACGGGAATGCGGGGATCGACGAAGCGCGTCGCGCCCGGAACGCCGCTGGCCCTGTGATAGATCGACCGGAGCCGGGGCCAGACGCGTGGCAGGTATCGATTGCCGGCGCGGGTGAGCCGGTTCCACCCGGGCAGCCGCTTGATCGAATTGCCCAGCGAAACGATGACCGACCTGTCGCTGCGGATCGTCGGCGGTGTGGATGCCATGGTCTGCTCGGACTCCGGCTCAATGCGCTTGATCGACGACGCTTCATCGACGACGACGACGCCGCCAGCGGGTTGCGGGCGGCGCGGCCTGTTGTGGTGCCTTAACGGAACCGGCCGACACGATCCAGCCTTGCGACGTCCGCCCGCCGTCGACAACGCCGGGCGGGTCGCATCGTTGCCTTCGCGATCGTGTTGTATCGCGGCGATCCGCGCATTACGGGGATGCCGATGAACAGGCCCTCCGACATAGACACGGCGCCATCTGGGGTTGCCAGGTGGCGCCACGGGATCGGTCCGATGATGGCCGTACTCGACGGGGGGCCGCGAACGGCATTGCATGAATTTTTGGCAATCCTGCGCCAGCCCAGGGTCGCGATGCGGATCCTGCGGCGGATCGGGACGTTCGCCTACGACAATACGGTCGTGAGCGTGCTCGATGCATTCGACGAGCGGCGGGAGAGCGCTGATCCCATCCTGCGCATCGAGCCCGGCGAGAATCCCGCGGCCGATGCCCGCGCCGTGGCGGTCTTCGTGCAGTTCAGCCCCGATGGCACAATCACCGAGATGGTGTGCCAGCAGGTCGCGACCTATCGCGCGCTTGGCTTCGCCGTGATGCTGGTATCCAACAGCCCGGCCTTCCCGGAGACGGCCTGGCAGGCCGCGCGGCGGGTCGCCTCGCTGGTGGTGCACCGACGCAACGGCGGCCTGGATTTCGGCGCCTGGAAGGATCTGATGCCGATGGCGCTGGCGCGCTGGTCGGCGGCAGAGGAGGTACTGCTGGTCAACGACAGCGTGCTCGGCCCGATCCGTCCGCTTGCGCCAATTGTTGATGCGATGCGCGCCGAAGGTTCCGGTGTGTTCGGTCTGCTCGAGAGCCTGCAGGGCGGGCCGCACCTGCAATCCTGGTTCACCCTGGTGCGTGGCCGCCCGGCGATCACCGACCTCGCGCTGTTCCTGGAACAGCTCAGGCTCAGCCGGTCGAAATGGAAGATCGTCCAGCGGGGCGAACTGAGCCTGGCGCGGGCGATGCGCGCGGCGGGCCACCGGGTCGCTGCGTGGCACCGCTACGACGACCTGCTGGGCATCGCGCTCGCCGACCCCGTTGAGCGCGCCTACCTGGCGCGTGCCCTACCGGCATGGCTCGCCGGGGTGGACCCGGCGCGCGAGAGGGCCATACTGACCGACCGCCCGCTGAACCCCGCGCACCACCTGTGGCGCGTGCTCTCCGGCCCGGCCGGCTGCCCCTTCATCAAGACCGAGCTGGTGCGGCGCAATCCCGGCCGGCTGCCCGATGTCGAGGACTGGCCCGACCTGGTGCCGCCCGACTCGCCCTGCCCGGTGCCGATGCTGCGGGCGCACCTGGCAACGCTCGGCCCATAGCGCGGCCACGCGGGCGCCTTCCGCCCGCCCGGCGTCGGTGTTACGGACCCGCGGCGGGGGGCCGCCGGCGAAGTCCGGCACCGGCCCGCCGGATCGGAGAAGGTCGCGCATGGCTGAACGACGCAAGGTCGCCCTGGTCACCGGCATCACCGGCCAGGACGGCTCCTATCTGGCCGAGTTGCTGCTGGCCAAGGGCTACGTCGTGCATGGCATCAAGCGCCGGTCGTCATCCTTCAACACCGGCCGCATCGACCACCTGTACCAGGACCGCCACGACCCCGAAGTGCGCTTCTTCCTGCACTACGGCGACCTGACCGACGCCACCAACCTGATCCGCATCCTGGCCGAGGCGAAGCCCGACGAGATCTACAACCTCGGCGCCCAGAGCCACGTCGCGGTCTCCTTCGAGACGCCGGAATACACCGCCAATTCCGACGCCATCGGCACGCTGCGCCTGCTGGAGGCCATCCGCATCCTGGGCATGGACAAGACCGCGCGCTTCTACCAGGCCTCGACATCCGAATTGTACGGCAAGGTGCAGGCTGTGCCGCAGGACGAGACCACGCCCTTCTACCCGCGCAGCCCCTATGCCGCGGCGAAGCTGTACGCCTACTGGATCACGGTGAACTACCGCGAGGCCTATGGGCTGCATGCCTCCAACGGCGTGCTGTTCAACCACGAGAGCCCGCGCCGCGGGGAGACCTTCGTGACCCGCAAGATCACCCGCGCGGTCGCCGCCATCCATCTGGGGCGGCAGGACTGCCTGTGGCTCGGCAACCTCGATGCCCGGCGCGACTGGGGGCATGCGCGGGATTTCGTCGAGGGCATGTGGCGCATCGTCCAGCAGGACACGCCGGACGACTACGTGCTGGCGACGGGCGTGACGCATACCGTGCGCCATTTCTGCGACCTGGCCTTCGCCGAGGCCGACATCCTGCTCGACTGGCGCGGCACCGGCGTGGAGGAGGTCGGCATCGACCGCGCCACCGGCCGCACCCTGGTGCGCGTCGATCCCGAATACTTCCGCCCGACCGAGGTCGACCTGCTGATCGGCAACCCCGCCAAGGCGCGGCGCCAGCTCGGCTGGACGCATACCGTGGACCTGCCTGAACTGGTGCGCGAGATGGTCGCCTCCGACATCGCCGTGATGCGCGAGGAAGCAGCGCCCACGGCCGGACCGCACCCGCATGGCTGAGGTCTTCGCCCTGGCCGGTGCGCGCATCTATGTCTCGGGTCATCGCGGCATGGTGGGGTCGGCCTGCGTGCGGCGGCTGGCGGCGGCGGGGGCGGAGGTGCTGACCGCCGACCGCGCCACGGTCGATTTGCGCCGCCAGGACCAGGTCGAGGGTTTCATGGCCGACGCACGGCCAGACGCCGTGGTGGTGGCCGCCGCGCGGGTCGGCGGCATCCTGGCGAACGACACGCTGCCGGCCGAATTCCTCTACGACAACCTGATGATCGAGGCGAACCTGATCGAGGCGGCGCATCGCGCCGGCGTCAATCGGCTGCTGTTCCTCGGGTCATCTTGCATCTACCCCAAGCATGCCGCCAACCCGATCGGCGAGGAGGCGCTGCTGACCGGCCCGCTGGAGCCGACCAACCAGTGGTACGCCATCGCCAAGATCGCCGGCATCAAGCTGTGCCAGGCCTATCGGCGGCAATACGGGCGCGACTACATCGCCGCCATGCCGTGCAACCTGTATGGCCCCGGCGACTACTTCCACCCCGAGCACAGCCACGTCATCCCGGCCCTGCTGCAACGTTTCCACGACGCGGCGCAGACGGGGGCGGACGCCGTGACCTGCTGGGGCACCGGCCGGCCACGGCGCGAATTCATGCATGTGGACGACCTGGCCGATGCCTGCGCCTTCCTGCTGGCGCGGTATTCGGGCGAGGCGCACCTGAACGTCGGCACCGGCAGCGACATCAACATCGCCGAACTGGCCCGGCAGGTCGCGCAGGTGACGGGCTTCACCGGGCGGATCGAATGGGACAACGACAAGCCGGACGGGACATTGCTGAAGCGGATGGACAGCGCGCGGCTCGCGGCGCTCGGCTGGCAAGCGCGGATCGACTTCAGCGAGGGGATCGCGGGAACCTATCGGTGGTTCCTCAACCAGAAGTCTCTTCGACGATGACAAATTTCCACTATTCGGCACTGCCCGGATGTTGCCTTGATCGTTAACCATAGAGCAGGCCACATGCTGCACCCGCACAGGCGGCCTCGTTCCACCCTCGACGCCCGGACCCCATCATGACTCTTCTGATCACCGGCGGCCTTGGCTTCATCGGCTCGGCGGTCGTCCGACGGCTGCTCTCGACCACCGACGAGGTCGTCGTGAACCTCGACTGCCAGACCTATGCCGCCAGCCCCGCCAGCCTCGGCGAATGGCTCGCGCATCCGCGCCACGTCCATGTGAATGCCGATATCTGCGACATGGCGGCGGTGCGCGCGGTCTTCGCGCAGCACCGGCCTTCGCGCGTCATGCACCTGGCGGCGGAATCGCATGTCGACCGGTCGATCGACGGGCCGGCGGAATTCATCCGCACCAATGTGGTCGGCACGCAGGTGCTGCTGGAGGCGGCGCGCGAACATTGGTCGTCGCTGGAAGGTGCGGCGAAGGACACCTTCCGCTTCCACCATGTCTCGACCGACGAGGTCTTCGGTTCGCTGGACAGCAAGGACGACGCGCCCTTCGACGAACACACGCGCTACGATCCGCGCAGCCCCTATTCGGCGTCCAAGGCCGCATCGGACCATCTGGTGCGCGCCTGGCAGCATACCTACGGCATGCCGAACTTCGTCTCGAACACGACGAACAATTATGGGCCGTGGCAGTTTCCCGAGAAGCTGATCCCGCTGGTCACGCTGAACGCGCTCGATGGCAAGACGCTGCCGGTCTATGGCGACGGGTCGAACATCCGCGACTGGATCCATGTCGAGGACCATGCGGAGGCGCTGTGCCTCGCGTTGTTCCGCGGCGTGCCCGGCGCCACGTATTGCCTGGGGCCGCGGCAGGAACGCACCAACCTCGACGTGGTGCGCGCGATCTGCGCGACGCTCGACCGGCTGCGCCCCGATCCGGCGGGCCCGCGCGAGCGCCTCATCACCTACGTCCGCGACCGCCCCGGCCATGATTTCCGCTACGCCATGGACCCCTCGGGCGCCGAGGCCGCGCTGGGCTGGCGGGCGAAGCATGATTTCGAAAGCGGCCTGGAGCAGACCATCGCCTGGTACCTGGCGAACGAGGCCTGGTGGCGGCCGATCCGCGACAAGCATTATTCAGGACAGCGGCTTGGGGGTGTGGCGGCGTGAAGGGCATTCTTCTGGCGGGTGGCTCGGGCACGCGCCTGCACCCGATGACGCTGGCGGCGTCCAAGCAGCTGCTGCCGGTCTATGACAAGCCGATGGTCTATTACCCGCTGGGCACGCTGATGCTGGCGGGCATCCGCGACATCCTGCTGATCTCGACGCCGACCGACCTGCCGAGCTTCCAGCGCCTGCTCGGCGATGGCAGCCAGTTCGGCGTGTCCATCACCTATGCCGAGCAGCCGCGCCCCGAGGGCATCGCCCAGGCCTTCCAGATCGGCGCGGACTGGATCGGCGGGCAGCCCTGCGCGTTGGCGCTCGGCGACAACATCATCTACGGCGACGGGCTGTCGGTGCAGTTGCAGGCGGCAGCCAGGCGCGCCGAACAGGGCGAGGCGACGGTCTTCGGCTATCGCGTCGCGGACCCGGAACGCTACGGCGTGGCGGAATTCGACGCGACCGGCCGCGTGCTGTCCATCGAGGAAAAGCCCGCCCAGCCGAAATCCGACTGGGCCGTCATCGGGCTGTATTTCTACGACCAGCGCGTCACGCAGATCGCCCGCGACCTGGCGCCCTCGCCGCGCGGGGAATTGGAGATCACCGACCTCAACAAGGTCTACCTCGGCCTGGGCGCGCTGCGGGCGGAGCAGATGGGCCGCGGCTGCGCCTGGCTCGATGCCGGCACGCCGGGCTCCCTGCTGCAGGCGGCGCTGTTCGTGCAGACGGTGCAGGACCGCCAGGGGCTGCAGGTCGGCTGCCCCGAGGAAATCGCCTACCGCATGGGCTTCATCGACGCCGCCGGGCTGCGGGTGCGCGCCGATGCGCTCGGCAAGACCGCCTATGGCGCCTATCTGCGTGACCTCGCGATGGGGCGGCACGCATGAAGGTCGAACGCCTCGCCATCCCCGAGGTCCTGCTGATCGAACCGGCGCGCCATGGCGATGCGCGCGGCTTCTTCAGCGAGGTGTGGTCGCGCGCCGCCTTCGCGAAGCACGGGCTCGACATCGACTTCGTGCAGGACAACCACGCCTTCTCCGCCGCGCCGCTGGTGCTGCGCGGGCTGCATTTCCAGCGCCCGCCCAGCGCGCAGGGCAAGCTGGTGCGGGTCGCGCGCGGCGCGATCCTCGATGTCGCGGTGGATATACGCGAGGGGTCGCCCACCCACGGGCAGCATGTCTCGGTGGAACTGACCGCGGAGAACTGGCGGCAGCTCTGGGTGCCGCGCGGCTTCGCGCATGGCTATTGCACGCTCGTTCCCGATACCGAGGTGCTCTACAAGACCGACGGGCCTTATGACCGCGCCGCCGATGGCGGCATCGCCTGGAACGATCCCGCCTTCGGCATCGCCTGGCCGGCCGGTACGCCGATCCTGTCCGACAAGGACCGCGACGCGGCGCGGCTGGCCGATATCCCCGCGCCCTTCCCGAAGGGGTCCTGGTGATGCGCCGTATCCTCGTCACTGGCCGCGGCGGGCAGCTTGCCACCGGCCTTGAAGCCGCGCTGCCGGCGAAGGGCTTCGAAGCCTTCCTGTTCGGCCAGCCGGAGTTCGAATTCGACCAGCCCGACACCATCGCCGCCGCCTTCGCGACCGCCCGGCCCGACGCGGTGGTGAACTGCGCCGCCTGGACCGCCGTCGATGCCGCCGAGGAGCAGGAAGCCGGCGCCTTCATGGCGAATGCCATCGGCCCGGCGCTGGTGGCGCGGCATTGCGCCGCACTCGGCATCCCGCTGGTGCAGGTCTCGACCGACTATGTCTTCGACGGGCGCAAGGGCGCGCCCTATGTCGAGACCGATGCGCCCAACCCGGTCGGCGCCTATGGGCGCACCAAGCTGGCGGGGGAATGGGCGGCGCTGGCCACTAACCCGCGGACCATCGTGATGCGGACCGCCTGGGTCTATTCGCCGGTCGGCAACAACTTCCTCCGCACCATGCTGCGTGTCGGTGCGGAACGCCCGGTGCTGCGCGTAGTGGCGGACCAGCAGGGCAGCCCGACCGCCGCGCCGGACCTGGCGGATGCCATCGCGGCCGTGCTGGCCCGCGTGCGCGACAGCGGCTGGCAGGACAGCCATCGCGGCGTGTTCCATGCGGTCTCGGGCGGGTTCACCAATTGGCACGCCTTCGCGCAGGCCATCTTCGATGCCGCCGCGCCGCTCGGCGGCCCGCGGCCCGAGGTGCAGGCCATCACCACCGCGGATTATCCGACGCGCGCCGCGCGGCCGGCGGATGGCAGGCTCGACACCGCGCGGCTTGGCACTACCTTCGGTGTATCGTTGCCGCGCTGGGAACGGGGGCTGGACAGGGTGGTCAAGGCGTTGCTCGCACCGTGAAGCGCTGGCGCCTGCGGCTGGCAGGCCTGCTGGCCGCCTTGCTGCCGGCCTGCGGCATGGCGGACACCGCCCCGGCCTGCCCGCCGGTGGCCGTCCCGCCCATCGTTGCGCCGGCCTTCGCCGCGGCGATTGCCGGTGGCGGAGAGGTACGGATCGTTGCCATCGGCTCCTCCTCGACCGCTGGCGCTGGCGCGAGCCTGCCTTGGCGCGCCTATCCGGGCCGGCTGGAAGCCCGGCTGCGCGCCGCGATTCCGGGGCACGCCATCACCGTGATGAACCGCGGCGCCGGCGGCGAGGACGCCGCCAACATGCTCGGCCGCATGGAACGCGATGCCATCGCCGAACGACCCGACCTCGTGATCTGGCAGGTCGGCGCCAATGCGGCGCTGCGGAGCATGGACCGCGAACCCTTCGCCCGTTTCCTGCGCGAGGGGCTGGAGCGGCTGAGGACGGCCGGCATCGACGTGGTGCTGATGGACAACCAGCGCGCCCCGCGCATCGCCGCGCGGCCGGGCCACCGCGACTACGACGCCATGCTGGCCGAGGCCGCCGCCGGCGTTCCCGGCGTCACGCTGTTCTCCCGTGGCGCGCTGATGGACGCCTGGGCGGCCGCCGGCGTGCCGAACGATGCGTTGTTGGTGTCGGACATGTTGCATCACAACGATCGCGGCTATGCCTGCATTGCCGAGGCGCTGTCCGCCGCGCTGGTGGCCGGGCTGCCGGCGCGCCCAGGCGCTGCTCCACCGGCGCGCCCCGCCGCGACACGTCACTGATCCGGCACGCCAACCGGCGAATTCGCGAGGCATGCAATGACTATTCCGTTGCACCGCATGCATAACGCTCCTGCGGAATGGAAACCTTGGAATCCGTTGGTGAAGCGGAGCAAAATACATGGTGAAAATTTCGTGAAAACAATGCTGCTGTACCGCTGCCGCAAGGACACTGTGAGCGATGCTTGAGGGCCTGACAGCCAGGGCGATGGGTGCGCTGCCGCTTCATGCGGTGCGCGCGGACGGGCTGAGCGCCTTCCTGGGCGACCTGCCGGCTGCCGTCGCGGGATTCCTGCGGGCCTCCGGCTTCTCGGCCAGGGCCGGGGAAGTCGCGCTGCTGCCCGGCGGCGATGGGTTGGCGGGCGCGGTGGTCGGGCTCGGCCAGGACGACACGCCCTGGGCCTTCGGCGCGCTGGCGCGCGGCCTTCCGCCGGGCACCGCCTGGCGCCTCGCCCCCGGGCCGCAGGATCCGGCACAGGCGACGCTGGGCTGGGCGCTCGGCGCCTATCGCCCGCGCCGGCATAAGGCGGCCGGGCCCTCCCCCGCCGTGCTCGAGATCCCGGCCGATGCCGGAGACGCCGTGGCGACCGCCGAGGCCATCTGCGCCGCCCGCGACCTCATCAACGCCCCGGCCGCGGACCTCGGCCCGGCCGAACTCGCCGATGCCGCCGCCGCGCTCGTGGCCCGCCATGGCGGCAGTTGCGAGATCATCATCGGCGACAGCCTGGAACAGGGCTTCCCCGCCATCGCCGCGGTCGGCCAGGGCAGCCCGCGCGCCCCGCGCGTGGCCGCGCTGCGCTGGAGCGGCGCCGAGGACGGCCCGCTGGTTGCGCTGTGCGGCAAGGGGGTGTGTTTCGACACTGGCGGGCTCGACCTGAAATCCTCCGGCGGCATGCTGCGGATGAAGAAGGACATGGGCGGCGCCGCCGTGGTGCTGGCAGCGGCCGAGATGATCATGCGCGCCCGCCTGCCGGTGCGGCTGCTGGTGCTGGTCGGCGCGGTGGAGAATGCCGTCTCGGGCACCGCCATGCGGCCGATGGACGTGCTGCGGACCCGCCGCGGCCTGAAGGTCGAGGTCGGCAATACCGACGCCGAGGGCCGCCTGGTGCTTTGCGACCTGCTCACCTTCGCGGCCGAGCAGCAGCCCGCGATGATTCTCGACTGCGCCACGCTGACCGGCGCGGCGCGGGGCGCGCTGGGGCCCGACCTGCCCGCGCTGTTCAGCAACGACGAAGCGCTGGCGGCGCGGCTGCTCACGGCCGGCCAGGCAGTCGCCGACCCGATGTGGCGCCTGCCGCTGCATGACGGATACGATTCGTGGCTGGACAGCCCTTTCGCGGACTTGTCCAACGTCGCGACGAAGCCAATGGCCGGCGCGATCGTCGCCGCGCTGTTCCTCCGCCGATTCGTGCCCGCCGGGATTCCTTGGGCGCATCTCGATTTGTACGCCTGGAACGATTCCAACCGGCCAGGTCGCCCCGAGGGTGGCGAAGCCCAGTGCGCGCGGGCGATACACGCAATGGTTGCGAATTTCGCGCGTCCGCACGCAACCCGGCAGGCCCCTTAGGCGCTGCATATCCATTCCGGCCCCGCACGGGCCCGATCACGACGGCGGCACGCCCGCCCGATGCTTTCCACGAAGGACTTGAGACCATGACCACCCATGCCAACCCCGACCAGCAGATCGGCATCCTGCGCGAGACGATCGTCGCCCTCGTGCGCAGCGACGGGCCGGACCTCTCGGCGCGCCAGCTCGCGGTGCTGCTGACCGTCTACCTGGGCGAGGGCCCGCACACAGTGCGTGGCCTCGCGCATGACCTGAACGTGTCCAAGCCGGCGATCACGCGCGCGCTGGACCGGCTGGGCGAGCTCGACCTCGCGCGGCGCAAGGTGGACCCGGCCGATCGCCGGTCCGTGCTGGTGCAGCGCACGCCCAAGGGCACCAATTTCCTGCGCGACCTGCGCGGCGTGATGACCGAGGCGGTGAAGGCCACCGGCGAGGTCCGCCTGCTGCCCGCCCAGACCGAGCCGGCCCTGCGCGCGGTGTGATGTCGCGGCGGGGCGGCGCGACCGCCCTGCTCGGCCGGCCTCAGTAGCCGGCCGAGAAATCGACCAGGTTGATCAGCGGCCTGCCCGCCCGCGCGCGGTGGATGTTCTCCACCACCTGCGGCGCGGCTGACGACGGGATGGTGATGGATGCCGCATGCGGCGTCAGCACCACCTTCGGATGCGTCCAGAAGGGGCTGTCTGCCGGCAGGGGCTCGGGTTCGAACACGTCGAGCGCGGCACCCGCCAGCTGGCCGCTGTCGAGTGCGGCCAGCACATCGGCGGCGACCTGGTGGCCGCCGCGCGCAGCGTTGATCAAGAAGCCGCCGGGCGTCATCGCGCCCAGCAGCGTCGCGTTGATCACGCCGCGCGTTTCGGGCGTGAGCGGCAGCAGGCAGACCAGGATGTCGGTCTTCGCCGCCATGGCCAGCAGGCCATCGGCGCCGTGGAAGGTCTCAACACCCGGCACCTGCCTGGGCCGGCGCGACCAGCCCATGACGGGGAAGCCCAGCGCCAGCATCGCGCGGGCGGCATCGCTGCCGAGTTCACCCAGGCCGAGGATGCCGATGCGCCGGGCGCTCGTTTCCGGCGCCGGCAATTCGTGCCAGACCTTCCGCGCCTGCTGGTCGCGATATTCCGGGTCCTGGCGGTGGAAGCGCAGGACGTTCAGCAGCACCCATTCGGTCATGCCCTGGGTCAGGCGTGTATCCAGCAGCCGCGCCACCGGCACGCCCGGCGGCGGCCCCGGCGGGCGGAACAGGTGATCCACACCCGCGCCCATCGAGACGATGAGCTTGAGGTTCGGGTAACGGCGCAGCTCCAGCATGTCGTGCGCTGTCCAGACCACCGCGGCCTCGATATCGGCGGGTTCGCCGGCCTCGGGGAACAGCCGGATCTCGAGCGACGGGTCGACCGCCAGCAGCGCGTCCTTCCAGTCCTGCATGGTATGCGCCTTGGTCGAGAGCAGAACGGCCATGTCAGGCGGCATCCTTCAGTTCGGTGTCGAGGGCAGTGACGAAGTCGCGCCAGAGATTGCGCCCGGTCGCGGCGCGCTCGGTCCCGTCGGGCATCTTGGCATAGAGGCTGAGCACGCCCTTCGCCCAGAGCGCGTCGAAATGCTCCGGCGATTGCAGCGCGAAGGCCGCGGTGCGGTCGAAGACGCCTTCCTTCACGCGCGGCATCACCCGGTAGATCCACCACCAGCAGCCGACGGCCAGCACGACGGTGCCGGCCCAGGCGCCGCCCTGCTGCGCGCCAAGGGCTTCGAACGGCGCCCCACCCCATTTCAGCGCGACGAAGGAGACCGCCAGGATCAGGCCGGCGGGCCAGATGTTCTCCCAGGAATCATACACCGGCGATCCGGGCGAGTTCATCTTGCGGATATGCACACCGAGCTTGACGCGCCCGGAATCCATCAGCGCCTTGAGGGTATCCAGTTCCGAAGACACTTCTTTATGCCCTCAAACGGCGGGCGCCGGACATCCGTCCGGCTTGCCTTCGCGCCAAGCACTGGCGCACTGGGCGCGGTCGCGCTTTGCGCTCCCGGATCGCGCATTCGCGCGATCCGCGGGGCGTGACGCCGGCGACGCGGATCATGTCCGCAGGCCCGGGGCGGCTTCGGTCCTGAGGTCGAATGCGGCTGCCATCAGGGCGCGCGTGTAGGCTTCCCGCGGCGCTTCGACAACCCGCGCGGCCTCGCCTTCCTCCACCACCTTGCCGTCCTTCAGCACGATGATGCGGTGCGCCATGGCGCGCACCACGCGCAAATCATGCGAGATGAACAGGTAGGCCAGGCGATGCTTCGCCTGCAGCCCGCGCAGCAAATCCACCACCTGCGCCTGCACGCTGACATCGAGCGCGCTGGTCGGTTCGTCCAGCACCAGGAAGCGCGGCTTCAGCACCAGGGCGCGCGCGATGGCGATGCGCTGGCGCTGGCCGCCGGAGAACTCATGCGGGTAGCGTTCGGCCATGGCGGGGTCGAGGCCGACCTCCTCCAGCGCCGTCGCCACCGCGGCGTTGCGCTGCGCGGCGGTCAGGCCCGGTTCGTGGACGGCCAGGCCCTCGCCGACGATCTCCGCCACGCTCATGCGCGGCGAGAGCGCGCCATAGGGATCCTGGAAGACGATCTGCATGCGCCGGCGCAGCGGGCGCAGCGCGGCACGGTTCAGGCCCTGGATCGAGGCACCCTCGAAGCGGATCGCGCCCTCGCTTTGTTCCAGCCGCAGCATCGCCAGGCCGAGGGTGGTCTTGCCGGAGCCGGATTCGCCGACCAGGCCGACCGTCTCGCCCTCATGCACGCCGAGGGTCACACCGTCCACCGCACGCACCTCCGCGACCACGCGGCGCATCACGCCGCGGCGGATCGGGAAGCGGACCTTGATGGCGTCGCCATGCATGATCTCGGCGGCGCCTTCCGCGACGGGTTCCGGCGCGCCGCGCGGTTCGGTCGCCAGCAGCATGCGCGTGTAGTCGTGCGCGGGTGCGCTGAACACGCGGCTGACCGCGCCCTGTTCGACCGCGCGTCCGTCCTTCATCACCACCACATGGTCGGCGTGCTTCTTCACGATGTTGAGGTCGTGGGTGATGAGCAGCAGCGCCATGCCGGTCTCGCGCTTGAGCGTTTCCAGCAATTCCAGGATCTGCGCCTGGATGGTGACGTCGAGCGCGGTGGTGGGTTCGTCCGCGATCAGCAGCTTGGGGTCGTTGGCGAGGGCGGCGGCGATCATCACGCGCTGGCGCTGCCCGCCGGAGAGCTGGTGCGGATAAGCGCCGAGGCGTTCCTCGGCATTCGGGAAGCCGGCGCGGCGCAGCAATTCGATGGTGCGCGCGCGCAGCCTGTCGCCCGACATCGGCTGGTGCAGCGTGATCGCCTCGCCCACCTGGCGGCCGACCGTGTGCAGCGGGTTCAGCGACGTCATGGGTTCCTGGAACACCATGCCCGCAACGCCGCCGCGCAGCCGGCGCAGCTCGCGTTCCGGCGCGCTGAGCACGTCGGTACCGTCCAGCGTGATGCGTCCTTCGGGATTCGCACCCGCGACCGGCAGCAGGCCGAGGCAGGACAGCGCGGTGACCGACTTGCCCGACCCGCTCTCGCCAACCAGCGCGACGGATTGCCCGGGATCGACGGTGAAGGACACGCCCTCCACCACGCGGCGGCTGCCGAAGGCGACGGTGAGGTTCTCCACGCGCAGCAGCGGACCCTCGGCGCGGCGCGGCCGATTCAGCTCTTCGCGCCCTTCGGCGCTTCGACCATCGGACGCCCCCTCGGCGCCGCGCGGCCGATTCAGCTCTTCGCGCCCTTCGGCGCTCCGACCATCGGACGCCCCCTCGGCGCCGCGCGGCCGATTCAGCTCTTCGCGCCCTTCGGCGCTTCGACCATCGGACGCGCTCATCGCCCACCCCCCGGCAGCTTGCGGGGGTCGAAGGCATCGCGCACCGCCTCCCCGATGAAGGTCAGCAGCGTCAGCATGGTGCCGAGCACGAAGAAGCCCGTCAGCGCCAGCCAGGGCGCGTTGAGGTTGTCCTTGCCCTGGTTCACCAATTCACCAAGCGAGGGCGAACCCGGCGGCAGGCCGAAGCCGAGGAAGTCCAGCGAGACCAGCACCGTGACCGAACCCGCGAGGATGAAGGGCAGGAAGGTCAGAGTCGCGACCATCGCATTCGGCAGGATGTGGCGCACCATGATGCTGGCGTGCGAGACGCCCAGCGCATTCGCCGCACGCACATAATCCAGGTTGCGTCCGCGCAGGAATTCCGCGCGCACCACCCCTGTCAGCCCCATCCAGGAGAACAGCAGCAGGAAGGTCAGCAGCACCCAGAAGCTCGGTTCGATCACGCTGGCCAGTATGATGAGCAGATACAGTTGCGGCATGCCCGACCAGAGTTCGATGAAGCGCTGGAAATACAGGTCGATCGCGCCACCGAAATACCCCTGCACCGCGCCCGCCGCGATGCCGATGATGGAACTCACGATCGTCAGCGTGAAGCCGAACAGCACCGAGATGCGGAAGCCGTAGATCACCCGCGCCACCACATCCCGCCCCTTGTCATCCGTGCCCAACCAGTTGCGCGCCGTGGGCGGCGACGGCAACGGATGATCGAGGTCGCGCACGATCGAATAGTAGGTGAAGCGCACCGGCGGCCAGATCGCCCAGCCGCCCGCATCCTCGAAATCCTTCAGGAAGTCGCGGTCCTGCCAGTAGTCGCTGCCGGTCGGCAGGCCATCCGGCACCAGGTCGGTCTCGGCATAATCGGCGACCACCGGAAAGAACCACTGGTCGTTCACCCGCGCGACCAGCGGGCGGTCGTTCGCAATGAACTCGGCAAACAACGTCAGCACGAAAATCACCGCAAAGATCACCGCCGACCAATACCCACGCCGATTGGCCCGGAAATTCGCGATTCGACGACGCGTGATGGGGGTGAGCGTCATGGCGCAGCGCGTCCGCAAGGGGGCTTTGCCCCCCTGCACCCCCCACCAAGGGGCAACGGCCCCTTGGATCGCGGGTTTGAATCGGGGGAATTGGGGAGGGGCATGGCCTGCCCGTCGCGTCGGAGCCGCCGACGATGCCCCTCCCCAATTCCCCCGATCAAGTCGAGGGGTCCAGGGGCCCTTAGGCCCTTGGCGGGTGGGGTGCGGGGAGGGCAGAGCCCTCCCCGCGGAACGTGCCGCGCCAAGACGCTCATCGCCGCGCCTCGAAGTCGATGCGGGGGTCGACCAGGGTGTAGGTGAAGTCGCTGATGATCTGCAGCACCAGGCCGAGCAGGGTGAAGATGTAGAGCGTGCCGAACATGATCGGGTAGTCGCGTCGTGTGGCGGCCTGGAAGCCGAGCAGGCCGAGGCCGTCGAGGGAGAAGACGATCTCGATCAGCAGCGCGCCGGAGAAGAGCATGCCGATGAAGGCGGCGGGGAAGCCGGCGACGATGATGAGCATGGCGTTGCGGAAGACGTGGCCGTAGAGCACGCGCTGCTCGCCCGCACCCTTGGCGCGTGCGGTCACCACGTATTGCTTGCCGATTTCGTCGAGGAAGGAGTTCTTGGTCAGCATGGTCAGCCCGGCGAAGCCGCCGATCACCAGGGCGAGCGTGGGCAGCGCCATGTGCCAGGCGTAGTCGACGGCGCGCTGCCAGAAGGGCCAGTCGGCGGAGCCGGAGGAGGTGAGTCCTCGCAGCGGGAAGATCTGCAGGAAGGACCCACCGGCGAACAGCACGATCAGCAGCACGGCGAACAGGAAGCCCGGGATGGCGTAGCCCACCAGCACGATGCCGGAGGTCGCGACATCGAAGCGCGACCCGTCGCGCACCGCCTTGCGGATGCCGAGCGGGATCGAGATCAGGTAGATGATGAGCGTGGACCACAGCCCGATCGACAGCGAGACGGGCATCTTCTCGATGATGAGGTCGATCACTGGCCTGTCCTGGAACAGCGATCGTCCGAAATCGAAGGTAAGGTAGCCGGTCAGCATGTCCCAGAAGCGGATATGGGCGGGCTTGTCGAAGCCGAAGGCGCGTTCGATCTCGGCGACGATGGCGGGGTCGAGGCCGCGCGCGCCGCGATATGTGCCGGCGGGGCCGTCGCCGGTACCGCCGCTGCCGCTTGATGGCGGGCGCACATCGCCACCGCCCTCGCCGGTGATGCGCCCGAGGGTGGATTGCCCCTCCCCGCGCAGTTCGGCCAGCATCTGTTCGACCGGCCCGCCGGGCGCGAACTGCACCACGGCGAAGTTGATGATGAGGATGCCGAGCAGCGTCGGCACCACCAGCAGCAGCCGGCGGAGAAGGTAGGCGCCCATGGCGCGGCTACGACCGTCGCGCTTCGGCCAGCGCGCGCTCGCGCGCCGGGTCGATCCACCAGGCCTGCGGGAAGCCCAGGCCATAGCGCGGGTTGCGCTCCGGCTGGCCGAACTTGTCCCAGAAGGCGATTCGGAAGACGCGCGAATGCCAGTGCGGCACGACGAAATTGTGGTGCAGCAGCACGCGGTCCAGCGCGCGGGTGCGCGCCACCAGCTCGTCGTAGTTCGGCGCGCCGATCACCAGTTCCACGATCTCGTCGATCGCCGGGTCGGCGATGCCCGACACGTTGCGGCTGCCGTTCTCGCGCGCCTTGGCCGAGGACCAGTAGTCGCGCTGCTCGTTGCCGGGCGAGAAGCTCTGCCCCTGCCCGCCGACGGTCATGTCGAAGTCGAAGGCGTCGATCCGCACCTGGTACTGCGCCGGGTCCACGGTGCGCACGCGCGCGGTGATGCCGACGCGTTCCAGCCACTGCACGTAGGGGAGAGCGACGCGCTCGAAGGTGGCGCCCTGGAGCAGGATTTCGAATTCGAAGGGCTGGCCCTGCGCGTTCACCAGGCGACGGTCGCGCACCTGCCACCCGGCGGCGCGCAGCATCCCCAGCGCCCGGCGCGCGCCCTCGCGGTTGTTGCCGGAGCCGTCGGTGACCGGGAGCTTGTATTCCTCGGTGAAGACGGCGTCGGGGATGCGGCCGCGGAAGCCTTCCAGGATGGCGCGCTCGCGCCCCTCGGGCAGGCCGCGCGCGGCGAAGTCGGAATTCGAGAAGTAGGAGGATGTCCGCGCATAGGCTCCGTAGAACAGGTTCGCGTTCATCCATTCGTAGTCGAACACCTCGATCAGGGCGCGGCGCACGCGCGCGTCCTGGAACATCGGCCGGCGCAGGTTGACGGCGAAGCACTGCATGCCGGTCGGGATTTCGTGCGGGATTTCCTCGCGCTTCACCAGGTTGCGGCGGGCGGCAGGGAAGTCGTAGCCGGTGGCCCAGTCTCGCGCGACGTTCTCGGTGCGGAAGTCGGATTGGCCGGCCTTGAAGGCCTCGAAGGCGACGGTGGTGTCGCGGAAATACTCGTAGCGGATGGTGTCGAAATTGTTCAGGCCGCGCCGCACGCCGAGGTCGCGCGCCCAGTAATCCTCGACACGGCGGTACACGGTGCTGCGGTTGGGTTCGAAGCGTTCCAAGCGATACGGGCCGGACCCCAGGGGCACGTCCAGCGACGGGCGGGCAAAGTCACGACCCTCCCACCAATGCTTCGGCATCACCGGCAGGTCGCCCAGGATCTGGGCGAGTTCCCGGTTGTCGGCGTCCTTGAAGCGGAAGGTCACGCGCTTCGGGGTCTCCGCGACCACCTCGGTCACGTCGGCCCAATAGGCGCGGAAGAAGGGGCGGCCCTGGGTGCGGAGCGCGTTGAAGGTGAAGACGACGTCCTCGGCGGTGACCGGGCGGCCATCGTGCCAGCGGGCGGTGTCGCGCAGTTCGAAGGTCACGCCCTTCCGGTCGGCGGGCAGTTCGACGGTTTCGGCCAGCAGCCCGTATTCGGCAGTGGCCTCGTCCGGGTTGCCGGCCATCAGCGTGTCATAGACCAGGCCGATGCCGAGGTCCGGCGTGCCGCGCAGGATATAGGGGTTGAAGCTGTCGAAGGACCCCAGGCGCGCGAGCACCACCTCCCCGCCCTTCGCCGCCGCCGGGTTGGCCCAGGGCCAATGCGGGAAATCCGCCGGCAGGGTTGGCGGCGCCAGCAGCGACAGGGCGTGGGTGCGGACCACCTCCCCGGGTTTGTCCCCGCCGGCGGGCACGACGGCGCGTGCGCCGCCGGGCAGCGGAAGGGTCAGGCCGAGGGCGCCGAGCGCCAGCAGGTCGCGACGGTTCATGCCCGCAGGATGGGGGTTCCATCCCCGCGCGGCAACGTCCGTGCGACTACCGATCGGTAAGGAGGCGCACGGCCTCGGGCAGCAGGGCCGGGTCGCCCACCGCCAGCACGCGGCCATCGGCGCCCGGCGCCAGCGCTTCGCCGCCCCAGCCGGTGACGCGCCCGCCCGCGCCTTCGACCACCGGCACCAGCGCGGCCCAGTCCCAGACCTTCATGGTGGCATCGACCACGATGTCCACCAGGCCGATCGCCAGCAGGCCATAGGCGTAGCAGTCGCCGCCCCAGGTGACGCGCCGGGCGGTCCCGCGGATGCGCTCGAATCCTGGGCGGTCGGGGGCCAGGAACATGTCGGGGCTGGTGCAGGAAAGTTCGGCCTCGCCCACTGCCGCGCAGGGCCGGCAGCGCGGTTGTCCGCCGATCGGCGCGCGGAAGCGGGTCGGCCGGCCGGCCACGCCCAGCCAGCGTTCGCCGGTGACCGGCTGGTCGATGATGCCGAGCACCGGCACGCCCCGGTGCAGCAGCCCGATCAGGCTGCCGAACAGCGGCCTTCCGGTGACGAAGGCGCGGGTGCCGTCGATCGGGTCGAGCACCCAGACCCATTCGGCATCGGGGCGGTCCTCGCCGTGCTCCTCGCCGATCACGCCGTGGGTGGGGAAGCGGGTGGCGATGAGGGCGCGGATGGCTTCCTCGGCGTCGCGGTCGGCCTTGGTGACCGGGCTGGCATCGCCCTTGGCCTCGACCAGCAGGGCGGAGCGGAAGAGCGGGCGGATGACGGCGCCGGCGGCGTCGGCGAAATCCTCGGCGGCGGCGATGATGTCGTCGGGAACCATGGCCTACTCCCCTGAACTGTCAGCAGAATGCGGATCGAGGCGTGCCACGGGCAGGGAGCGCGGGGCACGACCAGACCGCGAGCGGTCGCCAGTGCACGGTGAGATCCAAGGCCGCGCAGGCCGCCGCATCACGCCGAAGGAGTGCCTCCGGCAGAGCGCGCCTTCGGCCACACAAACGTCGGATCGTGCGAAGGCACGGTCCGGGAGCGCAAAGCGCGACCGCGCCCAAACCGTCAGTCGTGGCCAGCGCACCGGTGCATGGCGCGCAAGCCAAGCCGGCGCATGCCGGCGCCCGGCGCTTCAGGGCGCAAAAACTACGGCGCCGGCGCGTTCGGCGAGATCGACCGCAGATAAGCGATCAGGTCCGCCCGCTGCGCCGTGTTCGATAGCCCGGCATAGGACATGCGGTTGCCGGGGGCATAGCCGCGCGGGCTGTGGATCCAGGCGTTCAGTTCCTCGTAGGTCCAGGGCTTGTCGGCCATGCCGCGCAGCGCGGCGGAGTAGTTGAAGCCCTCCGCATGCGCGTGCTTCGCGCCGATGATCCCGTAGAGGTTCGGGCCGACACCGGCGCGCCCACCATCGTTGAAGGAATGGCACGAGGCACACTGCCGCTGCGCGATCTGCTGGCCGTTGGCCACATTGGCCGCGGCCAGAAGCGGGGTGATCGGGTCGAGCGCCGGGGCGGCCGGCGCCGCGGCCGCTGCGGCGGTGGCCTCGCCGGGAATGGTTATGGCGGCGTGGTGCGGCCGGCTCGGATGCACCAGCATGCTGCCGATGAAGCCGGCGAGACCGAAGGTGACACCGGCGGTCAGCACCGCCGCGACGATCTTGTTGCCTTCGAGGTTGGTCGCCATGCCGATCGCAGCCCTTCACAGCCCTGGCCCGGCGCGCGTTTGCGCCACGGGTCCGCCTTGCCTAAAACGCGCCGGACCATAGTGCCCGGCCTGCCGCCAGACAACCACCTCGCCGGCTTTTCGACGGAGCCCCGCCGCTTGCGCCCCATCGTCGTCATTCCCGCCCGCATGGCGGCCACCAGGCTGCCGGGCAAGCCGCTCGCCGATATCGGCGGCCGGCCGATGATCGCCCATGTCCTGGACCGCGCGCGCGAGGCCGGGATCGGCCCGCTGGCGGTCGCCGCCGGGGAGCCCGAGATCGTGGCCGCCGCGCAAGCCGCCGGCGCGCAGGCGGTGCTGGTGGCCGACGACGTGCCATCCGGCACCGACCGCGTGCAGCGGGCGATGGCCGTGCTGGACCCCGAGGGCCGCTACGACGTGGTGGTGAACCTGCAGGGGGATTTCCCGACCATCGCGCCGGAGACGCTGCGCGCCGTGCTGGCCCCGCTGGCCGACCCGTCCGTGGATATCGGCACGCTGGTCTGCCCGATCGCGGATGAGGAGGAGGCGAATACGCCATCCTTCGTGAAGGCCGCCTGCGCCTTCGAGGGCAGTGCGCGCGTGGCGCCGGCGCTGTATTTTTCCCGCCTGCCGATCCCCTGGGGGGATGGGCCGCGCTGGCACCATATCGGCGTCTATGCGTATCGGCGCGCCGCACTCGACCGTTTCGTGGCGATGCCCGCCAGCCCGCTGGAACTGCGCGAGAAGCTGGAGCAGCTGCGCGCGCTGGAGGCCGGCATGCGGATCGCGGCGGCGCGGGTGGACCACGGGCCTTTCGGCGTTGACACGCCCCATGACCTCGACCGGGCGAGAGCCCTGCTCGCCCGCTGATCGGATCACCCACATGACTGCCAAGACCATCGCCTTCCAGGGCATGCCCGGGGCCTATTCGGACCTGGCCTGTCGCGCCGCCTATCCGGGCTGGACCACCCTGCCCTGTGCCTCCTTCGAAGCGGCAATGGCCGCGCTGCGCGAAGGCCGCTGCGAATTGGCGATGCTGCCCTGCGAGAATTCGCTGGCCGGGCGCGTACCGGACATCCACCGCCTGCTGCCCGAATCGGGCCTGTTCGTGATCGGCGAGCATTTCCAGCGGGTCGAGCACTGCCTGCTGGCGCCCAAGGGCGCGACACTGGCGACGGTGAAGCGCGCGCACAGCCACCCGGTCGCGCTCGGACAGATCCTGCGGCTGCTGAAGGACCGCGACCTCAAGCCGGTGATCGAGGCCGATACCGCCGGCGCGGCGCAGCTGGTCGCCGAACGTGGCAATATCAAGGACGCCGCGGTCGCCTCCGAACTCGCGGCCGAGATCTACGGGCTGGAGATCCTGCTGCGGAACGTCGAGGACGAGGCGCATAACACAACGCGCTTCTACGTGATGTCGCGCGACCGCGAGGACCCGCCGGTGGCGGCGCCGGACACGGTCACCACCTTCGTCTTCCGCGTGCGGTCGATCCCCGCGGCGCTGTACAAGGCGCTGGGCGGCTTCGCGACGAATGGCGTGAACATGACGAAGCTGGAATCCTACATGGTCGGCGGGCGCTTCGCCGCGGCGCAGTTCCTGTGCGACGTGGACGGCCACCCGGACAGCCCGGCACTGCGGCGTGCCTTCGAGGAGCTGGAATTCTTCTCGAAGGAATTCCGCATCCTGGGGTCCTACCCGGCCCATGCCTATCGGCTGGAGCAGGCGGCGGCGGGGGATTAGCCGGCGTTCGGGCTCACGCGCCGCTGAAATCCGGATCGTTCAGCTCCGGCGCGACACTGCCCGGCATGCCGAGCTCGAAGGTGTTCAGCGTGAGCGCCACCAGGCAGTAGTAGCCCAGGATGCCCACCAGCTCGACCATGCCACGCTGGCCCAGGGCCGCAACGCCGCTGTCATACAGCGACTGCGGCACGCGCCCGGTCGCCAGCAGCGTGGTCGAGACGTCATAGACCGCCTGTTCGCGCGCATCGGCCAGGCTGGGCGTGCGGCGCGCGGCGATGGCGGCGATCACCTCGGGGTCCATGCCGGCCTTCAGCCCCTCGCGCTTATGCGCCGTCCATTCGTGATGCGAGGTCCAGTGGCGCCCGCAGACCAGGATGGCGAGTTCCGACAGGCGCGGTTCGAGCGTCGTCTGGTAGCGCAGCAATTCGCCCAGCTTCTGGCCGCGGCTGGCCAGTTCCGGGTTCTGGATCCAGGCGATCATGGGCGCCGGCACGCGGCCGCGGATGCCGGAGACGGCCTCCGCGACGGCGGCCTTCTGGTCGGGCGTCATCGCGTCGTCGGGCGGCAGGTCCAGGCGGGGCATGGGCGGGCTCCTCGGGTTCAGGGCGCCGCCGAGACGATGCGGCGGCAATGCACCAAGGCGGCCTCCAGCAGGTTGTCCGTCGCCTCGGGCGTGCGGAAGGCGGAATGCGACGTCAGCGTCACGTTCGGCACGGTGGCCAGCGGGTGGCCGGCCGGCAGCGGTTCCTCGACGAACACATCGAGGCCGGCGCCACGGATGCGGCCCTCGCGCAGCGCGGCGATCAGCGCGGGCTCGTCGACGATCGCGCCGCGCGCGGTGTTCACGAACAGCGCGCCCGGCTTCATCCGCGCCAGCCGCGCGGCATCGAGGAAGCCACGCGTCTCGTCGTTCAGCAGCAGGTGCAGGGAGACGACGTCGCTCTGCGCCAGCAGCGTGTCGATATCCGTGAAGGTCACGCCGGGATGCGATTTCGGCGAGCGGTTCCAGGCCAGCACCTGCATGCCGGCGCCGGCGCAGAGCCGCGCCATCTCGGCGCCGATGCCGCCGAAGCCGATGATGCCGACGGTCTTGCCGGTCAGCTGCATGCCTTCGTCGCGCGGCCAGCCGCCGCCGGCCATGGCGTGGTGCGTCGGGCCGATGTTGCGTGCGGCCGCCCACATCAGCGCGAAGGCCATCTCGGCCACCGCGGTGTCGCCATAGCCCTTGATGATGTGGACCTTGACGCCGCATTCGGCTTCCAGCGCCTCGGGGTCCATGTAGGACCGCGCACCGGTGCCCAGGAAGACGATGTGCTTCAGGTCCGGGCAGCGCTTCACGACATCGACCGGGAACTGCGTGTGGTCGTCGATGGCGATCTGCACGCCGGCGAGCAGGGCGGGCAGCGCGTCGGGCGTGATGTCGGGGTCCTCGTGGATCGCAACCGGAAGGTCGTCCGGGCGGTGCAGCCGGCGCATCACGTCGGCGAGCGGGCCATTGGCATCGACGAAGGCAGCGCGCATCTCGGTTTCCCCTTCACACATCCGCGGCGTGCTTGAGCAGCGCCGCCTCATCCCACACCATGCCCATGCCCGGCCGGTCGGGCACCAGCGCCATGCCGTCGCGCACCACCAGCGGTTCGGCCAGCAGCGGCGCGGCAATATCCAGGTGCTCCAGCAGATGCGCCGTGGGCGTCGCGTTCAGCAGGTGCACGCTGGCCTCGACGAAGATGTGCGAGGACATCGGCACGCGATGCGCCGCCGCCATCGCCGCCGCGCGCATCCAGCCGGTCACGCCGCCGATCTTCATCGCATCGGGCATGCACAGATCCACCGCGCCGGCCATCAGCGCGCGGTGCATGCCCGCCGGCCCCCACCAGTTCTCGCCGCCCTGCACCGGCACCGTGAGGCGCCGCGCGAGTTCCGCCAGGCCGGCATCGTCCTGCACAGGCAGCGGTTCCTCCAGCCAGCGCACGTCCAGCGCCTCCAGCGCGCGGCCGCGGCGCTCGGCCTCGGGCAGGCTCAGCGCCTGGTTGTAGTCGACCAGGATCTGCACATCGGCCCCCACCGCGGCGCGCACGGCGCACACCGTGTCGAGGTCATCCTCCAGCCGTGCCTGTCCCAGCTTGAACTTCACAGCCCGCGCGCCGAGCGTGGCCACCGCCTGGCCGGCTTCCTCCGCCAGCATCGCCGCCCCCCAGCCGCGCAGCGAGGCATAGATCGGCACCGGCCGTGGTTCACCGCCCAGCAGCGCGCACAGCGGCAGCCCAGCGCGCACCGCCAGCGCATCCCACAACGCCATGTCGAGGCCCGAGAGCGCGATCTGCACCAGCCCCTCGGTGCCCAGGATGCGCCCGGCATCGTGCATCTCGCGCCACAACGTCGCCGGCGCCAGCTGCCGCCCCACCAGCCCCGCGCCCAGGCTGCGCGCCAGTGCCGCGGTGGGGCCGAGTGCGGCCGGCGTATAGGGAAACACATAGGCGCTGCCCGCCGCGCCGCAGTCCGTGCGGACATCGACGATCACGAGCGGCGCGCGCGGGATGACGTTCAGGCTGTTGCGCAGCGGCGGGTCGATCGGCGCGTCCACCGCGCGCACGCGCACCTCGCCGATCAGCGGCATCGTCATGGGCAGGATCCTCCGGCGCCGATCCTGCCCGTGCGTCAGTCGGCCGTCGAGGCGCGCGCCACCAGCAGCGACACGTTCAGTTCCGCCCCCAGCAGCACGACATAAACGCTGACCCAGAACCACATCATCAGCGCGATGGCCGCGCCCAGCGGCCCATACATCAGGTCGTAGGTCGCGACGTGGGAGACATAGAGCGTGAACCCCGCCGAGGCCGCCGCCCAGAGCAGCGTCGCCACCACCGCGCCCGGCAGCGTCCACAGGATACCCGGGTGCCGCCCCGACGGGCCGAGCCGATAGGTCACGATCAGCCCCAGGAAGACCAGCAGCAGCAGCGTGCCGAGCGACATCCCGCGCAGCGCCCAGGCCTGCGGCGCCGGCAGGCCGAACAGCGCCGCCACGCCCGGCAGCGCGACCAGGGACGCGATCGCCAGCACCACCGCGACGGTGATCGCCATCGTGATGCCGATGGCGAGCAGGTGGTAGTGGAAGAAGCCCCGGTCCTCGGTGACGTTGTGCGCCATGTTGAGCGCGCCCAGCATCGACCGCGTGCCGGCCGAGGCCGACCAGATCGCCACCCCGCCCGAGACGACGGCGCCCCATTCGAGTCGCGGCCGCGGCAAGGCGATCAGGTCGTGCACCCGCCCGGCGATGAGCTCGAAGGTCTCCATCGGCACCAGTTCGCGCAGCACGTCGAGCTGCGGTTCCACCGTCTCGCGGTCGAAGGCCAGGCCATAGACCAGCACCAGCAGGAAGATCGCCGGGAACAACGCGACCATGGCGTAGAAGGCGCAGCCGGCGGCGGTCAGGGAAATGCGGTCGGAGGCGGCCTCGCGCCACATCCGTTGGGCAATCGCGAAGATGCTGTCGCGGCGCCGGCGCCGACCGCGGACAGGCGGCATCACATCCATGGCGCCACAGGTAGGGCGGATCGCCCCGGCGCGAAACGCCCCCGGCGCGAATTCAGCGCGGAGGGGTGGTGGCCGCGCCCTCCGGCGGGCGTTGCCGGTCGGTCGAGGCGCGCAGTTCCAGCGGCGTGATCCGTCCATCCTGGTCGGTGTCCAGCCGCTGGAGCAGTGCGGCGAGCGTATTGCCCGTGGGTGTTCCCGGCCCCGCGATCCTCGTGGGGCCTGGCCGCAATCCTTGCAGCGTCGCGGCGAAATCCTGTCCGCCGCCGGCAGCCTGAAGCCGAGCCGCATCCTGCTGGCTCTGCATGCGGAAGGCCCGGATCGCCTGGGGGGCGGTGGGGGCAATCTGCATGGCTGCGTACTCCGTCGTGGTGGCACCCGGGGTTTCCGGGCGGCGCCGTGCTGGCGCGGGACAGGTATTGCATGCGGCGTGCCAGACCGATGGCAGGGGCAGCCTGCGGGCGCCAGGACTGGGCAAGGCCCGCTGGCCGCGGCGCAGCGCAGGCACGATCGCCGCTTCCCGAAGCCCGCAGAACGGCGATATCTCGATCATGGCGCTTTCCGCGAACAGGCTCTTCCTGGTCGATCGCAATGACGGCTTCGGCGCGCGCCTCGCCGCCATGCTCGACGCCATCTGGCTCGCTAGGCAATTCGACGGCCGCTTCGCGTTCCATTGGCCGGATATGGGCGTCAGCCAGGACGACAACGCGATCGAGGCCCGCACGAACGTCTTCTCGCCCCGGTTCCTGGCCGAACACCATGTCGAGGCCGAGCGCGTGGCGTCCCTGCGCCTGCAAACCCTCGCCTCCGTCCCGGCGGATGTCGAGGCTGCCCTCGAGGCCGCCCAGGGCCTCGACGGGTTTCGCGTCCTGGGTGCGATGTTGGGTGCCGAGGCGCGCCGGCGGATCGGCCCGGCGCGCCTGGCGTCGGAATGGCGTGCGGCGTTCCGGTCGATCGGCTTCAGCCCGGCCCTGCACCGGGCGCGGCGCCTGGCCGCGGCGGTGCCCATCGCGCGCAACACCATCGCGCTTCACCTGCGCGCGGGCGACATCGTCTACGGCAGCTACCGGGCCAGCGGCGCCTTCCACGGCAGGGTGATCGCCTACCCCATCGCCTTCGAGCTGCTGCGGCGCCGGGCGGAGGCCGGCGCGCCCGTGCTGCTGTTCGGCCAGGATCACGCCCTGTGCGACCATGCCAAGCGTGCCTGGAACGCCACCCTGGCGCAGGATTTCGCCGCCGGGTACGGGTTCGACACCGTGGCGAATACGCTGTTCGAGATCGCGCTGATGTCGCGCTGCCGCGAGATCGTCGCCGGCAACAGCGCGTTCAGCCTGACTGCGGCAAGAATTGCCGGAAAGCGGATCCGACCGCCCGGCAGCATCGTCCCGGCGCCGCAGGCCAGGGCGCTGATCGTCAAAGCGTTGCAGGACCCCGATGACGGCCTTGCGGCATCGCCGCTGCAGAAGGCGATGGCCGCCTGGCATGCCGTGCGGGCCGGCGGCCTGGACCTCGACGACCCGACCAGCCTCGCGATGATCGATGCGGCGATCCGCCACGATCCGGCGAACCCCTACTACCGGGCGGTCGCGGCCATCGCGCGGTATCGAGCCGGCGACACGGCCGTGGCCGAGACGCTGATGCTCGAGGCCCTGACCGGCAAGCAGGCGAGCCCGGAGCTGCTGGGGCACTTTGCCGCGTGGCTGCACCACGCGCCCGTCATCGCCGATCCTGCCACCCTCGCGCTGCTGGCCGAACGGGCCCGCGACGGCTGGCCGGCCGCCGCGCTGGCGCTGGCGCTGCATGCGCGCGCCGCGCGCCGGACAGACGACCACCAGGCCTACCGTCGCCTGTACCTCGCCCATCGGCCGGCCGGCATGACGGCGTCTCCCGACGACCTTCTCACTTAGAAGGCGTCAGTCCGGCGGCGCGGCCGGCCGGATGAAGGTCAGTTCGTGCTTGTTGTGAAAGCTGTGGAACAGCTGCGCGCGCGGGATCGCGGCGAAGGCAGCGGCCGTGTCGTGGTCGGTCTCGCCCTGGAATTTCAGCGTGCAGACGATGGCGCGCGCCGCGCCGGCCTCCATCCACCGCTGCACCAGGCCCAGCAGCCGGGCCGGGTAGCAGATGATGTCCGAGAACAGCCAATCCACCGGCATTTCCTGCCGGGGGTCCAGGCCGAAGGCGCTCTCCTGCCGGCAGGAAACGCCGGGCATGGCCGCGATGGCCGGGTCGATCGGCGCCTTGTCCACCGCGGTCACCCGCGCGCCCAGCCGGGCGATCGCCCAGGTCCAGCCCCCCGGCGCGGCGCCGAGGTCGAGGCAGGTCTCGCCCGGCACTGGGTGGCGGCCAAGGCGGGTGAGCGCCTCCCACAGTTTCAGATAGGCGCGCGAGGGCGGGCCCTCGCGGTCCTCGATGAAGGCGACTTCGCCATTCACGAAGGGGCTGGTTTTGGTCGGGCTGGCCAGCATCCGGTCCGGCGCCAGCAGCGTCCAGGCGCCCAGATGGGCGGTCGGCGCGGGTTCAGGGAAGGCCAGGGCGCGCGCCTTCACGGGCGGCAAGCGTTCGGCCAGCAGGGCGGAGCGCCGGTGGTGCAGCAGGGGATAGTGCGCCCAGTTGCGCTGGATCGCCCGCAGCGCGTCGGCGCCGGCCTTGACGGAGGGCACCGCGACCTCGCGCGGGTCGGTCCAGGTGTCGAGCGACCAGGCGGCGGTGACGGGCGCGTCCGGCGACAGCGCCAACCTGCCGTGCCAGGCGGCAATGGACGCGCCGGCGCGGCGCAGTTCCTCGGCCAGGTCGGCCTCGAAGCCCTCGGCCGCCAGGTAGGCGCTGCGGATCACCGCTTCAGCGCGGCCAGCGCCAACAGCGCCCAGCCGGCCATCAGCAGCATGCCGCTGGCGGGCGCGACGGGGCCGAGCGAGGCACCGCCCAGCGCGCCCCACCACACCGTGCCGCAGAAGCCCGCGGTGCCCAGCGCGAAGGCCAGGCCGGCGAGGTGCGCGACGCGCCGCCCGCCTTCGGCCATCAGCCCGGCCACCAGCAGCGCGGCGGCGTGCCAGCCCTGGATCATCAACGCGCTGTCCACCGCGCGGCGCTGCGCCCCCTCGAACCCCGCCGGCGTGCCATGCGCGGACCAGGCGGCGAGGGCGACGGCGGCGAGCCCGGTCAGGGCGCCAAGGACCAGCCAGATGCGATGCATGGGGCGGGCTTACGCCCGTCAGGCGCGGGTGAATAGCCGCCGGATGCGTTCGCCGGCGCCCACCAGCCGCCGGCCGAGCGAGGCTTCCATCGATTCGACCTTGGCGACGTGCTGCGGCCAGCGATCGGCCACCCAGCCCCAGCGTTGTGCCGCCCAGATATGCTGGTCGCGCAGGATGAAGACGCCGAGGGCGAGGAACAGGAAGCCCTGCAGGAAGGGCAGCACCAGGCCGAGCACGCCGAGCACGAGGAGCGTCCAGCCCGCGGCCTTGCGGGAGAGGGAGGGGCGCAGGATCACCATGGCGGCGCAGATGGTCCGCCGGCGCGGCTGGTGCAAGCGCCGGGCGATCACGTCTGCGCTTGGGCGATCCGCCCGCGGGCGCGCCGGTGCACCCGGCAGCGCCGCGCCGCATCGGCCCCGCGTTCAGATATGCAGCGGCTTGTCCCAGGCCGCCATCGCCGCTTCCTTCACCGCCTCGTTCAGCGAGGGGTGGGCGTGGCTGATGCGGGCGATGTCCTCCGCGCTGGCGCCGAATTCGATGGCCATGGCGATCTCGGCGATCAGCGTGCCGGCATCGGGGCCGACGATGTGCGCGCCCAGCACCTTGTCGGTCGCCTTGTCGGCCAGGACCTTCACGAAGCCGTCGGTGGCGCCCATCGCACGGGCGCGACCGTTCGCCATGAAGGGGAATTTCCCGACCTTGTAGGCGGTGCCGGCGGCCTTGAGCGTTTCCTCGGTCGCACCGACCGAGGCCACTTCCGGCCATGTATAGACCACGCCCGGAATGGCATCGTAGTTGATGTGCGGCTTCTGCCCGGCCAACGTCTCGGCCAGGGCATAGCCCTCATCCTCGGCCTTGTGGGCCAGCATGGCGCCGGCGATGGCGTCGCCGATGGCGTAGATGCCGGGGATATTGGTGGCGAAATGCGCGTCGGTCTTCACCCGGCCGCGCTCGTCCAGCACGACGCCGACCGCATCCAGCCCAAGCCCCGCGACATGCGGCCGACGGCCGATCGCCAGCAGGACCACGTCGGCGCGGATGGCTTCCGCCGCGCCGCCGGCAGCCGGTTCCACCTGAAGGGTCACGCCATCGGCATCCACCGCCGCGCCCGTCACCTTCGACGACAGGCGGAACTTCATGCCCTGCTTGGCCAGGATGCGTTCGAACTGCTTGCGGACCTCGCCATCCATCCCCGGCAGGATGCCGTCGAGGAATTCGATCACCGTCACCTGCGACCCCAGGCGCCGCCAGACGCTGCCCATTTCGAGCCCGATCACGCCGCCGCCGATCACCACCAGGTGCTTCGGCACGGCATCGAGTTCCAGCGCGCCGGTGGAGGTGACGATGCGCTTCTCATCGACCTCGACACCCCGAAGCGGGGTGGATTCCGAACCCGTGGCGATGACGATGTGCTTCGCCGCGTAGTCGGTGCCGGCCACGCGCACCACGCCCGGCGCGGGGATGGACCCCTCCCCCTTCAGCCAGGTCACCTTGTTCTTCTTGAACAGGAATTCGACGCCCTTGACGTTGGCCGAGACCACATCCGCCTTGCGCGCCTGCATCTTCGCCAGGTCCAGCGTGACCTGCCCCACCCCGATGCCGTGCTCGGCGAAATGCTTGCCGGCTTCCTCGAAGACCTCCGACGAATGCAGCAGCGCCTTTGACGGGATGCAGCCGATGTTCAGGCAGGTGCCGCCCAGCGTCTCGCGCTTCTCCACGCAGGCCACCTTCAGGCCGAGCTGCGCGGCGCGGATGGCGCAGACATAGCCGCCGGGGCCGGCGCCGATCACGATGACATCGAAGGTTTCGGGCATGGATCGGGGGTCCTGGGGCTGGAAGGCTGGGAAAGGCGGGCGGAAACTGCCCCCGCAGCGGGCCGGGATCAAGGCGCAGGGAAGCACTTGGGGTCGGCAGGGTTCCTTCGCTATCGTGTCGTGGCATGGGCAGGCGCCAGCAGACGCGCCGCCCCGAGGAGGAACGCCGCATGACTGTCAGGGACACCACCGCCCCCCATCCCACCCGCCGCCTGGTGCTGGCCGCCGGGGCCACCGCGCTGGCCCTGCCGGGCATCGCCCGCGCCCAGGCGCGCTTCCCCGACCGGCCGATCCAGCTGATCGTGCCCTGGCCGGCCGGCGGGTCGGCGGATGTGCAACTGCGCTCGCTGGGTGACATCGCGTCGCGCACGCTTGGCCAGCCGGTGGTGGTGCAGAACCGCCCCGGCGCCGGCGGCACGCTGGGGCCGCTGAGTGTCGCGCAGCAGGCGCGCCCGGATGGCCACACCCTGACCCAGATGCACCTGTCGGTGCTGCGCCGGCCCTGGATGATGCGGACGCCCGGCTGGGACCCGGTGGGCGACTTCACCCACATCATCGGCATGACCGGCTGGCTGTTCGGCTGCGCCGTGAAGGCCGACAGCCGCTTCAACACCTGGCAGGAGATGATCGCCTTCGCCCGCGCCAATCCGGGGCGGCTGACCTACACCACCTCGGGCATCGGCACGACCAACCACCTGGCGATGGAATCCATCCAGCTGAAGGACGGCGTGCAGCTGACGCACGTGCCCTATCGCGGGTCGAACGAGGCGGTGACCGCCGCCCTCGGCGGCCAGGTGGACATGGTCTGCGACAGCTCCACCTGGGCGCCCTTCGTGGAGAACAACCAGATGCGCGCGCTGTCGGTCTGGACGGAACAGCGCGTGCAGCGCTTCGCCACCGTGCCGACGCTGAAGGAACTCGGCTACGACCTGGTGGTCACCTCGCCCTATGGCGTGAGCGGCCCCAAGGGCATGGACGAGGGCGTGGTGCGCGTGCTGCACGACGTCATGCGCGACGCACTCATGACACCCGAGAACACGCAGGTCCGCTCGCGCTTTGACATGCCGCTGGTCTACCAGGATACCCAGACCTACCGCGCCTTCATCGCCGAGCGGGTCGAATACGAGAAGGCGATGGTGCGCCGCCTCAACCTCAGCCTCGACGGCTGAGAAGGCCGCTGCCATGGCGAAGATCGCTCGTCGCATCCTGATCGCGGGGGCGGCGTTGCCGATCCTCGCCCGCCCGTCCCTCGGCCAGGGGCGCTTCCCCAACCGCCCGGTACGCTTCCTGATCCCCTGGGCGCCGGGCGGCACGCTGGACGGCTTCATGCGGCTGCAGGCCGAGATGTTCCAGCGCGAATACGGCCAGAGCCTGGTGATCGAGAACATGCCCGGCGCACGCGGCACGCGCGCCGCGATCCAGCTGGTGAGCCAGTCGCGCCCGGACGGCTACACGGTGGCGCACCACCACCTGTCGGTGATCCGCCACCCCTTCCTGACCGCGCGCCCGACCTGGGACCCGGTGGGCGACTTCACCTATGTGATGCAGCAATCGGGCTTCGTGTTCGGCCATGTGGTGCATCCGCGATCGGGCTGGAATTCGCTGGCCGATCTGTGGGCGGCGGCGCGGGCGCGGCCGGGGCAGCTGTCGTACGGGACCTCGGGCATCGCGACGTCGAACCACCTGGCGATGGAGGAGCTGTGCGAGAAGGAGCGCGTGGAGATGATCCACGTGCCCTACCGCGGCACCAGCGAGAACATCACCGCGCTGTTGGCGCGCCAGCTCGACTGCATCGCCAATTCCAATGCCTGGCAGCAGGGCGTGCTGGCGGGGCAGCTGCGGCTGCTCGCGGTGTGGACGCGCCAACGCCTGCCGACCTTCCCCGATACGCCGACCTTGCAGGAACTCGGCTATGACATGGTGGTCACCTCGCCCTACGGGATCGCCGGGCCCAAGGGCATGGACCCGGAGGTGACCGAGTGGCTGCACCAGGCCTTCCGCAAGATGCAGTTCAGCGACGCGATGCAGGCCTACATGCGGACCAACGACATGCCGGACGAATACCTCGGCCCGGCGGAATACACCGCGTTCGCGCGCGAACGCGCGGCCTATGAACAGCGGATGGTAACGAGGCTGCGCCTCTCGATTGATTGATCGGCGACGACGCAACCCGACGCCACCTATCACGTTGCCGCGCCATGGCCCCGGTCCTGCGGGGTCGGTGCGGCAACACATGCGGCCGAGAATGGCCGCCGGGGATAGGGGTGTGGATGATGGTGCGTAAGGTTCTCCTGGCGGCGACGATGCTCGCAATGCCGGCATTGGCGCAGGCGCAGCCGGTGACGGGGCTGTATATCGGCGGCGGCGCGGGCCTCAACTGGCTGACGGATTCCGACGGCGGCAACCTCCAGAGCTTCATCGACAGCACGGACGTCAATCCGAACAATCTCGGCCTGACGCCGACCGGCAATTTCAACGCTTCCTTCGACCTGGGCGGCGTCGGCGTGATCGCGGTGGGCTACGGGTTCGGCAACGGCCTGCGGCTCGAGCTGGAAGGCAATTACCGCCAGAACGACGTCAACGAGGTCACGGCACGCGGCTTCCGCGGCAACTCCGGCGGCACCGCGCGCAGCTACGGCATCATGGTCAATGCGCTGTACGATTTCGGCACGCAGTCGAACTGGCCGGTGCTGCCCTATGTCGGCATCGGCGCCGGCTACGCCTGGCAGGAATACGACAATGTGAGCCTGCGCGCGAGCAGCAGCGCGGGCAGCACGATCCCGCAGTTCCGCATCGACGACACCGACGGGCGCTTCGCCTACCAGGCGATCGTCGGCGCGGCGCTGCCGATCCAGTCGGTGCCGGGTCTCGCCCTGACCGCGGAGTACCGCTTCTTCGGGACGCTCTCGCCCGAGTTCAGCGCCACCGCGGTGAATGCGAACGGCGTCGTGCGCCGCAGCACGGTCGAGGTGGACAACTTCAACCATTCGATCCTGCTGGGCGTGCGGTACAATTTCGGCCAGTCGGCACCCGTCGTGGCGGCGCCGGCCGCGGTCGCGCCGGCACCCGCGCGCACCTTCCTGGTGTTCTTCGACTGGAACCGCGCCGACCTGTCGACCCGCGCGCGACAGATCATCGCGGAAGCGGCGCAGTCGCGCAGCAGCCAGGCGGTCACGCGGATCGAGGTGACCGGGCACACCGACACCTCGGGCTCGCCGCAGTACAACCAGGGCCTGTCGGTGCGTCGCGCCAATGCGGTGGCGGCGGAACTGGTGCGCCTGGGCGTGCCGCGCAGCGAGATCACCGCGACCGGCGTGGGCGAGAGCCAGCTGCTGGTGGCCACGCCGGACAACACGCGCGAGCCGCAGAACCGGCGTGTCGAGATCGTCCTGCGCTGATCCACGGGCGCAACAGCACCTGACCTGGAATGGCCGGCCGCACCTTCGGGTGCGGCCGGTCTTTTCGCGTCCGCGGGTCAGGCCGGCAGCCGCACCCGCGCCCGCAGCCCGCCCAGCGGGCTGTCCTCCAGCACGATGTCGCCGCCATGCGCGCGGGCGATGTCGCGCGCGATCGCCAAGCCCAGCCCAGTGCCGCCGGAGGAGAAGGTCGCGAAGGGCTTGAAGGCTTCCTCGCGCGCGTCTTCCGGGATGCCGGGGCCGTCGTCGTCCACCGTGACCATCGCCCAGGCGCCGGTATCGCCGCGCGGCACGCTGGTCAACCCCACCGCGATGCGCCGCGCATGCTTGCGCGCATTGTCGAGCAGGTTGCCCAGGCAGCGCCGCAACGCATCCGCGCGCACCGCCAGCACGAGCGGGTCGGACGGCACCGCGATCTCGACCTCGGCGCCGTCGCGCCGCGCCTTGGCGGCGGCCTCGCCGACCAGTTCGCCGAGGTCCGCCGGGGCGGCCTGCTCCATGCCCTCGCCGCGCGCGAAGGCGAGGTAGGCGGCGATGAGGCGGTCCATCTCCTCGACATCCTGCGTCATCGCCGCGGCATCGTCCTGCGCCGCGGCCGGCAGCATCGCGAGACCGAGGCGCAGGCGCGTGAGTGGCGTGCGCAGGTCGTGGCTGATGCCGGCCAGCATTTCCGTGCGGCTTTCCACGAAACGACGGATGCGCCCCTGCATGGAATTGAAGGCGAGCGCGGCCTGGCGCGCTTCCACCGCACCTTCGGGCTTCATGGGGCCGATGTCGCGCCCGCGGCCGAAGGCGTCGGCGGCTTCGGCCAGGCGTCGGATGGAGCGCACCTGGTTCTTCATGAACAGCGCCGCCACCAGGAACAGCAGCAGCGACGAGCCCACCACCCAGATCACGAACAAATAGAGCGTGCCGCTGAACAGCCGTTTGCGCGCCGCTTCCGCATGCAGCACGCCGTCGGGCAATTGCACGCGGATGATCACGCTGCGGGGGTCGGACTGCCAGTCGGTGTCGAAAGGCAGGCGCACGCGTTCGCGCATCGCGGCATCGAGGTCTTCCTCGAGCGGCAGCAGCGGCAGGGAGGCCGCGCGGTTCGCCGTCGGGCCGAGCACCGCGCCATCCTCCAGCGCCAGCGAGAGGTCGAGCCGCCAGGCCGCCTCGCGGAAGATCCAGCCGCGATCCTCCTCGCGCGGGTTGCGCGCCAGCAGTTCCACGACCATCGAGACATCGCCCGCCACCGCGCCGGCCAGGCGGCGCGAGATGACATCCAGGTGGCTGCCGTAGAACAGGTACAGCGCGATGATCTGCACCAGCACCAGAGGCACCAGGATGATCAGCAGCGCACGGCCGAGCAACCCGCTCGGCACCAGCCAGCGCAGCAGCGGCGAGCTCTTCACGGCCCGGGCCTCAGCACGTAGCCGCGATGGCGCACGGTCTGGATGAAGCGGGGTTCTCGCGGGTCGGTCTCGACCTTGCGGCGCAGGCGCGTGACCTGCACGTCGATGGCGCGCTCGCCGGCTTCCGGCGTACCCAGCGCGGTGCCGATCTCCTCGCGGCTCAGCACCTCGCCCATGCGCCGCGCGAGCGCCTGGAGCAGGGATGCCTCGCCGCCGGTCAGGCGCACGATGCCCTCGGGGCCGCGCAGTTCGGCGCGATCGACGTCGAACCAGCGCGGGCCGAGCTGCACCGGCGCGCTGTGCTGGGCGGGTGCGGGCGGCGGTGCGGCGCGGCGCAGGATGGTGCGGATCCGCAGGGCCAATTCGCGCGGGTCGAAGGGCTTGGCCAGGTAGTCGTCCACGCCGGTCTCGAAGCCGGCGATGCGGTCCTCGGGCGCGCCGCGCGCGGTGAGCATCAGGATCGGCACCTCGTTGCCCTCGCGGCGGAGCGATTCCGCCAGGTCCAGGCCGGATTCGCCGGGCATCATGACGTCGAGCACCATGAGGTCGAACATCATGGAGCCGATGGCACGCCGCGCCGAGGCGGCATCGGCCACGGCGGTGACGCGGAAGCCCTGTTCGGCGAGGAAGCGCTGCAACAGGTCGCGCAGCCGCGCATCGTCATCGACCACCAGCAGGTGCGCGGTATCGGCCGTGGTGTTCATGGCGCGGGCGGGCCTTCCAGCATGTCGAAGGCGGTGCGCGCCTGGTCGCCCATCAACCCGCGCATGACGCGGCGGAAGCCTTCCACGGCGGCCGGGCCGGCCTCGCGATAGGCCTGCATGACCGTCTCGCGCTGGCGTTCGAACAGGCGGCGTTCGAGTGCGGCACCCTTGTCGGTCAGCGCCAGCAGGCGCTGGCGGCGATCGGTGCGGCCGGGCGTCTGCACCACGTAGCCGTCTTCCATCAGCGGCGTCAGCACCCGGCCGAGCGACTGCTTGGTGATGGCGAGGATGCCGAGCAGGTCACCCACCGTGATGCCAGGCCGGCGGCCGACGAAATGCAGCACGCGGTGATGCGCGCGGCCCATGTTCATGCCCGCCAGGATCTCGTCGGCGCCGGCGGTGAAGTCGCGATAGCCGAAGAACAGCAGGTCCTGGGCGAGGCGCAGTTCCTCCTCCCGCAGGAACAGCAGGTTCCGCCCGGCGGGCAGCGTGCTGCGCTCCGGGGCTTCCGCGATCTGCGCCTGGCGAGGGGCTGGCATGTTCGGGCGTGGACCTCCGTTTGGGTCAGTATCATTGACCGATCCGACGTGTCATTCTAACTTATTGGCAGTTGACGCAACATTCTTTCGTCGCGAACGCCAACAGCACCCAGAAGAAACCTGGAAGGACACGCAGCATGGGCCCTTTCCCGATCACGCGCACCACCGCGCCGCGCCAGAAGCCGGCCGATGACACGCTGGCCTTCGGCAAGGTGCTGACCGACCACATCTTCCTGATGAACTACGAGGAAGGCCGTGGCTGGTTCAACCCCCGCATCGAACCCTATGGGCCGCTGAGCCTCGATCCGGCGACATCGGTGCTGCATTACGGCCAGGCGATCTTCGACGGGCTGAAGGCCTTCCGCGGCGATGACGGGCAGATCCGGCTGTTCCGGCCCGAGCGGCATGCGGAGCGCTTCAACCGCTCCGCGCAGATCATGTGCATGCCGGAAGTGCCGGTCGACATCATCCGGCATTCCTTCGACGCGCTGGTCGGCGTCGATGCCGACTGGGTACCGCGCAAGGCCGGCACGTCGCTGTACCTGCGCCCGACCATCATCGCGACGGATGTGATGCTGGGCGTGCATCCGGCGCATAGCCTGCTGTACTTCCTGATCCTCTCGCCGGTCGGGTCGTACTACAAGGAAGGCGTGAAGCCGGTGCGGATCCTGGCCTCCGACAGCCATGTGCGCGCGGTGCGCGGCGGCACGGGCGAGGCCAAGACCGCGGCGAACTACGCGCAGTCGCTGGCCGGCCAGCGCGATGCGGCGGCGGCGGGGTATACGCAGGTGCTGTACCTCGATGGCGTCGAGCGCCGCTTCCTGGACGAGGTCGGCACCATGAACATCATGCTGCGGATCGGCGACGAGGTGATCACGCCGCCGCTGGCGGGCACCATCCTCGATGGCGTGACCCGCGCCTCGACGCTGCAGCTCATGCGCGACTGGGGGCTGAAGGTGACGGAACGCCCCATCGCCATCGAGGAAGTGATGGATGCCGGGCGCCATGGTCGGCTTGCCGAGATGTGGGGCACGGGCACGGCGGCCGTGGTCTCGCCGGTCGGCACGCTCGGCTACAAGGGCGAGGACATCCTGATCAATGGCGGGCAGACGGGCGAGCTGACGCAGAAGCTCTACGACGCGATCGTCGGTATCCAGTACGGCCGGACGAACGACCCGCACAATTGGACGAGCATCGTACCGGTGGCCGCCTGATGTTCCGGGCGGCGGTGGCGGCGGATGCCGATGCCATCGCCGACCTGCTGACGGCGTCCTGGCAGGAGTCCTATGCGCTGCTGCTGCCGGCGGAGTTGCTGCGCGACCGCCTGCCCGGCCTGCATCGCACCATGTGGCGCGACCATTTCGCCGCGCCGCGGCTGGGCGTCGTGCTGCTGGCCGAGGGCGACGACGGGCTGCGCGGCTTCTGCGCGACCTGGCTCGACGGCGCGGAAGCCTATGTCGACAACCTGCATTTGCGACCCGGTCTGCGAGGCGGCGGGCTGGGGCGCGCGTTGCTCGGCCACGCGGTGGCGTCGGTCGGCGCGCCGCGCGTGGCACTCACCATCATCGATGGCAATGACGGCGCGCTGCGTTTCTACGAACGCCTCGGCGGCGTGGCGCAGGAGCCGCACGACGCCTTGTTACATGGCATTGCCACGCGATACCGCCGCATCGCCTGGGATGATGCACGGGTGCTGCTGCGCGCCTGTGGCGTGTCATTCGTCGAGTGAGAAGGCGTCCTTCGGCGAGGGCTTCGCGCGCGAATACTCGATCGCGGTATAGCCGCCGCCCTGGTAGCGCTCGGTCACCGCATCGGCGGTGAGGGTGCCGACTTCGCCGCGCCAGGGCTCAGCGGAATCCTGCGGCGCCCAGCCGATGCGCTCGCGGTGGTCCTGGCCCCAGTAGGAAGCCGGGTTGTCCGAACAGGCCCAGATCACGGCGTGGCCGGCGCGCTCCGCCGACACGCAGCGTTCCACCAGCCGCGTGAGGTCGCCGAAGGACAGCCAGGTGGACAGCATCCGCCGGTCGATCGGCTTCGGGAAGCAGGAGCCGATGCGGAGATTGACGTTCTCGACGCCATGCTTGTCCCAGTACATGCGGCCCATCAATTCGCCATAGGCCTTGGACAGGCCGTAGTAGCCGTCGGGGCGGAAGGCGCAGTCGGCATTCAGGCGTTCGCTGTTGCCCGACGGGCGTTCGTGGAAGCCGATGGAGTGGTTCGAACTGGCGAAGATCACGCGCGCGCCCTCGCGCCGCGCCGCCTCGTACACATGGTACAGGCCGCGCAGGTTGGGGCCGAGCACCTCCTCGAAGGGGCGTTCCACCGACACGCCGCCGAAATGCAGGATGGCGCCGCAGCCCTCCGCCAGGCGCACCAGCGCGAGCCCTTCGTTCAGATCCGCCTTCACGAAGGACGCGCCGGCCGGCAGCGGGTCCGGGAAAGGCGTGATGTCGGTCAGGCGCAGCCGCCAGCCCTGCGCGCCCAGTGCGGCCGCTAGGTGGCGGCCGAGATTGCCCGAGGCGCCAGTCAGCAGCACGGGCTTGGATGGTGCGGTCATGTCAGGCTCCATAGCCGAGCAGCAGGCGCGGCAGCGTCAGCGACACCGCCGGCCAATAGGTGGTGAGCAGCAGCGCGACCAGGATGGCGCACCAGAAGGGGATGATGGTCCGCATCACCTCCTCCATGCGGATGCGCCCGATGGCGCAGCCGACAAACAGCACGGCACCCACAGGTGGCGTGGTCAGGCCGAGGCCGAGATTCATCATCATCACCATGCCGAACTGCACGGGATCCATGCCGATGGCGATGACCACCGGCAGGAAGATCGGCGTGGTGATCAGGATCAGCGCCGCCATGTCCATCACGCAGCCCAGCAGCAGCAGGCAGACGTTGATCATCAGCAGGATGACAACGGGATTGCTGCTGATGGCGAGCATGCCCTCGGTCAGGATCTCCGGCAGGCGGTACATCGCGAGCAGCCAGGCGAAGGCCGTGGCGGTGCCGACCAGCAGGAAGACCACCGCGGTGGTCCGCACGCTGGAGCGCACCGCGATGATGAAGGCTTCCCAGGACAGCGCGCGATAGACCAGCACGGTGACCAGCAGCGCCCAGATGGTGCCGAAGGCCGCGCTCTCGGTCACCGTGAAGATGCCCGACAGCACGCCGCCCAGGATGATGACCGCTGTGAACAGCCCGGGCAGCGCATCGATGAAGGTCCAGGCCAGGTGCCGGAAGCCCTGCCAACCATCGGCCGGATAGCCGCGCCGCACCGCCATGACATAGGCCGCCACCGCGAGGAACAGGCACATCATGATGCCCGGAACGATGCCCGCGATGAACAGCGCCGAGACCGAAATGCCACCGCCCGCCGCCAGCGAATACAGGATCATGTTGTGCGACGGCGGGATCAGGATGCCGGCGATCGAACTGGTCACCGTCAGTGCCACGGCATAGTCGGTCCCGTAGCCCTTGGCCTTCATGGCCGGGATCAGGATGGTGCCGGTCGCGGAGGTATCCGCCACCGCCGAGCCAGAGATACCGCCGAACAGCATCGAGGTGGACACGTCCACCATGCCGAGCCCGCCGCGCATCCACCCCACCGCCGCGCCGGCCAGCGCCACCAGCCGCCGCGCGATGCCGCCATGCAGCATCAGCTCGCCGGCGAAGATGAAGAACGGGATGGCGAGCAGCGAGAAGATGCTCATGCCCGACGCCATCTGCTGGAAGGCGACGGCGGGGTTCAGCCCTTCCCACAGGAAACCCGCCACCGCGGCGATGCCGAGGCAGAAGGCCACCGGCACGCCGGCGATGATGCCGAACCCGAAGACGGCGAAGATCAACAGCAGGCCGGTTTCCACGCGTGCGCTACTCCAGGAAGGCCGCGGCGACGCCGCGCTTTTCGGGTGCGCCGGGGGCGAAGATGTCGTGCAGCACCTGCTCGATGGCGAACAGCACCATCAGCGCGCCGCCCGCGACCATAGGCACATAGGTCCAGCCCTGGCTGATGCCGAGCAGCGGGATCTTGAAGGCTGCGACCATGCCCACGAGTTCCCACGACCACCACGCCATGCCCGCGCCGAACAGGCCCATCAGAACGTCGCACGCCAGCGCTATCCAGCGTTGCAGCGCGGGCGGCAGCGATTCCCGCACGCCGAGCACCGAGAGGTGGAAGCGCTCGCGCACCCCCACCGCGGCGACCGGCATGGCGATGGCGAGGATGGCGAGCGTCGCCGCGCGCTCGATCCAGGTCGGCGTGTCGTTCAGCACGTAGCGGCCGAAGACCAGCCAGCCCATCATCGCCACCAGCCCCACCAGCGCGATGCCGGCCAGCGCGATGGTCAGCGCCGAGAGCCAGCCAAGCGCGCGGGAGAAGGCGCGCAGCGCCGCGGGCTCATGCGCCCGCGACGCTGCGTGGTCCGATGACGTCACGGCATCGCCCGGATCTGCGCCACCAGCGCCGCCAGCCGCGCATCCGCGGCGTACTTCCCATAGACCGGCTCCATCAGCGCCGACCACGGCGTTCGGTCGGTGATCTCGATGACCGTCACGCCGGCGGCGACCACGCGCTGGCGGCTGACCGTCTCGCGCTCGGCCCAGGAGCGGCGCTGGATGGCGGCGGATTCGCGTGCCGCGTCGCGCAGGATGGCGCGGTCGGCCTCATTCAGCCGGCGCCAGCGCTGCGCCGAGACGGCGAGCACCTCCGGTACGTTGGAATGCTCGGTGGTGGAGTAGTAGCGCGCGACTTCGAAGTGGCGGGTCGATTCATAGGACGGCCAGTTGTTCTCCGCGCCGTCGATCACGCCGGACTGCAGACTGGTAAAGACCTCGCCGAAGGGCAGCGGCGTCGGGTTCGCACCCAGCGCGCGCATCAGGTCGATCCAGAGGTCGGAGGTCTGCACGCGGATCTTCATGCCGCGCAAATCCGCCGGCGTGCGGACCGGGCGCGTGGTGTAGATGCTGCGCGCGCCGGCGTCGTACCAGGACAGCGCGATGATTCCGATGCCCTCGAGGTCGCGCGCGATCGCCTCGCCTGCCGGCCCGTCGATGGCAGCCTGCATATGCGCCACGTTGCGGAACAGGAAGGGCAGCGTGACCACGTTGGTGGACGGTGCGAGGTTGTTGAAGGGCGACAGGTTGAAGTTCGCGAAGTCGATGGTGCCGAGGCGCATCTGCTGGATCGCCTCGTCCTGCTGGCCGAGCTGCGCCGAATGGAAGGTCCGCATGCGGATGCGGTTGTTGGTGCGCTCGCCCACCATGCGGGCGAAGGCATCCATGCCGATGCCGTTCGGATAGTCACCGGCATGGATGTTCCAGCCGCGCCATTCCTGCGCGGCGGCGGGGGCGATGGCGCCCATCACGCCAAGGGCGGCGACGGCAACGGCGGCCAGCAGGCCGCGTCTGGGCTTGGCAGTCATGGAGGTCTCCTCGGGAAGCGGGGGCGGTTGGCCGCCCCTCGGATGTGTTGAACTGCAATAGCAGATAGCAGTCTGGCGCGGCAGGCGGCGTGACGTCAACGCCGGTAACCGATCGGTTCAGGCAGCCGCCCGGGCCGTCTGCCAGCCGGCCACGAGGTCCTTCAGCTTCGCCAGCGATTCGGGCGCGAGCGGCCAGGCGGCGGGTGGGCGGGCGGCGCCCACATCATCGCCCATCAGCGCCAGCGCCGCCTTGACGATCGAGACATTGGCGCCGTTCTGCTCCTCGGCGCGCAGCTTCTCGAAGGCGTCGATCTCCGCGATCAGCGCATTGGCGCGCGCCATGTCGCCGGCGCACAGCGCGCGCAGGATGGCGACCGAACGCGCAGGCGCGACATTGATGAGGCCGGAGGTGAAGCCCCGCGCGCCGAGTGCGGTCATCGGCGGTGCCCAGGGCTCGGCGAGGCCGCAGACGAAGCGGATGCCGGGCGCGGCGCGCATGGCGCGAGCCAGGGCCATCAGGTCGGTGCTGGCCCATTTCACCGCGACAACTCCGGGCAGTGCCGTCAATGCCGCGACCGCCGCATCGCCGATGCCGCTGTTGCGGAGGTACAGAACGACAGGCAGGCCAGCCGCCTCGCCCACGCGCCGCACGTACTCCGCCACGCCGCGCGGGCTGGCGAAGGGATCGGGTGGCTGGTGGACCATGACGGCGTCGGCGCCGTCCGCCTTGGCGCGGGAGGCGAGGCGCACCGCCTCGTTCACGCTGCGCCCGATGCCGGCCACCACCTTGGTACGACCGGCGACGATGGCGGGCACCTCGGCCTGCATGCGCTCGGCCTCGGCGAAGGTCAGGCCGTAGAATTCGGACGTGTTGCCGTTGACCGTCAGCGCATCGACGCCGGCCGCCGCGCAGCGCGCGACGATGGGCGCGAGGCGCGCCGGCTGGATGGCGTCGTTGCCATCGAAGGGCGTGACGAGGATGCCGGAGATGCCCGACAGCGCATCTTCGAGAGTCATGGGCGGGGTCTTCCCTTAGGCGGCGCCGGCAGCACGCCGTTGGTGATCAGCGACCGGATGATGTGCCCGCGCATCCGCGCCTCGGCCAGCGCGGGGTCGCGGCGGCGCAGCGCGGTGACGATGCCCTTGTGTTCGGCCAGCGCCTTGGGCAGGTCGCGCGGCTGGCTGCCGACGGCGCGGTGGCGGCCGAGATTGTCATAGGCGCGCAGCGAGCCCAGCGAGCGGATCAGGAACAGGTTGCCGGTGGCGCGATGGATCAGCGCGTGGAATTCCTCGTTGGCTTCGTCAAGCGCATCGTGGTCGGCATCCGCGGTGCCGGATTTCATACGCGCGAGAATTGCGGCGAGGGCGGCGATCTCCTCGCCGCGCATGCGCTCCGCCGCCAGCGCGGCCGCGACGCCTTCCAGCGCCGCGCGGATGCGCCCGAGCTCGCCGAGCTGCGCCGGCCCCATCTCCGCCACGACCGTGCCGCGGCGCGGATGCGTCACCACCATGCCGTCCTGTTCGAGGCGGCGCAGCGCCTCGCGCACCGGCTGCGCGGAAATGCCGAGCTGGATCGCCAGGCTGCGTTCGGACACCTTGCGCCCCGCCGGGATCAGTCCCTGGACGATGCCTTCGCGCAGGCGGCGATAGGCGCGCTCGCCGAGGGAGAGCGTGTCCTCCTCAGCCAGTGGCGTGATCCTCCCGAGGGCTGTCTTCGCAGCGGCCATGGACAACTGCCATAGCAGTTGGCAGCCTTGGCGGGAAGGACGGAGGAAACCCCCAATGACCCGCAAGCGCCCGGAAGACCTGCGCAGCCACCGCTGGTTCGGCGTGGACGACATCCGCGCCTTCGGCCACCGGTCGCGCATGCTGCAGGCTGGTTATTCCGAGAGCGATTTCCGCGGCAAGCCGGTGATCGGCATCATCAACACCTGGTCGGAACTTTCACCCTGCCATTTCCACTTCCGCACGCGGGCGGAGGAAGTGAAGCGCGGCGTCTGGCAGGCCGGCGGCTTCCCCGTGGAACTGCCCGCGCATCCGGTGACCGAGCAGTACCAGAAGCCGACCAGCATGCTGTACCGCAACCTGCTGGCGATGGAGACGGAGGAACTCGCACGCAGCCATCCCTGCGACGGCCTGGTGCTGCTGGGCGGCTGCGACAAGACGCCGCCGGGGCTGATGATGGGCGCGATCAGCAGCGGCCTGCCATCCATCATGGTGCCGGCCGGGCCGATGCTGCGCGGCAATTGGCGCGGCAAGACGCTGGGCTCCGGTTCCGACGTTTGGAAGTACCATGCCGAACTGCGCGCGGGGAACATCACGCAGGCGCAGTGGAAGGACATGGAGGGCGGCATCGCCCGGTCCTTCGGCACCTGCATGACCGCCGGCACGGCGGCGACGATGATGCTCGCTGTCGAGGCGCTGGGCTTCACCCTGCCCGGCGCTTCGTCGATCCCCGCCGCCGATTCCGCGCATCCGCGCATGGCCACCGAAACCGGCAAGCGCATCGTCGAGATGGTGTGGGAGGACGCCACGCCGCAATCGCTCATCACGCAGGGCAGCGTGGACAATGCCGTCACCGCGACCATGGCCTTCGGCGGGTCCACCAATGCCATTCCGCATTTGATCGCCATGGCGCGGCGTGCGGGCGTGATGCTGGACCTCGAACGCTTCGACGCGCTGTCACGCCGCGTGCCGCTGGTGGCGAACCTGCGCCCGAACGCGGGCGAATACCTGATGGAGGATTTCTTCTACGCCGGTGGCGCGCGGGCCTTCCTCAACCGCATCCGCGCCTGGCTGGACCTCTCGGCCCGCACCGTCACCGGCCACACGATGGGCGATAACATCGCGGGTGCCGAGGTCTTCGACGACAGCATCATCCTGCCGCTGGACAAGCCCTTGCAGGCGGAGGGCGGGCTGGCCGTGCTGAAGGGCTCGCTCGCCCCGCAGGGCGCGGTCATCAAGACCAGCGCGGCGGAACAGCGGCTGCTCCAGCACACCGGTCCGGCCGTGGTGTTCGAGAACTATGCGGATCTGAAGAAGCGGCTGGATGACCCCGACCTGGACGTCACGCCGGATTCCGTCCTGGTGCTGAAGCAGGCCGGTCCGCAGGGCGGGCCGGGCATGCCGGAATGGGGCATGCTGCCGCTGCCGCAAAAGCTGCTGAAGCAGGGTGTGCGCGACATGGTGCGGCTGTCGGATGCGCGCATGTCCGGCACGTCGTATGGCACCTGCGTGCTGCATGTCGCGCCGGAATCGCATGTCGGCGGGCCGCTCGCCTTCGTGCAGGACGGCGACATGATCCGCCTGGATGTCGCGGGCCGCCGGCTCGACCTTCTGGTGGACGATGCCGAGATGGCGCGCCGCCGCGCCGCCTGGACACCGCCGGCGCGGCGCTACGGGCGCGGCTGGACGTCGCTGTATCTCGACAACGTCACCCAGGCCGATGAAGGTTGCGACCTGCGTTTCCTCGAGGGAACGCTGCCCACGCCGGAGCCGGACATCTACTGATGCCACGCACGCTGATCGAAGCCGCCGCGGCGCTTGCCGCCGGCACCACCACCGCCGCGGCGCTGACCGACGCCGCGCTGGCGCGCATCGCCGACCCGGCCGGGGAAGGCGCGCGCGCTTTCGTCACGGTGCATGCGGAGACCGCGCGCGCATCGGCGGCGGCGATGGATGCCCTGCGCGCCGCCGGGCGCGCGCCCTCGCCATTCGCCGGCATCCCGATCAGCATCAAGGACCTCTACGACGAGGCAGGCGTGACCACGCGTTCGGGCTCGGTCGTGCTGGATGGCGCACCGGCGGCGAAGGCCACGGCGCCGTCCGTGCAGCGGCTGGTGCGCGCGGGCTTCGTGGTGCTCGGTCGCACCAACCAGGTGGAATTCGCCTTCTCCGGCCTTGGCGTGAATCCGCATCACGGCACGCCGCTCAGCCCCTGGGACCGCGCGACGGGGAGGCTGCCGGGCGGGTCGTCCTCCGGTGCGGGCGTGGCGGTGGCGGATGGGATGGGCTTCGCCGCACTCGGCACCGACACCGGCGGGTCCTGCCGCATCCCGGGCGCGCTGTGCGGCGTGGTGGGGTGGAAGCCGACGGCCAGGCGCGTGACCATCGCGGGCATATTGCCGCTCGCGCCCTCGCTCGATTCCGCCGGGCCGCTGGCGCGCTCCGTGGCCGATTGCGCCATCGTCGATGGCTTCATGGCCGGCGAGGAGTACCCCGCTGCGCGGAAGCCGTTGCCGATGAAGGGCCTGCGGCTCGGCCTGCCGCGCGGCACCTTCCTCACCGATGGCATGGACGGCACGGTCGCCGCGGTGTTCGGCCGCACGCTGACGCGGCTGTCGGCGGCCGGCGCGCAGATCATCGAATTCGACCTGCCGGAACTCGAACAGATCGCCGCAGCCAACGCCGCCGGCGGCTTCGCGGCCAGCGAAGCCTGGGCCTGGCACCACCGCCTGGCGACCGAACAGGGCGACCGCTACGACCCGCGCATCCTCAAGCGCATCCAGCGCGGCGAACGCATGTCGGCGGCCGACTACGTGGAACTGTTGCAGGCCCGCGCGCGCATCATCGCCGCCATCGCCCCGCGCACCGCACCCTTCGACGCGATAATCGGCCCGACCTGCCCGGTGGTGCCGCCGCGCCTCGCGGATGTCGAGGCCGAGGCCGACTACAACCGCATCAACATGGCCCTGCTGCGGAACACCAGCGTCGGCAATTTCCTCGACCGCTGCTCGATCAGCATCCCCTGCCAGGTGGAGGGCGAGGCACCGGTCGGACTGATGTTGACCGGCGAGCACATGGGCGATGCGCGGCTGTTCCAGGTGGCGGCCGCGGTGGAGGCGGCGCTGGTGGCATGATCGCACCGCCGCCCGTCGCGCGATGCGCTGCGGCGCGCCCGCTGCCATGGCCCCGCTGTCCCGAGCCGCCGCCACGCCAGGCGCGCGCGGCGGGCGCCTGACGCATCATTCCCCTGGCAGCTTGATCCCGCTCATTGCTTGCCACACGCGGATGACGAAACCGTCGTCGCGCCCGCCCTGCCCCATCGCGCGTGCGGCGGTGAACAGCTGCTGCGCCTGTGACGCCAGCGGCACCGGGAAATCGAGCCCGCGCGCCATATCCGCCACCAGGCCGAGGTCCTTCACGAAGATGTCCACAGCGGATCGCGGTTCATCGTCGCCATCGAGCACGCGGGCCATGCGGTTCTCGAACATCCAGGAATTGCCGGCCGCGCTGGTCACCACGTCGTAGAGCTGGCGCGGATCGGCGCCGGCACGGATGCCCAGCGCCATCGCCTCCGCCGCCACCGCGATATGTACGCCGGCGAGCAGCTGGTGCACCACCTTCACCGTGGCGCCGATGCCGGGTTCGTCGCCGAGGTTCCACACCTTTGCGGCCACCGCATCGAGCACCGGCGCGGCAGCACCGAAGGCCGCAGCGGAGCCGGACGCCATCACCGTCATCTCTCCTGCCCGCGCCTTCACCGCGCCGCCGGAGACCGGCGCATCGAGGAACAGGAACTGCCGCGACGCCGCCTGGTCGGCGAGCGCGCGCGCCGCATCCGGCCCCATGGTCGCGGAACTCACGATCACCGCGCCGGGTGCCAGGCGCGGCAGCGCGCCTGATGCGCCGAACAGCGCGGCCTCGGTCTGCGCGGCATTGACCACCAGCACGACCAGCGCCTCGATCCCCTGCGGCAGCGCATCGGCGCTGGCGGCCACCGCCCCGCCGGCGGCGGCGAATTCCGCACGCGCCGATTCGCGCATGTCGCAGCCCGTCACCTCATGCCCGGCACGCAGCAGGCTGAGTGCCGCGCCCATGCCCATGCTGCCCAAGCCGATGACGCCGACCTTCATGCCGTTCTCCCCGCGTGCGTCACGGCACGCTGGCCGTGCCGGCGCGGCGCGTCAACGCAGCACGGCCACCGTCACCTGCACGACCGCGGCAACCACCAGCAGCACCAGCACGATGCGCTGCAGCACATGCATCGGCGGCATGCGCTCAGGCCCCGCGCGGGCGCCGCTTGTGGCCCTGCCGGGCGATCAACGCGCGCAGCAGGTCCTTGATGGCGCCGGCATCGGGATGGCGTGCCACCACCTCGGCCTCATGCGCGCGGGCGGCGGCGAGCAGGTCGCCCACCATCGCCTCGCCCTTGGGTGCGAGATGCACGCGCACCAGGCGGCGGTCGCGCCCATCCTGGTGGCGCGTCACCAGCCCATCGCGCTCCATCCGGTCGAGCACTTTCGTCATCGTGGGCTGTTGCAGCAGGCAGGCCTCGGCCAGCGCGGTCACGGTCTCCGGCCCGCCGGACAGCATGGCCAGCACGCGCCAGACCGGCACGGAAACGCCGCGCGCACGCAATCGGTCGTGGAATTCGGAGGACACGACGAAGGATGCCCGCGCCAGCAGGGAGAGCAGGTAGTCGTCCACGAAGCGCGGTGCGGCGTGCTGTGGTTCCATTCGAGCCACCCAGCGGTTTCCGCCGCAGCCTAGACACGCCGAGGCCCCGGAGTCTTGCATTCCGTCATGCTGCGTTGCAGCGCGGATCAGACCCCCGGGAGGCGCCCTGCGGCGCGTCGCTGCTCGTATGCCTTGGCATGCAGGAAGGCGGCCTCATGCGCCTCGTGCGGCACGCCGGCCTCGCGTGCGGCCTCCAGCAGGAAGCCCAGGATGTGGTCGGCCTCGATCGGCCCGCCGGCCTCGAGGTCGCGCAGCATCGAGGTCGCGTAGGCCGCCTTGGTGTCGGCGAAGACGGCGCGGAATTCCTCCATGAACGCCGCGCGCATCGGGAAGCCGCGCGCCGCGGCGATGGCGGCGTTCCGGTCGAGCACCCGGTGCAGGAAGTCCACGCCACCGGGGCTGCGCGCGATCTCGCCGACATTGGCGCGCATCAGCACGGTGCCGACGGCGCTGGAGCCGAGATGCACCAGCTTCTCCCACATGCGCGCCATGATGTCGGGCACCGCGGCGGCGACCACGCCCTTGGTGGGCGCGAAAGCGGACTCGATCGCGCGCACGCGCTCGCTCATGCTGCCGTCGATCTCGCCGAAGGTGATCCAGCGCCAGTCGTTCAACTGCCGCACCGTGCCGTCGGCGCCGAGCGTCGCCTGGATCTTCGCGAGCCCGCCCAGCACGCGATCGGCGCCGAAGGCCGCCACCAGCCGATCGACATGCGCGAGGCCGTTGAGCACCGGCAGGATCGCGGTGCGCGCATCGACTGCCGGGCGGATCGCGGCGATCGCGTCGTCGAGGTCATAGGCCTTGCAGGACAGCAGGATCACGTCCCAGCCCGGCGCCGCTTGGTCGGCCGCGAGCGTCGCGACGCGCCCCTGCCAGGCGCCGAAGGGGCTGTCGATGCGGAGCCCCTCGCGGTCGATCACGGCGCGCCGTCCGGGGCGGAGCAGGAAGGTGACATCGGCCGTGCCGGCCTCGACCAACCTGCCGCCGAAATAGCCCCCGAGCGCGCCCGCCCCCAGCACCAGCACCCGCATCGCGTATCCCCCCATTGCCCGGTCGGCCGACCCTACGCGGCGGGGGTGCGGCGCGAAAGCCGGTGGCCGTCAGCGCCCGGCGCGCAAGGCCTCGACCGTGAGCAGCGCGGCCGCGGCCTCGACACCCAGGCGCGTCATCGCGAAGTCGGCCATGCCGAGCGCGATCTCGCGTTCGCCCATCACCACCAGCCCCATGCCCTGTTCGCGTTCGAGGAAGGCGGCTTCTTCCTCGTCATGGGCTCGCGCGGCGGCGATGATCGCGGGGTTCGCGGCGCGCGCCAGGTCGAGCACGCGCCGGCAGCCGCCGGCATCGGGCAGGCCGAGCACGATCAGGCGCGCTGCTTCGGGCCGGGCGGCGTGCAGGACTTCCGCGCGCGACGCGTCGCCCCAGACCACCGGCACGCCCGCGGCCCGCAGCGCCTCGGCAATCCGGTGGTCGGTCTCGATCACCACAAAGGCCTGGCCGTTGCGGCGCAGGGCTTCCGCCACCACGCGCCCGACCCGGCCATGGCCGACCAGGATCGCATGCCCGGACAGGCCCTGCGCCGGCGGCTGCGACAGCCTGGCGCTGCCGCGGCGCAGCAGCCAGGCGCGCATGCGCCGCGTGCCTTCGATCCGCAGCGCGAGGCGGTCGGCCAGCAGCTGCATCAGCGGCGTGGCAAGGATGGTGAGCGTCGCCGCCACCAGGATCGGCCCGCGCACCGTATCGGGCAGCACGCCCGAGGCGATGGCGAGCGTCGCGAGCAGGAAGGAGAATTCGCCGATCTGCGTCATGGCGCCGGCCACGGTCGCGGCCGCCGGCACGGGCACCCGCAGCAGCAGCAGCAGCCCCAGGATCGCCCCGCCGGTCCCCAGCAGCACCGCCAGTAGCGTGGCGAGCGACGCGCCGGGCATTGCCACCATCGCCGCCGGATCGACCAGCGCGCCGACCGAGATGAAGAACAGCGCGACGAACACCCGCTGCAGCGGCACCGTCTCGGCTGCCGCCTGGTGGCCGAGCGGGCTTTCGCCCAGCAGCACGCCGGCGAAGAAGGCGCCGAGCGCCGGCGAGACCCCGAACAGCGCCGAGGCACCGAAGGCCGTGCCGAGCGCAATCACGACCACCCCCAGCGTGAACAGCTCACGCGAGCCCGTGGCGGCGACGCCCGCCAGCAGGCGCGGCAGCAGCACCCGCCCGCCCAACGCCATGGCAGCGAGGAAGGCCACGAGCTGGAGCACCGCCTGCGCAAGCCCGGCGCCGAGGCCCTCCGTGTCCCCCGCGCCAGCCAGCACCGGCAGCAGCACCAGCGCCAGCACCACCACCAGGTCCTGCACCACGAGCCAGCCCAACGCGATGCGCCCGGCCTCGCCCGACAGCCGGCCCCGGTCCTCCAGCGCGCGGGTCGAGACGGCGGTGGAGGAGATGGCCAGCGCGAGGCCAAAGGCGATCGCGCCGCCCGTGCCGAGGCCGAGCGTGAGCGCGCCCGCCGCGGCGCCGATAAGCGTGCCGGCGGTGATCTGCGCCAGCGCCCCGGGCAGCGCCACGCGCCAGACCGCGAGCAGGTCCTGCGCGCGGAAATGCAGGCCGACGGCAAACAGCAGCAGCGCCACACCGATCTCGGCGAGGGCCGCGGTGATGGCGGGGTCCGCTACGAAGCCAGGCGTATGGGGACCGACGGCGATGCCCGCGGCGATGTAGCCGATCAGCGGCGGCAGGCGCAGCAGGCGCGCCACGAAGCCAAGCACGAAGGCAAGGGCGAGGCCGACGACGAGCGTGGCGACCAGCGGTCCGGCATGGGTCATCGTCGGCAGGATAGCGGGTTGCGCGACCGCGTCAGCCTGCCGGTTGGGGCCTGTCGGCCGCCTTCTTCGCCGGCGTGGGGGTGGGGCGGGCGCGCGGGGCTTCCTTCGACCGGGCGGCTGGGCTATGGCTGCGCGACTGGACCCGTAGCTCAGCTGGATAGAGCGCTGCCCTCCGAAGGCAGAGGTCGAAGGTTCGAATCCTTTCGGGTCCGCCAAATTCTCTACACTAATCAATGTTCTAGCGGAAGCGTTTTTCGGCCGGCGCGTGCTGCATGTGCTCACGGAAGCACTACGGAAGCAGTCGGCGGGAAAACTCTTTGTATGGCGGACCAGCCGAAGCAGGCTTGGCTCACGATCTTCTCGCCTCGCCGGGAGTGCGAATCGTGACGCCGAGGGGTCTAGGGCGCTCCTGCAACGGTTCCGCGACCGCACCACCCTGACACCCCTCCCGCTGAAATGTGATTGCAGCCTGTTCCGTGGCTCAGGCAGGCTACCCGCATTGATTGCAGAAAGGCCCGGTCCTGCGCGCGTCAGGCGCGCTCCAAACTCGTGCGCGACCGGGATCGGGGTCGGCCGGCAGCGGAGGCTGGTGAAGTGTCGCGGCGGCCAGAGCGGCGCAAAGAAGCGGCGGCCTTACAGGGCGCCATTGATCTGCGCGGGATGATGCTGGCGATTGCGGTGGCGAGGAGCGGTAGCATCCGCTTGGCCGGGCGCGAGGTCGGGCTGCCGGCATCGGCGGTGAGCCGGCGGCTGCGTGCCCTGGAGGATGGGTTGGGGGTGTCGCTGTTCGAGCGACGCCCGTCCGGCATGAAGCCCACGGCCGCCGGCGAGGACTTCCTCGTCGAGGCCGCGCGCGTGCTGGGCGGGGTTCAGTCGGCTGCGGCGCGGGCCAGGGAGGCTGGATCTGCGGCGACGGGGCGGCTGGAGATCGGAACCTATTTCTCAGCTTCGAAAGGAGGGTTCCGCGGGGCGCTCATGGGCTTTGTGCGGCAGAACCGCGGGGTCGAGGTCTGGCAGCGCGAGGGGTGTCGGGACGACCTACTGACCGCCGTTCGCCGTGGCGAGGTTGATCTGGCGCTTCTGCTCGGACCGATGGACGAGCCAGGCCTGGACCGGCTGGGGCTTTGGCAGGAGGCCGGCATGGTCGCGTTGCCGGCGGAGCATACGCTGGCCAGTCGGCCGATGGTGCTCTGGTCCGATCTCGTCGCGGAGACCTTCATCATTTCGCGCCGGGGATCAGGGCCGGAAGCGCGCGAGAAGGTCGAGGCGCTGCTGCCGTCCGGTCACAAGGCGCGCTTCGTCGAGCAGGACGTCGGCCGAGAGGCGATGTTCAACCTGGTCGGCACGGGCCTCGGCGTTGCCGTGCTGGCGGAATCCGCTTCCGGCGCATCCTATCCTGGCGTCGTGTTCCGGCCCGTTGGCGACGAGATGGGGCCGACCATGGTGGAGGGGGCCGCATATTGGGACCCGAAGCGCGACAACCCCGCCTTGCGACGGTTCCTGGCGCAGCTGCGGGTCACTCAAGGATCGCGCGGCGGCTGAGGCTGCGGCCCGAGCGGCCGAGGCGCCGGCCTTCGTGCCGACCGGAACGCCCTGTCGCTCGCCAGGAAGCGCGCCAGCATGGGCGCCACGAGCTTCGTGGGCTCGACCTGCTGCCCGGTCTCGCGCGAGAGCGCTTCCGCGTAGGCAACAAGGTCGCGGTGGAGATCCGCCGGCAACTCCACGGTCAGCTTCACCGGACGGTCATCGAGGATCGGGCCGAGCTTCAGCTTCGGCATGGGTCAGCCTCCATAGGGCTCGAGCACGAGGTCGCGGTGGACGATGACGCGCACCGGAAAGCCAGGGCGCACGGTCAGCGTCGGCGGGACGGATAGCTGCCGGCGGACAATCTCCTCGCCGGCGCGGCCGACGGTGTCCTGGCCGCTCTCGCGGATGGCGCGGGCGATGTCGCTTTCGTCGTCGCGGCCGAGTTCCAGGCCGAGGTTCAGCAGCGTCGCCAACCCAGCGGCCAGGAAGAGCCGCCCCCAGGGGTAGTCGACGCCGTCCTCGAGCCCGGCATAGCCCGCCTCGTCGGCGCCGGGCATGCGCTCCAGCACGATGGAGCGGCCGTTGGGCAGGGTCAGCCGGTTCCAGACCAGCAGGATGCGGCGCTGCCCAAAGCTGACGCGGCTGTCGTAGGCGCCGATCAGGCGCGCGCCCTGCGGGATGAGCAGGTGCCGCCCGGTCGGGCTGTCGAAGACGTTCGCCGTGACCTGGGCCGTGATCTGCCCTGGCAGGTCGGAGCGGAGGCCGGTGAGCAGCGCCGCGGGAATGACGCTGCCGGCCTGGATGACGAAGGGGCTGGCGGGGGCCTGGAGACGATCCGGCGAGGTCGTCCGGCGGTCGGCGGGGCCGCCGAGGAACGAAAGGCGCTGGTCGGTCGCATCGGGACCGATCGGCATAGTGACTGGGTCCGCTGCCTGCGGTGCGGCCGGCGCACTGGCCCGCGGCTCGCCGCGTGCTTCGACCTGCACGAAGAGCCGGCTGGTGCGCGCTGCCTCAAGCTCCTGCAACCGCCGCTGCTCTGCGGGATCGGCGGTCGTGGGCACCGCCGGCGGCACGACCGCCTGCCCACGTTCCTGCGCACGAACGATTGGACGCCCAAGATCGCCCGGCAGCGGCGGCCCGAGTTGCGGGATCCCGGCATAGTCGCGCGGCAGGGTGGCGAGACCGTCGGCCTGCGGGTTCCGGTCGGTGCTGTAGAGCTCGCGCGGTCCCTCGCCGCCGCTGCGGCCCTGAAGGGCCA